>Ga0075530_1001726_pt1 | contig 10349 bp, 10 predicted proteins | sample NGEPerD_2_FD_75101 | JGI IMG/M metagenome (GOLD analysis project Ga0075530, IMG submission 75101) | Arctic peat soil microbial communities from the Barrow Environmental Observatory site, Barrow, Alaska, USA - NGEE PermafrostL1-D | ecosystem: Environmental > Terrestrial > Soil > Wetlands > Peat ...
CCACATGGCTGAATGGCCCCCCGGACTACCAGGGGCAGGGCACCGGCAGCGCCACCGCCGAGGTCAAGCAGGGCGACAACGGCCTGGACATCGCCAAGATGCTGAAGAAGGCCGACATCGTCAAGAGCGTCGATGCGTTCTACCAGTTGTCGATCACGGACGCGCGCGCCGCACAGATCCAGCCGGGCTTCTACAAGCTGCGTAAGCAGATGTCGTCCGAGTGGGCGCTGCGAGAACTCGCAGACAAGGGCAACCGCGTCGAAGGCAAGGTCGTCATACCCGAGGGTTCGCGAGTGGGCCAAATCGTGACGGCGATCGTGAAGGGCTCCGAGCTGACCGAGGAGGAAGTCACCGCGGCGCTCGACAAACCCGAGACTCTCGGGCTTCCCGACTCCGCTGGCAACAACCCTGAGGGGTACCTCTTCCCCGCCACCTACACGATCGAACCCGACGCGACGGCCGAGGAACTCCTGCAGTCCATGGTCAAGAAGACCCTGCAGGTCGAACAGGACCTCGACATCGAGGCGCGCGCCATGGCACTCGGCATCACCAAGGAAAATGCGCTGATCGTCGCGAGCCTCATCGAGTACGAGGCCAGCCGGGAGGAGGACCTCGCGAAGGTCGCCCGGGTGATCTACAACCGACTCGACCAGGACATGCCGCTCCAACTCGACTCCACCGTCTCGTATGTGAGCAAGCGCGAGGGTGATGTCTGGACGACGCCCGAAGAGCGCAACAGCGAATCCGAATACAACACCTACCAACGTCAAGGACTGCCGCCCGGACCCATCGGTTCGCCGGGGGAGCGCACCATCGCAGCGGCGCTCAACCCCGCAGATGGACCGTGGCTGTATTTCGTGACGATCAACTTAGAGACCGGTGAAACGCTGTTCACGCAGAGTTACGCCGAACATCTGAAGAACGTCGAAGTGTCGAAGGACTATTGCCGGACATCGGAAATCTGCTGATGTCTGCTGCCCGCAAGCCGTCCAAATGCGCCGTCATTGGCAAGCCGATCGCGCACTCGCTGTCACCGGCCATGCACCGCGCGGCCTATGCGGCGCTGGGCTTTGACGACTGGACGTACGACGCGTTCGAGGTCGACGAGGCCGGACTCAAGGGGTTCCTCGAAAACCTCGACGAGTCGTGGGTGGGGTTGTCGCGCTGACCATGCCGCTCAAGCGCGCCGTCATACCGCTCGCCAACGACGTCACCACGGTTGCCGGCGCGCTCCAAGTCGCCAACACGTTGGAGGTTGGCGGTCAGCACAGGATCGCGAGCAACACCGATTGCGCCGGTGCGGTCGGCGCCTTGGCCGAGCGCGGCGTTCGCAACGTAAAGTCGATCCGCGTTCTCGGCGGCGGCGCGACGGCGGCCTCGATTGTGTATGCGGTCGCCCGCAACCCCGGGCTGAAAGTCGAGTTCCTCGTACGCGACGAACGGCGTTCGGCCGAATCCATCGCGGTCGCCGAACGGGCCGGTGCCGACGTCACGGTCCGCCCGCTCGATGCGCCGATGCTCGATGCCGTCGACCTGCTCGTGTCCACCGTGCCGGGCAAGGCGGTCCGGAAGCAGGCGCACGATCTGGTCGACGCGTCGCACGCCGTATTCGATGTCGTGTATGAACCGTGGCCGACCCCACTGGCATCGGCCGCAGCGCTGAAGGGCCTCCCGTTCGTGTCCGGCCTGGACCTGCTCGCCCACCAGGCCGCCTTCCAGGTCGAGCTGTTCACCGGACAGCCCATCGATCCACAGGTGTTGCGGGACGCGGCCCTGAAGGAACTGGCACGCCGCTAGGCTGCCTGCGTGGATTCCAACCTTGCCGCTGCCGTGACGGCCGCGTTTGTCGCCGGGATTCTTGCCACGTTCGGACCGGCATGGCTCGCCCGCCTCCCCGAACCCGAGGACGCGGAACCGGACAAGCGGACCTACGTCGACCTCGCATCCACCCGCAGGCTCGCGCTGTGGCTCGCCCTCGTCGCGGCCGTCGTCGCCGGCACCGTGGGCCTGACGATCGACGACTACGCAATCCTGCCGCTATGGGTCTTCCTCGCGGCGGTCGGCACACTGCTCGGGTTTGTCGACTGGCATACCCGGCGTCTGCCGGCCCGGATGGTGGTGCCGTCGTACGTGGTCGTTTTCGTCCTGCTCGCGATCGCCGGCCTCGTGTCCGGCGACTGGTCCCGTGCCGGGCAGGCGTTGCTATCCGGTGTCGTGGTGTTCGCCCTCTACTTCCTGGGCTGGCTCGTCTTCCCGCGTGGCATGGGCTACGGCGATGTCCGGCTGTCGGGCATTCTCGGCATCGCGCTCGGCTGGCTGGGCTGGTCCGAAGTCTTCGTCGGCATCTATGCCGGTTTCGTGTTCGGGGCGATACTCGGTTTCATCCTGTCGAGAATGCGCATTGTTGATGCCAAGGGATTCCCGTTCGGCCCGTTCATGCTGGTCGGAGCCTGGTTCGGCGCCATCGCCGGGCCTGCCGTCGCACGTGCCCTCGGTTAGGGCGCACCCAATGATCCCCGGGATAAGCGGGCACGTCCTAGGCATGGAACACTTGATCCCATGCTTCGTTGGTTGACAGCCGGGGAATCCCATGGCCCGGCGCTTATCGCTGTGCTCGAAGGACTTCCCGCGGGGGTTCAGGTCACGAGCACAGACATCCAGGCCGCGCTTGCGCGCCGTCGCCTCGGCTACGGTCGCGGCGCCCGGATGGCATTCGAGCAGGACGAACTCGAGATCGTCGGCGGAATCCGCCACGGTTTGACCCTCGGCAGCCCGGTCGCGTTGCGCATCGGCAACAGCGAGTGGCCGAAGTGGGAACAGGTTATGGCCGCCGATCCGGTGGCCCCTGAGATCCTCGAGGGCCTCAAGCGCAACGCGCCACTGACCCGTCCACGTCCCGGCCACGCCGACCTCGTCGGCATGCAGAAATACGACTTTGAGGAAGCCCGCCCGATCCTCGAGCGCGCCAGCGCCCGCGAAACTGCCGCACGCGTCGCGCTCGGCGCCGTGGCCTCCCTGTTCATCGAGCAGACAACCGGCGCCACAGTCATCTCTCACGTTGTTGAACTTGGGATGGTGAAAGCGCCTCGGGGCCTGGTGCCGACTTGGAACGACAAGACCGCCATTGACGCTGACCCCGTACGCTGTTTTGACCCTGCGGCAAGTGCCGCGATGGTCGCCGAAATCGACTCGGCGCACAAGGACGGCGACACCCTCGGCGGCGTCGTGGAGGTCGTCGTCGAAGGGCTTCCGCCGGGTCTGGGCAGCCACACCCACTGGGACAAGCGTCTCGATGCGCACTTGGCAGCCGCCCTCATGGGCATCCAGGCCATCAAGGGCGTCGAGGTCGGTGACGGCTTCGAACTCGCCCGCACCCGTGGTTCTGTGGCCCAAGACGAGATCGTGGCCACCGACGAAGGCATCCGCCGATCCAGCGGACATGCCGGCGGCACCGAAGGCGGTATGACGACCGGCGAAATCCTGCGGGTGCGCGCCGCGATGAAGCCCATCTCGACGGTGCCGCGCGCTTTGCGTACCGTCGACGTCGCCACCGGCGAGGAAGCGCGCGCCCATCACCAGCGGTCCGATGTATGCGCCGTCCCCGCGGCCGGCATTGTGGCTGAAGCCATGGTCGCGCTGACCGTCGCGAACGCCATCCTCGACAAGTTCGGCGGCGATTCCGTCGGCGAGACGAAGCGCAACGTCGAAGGCTATCTGGCGGCGATGAGGCACCGTTGAGGCCGGTCGTCATCATTGTCGGCCCACCCGGTGCCGGCAAGACCACTGTCGCCGGCACCATTGCAGACCGGCTTGGCGTCTTGGCACGTGACAGCGACGCGGACATCGAAGCGGCGACGGGGATGACGATCGCCGACATCTTCATCGAGCAGGGCGAGTCGCGGTTCCGCGAACTTGAAACAGAGGCGATCGGCACGGCAATCGCCGAGCACGACGGCGTCCTGTCACTCGGTGGCGGTGCCGTCATACGGCCCGAAACCCGCGACCTTCTCAGAACAGAGAAAGTTGTCTTCCTCGACGTCGGTCTCGCTGCGGCGGTCAAGCGCGTCGGGATGAACGCCAACCGGCCTCTGCTGCTCGGCAATGTGCGGTCGAAACTCAAGGTACTCATGGATGAACGCAGACCGCTGTACCAGGACGTCGCGACCTATACGATCGTCACGGACGATCTGGACGCAGATGAGGTCGCCGCAAGGGTGTTGGAACTCATCGGAGAGGGCTTATGACCACGACACGCTTGCGTGTGAACACCGCATCGCCGTACGACGTTGTCATCGGATCCGGGGTGTACGGCGAACTCGCGGACCTACTCGGTTCAGACGTGCAACGCGTCGGGATCATCTTCTCCGAAGCTGTCGAGCAGCAGGCCCGCGTGTTGCATGCAGCGCTCACCAACGCCGGTTATGACGTTCACCTTGTTGCCGTTCCCGAAAGCGAGGCGGCGAAGCAGGCCGAGGTGGCTGCGTTCTGCTGGAAGGTGCTCGGCCAGACCGGGTTCACCCGAACCGATGCGATCGTCGGCCTCGGCGGCGGCGCAACCACCGACCTCGCCGGCTTTGTCGCGGCCAGTTGGCTTCGCGGCGTCAAACTCATCACGGTTCCCACCACGGTGCTTGGCATGGTCGATGCGGGAATCGGCGGGAAGACCGGAATCAATACCGGCGAAGGGAAAAACCTCGTCGGCGCCTTCCACGAACCAGCCGGCGTCCTCTGCGACCTCGACACACTGCGGACACTGCCGCCGACTGAGGTTCGCAGCGGGCTCGCAGAAATCATCAAGTGCGGATTCATCGCTGATCCGACAATCCTGGAGCTCATTGAAGCGGCACCCGCGGCGGTCCTCGACGTGAAAAGCCAGATTCTCGCCGAACTGATCGTGAAGGGCATCATCGTCAAGGCCGATACCGTGGCCGGTGACCTACGTGAGTCCGGCATGGGTGCAGACGGCTCGATCGGACGCGAGGCGCTGAATTACGGCCATACCCTCGGCCATGCCATCGAGAGGCGGGAGAACTACACGTTCCGCCATGGCGCGGCCGTGTCGATCGGCATGGTCTTCGTCGCGGAGATGGCAAGGCTGGCCGGACGCCTCGACCCGAATATTGCCGCCCGCCACCGGCACGTGCTCGGCCTCGTGGGTTTGCCGACGGCATACCGGTCGGGCGTCTGGGACGAATTGCTCGCCGGGATGTTGCTGGACAAGAAGTCCCGCGGTTCACAGTTGCGTTTTGTCGTGCTCGATGGGCTGGCGAGCCCCTCGATCCTCGCAGGGCCCGACGAGGCCCTGCTGACCGCGGCCTACGCCGAAATCACCCAATGACGCCCCAGGCGGCGAGGAGGGAACGACTTGCTGCCGTATTGCGCGAACGTGGCATCGACTCAGCCTATGTCGGCCGATTGGTCAACGTTCGCTACCTGACCGGCTACGCAGGATCCAACGGCGCCGTCCTCGTGCAAGCCGATGGCTCGGCGGTATTCGCGACCGACAGCCGCTACAAAGATCAGGCGGCCGTCGAAGTCCCCGATCTCGAGCACGTCATCTCCCGCGACCTGATCGGTGCACTTGTTGGCCGCGTGAACGGCGGCGTCCTCGGCGTGGAGACGCATGCATTGAGCGTCGACTCGCACCACGAACTGGCCGCACATGCAGTCGGCGCTGAACTCCGTTCTCTGGACCGACTCGTCGAGCAGCATCGTGAGCTCAAGGACGAGACTGAAATCGATGCACTCCGCAGGGCCTGTGCGATCTCGACGCAGGCCCTGGAACAGCTGCTTACCGGTTCGCTGGCTGGCCGAAGCGAACGGGCGATCGCCCACGATCTTGAGAACCGGATGTTCGACCTCGGAGCGGAGGCCATCGCCTTCGAGACCATTCTCGCGTCGGGTCCGAACTCGGCGATCCCGCACCATGCGCCGGGTGAGCGAGTGGTCGTGCCTGGTGATTTCGTCAAGATCGACTTTGGTGCGCGCGTCGACGGCTATCACGCCGACTGCACCCGGACGGTCGTCGTCGGCACGGCGCAGGACTGGCAGCGTGAAATTTATGCCGGGGTGCAGGCGGCGCAGGCGGGCGGCCTGGACGACCTTCGGGAGGGCACTCCGGTGGCGCAATCGCGGTCCACCGTCGACCGGATACTGGGCGATGCCGGGTGGCTTGAATACTTCTCGACGGGCCTGGGTCACGGGGTCGGCCTCGAAATCCATGAGGACCCGTTCCTCGGTCCGGCGCATCCGGGTAAACTGATCAGTCGCACCGCTTTGACGATGGAGCCGGGAATCTATCTGCCCGGTCGTGGGGGAGTGCGTATCGAAGACACCGCTGTTGTCACGAAGGGCGCCCCTGAGGTGCTCACGACGATGACCAAAGACTTGTTGGAGCTCGCCTGATGGCAACCACGAATGACCTTAAGAACGGCATGGTTCTCAACCTCGACGGACAGTTGTGGTCCGTCGTCCGGTTCCAGCACCACAAGCCCGGCAAGGGCGGCGCGATGGTCAAGACCACGCTCAAGAGCGTGCTGACCGGAAAGTCGGTCGACAAGACCTTCAACGCCGGCGTCAAGGTCGAGACGGCCAACGTCGACAAGCGCGACATGCAGTACCTGTACCACGACGGCGACAGTTACGTGTTCATGGACACCACGACATACGAACAAATGAACCTGGCTGAGCAAGTCGTCGGCGACGCGAAGGACTTCCTGCTCGACAATCAGGACGCCATGGTCGCCGTTCATGAGGGCATCCCCTTGTACATCGAACTCCCGGCCTCGGTCGAACTCACCATCGAATACACCGAGCCTGGCCTTCAGGGCGACCGCTCGAGCGGCGGCACGAAGCCTGCGAAGCTCGAGACGGGCCGCGAAATCCAGGTTCCGCTGTTCATTACGACCGGCGAAAAGATCAGGGTCGACACGCGCGACGGCAGCTACCTCGGTCGCGTGTCCTGACACATGGGAGCCAGAACGAAAGCCCGCAAACGCGCACTCGACGTCCTTTTTGAGTGCGAACTCCGGAGCCTGCCGTTGGGTGACACGCTCGCCGAACGACTCGCCGCCGGCGACCCGCCGGTCAATGACTACACGGTCACTCTTGTCGAGGGGATCGTCGAAAACCGTGAACGCATCGATGACCTTCTCGCATCGCATTCGGTTGGCTGGACACTGGAACGTATGCCCGTCGTTGACCGCAACCTGTTGCGCATCGGCGCATATGAGATCCTGTATGTCGACGGAGTCCCCGATGCGGTGGCGGTGAGCGAAGCCGTGAACCTTGCGCGCGAACTCTCCACCGACGAGTCGCCCGCGTTCATCAACGGACTCCTGTCCCGTCTCATCGAACTCAAGCCGACCCTCTCGGCCTGACGCCAATCTCCTGCCCCAAGTTTCCCAGCAGGACCCCGAAAACTGTCACTCCTTACCTGTTGCAACCTGTGAGGAGTGACAGAAACCTGGGTGCTGCTGGGAAACTTGGGGTGTGTGGGGCGCAGGATCCGCAGAGCGGACGAGTTGGCAGCCGCACCGGGTACGACGCACACCATCCGCTACACTCGACGGGTAGAGACATCCTTTAAACACCGTCCTGTGAGACGGAGAAGGAGGTCAGACGGTGACAAACCCGCAAGAGGGCACCTCTGCTTCAGGGAACGCACGCGTGGTCCTCGACGATCGCGACATATCCCGCGCACTGACTCGTATCACCCACGAAATCCTCGAACGCAACCGCGGTGCGGCCAACGTCGTGCTGCTCGGCATCCCGACCCGCGGTGTGCACTTGGCCGCACGCATCGCCAAGCGTATGAGCGACGTCGAGAACCGGGAGATCGTCGCCGGCGCACTCGACATCACGATGTACCGCGACGACCTGCGATTGAAACCAACGCGCAACCTCGAATCCATGTTCATCCCCGATGACATCGATGGCAAGACTGTGGTCCTGATCGACGACGTGCTGTTCTCAGGAAGGACGATCCGCGCCGCCCTCGACTCACTCGGCGACCTTGGCCGCCCGCGTGCGGTGCAACTGGCCGTCCTCGTTGACCGCGGCCATCGCGAACTGCCCATCAGGGCGGACTTCGTCGGGAAGAACCTGCCGACGTCCCTTGCGGAGGAGGTGCGCGTCAGCCTCGAAGAGACCGATGGCCGCGACGGCGTCGACATCATCGGCGGCGACGCATGATCAAGCACCTGCTCAGCGCCGGCGACCTTTCGAAGGACGACGCCATCCGCGTACTCGACACCGCCGAGGAAATGCTGTCGGTCGCCAGCCGCCCGATCAAGAAGTTACCCACACTGCGCGGCCGCACCGTTGTCAACCTGTTCTTCGAGGACTCGACGCGCACCCGGATCTCTTTCGAGGCGGCCGCGAAGCGACTCTCGGCCGATGTCATCAACTTCTCGGCCAAGGGTTCGAGCGTGTCGAAGGGTGAAAGCCTGAAGGACACCGCCCTGACACTGCAGGCCATGGGCGCCGACGCGGTCGTCGTCCGTCACCACCATTCGGGTGCGCCACACCGACTTGCGCATGCGAAGTGGACGAGCGGCGCGGTCATCAACGCCGGCGACGGCACGCATGAGCACCCGACCCAGGCGCTCCTTGACGCATTCACGATGCGTCGCCACCTCGGAGACCTCCACGGCAAGAAGGTCACGATCGTCGGGGACGTCCTGCACAGCCGAGTCGCACGATCCAACGCGCTGCTGCTGCCGACGCTGGGCGCAGAAGTCACCCTCGTCGCGCCACCAACCCTCCTGCCGGTGGGTGTCGATCGGTGGCCGGTCGAAACCTCATACAGCCTCGACGACTCGTTGGAAGAGGCTGACGCGGTGATGATGCTCCGAGTCCAGAACGAACGCATGAACAACGCATTCTTCCCGAGTGCCCGCGAATACAGTCGCCGCTACGGGCTCGACACCGCGCGGATGAATCGGCTGCCCGGCCACGCGATCGTGATGCACCCGGGCCCGATGAACCGAGGCATGGAAATCAACGCCGACGTCGCCGATTCAGTCCGGTCAGTCATCGTTGAACAGGTCAGCAATGGTGTGGCCGTACGGATGGCCGTGCTGTACCTGCTGCTCAGCGGCAGCACCGACGACCCCGCCGTAGGCGACAACGCGGGTCTCGGAGTCGGCATCCAGGAAGGGACGGCATGAGCACGTACGTCATCAAGGGCGTCAACATCCTCGGTGACAAGGTCGCCGACATCGCCATCGAAAATGGCATGATCACTGCGGTCGGTTCGGATCTGAGCGTCGATGGCGCCACGGGGATCGTGGCGTTGGGCCTCATCGCCCTTCCTGGCCTGGTCGACCTCCACACTCACCTGCGCGAGCCCGGCAGAGAGGACGCCGAAACCGTCCTCACCGGCTCGCAGGCAGCGGCCAGAGGCGGCTTCACCTGTGTCCACGCCATGGCAAATACGGACCCGGTCGCCGACACTGCGGGTGTCGTCGAACAGGTATGGCGCTTGGGCACCCAAGGTGGTTACTGCGACGTTCAGCCGGTCGGTGCGGTCACGATCGGGCTTGGGGGCGAGCGACTCGCCGAACTCGGCGCCATGGCCGACTCCGCTGCGAGGGTTCGCGTCTTCTCCGACGACGGCAAATGCGTCTCCGACGCGGTGATGATGCGCCGCGCACTCGAATATGTGAAGGCGTTCGACGGCGTCATCGCCCAGCATGCGCAGGAACCGCGCCTCACCGAAGGTGCCCAGATGAATGAAGGCGAAATTTCCGGCTCGCTCGGGCTCACCGGCTGGCCGGCCGTCGCCGAGGAAGCGATCATTGCCCGCGACGTGCTGCTCGCCGAACACGTCGGATCACGCTTGCACGTTTGTCACGTGTCGACCCGCGGCTCGGTCGAACTCGTCCGCTGGGCCAAGAGCAGGGGCATCAACGTCACTGCCGAGGTCACGCCACACCACCTCCTGCTCACCGATGACCTCGTGCGCAGCTACGACCCGATCTACAAGGTCAATCCGCCGCTGCGCTCGGCCGACGATGTCGCCGCCGTGCGTGAAGGGCTGGCCGACGGCATGATCGACTGCGTCGCCACCGACCATGCCCCGCACCCGATGGAAGACAAGGAATGCGAGTGGTCCGCCGCCGCGTTCGGCATGCTCGGCCTGGAGACCGCGCTTTCTGTTGTCCAACACACGATGGTCGACACCGGGCTCCTCACCTGGAACCAGGTCGCTGACCGTATGTCGGCAACACCTGCGACGATCGGTCGGCTTACCGGGCACGGTCGTCCGCTTGACGTAGGAGAACCGGCCAATCGTGCTCTACGACCCGCGAGACACCCGGGTTGTAGAGCACGATATTGGCCGGTTC
>Ga0075530_1001728_pt1 | contig 10348 bp, 9 predicted proteins | sample NGEPerD_2_FD_75101 | JGI IMG/M metagenome (GOLD analysis project Ga0075530, IMG submission 75101) | Arctic peat soil microbial communities from the Barrow Environmental Observatory site, Barrow, Alaska, USA - NGEE PermafrostL1-D | ecosystem: Environmental > Terrestrial > Soil > Wetlands > Peat ...
CATAGAAAATATCCTGCTGGCCGATTCCCCGTACTATAACATGGTAGATTCCTGTTTCACTCTTCTTTCTTGGCTTCCTGGGCATTCCTTCACGCCCCTTCTCCCCTTTTCTCAGATCTTACCATTTATTTTAACTTAACACAAGAGAACCGTCCCCCTGTGTCTTCATCAAAACGATTCTGGCATACCCAACAGTGAACAGGAAAATCATGTCTGGAACTTAGTTCAACTTAACAATCAGTGGTATCATGTTGATGTCACTAACGATTGGAACAATCCCGACAGGTATATGTACTTTAACAAAGGTAGCGAGTTTATGAACAATAAGGGGTTTTCATGGAACAACGCTCAGCTTATTCGTCCTGTAGAGCCTTCTGTAACGACTACTAAGCCCCCTACAACCGGGAAATCCGTCGATGCTCCCAGCGTTACAAATCCCTCTGAAACGGACCGTCCTCTTACTCCATCAGAACGTTTTACGAGTTCTAGAGTTATCGGTGTTCTGTACAACATTTTAACCACGTCTGCAGCGTGGGTTTCAACGATCATTCAGCAAGCAACTCTCATCTTCACCAAACTATTGAATTTGGTTGTTAACGCCATTTGATTTCTGAAGATTCATCGTATCCCTAAATGCTAAAAGCAGCTAATCTTCGTGATTTATAGCATTAAGTCACTTACCAACCATTTGCTATTAATTTATCTGCTTCTTCTTGCATCATACGCAATTTTGCTTAAACGGTATCCCGCCTGATCGATTCAAGGTTTCTTCCTCTTGCCAAAGATGCAAAAATGCCGATGACACAAAGGGCCGTAAAAACTGTGAAACTAGTTTTCGAACTTTTTAAGAAACTCGAAGTATATAACATTGAATCAAGCGTCATATTTTTCATACCTATAGAAGTAATAAGGGTCACGATGGTCATACTAAGCGTTTGTCCGAGCAGTCTCATGGTTCCAAGGGTTGAAGAGGCTACTCCATAAAATGTTCGATCTACTGAACTCATCACAGCATTGGTATTAGGGGAAGAAAACAGAGCAAAGCCTAGACCAATAAATGCGAGATTACTCATGATAAGCAAAATAGAGGTTTTGTCATCCAAAAAAATGAAAAAGAAGAGTCCTATTGTGGTTATACTCATCCCTACTGAAGCAATAATCTGGGAATTAATTTTATCAGATAAACGACCAGCTAAAGGGGAAAAAGCGGCCATGATAATGGGCTGGGATAGAAGAATTAAACCAGCTTGAGAGGTGTCAATCTTTTGTACATTTTGAAGATATAAAGACATTAGGTAGATCAAGGCAAAGGTAGCACTGTAGTTTATTAACGCCGCTAAATTTGAAAAGGTAAACGAACGATTCTTTAAAAACGTACGAATGGGAAGTAAGGGATAAGCAATTTTATTTTCGTAGATAGTGAAGGCTATCAAGAGAAGCAAGCCTAGGATAAAGACCATGATATACTGGAATCCAGCGGCAATATTGGATAATCCGTAGAGAAAGAGTACTATTCCTAAGATCCAAAAAATACTACCCCACTTGTCGAATCGTTCGTTCTCGGCTCCAATCCATTCACCGGGGAGCTTAGTAATTATTAAGCTAAAAGTCACTAAAGAAACAACAAAAGTAAGGTAAAATATACCTCGCCAACCCACTGTACTACAGATAAGCCCACCTAAGACGGGTCCCAGTGAGAGACCAAGATAGGTCATAGCTACGGTGAGACCCATTGATTTTCCGCGTTCTTTCGCCGGCACGACTGACGTTAATATCGCCATAGAAGTTCCGAAAATCATAGCACTGGCGATTCCCTGTAAAACTCTGAAGAAAATTAAAACTGGGAACGTTAAAGCAAGCCCGCAACCTAAAGACGTTACAGAGAAAAAGAACATCCCAGTCATAAATACCTTTTTTCGGCCATAAATATCCCCTACTCGCCCAAATGGAAGTAAAAAGGCAGCTGATGCCATAAGATAACTAGTCACGACCCAGCTTAGTCCAAATTGGTCGAGTCCATATTCTCGACCAATTTGCGGAATACCCAGATTGATGGCATTGCCTGTAAATGGAGTAATAAACGCTGTTATCATAACGATAGCCATGGTTATTTTTAAAATCGATCGATTCTGTTCCATCATCAAGTTAATCCACCAAACATATGACTCTTATACATATGCCCCCTCCTCCTGTCTTGAATAATTTAATCGTAATAACCCTTGTGTATTACATGTTCTACATTTCCCTTTGTTTTCCTTCTGGTTCTATTTCCTTCCTGAATATATATCCCATATTTGCATTCTTGTATGATCTTTATATTTATCTCTATTTCTACCCATCATATGTACACGCCCCCTACAACAAAAGGCACATAAATGTCAACCAAGCGATTTTAAATTCCGCACTTCCCTGCCGATTGACAATATAAACGGCCATAATAAAACTCACTATTAGATTTATCGCATATAAGTAATGTACATACCCCGTTAGCTTAAAGAAAAATACCCCCAAGAATAATACACTGTAGAATCAAGAAGAGGATAATCACAAAGCTGCGACTAAATACACCCTTCTTTGTTTTTTCTCCAAACTTGATTTTCTTTATTGCCATGCGCAACTACCCCTTAATCATTAGCACTTCCTGAATTCGCGATTAAAAAACGATCTGGCTTATATCCCCCGTTCACCGACACGATATAAATAGCATCTTAATCTGCACCCGCTCATACCAACTCTTTCAGCCTAACAGAAATATAGCACTATTTAAGCACTCCACGTGCGCCGATGTCCCAATAGAGCTATATTAGTATTGTTAGGAATGCTATATTCCATTTTGTCTAGCCGAACAAACCCAAAAGATAAAAGCGGAAAGAGCCCTGAACGTGACATTATGTTAGATTTGAGTTAAGCCACCAAGAATTCTAAAGCATATTCGGAAGACCGTTCCTTTAGGGCTTGAACTAACATGCTGCCACTTGTCCGACAAGGTTAAGCCGGTCAAGCCTTGTCAACTCGGCTTGTAACCGTTTGAGCTTTGTAATACCATCCTTGTCTGGCAAATCTAATTCAATATCACGAATAGAGTTTTCCCCGTCCACTAAGTCAAAGAGATCCGACCGGGCGGGAGGGCTTCCCTCGAGCATCAACAATCGCCGTGTTTAACTGCTTGAAGGAAATATCAAAGTTATGTCGAATTATATAGTATTGATAGATAGAACTGATAATCTTAGTGAAATTTAGTGGAGAGGGGATTTCTCAACATGAAAAGAATCAAAATAATCTTAGCTTCAGTAGCCATTGCAGGTATGGTACTGACGATGGCTCCTTTAAATGCCTTTGCTACAAGGGTAGTCCCACCTCGCTTATCAGGCGATACTGCTGAGCAAACTGCAATCGCCATTGCAGAGCAATCAGGCCCGACTGGCACTGCAATTCTTGCCTCCTCAACCTCTTATGGTATGGTTGATGCATTGACTGCTGGACCGCTCGCTAATCACTTAAGTGCTCCTATCCTTCTGACCGGAGCGGGAAATACACTTGATGCTGACACCAAGGCTGAACTTACTCATCTCGGCATTAATAGAATCTATGTCACTAGCGGAACAGCAGTCATTAGCCAAGGCGTCCTCGATGAGTTAGAAGATATGAGTATAACAGTTGTTAAACTTGGCGGAGTTGACCGTGCTGAAACCTCCGTAAACATCGCTCAGAAAATGGATGGCGTCACGAAAGTTGCTATCGCTAACAGCGTGCAAGATGCACTTTCTATTGCTTCAATTGCCTCCGCTGCTTATGAACCCATTCTCTTAACGGACAAAGACGTGCTACCGGCTAGCATCGCGGAATTCTTAGCTCTTCACACTGGCATTACATCCAGTGATGTGATCGGTGGTACAGGCATCATCAGTACGGTGGTAGAAGCATCTGTGCCAAGTGCCACTCGCCATGCAGGTTACACGGCTTACGACACCAATAGCCAAATCATCCAGGATTTCGCATCGTCCCTCTCGTTTGACCAAATCTACTTGGCTAGCGGCGTGACAGGTATAGATGCTCTCGCTGGGGCACCCTTTGCTGCTCAGACTAAGTCAGCTATTGTTCTCACTGACGGAACAATTCCTCCGGTTGCCGATTTTATAAACACTAACCTCACTGCTCAGAGTGTCGTTACTGCTCTTGGTGGGGTAACTGTTGTTCCTGCTCAGGTGCTTAATGGAATTGGTTATAATATTACTTCAACTTCATCATCTGCAGACTCAAACTCGATTGTGTATAAAAGTACCCAATATGGTTTTAACTTTACGTTACCGACGAGTTGGAAAGGTTATTCAATTATAAGTAGTAAATGGGAGGGCTCTGCTTTAGGGAGTCAACAAGCTGGTGACAAAATTGTCCAAAGTGGCCCGATGGTTTCCATCAGACATCCCCAATGGACTACTCAAAGCCCACGACAGGATATTCCCATCTTGGTATTTACTCTTGATGAATGGAACTCACTTCAGCAGGGGAAATTCCATATAGGAGCTGCACCTATCGGTCCAAGTGAACTTAGTCGTAACAGCAGTTATGTTTTTGCGCTTCCTGCGCGTTACAATTACGCGTTCCCGACAGGATATGAAGAGGTGGATAAAATCTTAGGAAATCATCCTCTACAGGCTACTCCACTAAACGCTGATTCTACAGATGCACTATTCTTCAATATGATGAATCTTTCAAAACAAGGTAAAGTGATAAACTGTGATTTTCCAGCAAAAACAACGACAATTGATGACGTAAAAAAAGCATGGGGAAAAGCCGATCAAACCAGCTATGTAGCAGCTGCCAAAGGTTCATATGCTACCTTTTCAAGCCATAAGGTGGTATTTGGCTTTAACAAAGGGGATCAAATATTTGAAGTCCGATCTTTCGACAGCCGATTAGGGACCTTAACTCTTGCAAAAGCTAAAGAGATTTTGGGAGACCCGGCATACGATGTTAAGAATAGCAGTCAGGAAATCATTGGTTATACAGCTGGGGCGGAGTTTAAAGTAGAAATGGTATTCCCACAACCAACAGCCAGTAACCCTACACCAGCAATGGACCATTATTCTGTACTTTATCCTCAAGGAACTGTTAATAGTATGGCAAATGATCCAGGTAGGCAATGGTGAATTAGGAGTCCCCCTTAACTAAAACGAAAGAACCAAGGACCAAACTGCTAAGCTTAAGGGGTTCCAGATTGGAGTTTAAAACCGAAACTCAAAAACAAAATGCGTTGGTGTGAGAATTTCTTCTCAACCAACGCATTAAATATTTCTTCATCTGCCCTATCCAAGGAAACATATAGCACTTAATAAACCTACAATGAGGTAACGCCATCGTGCGTGGAGAGGGCGAAAAGTCTGTATAGAAAACACATTGAGTGCATGAAACGGCTGTTTGGAAAAAGGTTGACACATTTATGGATAAAATATGTAACCTCCTTTCGGTCACATATTTTATCCATAAAAATGGGGCATATTAAAACAAACCTAAAATTGCAATTCTCTTTCATTTTAATAGGGGGTAGTTATGTTTAAATTAGCAATAGTATTTTTTTCGTATTGATTACTTGAAAATGGGGAGATTGGAGAAATTGGAAATTATATTATCCTACAATTCTATTTATGATCTTAGGTGATTTCTGTTATATGTATCTAACCTTTCAAAAGTTGTGGTATTCAGCCCTTTGCTATCCCATATTGATATTAATTATGGCTTGGAATTTATCACTGATTAGAAAAATGAAGAAAGTGAACTAATACAATAATAATGAAATTCTAAGCAAAAAGCCTAATAACGCAGACAAAACAACTTGACCGGCGCTATACGTTGGGTTCACCTACTGACCCCTAATGTGCAAAATAAACGAGCAGACTTGGGAATTATCCAAGTCTGCTGTTAGGTAGTAAATCACTAAAATTTTCAGCAAATTGCATTACAACTGCTCGTACTTCCTCCAACTTTTCTGGCTTTAGCAAAGCAATGATTTTAGGAATAAACTGCACAATATCATCCTGTGTAAAACTGCCTTCTGTAAGATTTTTAAAGTTTTCAACAAGTAATACTTTTGCTTCCTCTACCTTGTCGTCTTTTACTCTTTCTAAAATAAAACTTAAAAATTGTTCCTGACCTTGATTCATAGTAACCTCCATTAAGCTTTATAACATCCCATAGTATATCACAAATTATTAGTATGTTCACAGCTTTTCGTTCTTGATGTTCACTATCCAAGAAGCGGAGCATGTTATCCACCTCTTTAAACTCAACTCTAATTCTAGCGACTCAAGCCCACTAGTACTCATTTGAAAAGCAATTTTCCTATGAAGGGTTTCTTAATTCCAATCGCCTCTTTTGGGCACAGTTCCTGACAGCAAAAACAACTGATACACTTTGCTGAGTCCACAACCGGCACAAGTCTTTCTTTGTGTTTTCGCATTTCAATTGCCTTGGGTGGACAGTTATTATAGCAATCCTTACACCCTACACATACATCGTAATTAAATACAGGACGAGAACGAACCCGATTGAGGATAAAATTCAGAACTACTTTAGGTACTTTATCAACGTTTTTTATGATGCTTTTCGGTAACAAATAATCTTCAATATGCCAAAGAGATGGGTCATCCCCTTTAAGATCCACTTCATTCATGCGACTTATAAATCCTCGATTTCGTGCAGCCATAATCGTAGGGATGCTTTCGGGTTTTAGTCCAATAAGATTTGTAGCCACAACATCAAGCGCAAATGGGTCAGTGCTCATAAGTAATGCCCCGACCTTTCTTGGAACTCCCGAGCTTGGGCCATCGCCTTCCATCGCAAGGCATCCGTCCATAATATTTAAGGTTGGCTTAACCCGGGAACAAATATCAACGAGCATTTCTGCAAAATCATTTGGTCTTTGTAATTTAACGTGATATTCTGCTTTTAATAAACCTGGTATTACCCCGAAAAGCACCTTAACTGCTCCAGTAAATGTCATTAAGCTGTGAGTCTTTAATTTGCTAATTGGAATTATTACATCTGCATCCGCCACTGCTTTTGTCACTGTCAAGCTTTTCATAACTTTACCCAATGAATGAGGCACTGTGACTTGTTCTACATTCTCGTTAAGAATTGCACCAGTTCTGTCAGAAAGATCCTTCATTCCACAACGTTCATAAATACTGTTCAAGACATTCACAGTATATGGACCCCCTGGACTATCGCCAATGATAGGGATACCGCCTGCTTCTTGAACAAGTTTAACAACTGCTTCTATAACGCTTGGGTGTGTTGTCACAGCTTGTTCGGGTGTTTTCTTCATTAGCAAATTAACTTTGAGTAAAACGCGTTGTCCAGGCTTGACAAACTCAGACATGCCACCCAGTTCCTCAATCCCTTCTCTTATTCGTTTTTCTACTTCTTCATCGTATTCTTTGCATTCCTTTAAAACAACAACTGTTGACATCACTTACACCTTCTATCGCGCTTATTTATTAATATTTCTCAATATATTGCATACCTCGTTAACTAATTCTTCATTAATCCTTGCAACTAAAAATTTACCCTTCTTTTCTGTAAAAATTAATTCTGTATTACTTAATTCTTTTAAATGGTGCGAGATTGTTGGCGCCCCAATGTCCAGTTTACCTATAATATCAGTTACAAAACAATTACAATCATTGACATAGCTGTGTTCATTATTTTTTACCAATTCTAAATAAATTTCTAATCTGTTTTCATTGGACAATGCCTTGAAAATTCTAGCGAGTCGCTTTGTATTCATGTCCCCTCCCTACAATTCGATTATTATCAAATCGTAATATTATCCTATTATGTTTTAAGTTATATGTCAATTGCAAATTACCGCTTATTAAACGCTTTGTTTATAAATATATTCATTACACAATAACATTACTATTTTAGAAGAAACTCACGTTCTCGGCGGCAGTATGGATGGCGCGGATGAATTTCGTGAACTGAATCTTGCAGAACGACACTCGAAAGTTTATTCTAAAATATACAAAACCCCCTTGGACAACACGAAGGATGATTAAACGTACAACGTGTTGACCAAGGGGGTTATTTTCTCTATTAACACTAGGCTGTAGCAAAAGCATAAGCAGCTTATTCATACTCACTTTATAATATTAATAGTCCTACCACGCGGTGGGACGCTTGATTTCTTAGCTAATAGTGGCTTAAGAGCCAAACCTATCTACTTTGAAAAGCTTGAGATCTTCATCCACCTCTCCCAAATATAATTTGCTGAGCATCATTCCGCCTAACACCGCAAATAAAATGCCATTGGCTCCATATCCCAAGCAGTACCATAATTTTGTATTTTTTGGATCTTTCCCTAGGAAGCCCACGTTATCATCAGTGGATGCAAAAGCCCCACAATATCGATACTCGATCTCAATATTTAACTTGGGAAATAGGTTTTTCAGGCGTTGCTCTAACCTATCATAACTTTTAATGCATAATTCTTCATTCAATATATCGGGCAGAAAGTTAATATCCTCTCCGCCAATGATGATTCTATTATCACTTGTTGTTCTGAAGTAATGGTAAGGTGCTTCATTGTCTCTAACTACGACTCCTTTGTAGATATTCTCTAGATTATTGATTGGCCTTGTAGCAACATTAAAGGTGGTTGTTTTAGTTCCGAAGACCTTTTTTGTAAAAAGATGGGTGTTGTACCCAGATGCCACGATAACTACTTTACCTTTAACTTTGTGGCCAAAGACCGTTTCTAAGGTAACCACCTTCTCACTATACCTTACATCCACCGCTTCCGTGTTTTCATAGACTCTTAACCCGTTTTTACAGCCTACCTCCAACAAAGCATGCGTATATTTATAAGGATTGAATTGAGCTCCTCCACCTTTACTTAATACACCACCCTTTACCTCAAATGAAAACGGATTAGTCTCCTGATCAATGAATTCTACTGGAAATCCATTTTCTTTTCTAAACTTATACTCTTGTTCAATTTCCTTTTTTTCTTTATCTTTAGCTGTGTATAGCAAGCTATCAACTCGTTTAAAGTCACAAGTATTGCCATATTCGGCGATAAACTCTTCGATTTCATCTAATGCCTTTATTCCTAACTCATACGACCTTAAAATATTGGCGATGGAGGTATAGGACTTTAACTCCATCGCATTACTATCAAGCTCATATTGAAGAAGTGACGTTGTGACGCTAGTACTCCCATGAGCAATTCTTGATTTTTCTATAAGAACAGCCTTAATATTGCGTTTAGAGAAATAATACCCTAAAATTGCTCCAGTTACGCCTCCACCTACTATAATCACATCGGTCTCGATGTCGTCTGTTAAATACTCATACTGCTTAGTCAATGGGCTAATTCTCGTAAAAATACAATCTCCTTGTACATACTGTATCTTCATACTAATGACCGACTCCCTTAAAACTCAACTTAATTCAATAATCGGATATCATCTGTAGAAAAATAAAATAATGGTTACTAATTTCTAGTGTAGCTTTTGCTAAACAACTCATATTTATGTATTCCCAAAGCTCCCCCAGTACTCAATGAAGATTATATAAATGGAGTTGATGAAAGTGGACTCAATAAGAAAACAGATCCAGAATGCCAATCTTAATAAGTTGGAGCCTGGCACCTGGTTCCCTAAGGATAGAATAGCGCTCAACAAGGGTGTCGTTTTAACTGACACCCTTGTCCAATGAATATTTCGGTGTGGCAGAGCCATCAATGAACTGACGGCTCTCGCAGAGCATATTATTCAGTCGAACTTTCTAAGAAAACAAAGGTTCCATGACCCTGGGCGTAACGGTGAGCGGCAGCGCACTGTTACGCCCAGGAACTACTTTCTGTGTAGAATATAATCTTCCTCAATGTAGGCGGGGCAAAGTCATATAAGTCTAATTCTTGGCGATTAACCCAAGCAATCGAGTGGATCCCGGATATGCCAAAGATCTCTGACATGAATTCGGCATGCTCCTACGCTCTTCGGAATGACAATTACATAAATCTTTCAAGTAATATGTCTTCTACATTTCTTCTTCCATCGATCACCGCAAGCACCCATACCTTATTCTCTTCAGTCTTATAAATAAGTCGCCATGGCGAGCTAAATAATTCTCTGTAAATCAAGATACTATGATATCTTAATTCGGGAACAATTCGTCCTTGTAGAGGCATCTGCCGTAAGTTATCAGCTTTTTGTTTAATGGCTGCGTATTTCGGCACCATCCGGACACCGATTCCGGTGACATGCGGACAGCGTAACGGCTACATCCGGACAGCAAAACGGAATTATCCGGACAGCATTTCGGAACATCCGGACACCTTGTCGAG
>Ga0075530_1001729_pt1 | contig 10339 bp, 7 predicted proteins | sample NGEPerD_2_FD_75101 | JGI IMG/M metagenome (GOLD analysis project Ga0075530, IMG submission 75101) | Arctic peat soil microbial communities from the Barrow Environmental Observatory site, Barrow, Alaska, USA - NGEE PermafrostL1-D | ecosystem: Environmental > Terrestrial > Soil > Wetlands > Peat ...
GAGGTTCACGTCGATCACCGACGAGAACTGCTCCGGTGTCTCCCGGGTCGCGGGTACGGCGGTGCCGACGCCGGCGTTGTTCACGAGTACGTCGACCCGACCGAACTCGGCCATCGCGGCATCCACCAGCCCCTGACACTGGTCGGGAACAGCCACATCGGTCTGCACGGTGAGCGCGCGACGGCCGAGGGCCTCGACGGAAGCCCTGGTCTCCTCGAGACGGTCGACCCGCCTGGCTCCCAGAACGAGATCGGCACCGGCCTCGGCGAGTGCCTGCGCGAACCCGACCCCGAGGCCGGACGAGGCGCCGGTGACGATCGCGACCTTGCCGTCGAGCCTGAACATGTCCAGAACAGTCATCTCGTCACCCTAGACAATGCTCGGGGTGTGTACCATGTGTGTATGGCACGCGTGAACATCTACCTTCCGGACGACCTAGCGGAACGGGCACGTAATGCCGAGCTGAACATCTCTGCAGTTGCGAGGTCCGCGCTGGAGAACCACCTGGCCGGACTGACGACAAACGCATGGCTTGACGAGCTGGCCGAGCTGGCACCCCTGCCCGCATCTCATGAGGACGTGCTGATCGCTCTCGACGAGACGCGAGAGGAGATGGGTGACTTTGTCGAGCGTTGAGTCGCTGGTCGTCGATGCATCCGCGTTCGTCGATCTTCTACGAGGGGGTGCTCCCGGAGCGGCGGTGGCCCAGCGAGTGGAAAGCAGTGCCTTGCATGCTCCCGCCCACGCTGACGCAGAGATCCTCTCGGCGTTGGGTCGACTGCACCGAAACAACGAGTTCGATCCGCGTCATGTCGAGGAGCGACTTCGTCGGCTGAGTCGGATGCCCGTAGTGAGGCATCCGCTCCCTCAACTGCTCATGGGTGCGTGGTTGCGCAGGGAGAACATCAGGCTGGCGGACGCGTTGTACGTCGAGCTCGCGGAACAGCTCGACGTACCGCTGGTCACCACCGATCTTCGACTCGCGCGGGCCACGCCGCTCGCGGAGGCGATCACGACAGATCAGTCGTAACCGAGGATCTCCTGACGCTTCTTGCCCCAGGCGAGCGCTGACGTGATGGCGTCTTCGATGGTCAGCGAGGAGGTCCAGCCGAGCACGTCGCGTGCCTTGTCCACATTCGCAAAGGCACCGACCGCGTCGCCGGGACGTGGTGGCGCCTCCTTGAGCGGGACGCTCGCACCGAAGACGATCTCGAACGACTTCACGAGCTCGCGGACGGTCACCCCGTCGCCGGTGCCCACGTTGATGATCGTGCTCGGCGCGTCGACCGTTGCGAGCACCCGGTCGAAGCTCTCGACAGCCTTGACGTGCGCCCGGGCCAGGTCCCACACGTGGATGTAGTCGCGAATGCCGGTGCCGTCGCGCGTCGGGTGCTCGGTCCCGGTGATCGTGAACGCGTCCTTCTGTCCCCGGGCCGCCATCACGAGCTGGCCGAGCACATGGGAGGGCTCGCGGACGTAGATGCCCGACTCGAGGTCGGGATCGGAGCCGATCGGGTTGAAGTAGCGCAGGATGATCGCCCGCAGGTCGGTGGCGGCCGCGATGTCGGTGAGCACCATCTCCATCATCTGCTTGGTCCGGGCGTACGGCGAGGCCGGGTCGAGGGGCGCGAGCTCGTCGACCTCGAAGTTCTCCACCGTTGCGTACAACGACGCCGACGACGAGAACAACACCCGCGGCTTGCCGACCTTGACCAGCTGGTCGAACAGCTCGAGCGACTTCGCGACGTTGTCGCGGTAGTACTCGTAGGGCTGCTCCACCGACTCGGGTACGACGATCCGGGCGGCCATGTGAATGGTCGCCTCGATGTCGGGATGTTCCTCGGCGACCCGAGCGACCAGGTCACGGTCGGCGATGTCGCCCTCGTAGAAGATGCGGTCCTTGACGAAGACACGTGGACCGCTCAGCAGGCTGTCCAGGATGACTGGCGTGTGCCCGGACTCCTCGAGTGCCTTCGCAGTGGTGGATCCGATGTAGCCGGCGCCGCCGGTGACGAGAATCTTCATAGCTCACGACCTTAGTGGGGACGGTCCGATCTTCGCGAAAGGCCACCCGTGGCGGGGTCCGTCACTCGCGTCCCACGAAGGAGTAACGTGCTGTCCGGTCCACACGGGCTGACCACACCGGGTGATTCGGGAGGCAACGTGATCTTCGCCGCGACAGAGCAACAGCTCCGGCTCGACGCGAACTGGGTCGACTACCTGTTGGTCGGCCTGTACTTCGCGTTCGTCATCGGCATCGGGATCATGGCCAAGCGGCAGGTCTCCACCAGCCTCGACTTCTTCCTGTCCGGGCGGTCCCTGCCGGCATGGGTGACCGGTCTGGCGTTCATCTCCGCGAACCTGGGCGCCGTGGAGATCGTCGGGATGTCCGCGAACGGCGCGAACTACGGCATTGCGACCATGCACTACTTCTGGATCGGAGCGGTGCCGGCCATGCTGTTCCTCGGCGTGGTGATGATGCCGTTCTACTACGGCTCCAAGGTCCGCTCGGTTCCCGAGTTCATGCGCCGCCGGTTCGGCACCGGCGCCCACCTCGTCAACGCCCTCAGCTTTGCCGTCGCGCAGCTGCTGATCGCCGGGATCAACCTCTACCTGCTCGCCAGCATCGTCGAGGTGCTGCTCGGCTGGCCGCTGTGGGTCTCACTCATCGTGGCCGCTGCGATCGTGCTGACCTACACCACCCTCGGCGGTCTCTCCGCGGCGATCTACAACGAGGTCCTTCAGTTCTTCATCATCGTTGCCGCGCTGCTGCCACTCACGCTGGTCGGCCTGCACAAGGTCGGCGGCTGGGACGGCCTGACGGAGAAGGTCACCGCTACCCCCGGCGGCGCCGAGCAGCTGTCCTCCTGGCCGGGTACGGCGCTCAGTGGGTTCGACTCTCCGATCCTCTCCGTGGTCGGCATCGTCTTCGGTCTCGGTTTCGTGCTTTCGTTCGGCTACTGGACCACGAACTTCGTGGAGGTGCAGCGGGCGATGGCCTCGAAGGACATGTCGGCCGCACAGCGATCACCGATCATCGGCGCCTTCCCGAAGATGTTCATCCCGTTCATCGTGGTCATCCCGGGCATGATCGCCGCGGTGGCGGTCACCGAGGTCGCCCAGTACAAGCAGGCAGGTGCCCCCGCAGACAGTTCGGTGACCTACAACGACTCGATCCTGTTCCTGATGCGCGACCTGCTGCCGAACGGGATGCTCGGGGTCGCGATCGCCGGGCTGATGGCATCGTTCATGGCCGGGATGGCGGCGAACATCTCCGCCTTCAACACCGTGTTCAGCTATGACCTGTGGCAGCAGTACGTCAAGAAGGACAAGCCGGACGGCTACTACACCAGTGTGGGACGCATCGCGACGATCGCCGCGACCGTGATCGCGATCGGCACGGCAACGTTTGCGGCGTCGTACTCCAACATCATGACGTACCTCCAGACACTGTTCGGCTTTTTCAACGCGCCGCTGTTCGCGACCTTCATCCTCGGTATGTTCTGGAAACGGATGACGGCCACCGCTGGTTGGGTGGGGCTGGTCGCCGGCACCGGCGGAGCGGTACTCGTCTGGATCCTCAGCGAGGACGTGCTCGGTGTGATCGGCATCGGCGGACAGGGCGGAGCGTTCGTCGCAGCCGCGGTGGCCTTCCTGCTCGACATCGCGGTCAGCGTCGTGGTCAGCCTCGTCACCCGTCCGAAGGAGGAGTCCGAGCTGAGGGGGTTCGTCTACTCGCTGACCCCGAAGAAGGACTTCCACGACCCGGACGAGCCGGACCTGTCCTGGTGGCAGCAGCCCACCAAGCTCGCGGGTGTCGCGCTGGTCATGGTCATCGGGCTCAACCTCCTCTTCCTGTAAACAACTATTCCTTGGGCAATTTCCTTGGGCGATCGGAGAGCTCATGTCGAACTCGACGCAACCAGAGTCACGGCGAAAGGCGGGTGCCTTCGACATCCGCACGTTCATCGCGCTGTTGATCGGCATCTACGGAGTCGTCCTGGTGCTGATGGGTCTGTTCAGCACCTCCGACGCGGACCTGGCCAAGGCCGACGGGATCAACGTCAACCTGTGGGCCGGTCTCGGCATGGTGGTCGTGGCGGCGTTGTTCCAGGCGTGGGCGATGTGGCGCCCCGTCGTCGTACCGGACGAGCCTGAGCCTGAGGCCGAGAAGTGAGCCTGAGCCTGAGGCCGAGAAGTGAGCCTGAGCCTGAGGAGTGAGGCTGCGCTACGATAAGGACATGCGCACGAGCCTGCTTCTTAGTCGGCCGCGTTGACCACGACCCACGTCAGCGCGGCTACCCCTCATGCTTGAGGGGTTTTTTTATGCACCGGGACCGAGACGCGTTCTCCAGAACTGATCTACGCAGAGTGAGCCAGACAGAGTGAGACCAGACATGACTGAGCAGCGAGAAGCACCGGAAAGCTACGACATCGCCGCAACGCAGGACAAGTGGCGCAAGGTCTGGGACGACCTGAACCCGTTCCGGGCTGCCGACGATGGGGGGAGGGAGCGACGTTACGCGCTGACGATGTTCCCCTACCCGAGCGGCGACCTGCACATGGGCCACGGCGAGGTGATGGCGCTGCACGACGTGATCGCGCGGTACTGGTGGCAGCGCGGCTACGACGTGATGAACCCGATCGGCTGGGACTCGTTCGGCCTGCCAGCAGAGAACGCGGCGATCCGCAACGACGAGCACCCGGCGACGTGGACCTATGCGAACATCGAGACGCAGGCCGAGTCGTTCCGCCGCTACGCGGTCAGCTTCGACTGGTCGCGCCGGCTGCACACGAGTGACCCGGAGTACTACCGGTGGACCCAGTGGCTGTTCCTGAGGTTCCGCGAGCGCGGGCTGGCCTACCGCAAGTTCTCGCCGGTGAACTGGTGCCCCAACGACCAGACGGTGCTGGCCAACGAGCAGGTCGTGGCCGGGATGTGCGAGCGGTGCGGCTCCGAGGTCACCAAGCGCGAGCTGTCGCAGTGGTACTTCAGGGTCACCGACTACGCGCAGCGACTGCTGGACGACATGGAGGGGCTGAAGGACACCTGGCCGGAGCGAGTGCTGGCCATGCAGCGCAACTGGATCGGACGGAGCGAGGGGGCGTACGTCGACTTTGCCATCAACGACACCGCCGGGCGCGCCGAGAGAACTGTGAGCGTGTTCACGACCCGACCGGACACGTTGTACGGAGCTACGTTCTTCGTGGTGGCTGCCGATGCGACGCTGGCCTCCGAGATCTGCGCACCGGAGCAGCGCGAGGCGTTCGACGCCTACCTGGAGCAGGTCCGCAAGGAGACCGACATCGAGCGGATGTCGACCGCCGCTGCGAAGACCGGTGTCTTCCTGGGGCGGTACGCCACCAACCCGGTCAACGGCGAACGGATCCCGGTCTGGGCCGCGGACTACGTGCTGGCCGACTACGGCACCGGCGCGGTGATGGCGGTCCCCGCGCACGACCAGCGCGATCTGGACTTCGCCAGGACGTTCGACCTGCCGGTGCGGATGGTGGTCGACACCGGGCCTGAAGGCACCGGGGACCCGGCCGAATCAGGCGTCGCAACGCCGGGTGACGGTGTCTACGTCAACTCCGGTGACCTGGACGGACTCAGTGACAAGGCCACTGGGATCTCCCGGATCATCGAGCGGCTGGAGGCCGACGGACGCGGCAAGGGAGCGGTCAACTTCCGGTTGCGCGACTGGCTGCTGTCACGCCAGCGGTTCTGGGGCTGCCCGATCCCGATCGTGCACTGCGAGACATGTGGCGAGGTCCCGGTCCCCGACGACCAGCTGCCCGTCGTACTGCCCGATCTGCGCGGCGCCGATCTCAAACCCAAGGGAACCTCGCCGCTGGCCGCTGCCGAGGACTGGGTCAACGTGGACTGCCCGTCGTGCGGGGGAGCCGCGAAGCGGGACAGCGACACGATGGACACGTTCGTCGACTCGTCCTGGTACTTCCTGCGCTACTGCTCGCCGGACTACACCGACGGACCGTTCGACCCCGAGGCCGTCCGGAGGTGGATGCCGGCCCAGCAGTACGTCGGCGGCGACGAGCACGCGATCCTGCACCTGCTGTACAGCCGGTTCTTCACCAAGGTGCTGCACGACATGGGGATGGTCGACTTCGTCGAGCCGTTCACCGCGCTGCTGAACCAGGGCAAGGTGATCAACGGTGGCAGGAAGATGAGCAAGTCGCTGGGCAACGGGGTCGACCTGGGCGAGCAGATCGACGCATTCGGGGTGGACGCGGTCCGGCTGACGATGGTCTTCGCCGGGCCACCCGAGGACGACATCGACTGGGCGGACATGTCGCCCGGTGGCGCCCTGAAGTTCCTGCAGCGGGCATGGCGGCTGAGCGGTGACGTGGCATCCGCCCCGGGCACCGCGGTCGACGGCGGCGACCTCGCGCTGCGCAAGGCAACGCACAAGACCGTGCATGAGGTCTCCGGACTGATCGACGCGCACCGGTTCAACGTCGTGGTGGCGCGGGTGATGGAGCTGGTCAACGTCACCCGCAAGGCCGTCGACCAGCCGAAGGAGAGTGGGGGCTGCGGCGCGGCCGACCCCGCCGTCCGTGAAGCGACCGAGGCGGTGGCGATCATACTGAGCCTGATCGCGCCGTACGCCTCGGAGGAGATGTGGTCGCGCCTGGGCCACGAGCCCACCGTCGCGTTGGCCGGCTGGCCCGTCGTCGACGAGTCGCTGCTGGTGGAGGACGCCGTGACCGCGATCGTGCAGGTGCAGGGCAAGCTGCGCGCGAAGCTGGAGGTCAGCCCCGACATCGGTGACGAGGAGCTGACGGCGCTGGCGATGGCAGACGAGAACGTCCAGCGGGCTCTGGACGGCAAGAAGGTCCGCAAGGTGATCGTGCGGGCGCCCAAGCTGGTCAACGTCGTCGCCGGCTGACGCGGGGCTGTCATCAGCCCGCGTCACGGCTCACAGGGGATCGGTTTGGGGAGGTTTTCAGGCACCAGATGCCTGAAAACCTCCCCAAACCCGCTTCGATCCCACCGCTCAGCAGGGGGTGAGCCGCAGGAAGCTGATAGAGGGCATCGGCAGGTCGAACGTGAGGGTCACCCGGCCGGTGTCGTCGGCAACGACGGTGGTGGGGGGCTCGAGGGCCTCGAGCTGATCGGCTTCGCGGAGGGTCCTCCACTGTGCGTCGTCCGGCCATGTCTGGTCGTCGTCGCGCAGCCGGCCCCATACGGGGGCGATGTTGGAGTGGTCGGCGTCCACGCGGTCGTGGGTGAAGGTGTACGGCGCGCCTGCCGCGAGGCCGTCGACGGTGACGGTAACCGATCTGTCCAGCGGAGCCGATCCGGCTGCCTTGCTCTGGTCCAGAGTCATGTTCCAGGCGAGCACCGAGACCTCGCCGGAGTCCTCCCGGGTGGCCAGTGCCTCGACGAGTGAGCCCGCTCCGTCGCCGGACAGGGAGACCGGGAGCCGCGTCGTACCCAACCGTTCCAGCAGGGCCAACGCCCACCAGCGGGGCTTGCGCAGCTCCCCGACAGTGCGAAGGCCGAACCCGCCGTGCAGCAACGCCGGCGGACGGCCGAGCTCCTCGAAGTGGTCCGAGACCACCCAGTAGGACAGCGCCTCGATCCGGTCCATCGCCGAGGCCATCCCCCGCAGCAGGAACACGCCGGAGAACACCGCGTCACTCACCTCGTTGAAGTGCGTCGGCGTGACACCCCACTCGGTCCACCAGATCGGGGTGCCGGCCCGGCCGTAACGCTCCAGCGAGGCACGGAAGTCCAGTGGCGGGCTGCCGTAGGTGTGCGTGGAGACAAAGTCGAGGGGAGCGCCGGACGTCTCCACGTGGGCCAGCAGCTCCTCGACCCAGCCGCTCGCCGCCGAGGACGGCCCGCCGACGACCAGCCGCTCGTCGACGGCTCGCACCGCCGCGACCGTGACGTCGTACATCACCATGTACTCCTCGGGTGTCCCCGACCAGAACACCTCGAGGTTTGCCTCGTTCCACACCTCGAACGACCAGTGCTCGACGACCTCGTCCAGGCCGTACCGGTCCACGACGTGCCGGGTCAGGTCCCGGACCAGGTCGCGCCAGCGGTCCCAGTCCTTCGGCGGCGAGATGATCGCGTCGTACTCGAACACCGTCTGGTCGGGGTCGCTCGCCAGGTCTCGCGGCATGAACGAGATCTCGACCACCGGGTAGAGGCCGAGTGAGCGGGTGTGGTCGAAGACCCGGTCGACACCGGTGAAGTCGTGCACGGGTTCTCCGTCGACCTCGCGGTAGACCCCCACGTCGTCGCAGAGGATGGCGTGCGCACGCACGGACCTCACGCCGAGCTCGTCGTGGGCGGCCCTCAGTGCGGAGCTGAGCTCTTCGCCGATCCGCTGCCCGCCGGTCTCGTCGGTGGACAGTGCGTGGGACAGGTGCTCGCTGCCGATCATCGGACGCCAGGGGCGAGCGAGCTCGCCGAGGCTGTCCCCAGCGTTCACGGTGACGTCGACCGGCGAAGCCTGATCGGTCGGCGTGGCCGCGACCCGGTCGGACGGTGCTCCCTGCACCGCGATGTCGGAGAGCGTGGTCACGGCGTACCAGCGCCGGTGGCCGATCTCGCCGGTGGTGTCGACGTACGGCGGGTGCGGCACGGCGAGCACGTCGCGTCCGGCGTGGTCGACCGGTTCGAGGGGCCCCTCGGCGCTGTCGGCGCAGTACACCTGGTAGCCGATGGCGCCAGGCACCTCGCCCCAGGTCAGCGTCACCTGGGCCCCGCCCGGAGAGGCCTCGAGACCCTTGGGCGGATCCAGGTGGGGGGCTCGTCCCGACGTCGCCTGACCGCTGCGAACCCCGATCCGTTCCTCCCAGTTACTGCGTGCGTCGGTGGTCCCGGCATCCGTGGTCATCGGGAGTCACCTGCGCTGAACTCCTCCATCTGCATCAGCGGTTTCAGCCTGCGCTTCATCGGACCCCTGGCGACATAGCGACGCATGTTGTCGCCCGCGAGCTCGTTGCCGAGCGCGGCCATCACCATCCCCTGGTCGAGCGAGAGGTAGCGCTTGGAGACCGTGCCGCTTTCCACCGCGACGGCATCGTAGAAGCCGCCCGGCCCGTAGGCGTCGAAGTCGGTGCGGATCGCCTGCAGGTTCGCCATCGCCCGGTCCGGCGCATAACGCAGCGCCAGGAACGATGCGTGCGGGGTGACCACACCGTCCCCGTACTCGGTGGGGGCAGGGCTGCCCGCACGGCAGCCCTCGTAGGGCTGGTCCACGGTGGTCCGCTCCTGGTCGGAGGTGTAGCCGGGGCCGTCCATCCCGAGCTGGTCGACGCCGTACTCCCGGTAGCCGCCGGCGGGGTTGTTGGACGGCGAGAAGCCCCAGTACCCGTAGTCCGCCTCGTCCATTCCGTGCTCGATCTGCCCCTCGACGTACAGCGGGTGGTTGACGCCCCACGAGCGCGGGCCCCACTTCTCCTCGGGCACGAACAACGGAACCATCAACGCCTCGAACATGCTGCCGCCCCAGGTGGGCACGATGTTGCTGTCGCGGTAGGGGAGTGCTCCCTCGAAGACCCGGACGCCGAGGTACTCCTTCCACTCGCCGACCGGTCTGGTCTCGGTCCAGGCCCAGTCGCAGTTCTCGTTGGGGAAGGTGCGGTAGGTGCCGAAGTAGTGCTGACGCGGGCTCTGGCCCGATGCGATACCGAGGTAGGAAGCCATCCGTGGCTCGGTGTTGAAGGCACCGTAGTGGTGGCCGGTGTACCAGACGTCGGGACCGCGGTCACGGTAGTTGTCCTTGACCGCCGCGGGGTCGTGCGGGTCCTCGTCCCAGAAGCCGCCACGGATCTGCCCGCCGGGTGCGTTCTCGGCGGCGTTGTAGTAGAAGCCGAAGTCCATGTCTTCGCGGATCGCGTCGGCCCGCTTGTCGAGGCCGCGGTCGGCCCGGCTGACCAGCAGGAGCGCCGTGGCGAGCCAGCCATTGTCGACGCTGGACAGGAAGGGCTTGACCACGCTGCCGTTCTCCGGCCAGACCCGCAGCTTCGCTCCGGTGCTCGGGTGGTACCAGTTGTAGAACATCCCGCTCGGCTCGTGCCGCTCGAGGTCGGCCAGGCTGTCGAGCGTACGGCGCATCCGCTTGTGCGCCTGGCCACGGGAGAGGAACCCCAGGTCGCGCGCGGCGACGGTGCTCCACAGGTAGGCGCCGATGTTCGTCGGCGAGGTGAACTCGCTGCGGCTGCTCGCGGAGAGGTCCCCGCCGACGCTGTCGGCCGGGAGCCCGGTCCGTTCGTCGGTCATCGCCACGAACGACTTCCAGGTGTCACGGGCATAGCGCGTCAGCGTCCCCCGGTCACCCGACCTGCCTGACTCTGCCGC
>Ga0075530_1001730_pt1 | contig 10338 bp, 6 predicted proteins | sample NGEPerD_2_FD_75101 | JGI IMG/M metagenome (GOLD analysis project Ga0075530, IMG submission 75101) | Arctic peat soil microbial communities from the Barrow Environmental Observatory site, Barrow, Alaska, USA - NGEE PermafrostL1-D | ecosystem: Environmental > Terrestrial > Soil > Wetlands > Peat ...
AGATATATCTCCAACAGCTCTTTCATTATCCAATTTAGAGTTGATCTCGTCATGAATATCGTCCATAGGCTCACAACTTGTAAGTGCGAGTCCTAAGAAAATGGCTAAATAATAAAATGTCTTTTTCATTTTGAGTATTTTTTAAAATTTAATTTTAGTACCTACTGTATACGTACGACCGAAACCATACCAAACAGAAGCTGTATTAGCATCGTGATCTCTTCCATCTCTAGCATCTGCAACATACTCTGTATCTAATGCATTAAATAAGTTTGCATTAAGAGTAGCATCAAATGCTCCAAATTTAAATTTATGAGTTAGTCCCAAATCTAATAAACCAAATGATGGAGTTTTCCAAGGATCTGCAACATCCGGTGTTGTTCTATCTGTAGGTTCAAAATCTGCAAAATATCTATCATTATAAGTAAAGTCTGCACGTACATGAGTACGAGGAAAAACTTCATAGTTCATCCCCAAAGCCATAGTAGTTTGAGCAGCATTTCCTACAGGAGTATCCTTGATATAAATATCAATAGGATTATCTGCATTTATTGGGTCGTTATTCTCATCAAAGATCACTACGTCGGTCACATTATTTGCCCATTTGTAATCTCCTATAGAAGCCATAGCTGTAAGGCTAAGCTTATTTGTAGCTCTATAATCCAGATCAATTTCAACACCTTGGTGAATAGCATCAACTCCTAAAATGTTAGCTGTAAAAAACTTATCCCCTTGCCCTTGAATGGATTTAATAAATGTTCTATCCTGCCAAGATGTTCTATACACGTTTACATTGGCTCTAAAATCAGCAGTTCTAAATCCGTATCCTAACTCAGCACTAAAAATCTTTTGATTCTTTGCGCCTTTATTAATTTCATTTGTATTGTTAAGAAAAACTGCATTTAAAAAAGGAGCTTTTTCGAAATAGCCAATGTTCGCAAAGAAATTACTTGTTGCTGTTACGTTATAGTTAGCTCCACCCTTTGCACTATATCCAAAAAAGTTAACGAAATCTGATTCCTGCATAGGATCGTCATTTTTATAAAGGAAATAATCTTTTCTTTGGTATGAAGTGTTAGATGCCGCAACAGATAAAAATGCTGAAAGATCATCTTTAACGTACTCTGCCTGAGCAAAAAGTCCTTCCCAAAGCACAACGCCATCATTATAATAAGACATTTTATCTCCAACCTTAGTTAAATTATTGGGATTATTTACGTTATTATTATCTGCCCAGTATTGTCCACCTAAAAGATCCTTTACTTCTCTAAAGTGTTTCCCTTTGTAATATCTTAAATCTACTCCACCAGATAATTCAATTTCATCAGTGATTTGGGTAGTTAATGTAGATAATGCACCGTACCAGTTATGGTCGTTTCTGGAATCATAAAGAATAGTTCCAGCACCATCTGCTCCTCTGGCAGCATTTTCTGCTTGAACACGATCTAATTGTAATGGTTGGTAATCTGCCACTCTATAAGCACTGTTTGTAGCATTTCTTAGGTTAGCAGCTCCAGTGTATCCACCTCCACCACCTGTACCAAAAGATATATATGCAGCAGTAGAAAGATCTGTCTTATCAGAAATATTCCAGTAGTGATTTAAAGAAATTTGTGGTTTGTGGTAAAAGTTATCCTGAACATGAACTATTTGGCCGTCTTTGTAACCCCAATCTCCGTTGAATTTAATTCCTCTGTTACTTCTTTGGTAGTCTTCTATAGAGTAACTGGTTTCTCTTTGACCGTGACGTTGTGGTGCACCAAAAGCAGTAAGAGATAACAATTGATTTTCATTAATCTCTTTTGCGATGTTTACAAAATAGCTGTAGCCTTCAAATTGAAGTCCATCTACAAAACGTGCTCCACTTGTTTTAGATGCAGCCACTGTAGCAGCCCATCCTTTTTCTGATTTACCTGTTGAAACAGTAAAACCGAATTTTTGAAGTCCATCATTACCAACAGATCCAAAAACGTTCCCACCTTCTGCCATATCGGTAGATTTAGTAACGATGTTTACAGTACCTCCAATAGATGGAACAGCAACTTTAGAAGCTCCAAGTCCTCTTTGTACTTGCATAGTTCTTGTAACATCTGTAAGTCCAGCCCAGTTACTCCAGTAAACACGACCGTTTTCCATGTCGTTTACAGGAACACCGTTGATCATTACTGCGATGTTTTCAGAATTAAAACCTCTTAATCTCAACTCAGCATCTCCAAATCCACCACCAGATTTAGTAGCATAAACTCCGGGAGTAGCTTTTAAGATTTCAGGAAATTCCTGATTTCCAATTTTGGTTTCAATTTTTTCCGCGCTTATTGTAGAGACAGCTACTGGTGTTTTACGATCTATTGCAAGAGAAAAGCTTGTTACAATAATTTCATCCAAGGAATTCGCATCTGCTTTTAACACAATGCTTCCTAGGTTTTTAGTTGTTCCATTTGCAACATTAAATTGCAAAGACTGCTTTTCAAAACCAATAAAACTGATTTCAATTGTACCCGAAATACTTGTGACATTCAATGAAAATTTTCCGTCAAAGTCTGTAATTGTCCCCATGGTAGTTCCAACTACCATCACGTTTGCGCCCGGTAATGGTGCATTCATCTCAGAACCAACCACCGTACCGGTAATTGTGCCCTGAGCAAAAATTGTTGCAGTTGTTAAAAACAACAGCAGAAGTAAAAATTTTCCCATGTTTTAGATTGTTTGTTTTTTTGTTTATAATTCACCGCAAAAGAAGCCAATTAACCAATAACAAACTTTAACACAATGTTAAGGTTGTGGTTTTTTGAACATCTTTTTCCATACAAAAATACCTCAAAAAATTAAGCGCCTGAAGGCTACATAATTAAAGGAATTGTGAATTTATTAACAAAAAGTTGATATCTATCTCAAATAGGATTTTAAGAGATTTTCAGTAGAATTGTCGTGTTCCAGGACCTCTGAGCTCTGTATTTCGGAAAGGATTTGTGAAGCTAATTGTTTTCCTAATTCCACTCCCCACTGATCATAACTGAATATATTCCAGATCACGCCCTGAACAAAGATTTTATGCTCGTACATCGCGATCAATTTTCCCAAACTTGCAGGAGTAAGCTTGTTAATTAGAATGGAAGTGGTGGGTTTATTTCCTTCGAAGATTTTGAAGGGTTTTAGTTTATTAATTTCATCTTTCGACAGGTTTTTATCCTCCAGTTCTTTTTGAACATCTTCTGAAGTTTTTCCCATCAGGAAGGCTTCGGTTTGCGCAAAATAATTAGCCATCAATTTATCGTGATGATCCTTGTCCCCATATAACGATTCTTTAAAACCAATAAAATCGGCAGGGATCAATTTAGTGCCCTGATGGATCAATTGGAAAAAAGCGTGTTGGGAGTTGGTGCCGGGTTCGCCCCAAATGATATTTCCGGTTTGGTAGGAAACAGGTTGCCCGTTCCTGTCCACACTTTTACCGTTGCTTTCCATAATTGCCTGTTGCAGGTAGGAAGGCAGTTTCTGTAAATATTGGGTATAAGGAATCACCGCTTCGCTTTCAGCCTCGAAAAAATTGTTGTACCAAATGCTCAATAAAGCAAGTTGCACAGGAATATTTTTGCTGAAGGCTTCATTTTTAAAATGAAGGTCCATTTGGTGAGCGCCTTCCAATAGTTCGTCAAATTGATTGTAGCCCACTGCAAGGCTAATGGATAAACCAACCGCGCTCCAAAGTGAAAATCTGCCACCAACCCAGTCCCACATAGGGAAAATATTATCGGGGTCGATACCAAATTCCTTAACATTCGCAATATTGCTGGAAACCGCCACAAAATGTTTGGACACAGCCTCAACTGGGGCTTTCTTTTTAAACCAGGTTCTGGCGGTATTGGAATTGGTGAGGGTTTCTTGTGTGGTAAAGGTTTTTGAAACAATTACGAACAAGGTGGTTTCAGGATTCAGGTCCTTCAGGATTTCATGTGCGTGATCTCCATCCACATTTGAAATATAATGCAGGTTTAAGTGGTATTTGTAAAATTTTAAAGCTTCGGTAACCATGGCCGGACCAAGATCTGAACCTCCAATGCCTATATTTACCACATCGGTAAAAGGCAGGCCGGTATATCCCAATTTTATCCCTTCAATTACCGAATTTGAAAACTTCTTGATTTTCTCTTTTGCCTGGTAAACCTCGGGCATTACATTTTCCCCATCAACCAAAACCTCTTCATCTTCAACTGTCCTTAAAGCTGTATGCAGCACGGGCCTGTTTTCTGTTTGATTGATGGCTTCCCCTTTATAATAAGATTGAATTGCTTCCGCCAATCCACATTCTTCTGCCAATTCAATCAGGATTTTTTGGGTTTCTTCGGTGATCCTGTTTTTGCTCAAATCCAGATAAAAATCCTCCCATTGAAGCGTAAATTCATTAGCTCTTGCAGGGTTTTCAACAAAAAGCCGCTTCATTTCCAAATCCTTGACCTCCTCGAAATGTTTATTTAATTTCTCCCAGGCTTTGGTTTTGGTAGGGTTTATATTTTTCATCTTTATAAAATTATTATTTTTTTGATTTCCTGTTAGCTTTTGGACAGTCTTATTTTATAGGAAGGTTCTAAAATCTAAAATCGTTGTTCCTTGTTCTTAAATTATTTATTTGATTTTAAGAACTCCCGTTTAATAAAACCATCTTAGCAGAGGTCTTTGCATTTATATATTTTTGAACGGGATTTTGTCCAGTTCCAATTTCACATGTTTTATGGATGCAAAATAATTATCTTTTAAACTATCGGCAATCGGTTCTGCGGCAGGAAGATTTTGTTTGAATGGATCCACTTGTTTTCCGTGAACCCAAAACCTGTAACAAACATGGGGGCCGGTTGCAAGGCCTGTACTTCCAACATATCCAATCACATCTCCTTGTTTTACACGCTGCCCTACCCGTGCATTTCTTTTGGACATATGGAGGTATTGGGTAGTATAAGTGTCATTGTGTTTTATTTTTACATAATTTCCGTTCCCGCCGGTATATCCGGAGGCTATTACCGTTCCGTTGGCGGTAGACCAGATGGGGGTGCCCTGAGGCGCAGCATAATCTGTTCCTTTATGGGCCTTCCATCGCTTTTGCACCGGATGGTATCTGTTCCCTGAATATCTGGATGAAATACGACTAAAATTTAAAGGTGCTTTTAGAAAGAAACTCTCCAGGGGCCTGGCTTTTTCATCGTAAAAACTGAGATCACCGGCTTCGGGATCTACCATATAATTGAAGGCGTAGTAGGGTTTTTTCTGATGTACAAAAATAGCGCCTTCAATACTTTCAATTCCGGCATAAATGGTATCGTTAATATATTTCTCGGTATATACCATTTTAAATTGGTCGCCTTTTTGAAGTTTCCAAAAATCGATGCTCCATTGGTAAATATTGCTTAACCTGTAAGATAAGAGTAGGCTTAGGCCCTGGCTTTCCATAGATTCAGAAAGGTTACTTACAATTACTCCTGAAACGGTCCTTCTTTTAATGCTTACCGGTTTTTGGGCTTTGTAAGCGGCAATATTATCGGCAATATTCACTACCGTATATTCTATTCTATCGTTTTCATAAATAAAAAATTGAGGCGTTTTAGCAGAATCCCGGGCTTTTAAGATCACATAGGGTTTTCCGATTTTCAACCTGGTTGGATCCAAAGTTTCCCGAACCTGTTCCATGATCTCAAAAACTTTTGTTCCGCTAACGCCCTGAACACCCATGATCCCGCCAAAACTATCGCCAGATCTTATGGTGTCGCGCACTACTTCAAAATCACTTAGCACAAATCCATATTCTTTAAATATGGGTTGTTTCTCAACAACTTTTGCTTCTCCTATATCTTTCTGCTCAATCTTCTCATTACAGGCAGTAAATGCCATCGACAACAATAGTAAAAAACTTAATTTTCTCAATTTCTATTTTATTTTTCTGTATTTAACAAATGGGTAACCCATTCTTTACCCCAATTATTGATTTCTTCTTTTGACCAAAGGTTCGGAAAAAAACTATTTTTTTGGAAACTGGGGGGTAAAAATTCCTTCCAGTTTGTACCACCTGTAGCTGCAAGTGCCTTTTTATCCTTATTCAAATACCTGTGGGCTGCGCCCATATGCATTAACAGCCAATTGACGTTTAAATTGGTGTCAAAGGTACGCAACGCATCAATTAAAATTTGATCGTTTTTATCTTTTTCCGGAAGTTTAAGATATTGATGATACAGGGTTTCTCCCTTCACCTGATTTGCGATTCGCAAAAACCGGGGCGTATAGCGCAATTCAAACTGTTTGAGAGTTAGGGTTTTTTCGCCTGTAGCCAGATCGATTCCCCCTTTTTTCCAATATAAATTTTCATATAATTCTTCGATGCTATTTTCTGAAGAAAAATTTTTCCGCAACTCAAAAGGGACCAAATGTTCTAAAGGAGTAGAATTTAATTCGATCATCCTGAATTGTGCCGATTGGAATCCGCTGGCGGGCAGCAGCGCCATTCTGAATTTTAAAAATTGTTCCCGTTCCATTCCCTTGATCATTACATCAAAAGAATTGATCAATATCCTGACATAGCGGTTGAGCCTTGTTAATTTTTCAGTAAAAAATGATGCGGTGAGGTTCTTTGAGGCAATGATTTGCTTCTGCTCATGCAGGATGAGTTTAAAATACAACTCGGTAATTTGATGATAGGTGATAAATATTTCCTCATCGGGGAAATATGTTTTTGGCACCTGCAAACTCAATAAAGTATCCAGGTTGATGTAATCCCAATAAGTTATGTACTTGTCATATAAAAGCCCGTCCAGATAAGAGCCCATATCCTGTCCGGAATTTTTAAATTTTTCTTCAAGCTTCAGGACACGCCCGGCAATCTCAGGTTTTATGTGCTTCATGAATTAATTCATTAATATAACAAATGGATGTTTTAATCCTTTAAATTCTTCCAAATCGGCATTCAGCGAACCTACCGTAAGTTCAGCTTTAATCTTAATGGGCATTTTATTTTTATCGTCGGTAATCCAAAGAGTAAGAGCTTCCTCTTCTTTAAATACCCTTCCCGCCATGACATAAGGTCGAAATTTTAATGTCGCAATTTTACCAAATTTTGTGTTTAAAACTTCCCTTCCAAGAAACTTTAATTTAAAGTTGTGGTTTTCATCATCAAAAAACATATTCATATGAAATTCCTGACCAGACACAAGGATATTATCATTCAGGGAGTTGCGGATATAGTAAAATGAAGACAACATATCATGCACATTTTCCTGTGTGGTAAAGATTTTGTTTTCGTCATGCTTTCTGTTAAAAACGTACGCCTTATTGAGTTCCTGGTTAAAATCAATTTGCAAATCCTTGGTATGCCCGCCTTCATCAATTTGACGTATAAAACGATAAGGAAGACCGTTGTCTTTGTCTATATAAGTTTCGTAATTATCGTCTACTTTAAAGAACAAATGCAACAATCCTGTAGATTTCCCTCTTCCTATAACGTGAAAAACATCCTTATCATTTAAATTGGCATCACTAACCTCTAAAGTTGCATAACTCGCATTGAATATTCCATAGTAAACCCGGAATTTTAACCATTCCCCATCCTGGAAAGCTTTTTGAGAAAATATGCTGAGAGGAGCCAACAACATAAACAAGATTATGGTTGTAATTCTATTTTTCATTTGCAAAAGATTTAATGAACATCTGACATTTCAAATGTTTTTTTATTTTTTAGTAGAATTACAATTACTATTCCAAATGTATAAAAACAAAAAACCCCATCAAATTAATGATGGGGTTTTTAACTTATTAACCAACTAAAAACTTAAATTATAAAAAAATTAAAACACTTTGGTAACCACTCCAAAATGTGATGCAAAAATCCTTTTATTTTTCAACTTTCACAACTCAAAATATGACTTTAACTCAAAGCCGATAAAATAATTATAAATAGACTGACATAAATAATTAATTGGAGATAATTTAATACAAATTACAGGGTTCCGCGCATTTCCTGTTCTCTTTCAATGGCTTCAAAAAGTGCTTTAAAGTTTCCTTTTCCGAAAGATTTGGCTCCTTTTCTCTGAATTATCTCAAAAAACATGGTTGGACGATCCAAAACCGGTTTGGTAAAAATTTGTAATAAGTAACCTTCGTCATCCCTGTCAATTAAAACTCCCAGGTCTTTTAGCGGGGCCAATTCTTCATCAATTTCACCAACTCTTTCCAATACGGTATCGTAATAACTTTCAGGAACATATAAAAATTCTACCCCGCGATCCTTTAATTTTGTTACGGTTTCAATAATATTATCTGTGGCAAGGGCAATGTGTTGCACCCCGGCACCATTATAAAAATCTATATATTCTTCAATTTGTGACTTCTTTTTTCCTTCTGCGGGTTCGTTGATCGGGAATTTTATCCTGCCGTTTCCATTGCTCATCACCTTGCTCATCAAGGCGGTAAAATCTGTGGAAATATCTTTATCGTCAAAAGAAACCAATTGCGCAAAACCCATCACTTTTGCATAAAATTCACACCATTTGTTCATTTCATTCCAACCCACATTTCCTACCATATGGTCAATAAATTTCAGGCCGGTAGGTTCAACTTTGAATTTGGGTGTATATGGTATATAGCCGGGTAAAAACGAGCCGCTATAATCTTTTCGCTCTATAAACAAATGCACCGTCTCTCCATAGGTGTGGATCCCGGAGATCACCACGGAGCCATTTCCATCTTCCAGAACATAAGGTTCTACGTAGGATTTTGCGCCACGATTGGTGGTTTCTATATAGCTTTTTCTGGCATCGTCTACCCAAAGTGCCACTACCTTAACTCCATCTCCGTGTTTATTGATATGTGCATTGATGTCACCACCAGGTTGCAAGGGTGAGGTTAGCACCAAACGGATTTTATCCTGTTGCATCACATAGGAAACACTGTCTTTTCTGCCTGTTTCCAAACCTGAATATGCAACCGGTTCAAATCCCCAGGCTTGTTGATAGTAAAAGGCCGCCTGTTTGGCATTTCCCACATAAAGTTCTACGAAATCTGTGCCCAATAACGGCAGGAAATCCTCGGCCTGGGGGATTACTTTTTCTAATTTTAAAGATGATTTATCTGTGCTCATTGTGTTTTTATTTTATTGAGAAAATTGAAAAGTTTTAATTGAAAGATGATTTAAATCTTCATTTAACGATTCTATTTCCCTGTTCTTTAAAAATTTATTTTTATTGATGTTTTTAAATTTTCAAATCTTTAAATTTTCAAATCAATTTAATGATCCAACCAGGATTTGTAATAAGATTCATCGGCTATTTTCATAGCTTCCTCGGTTAACATTAATGGCTTGAAAGTATCTACCATCACCGCGAGTTCTTCTGTTTCTGTCTTTCCAATACTGCGCTCTGCAGCTCCCGGGTGCGGCCCATGTGGAATTCCTGCCGGGTGTAGGGAAATATGTCCTTCTTCAATATCATTCCTGCTCATAAAATCCCCGGCCACATAATACAAAACCTCATCACTGTCTATATTGCTATGGTTATATGGCGCAGGAATACTTTGGGGATGATAATCGTATTTCCTGGGACAAAAACTGCATACCACGAAGCCATCAGATTCAAAGGTTTGATGCACCGGCGGCGGTTGATGGATCCTCCCGGTAATTGGTTCGAAATCGTGAATTGAAAAGGCGTAAGGATAGTTATACCCGTCGTATCCCACAACATCAAAGGGATGAGTGGCATAAATCATATCAAATATTTCCCCTTTTTTCTTGATTTTTATCAGAAAATCACCTTTTTCGTCATTGGTTTCCAGTTCATAAGGCCGCCTTAAGTCCCGCTCGCAAAATGGAGAATGTTCCAATAACTGGCCAAACCAATTTCTGTATCTTTTGGGGGTGTAAATGGGTTTTCTGGACTCTACAATAAACAAACGGTTATATGCATCGTCAAAATCCATTTTGTAAATAGTTCCGCGCGGGATCACTAAATAATCGCCGTATTTAAAATCAAGATTTCCAAGGTGGGTGCGCAACTTTCCGCTTCCTTTATGGATAAACAACAATTCATCTGAATCGGCATTTTTATAAAAATAATCTTGAGTGGATTGCTGCGGGCTTGCCAATGCAATATCAAGATCGTTATTGGTAAGGATCACTTTTCGGCTTTCCAGATAATCCGGTTGCGGTTTCACTTCAAAACTCCGGAAACGGTAAGATTTTATATGGTTTTCAGCGGCAATTTTTGGCTTTACACTATAACTTCCCTTAATTTCCTTGACCTGCGTAGGGCGATGTTCGTGATATAAGTTGGAATACATTCCGTCAAAACCTATGGTTCCAAAAAGCTG
>Ga0075530_1001731_pt1 | contig 10336 bp, 3 predicted proteins | sample NGEPerD_2_FD_75101 | JGI IMG/M metagenome (GOLD analysis project Ga0075530, IMG submission 75101) | Arctic peat soil microbial communities from the Barrow Environmental Observatory site, Barrow, Alaska, USA - NGEE PermafrostL1-D | ecosystem: Environmental > Terrestrial > Soil > Wetlands > Peat ...
ACAATGCTTCTTAACCGAGTTTTCACAGAACCAGAGACGAACAAGCGTTACAGAGTTGTTCTGGAGCAGCTAAGTGATTTAATGCTAATCGATGTAGATAGCGAGAAAGCCTGGCCTTTCTCTGTCTCGGAAGAAGAGTTCCAAGCAGTTGGATATCAACTTATCGCTGATCCGTATCCTTTGGTTAATGTCGAAGAGGGAAGTGTTGGCGCTATAAGGCGGGATGAAGCTTGGAACACGATTAGCCCCTTGCTTGAGCATTATTCATCGTTGTTCATCAAGAGTGAACGTAATCAGCATATATATCAGCTGCTAAGATCCACGGACAAGCCAAGGCTTTATATCACCCGCCAACTTCGCCGTTATTGGCAGAGAGGAATGGTGCCAAATGCCCTGGCACCGGATCACCATAAATGTGGGGCCAGAGGGCAACCGAGGCGCGAGGTTGAAAACAAGGTCGGGCGGAAGCGAACGGTTTCTCCTGGGGTGGGTGTGCCAGTAACGGAAGAAGTCGCGGAACTCTTCAGCATGGCACTTGATGGTTTTTATCTGACCAACGGAAAGGTGCCGTTGACCGCTGCAAAGGACAAGGCCGTTGGCCTTTTTAAGGCGAGATACCCGACTGCTACAGAATCGGCTATCCCAACATTGGCGCAGTTTCGGTACTTTTTTAAAACTAACTATTTGAATAGCGATGCAGTTCGGAAGCGGACACCTGCGCGAATTTATCAAAAGGATATGCGGGCACTGACCAGCACGTCGGGGAATCTGAATTTTGGCCCCGGAGCACGGTACGAAATCGATGCGACGATTGCTGATCTCTATCTCGTGGCTGAGGATGACCCCAACGTTATCATTGGCCGACCTGTCTTGTATTTCGTCAAAGATGTATTTAGCCGCATGGTAGTCGGAATGTACGTTGGCCTGGAAAATCCCTCGTGGGTGGCGGCTATGATGGCGTTGGGTAATTCCTTTAGCGAAAAAACCGTTTATTGCCAGGAATACGGCGTGAAGATACGGGTAGAAGATTGGCCCACTACCGGTATTCCTGCAGGGATTATGGCCGATAGGGGCGAACTTCTATACCGCCAAGCCGACGTACTGGTTAACAGATTCGGCGTGCAACTGAGTAACTCTAGGGCCTACCGAGGGGATGATAAAGCAATCTGCGAACGATTTTTCAATACCATTCAGAGCCAGTTTCGACCCTACGTGGGTGGTGTCGTGGAACCGGTCAATGGCAAAAAGCGGAACGGTAAACGCTACGAGTTGGATGCGGTTCTGAACCTTCGTGAATTCACAGAAATGCTGATCAACCTGGTCATTATTTACAACACCCAGCATGTTATTGAAGGTTATGACTTTGCTCCCGACATGCCTTCAGACTTGCCAGCAGTGCCGTTAGACTTATGGAATTGGGGAATCCAGCATCGCACTGGCAAACTCCGCTCTTGTGACGAAGAACTTGCCCGCATTAACCTGTTACCTTACGAAAGCGGAACAGTGTCTCAGGTTGGCATCACCTTCAAAGGCTTGGTTTATACCTGTCAGGAAGCATTGGCAGCAGGCTGGTTCGATCGTATTCGCCAGAACCGTCCTGCGAAAGTGGAAGTCGCCTTCGACCCCAGGCGAACCAATACCGTTTACTTGAGGCCTGACAAAACCTTTGAGAACTATTGGGTGTGTGAGTTATCGGACAGAAGCCGTAAGTTTCGTGGTATGAGTTTTGTCGAAGCCGCCGGCATGCTTAAAGCCATGAGTCGTACCAAAGCGACAGCTCAGCAAGCTGAAGCATATCAAAAGCCGGATTCACTGGCTGCCGTTGAACAAATCGTTTCAACCGCCAAGAAGCGGCAAAAATCCAACAAATCATCTGCTAGTGACTCAGAGCGACTTCGAGGAATACGGGATAATCGCCTCAAAGAAAAAGAGGCAGAAAGGGATCAAAGCGGTCTTAAAACGAATAAAAAGGCCAGGCAAGATCGTCCAGCCGACGTAGTACCGATTCGCTCCCCAAAGTCGTCTTCTAGTGTGATCACAGACTACCCCGATCTGGATGCTTTTCTGGAGGACGATGATGATTAAGCTGCCATTCGCAGAATATCGAAAAGCCGAAATCCGGGCATATGAAGGGCACCCATTGATTAACGCTCTGCCTCCTATCAACTCACCGCAGGCTACCGCGAAGATGTTGGCTTGCTTCCCGAAAGTAGACGAGGTTGAAAAGGTATTGCCGGCTCACATTCGACGTCACGCAATGATGCGAATTTTGGATCGATTTCTGTACCCAACGAAATCTCATTTACAGTTGGAGCAAGTGATTTCGGGCATGATCCGTCATGGTTACTTGAGCCGGAGTATCGCTGCGCCAGACTACCAGCGTAACCTTGATGACGTTGCTCATACTGACTTCACTGCCATTATGCGAAACGCGGGTAATGAGGCATTGGTCAGTTCCGTCATTGGATGTTCTGGCACCGGCAAAACGACAGCGGTAGAAGCTATCCTAAAAAGTTACCCGCAAGCGATTTTTCATCCTGACTACCAACATTGTCAGCTCGTTTGGTTGAAGGTGGAATGCCCACACGATGGCTCTGTCAAAAGTTTATGTACTCACTTTTTCCGAGCAGTTGACTGTGCACTGGGTACTGATTACCAAGCCCTCTATGTGAAAAGCCGATCCTCTGCGGAGTCTATGCTGGGAGACATTGCTCGCGTGTCTGCATTACATTCAGTTGGCGTGCTTGTCATTGATGAGATCCAGCACTTGGAGAAGTCTCGGTCTGGCGGAGCAGATAAAATGCTCAATTTCTTCGTCACGCTGACTAACGTGATCAAAGTGCCGGTTTTGTTTATTGGAACGCCTAAAGCCCTGGAGCTTTTCCAACCAACTATGCGGTCAGCACGAAGGGCGGCTCAGTTTGGCAGTCTGGATTGGGGGCGGTTTGCACGTACCGAGAATACTGACAGTGATGAAGAGTGGGAAAGATTCTTCAAGCGCTTATGGAAGCTGCAATGGTTTGAGCATGCAACTCCTTTCACCCATGAAATGATGGAGTTGTTCTGGGAGTATACCCAAGGCATTGCCCATATAGCCGTTGCCCTTTTTTACCTCAGCCAGGTAAGAGCGGTGGTAGCAGGTCGAGAGTCAATAGATCGAGCCATCGTAACCAAGGTATACCAGGAAGAGCTCGCAATGATGCACCCAATGATTACAGCATTGCGAAGCGGCCGCGAGGAAACGATTCTTCAATACGCTGACCTTGATATTCCCAGGGCGGCTCTGCGTATCCACAGCGCACAGCAGGATGCCCCCAACATACCTGACGAGCAAGGAGCGGGTATTGGTACTCAGAGCTCCAAGCAGGCGCGTTTGGTTGCGATATTGGTTCAGATGGGTATTGGCGAGGATATTGCTCCCATTGTCGCTGAGCAAGCTCTGGAAGAGCGGCCAAACGAGGATCTGTTTTCGTTAGTAGCCCATATTAAAAATCTAGAGGAAAAGACTATGGCGCAGCCTGTAACTAAAGCTAATGCTCAGAAGAAAGAGAAGCTGCGCCCGATGTACGTGGAAGATGATCTTCGGCTGACCCGGGATGACGATCCTGAAGATACCTACCAAAGCCTAAGGAAAAGGGGTGTGATTATTGAGCTCTCTGCTTACTTATCTTGACTTGAAATCTGATGGGCTTATGCAACTTGCTCCGATTGTCGAAGCAAGAGGTTCATTTGAGTAGCTCAATAGCTGCAGGTGTAGCGCAAATGATAAGTAGCGATTTCGCTCTACTCAACCCGACATAAAGTAATTCTTCATTCGCCTGGAGATCTAACCCGTCCAATCCCCATAAAAAGATAATCTGTGACTCTAAGCCCTTGAAACGATTTACGGTTTCTAGCAATACATCATTTTTGGACCTGTGACCTTCTTCTAACCAACGTGCCGCTCCGGGAAGGGGTAGGTTTTTAAGAAAAGCGTAGTAGCCAGACTTATTTTGCGCATCGCCGATCAACACGGTGATATCCTGTGCGCTGACGTTATTTTGATGGATTAGGTCAACAATTCTTGAATGAATTTTCCGAGCTTGTGACGTCAGGTTCGGCGCAGTGTCAAAAACTAATTCCTCGCCATCTGTTTCAGGTGGATCAATAGGTACACCACGATAGTGGCCGTATGCTGCGTTATGAATTGATATAGTATTCCTGCAGTTTTTGGTAAGTGTGATCGGTGGAGTCTGAATGGGAAAAGTGCTGGCACGAGAGTAGATGTTCTGGTTCTCGTCATAGAAGACATAAAAGGGACTTTCTTCTGAGTCTGTCAGCAAGAGTTCTAATGGGATCCAGTATTCCTCACCGAAATCTTGTCCCTCATCACATATAATAGCATCGTAGCGTTCGTCGGTTACGTCGAGTGCGAAGGATAGCGCCATGGGCAGTTGCACTTCAAAAAAGCCGGTTCCGGGAAAAGTTACTTTTGCCTCATTCTTTAAGTCTCTTCCCGTCTTTCTATCCGCACGATCAGCCCACTGATAACACAGTTGATGAAAACTCATCACATCAAGATTCGGGATATCACGGGCTAGAAGCGTAAGATGATCTGCTAACTGTCGGTTATAACAAGTTAGTAGAGTTTTGAACCCATCAGTCGCAAGACGGCGAGCTTTCTCCATGGCGAGAACCGTTTTACCAGTGCCGGCACCACCCCTGATTGCAACGCGTCGATGTGACTGCAGCAGATCAAGAATACTAATTTGCTGATTAGTCAGATGTATTCGTTGTTCCTCAAGCTCATCAAGTTGCACTGAAACCAAGGGAGGCACTGAAAACGATCGAGCAAAAACCTTCTTCAGGAAATCAATTCCGGACTGCTCGATAGGATTGAAATTAGTGGAGGTACTTCCCCAATAGCGGAATGCTTTATCGATCCATTCCTGTGGATTACTCAGGGCAGCTTTGGTGCCAATGAGACTAGCTGGCATATCCGGTCGTGATAATGGTTTTGGGTCGCCAATGTCAGGGAAATATACAGCATGTCCCCTGAGAACATTGTTCAGGCTGTAACTTCGCCATGAAGGGTGCTCCTTGAGCTTGGAGAATATGGAATATTTGGCTTTGAGAGCTTGCTGGATAGGGTCTTTTATTGAGAACTTATTTTGATGCCGATCGACGGAATACCAGCTATCCGATTCAGCCTTATAGGAAATCCCCCCACCTTTCACTTCAACACAAAGGTAGCCCAACTTTGGGTGACATACGATAAAGTCACATTCGCCATCCCGGGCCCGATCGCGTTCATTTTTCAGAATCCAACCTACCTGGAATAGCACCGTATATGATGAGGCAAGGTTGTCACGAAATGATCTGTATACCTTGGCCTCTGCCTTTGATTGGAGTTCATCTAGCTGGGCCTCTGATAGTTCAGGAATGATCGTCGCCATCTTCAGGCTCCAATATCTGCATCTGATGAACGTTGATAGGGACATTTTTTGTTAGTTGGGGCTTATCTTCAAACTGGACGGTTAACATTTTTACTACGCCCCGTTTTTTAACTTCGATAATTTCGCCGATTCCCAGTGTTTCGTGCTGTATTCTCGCACCACTCACGAATCCTGCAGTTGGATCTTCTACCTCTTCAATGGCCGCGGCTCTCCAGTTACCGTCAAACATAAAAGACGTTACTTGTGACGCGGGGTTTTGGATGGGGTGAACCCTGATGTTGTCTGAGTCCGCTACAAACTCGACAACATACAACCAATAGGCATCGCTATATCTTTTTGAGTAGTCAAATTGTAAACCAGATAGACCAACCCCGGTTTGATTCCACTCCCCGTTCACACCCTTCACTTCAATCATTCGGCTTTCACCAGTTTCCTCGTCCAAGCTTTCAATGTCGTAACCGGGGTGTGTTTGGGGCATTTGTGTGGGAACCCGCCCACGTCGTTTTTCAAAGTCACAAGCAGCTTGCCTAGCAATCACCTCGACACCAAGGTTGTGTTCATTTGCATCACCTGTATCAGAGGCATCAATGTCAGAAGGATCGTTCATTCTCACATAAGACAGCAATCGTTTATCCCATTGCTCTTTGTGCTTGGATCTGCGTTTTGGTTTTCTTCCCCAATTGGGGCCATCTTGTGTGTCTTGCGCGGGACTGGGTGGCGTGAAGCCGGTAGTATTCCCAGACTCTCTAATGATTGAATTCCTGTCGTTATCAAAATGAGCTGCTGCCCCGACTGATGCGTTGTCTGAATCTTGCTCAGTCTTGGTGGGTTCATCGTTAGAGCTAATGAGTGAATCGTATGCTTGCTCATCTGAAAGGTCATCCAGCGAGCCTTCTCTCGGCTCACTCTCTGTAGAGGTATTGTGGCCCAGCTCACTTAGCTCTTGAGTGCCTAGATCATAACGTTCAGCTTCCTCATCTTCGGGGAGTTGGGGAATACCACAGCTTGTCAGGTGGCTATCTGCGACTTCCGGGCTCATGTTGAGTAGTGAGTAAAGATTGAGCGTAAGGTTTGAAATAACACTTCCAGATTCGTCTGGCATTAGGTGGAGTAAAAGCGATGTGAGAAGAGGAGCCCAACTCGCATCGCTAACAGGTCTAGTTACAAGTAGTTCTTCAGCGGTCTGGTCAAAGAAAGCATTGGCAGTGCAGAGGGGGGCATGAATTTCGCGGCTATCAATTACAGCTATCGCCTGTAGAAAGATGTTATCGGTGCTGTATACATTGAGCCCGAAGAATGTTGGCGTGATTCGCTCCTGGACGGTCCTTGGTTTGTCGTGAAAGAGTCTCCGGATAACTCTTGCTCGATTTCCTAGTGTCTTGCTCACCTCTTGTTCTGGAAGCTTCTCTCCGACTATTTTGTCCAGCTTCAGATAGCAGGCCCTGCTGAGGCGCTTAACACCTAAAGCGTCTGCGAAAACCCAAAGTTCCGGATCGAGTTTGCAGAGAGTGGTATCAATGTTGCCGTCAAAAAATTTCGACAACCACTCGCTATCATGCAGCAGCACTTCAGTCGGGTGAGCGAAGTAATCGTCGAAATTCAGAATGCAAGGGGCTTTCTGGAGCTGAATTAAATTGTACTGTTCGAGATTTCCCTGAGTAAAAGCCTCGGCTAAATGATGCAGACAAGACTGATATACCGCTCTGTCTGCACCTATTAATGGTTTTGATTGCACGAAGAATTCGGTAATTATTTCGAGGAGAATCTCAACAAGCTCATCGACATCTGGCGAATCTTTGACGCCGACCACATCAAAAAAATTTGTGAAATGTTCAAGGTTTGCGGGAACCCTGTATGCAAATCGCCCCAGTTGTTGCTGTGACCAATAGATTTTGCTGGGCTTCACGAAAGCCTGTAGCTGTTCGACGTAAATACACGGTGTTCCCCGAAGTTTAGTCACCTCAGAGTCATCTTTTGCGCGCTCACTTAGTATTCGATAGCAAGTCTCGTGTGGCGGTATTCCACTTTCCATACAGTGTTGAAGGTGCGATACAACAATATCTGTCGAAACTTTAAGTTTTACGCCTATATCTTGCAGAAGCTCATTGTTTAGCCTGTTTGGATTTCGGAAGTCCAAAATGTGGACTTGGCTTTCAAAACCCTCAGACCGGAATGGTGTATACAGATCATCTGGGTAATACCAGTTTTCCTCGTCATTTTTCGCGGGCAGACAACGGGCTGCCTTAAGCTTTGATAAAGCTTCGAAAAGCGGCTCGGTACCTGCTTGCCCAGGAACAACTTCACACAGCGTATAGAAGGCTTCTGCTGATAGCTTTTTAATGGCTTCATCTGGGCGATGTGCCTCAGCCAATTTTTTAAGACGTTGGACAAGGTGGATTGGCGCGGGAGAGTGTAGAACACCAAGAGCGTCAACAAAGCTTTTGACGGATTGAGCTACTGGTAGTTTGGAAAAATCCAGCCAAAGATGGTCTACATTGCCCAGCACGTTTTCGAGTTTTTCAGTGCGTGCATACACGGTAGCTGGACGAGACCATCCTCCACCTTGCGTCGGTAGTATCGGCAGGCTCCGGAGGGTTTTAACCGCATTTGCATGGTCAAGAAGCTCAGGATGATTCGAAAGCTCACGAATAAGGATACTGTACCGACCTTCATCCAGAGGACCTGAGGAGTCAAAAAACGAGGGCAGTACGGTTTCGATAAAGGCACTAATTGATTGAGTTTTGACTCCCAGTTTTTCAGAAATGAATTGTTTGGCAGCAGCAGTCAGAGCACTGGTGTTTAGGAGTGCCCCTTTTCCAGTTGGATCTTCAAAATTACCTGGAAGAAGCGCGCTTGACGCTTTAATCAGACCTTGACTTGAACTCCAAATGGGAAGGTTCGAAAGGGCTGTGTAGACCTGATTAGGGGAGTAACCGAGACTATCAATTTCGGGGAAAAAGGCATAGAGGTCTTTAAGAGCATCGGCTTCAATGTTGATGCAATATTCCAAACCATGTCGAGATATTTGTTTCGAGAGATGATTTGTTACTGCCTGAAGATCAAGATCCGCAACGAGCCTACTGATATGAGGATGGTCGGCAACATGTCGGGAACAGATGGACATCTTCGGAAATAATCGGGCTGCCAAACGCGCATCGATTCTCCTACTGCATTGATAGGCATCTGCTGCAGAAACGGTATAGAAATCTTCCGTCACCAGGAAGCGAAGAGTTTTTAACCGATCCACTGAACGGTTCTTGATGAAGCTCGCTGGTACCAGTTCTTCAATGATGCTCCAGAGTGGAATCCAGAATTGCTTGAGCATTTCTTCAGTTGTTCGACAGCTTTCTCCAGTTATATTGCGCAAGCTCTCTATCAGGATCTCAACAAGAGGGTCCAGCCTGAGAGTCGGAACCCCAATTTTGCTCAAGGTATTGCGATAGGGCGACAGTTTTTCGGAAACAACATCGACGCCTAAACGACTAAGGGCCGCAAGCTGACCGTCAGAGAATCTTGTGCTGCTGGGTAAAAAAATCTTTCCAGGTACATGGAGTTTTCCGTTGGTATCAATAGCAACCTTGCAGGCCGGAACGGTGTCGTTAAACTGCTCCCAAAAAGACCCGAAACAGGCAGGATAGTCCGAATCTCTGGAGGTAATCTGAAAAGCTTGATGGATAATTCGCCAGAGGGCCTCTTCGCCGATTAGCCGCCCCAAAGATTCCGGATTCCTGGCCAACTCTGCCGCCACGGCCGAAATGAGCATTTCATTCCAGTATCTAGCATGTTGGTTTCCGGAAAAAATCAGTGCCTTCCGGTCTGCCTCCGGGAAAAAATCTGCATTGATGTGCAGAGATAAGCCTGTGTTCTGCTCAGACGGAAGAAAAGCGTAAAGTAGGCCCTTATCCAGATAGTCCGGATCTAGGTTAAGTGCAATCGCGAACTTTGAGCTGCGGTTCAAGCTTTTCAAAAGGTCATATTCTTCGGCTAGCCGTTCAGCTTCTTGTTCTGCATCTCCGCGGATAATATGCCAACGCTCAATTGAATTTTCGGGGCTATAAGCAATAGTGAGCGAGGAGTCTTCAGAGCGGTTCAGTTCACAACGCAACAACAACTTGCCGTTTTGACGAACCTCTGCTGTTTCGATGTGCCGGAGAAAGAGTAGGCTCCTGCGTAATACCGCCAGAAGTTCAAGCTGAAGTTGATCGATATCTTTTGTTCGTACCGGCGTTGCTCCAATTGCTTTCCGACCAATTGAGTGAGGGTCTGTTGCCCATGGGAGAACGAACTTGGTTCCTGTCTCCAGAGGTATGTTTGAACACTCATACTGTGCTTCCTCGGGTATCAGCTGAAGCTTGATTCCAGAGGAGTGAATTTCGGGGTGATCTGTAACCTGATAGGCTGAAACAAAACCGATACCGAATCGACCAATATTCTCGCTTTTGGCGAGTTTTCCGCCACTCCCGACTTCGGCAATGCGGTGGAAGTCGCAGCTATAGCTATCCTCTTGCATGAGACGGCACGCTGGAGTCATCTCACCGCAGTATGTGAACGCCCCGCTATTCCAGATTTCCAGTGCGTCGTCCGTGATATTGAAGGCGACACTGTGTGCCTTGGCATCGTCGGCGTTTTGGATGAGCTCCAAAGCCATAATGTCATAGCCTTGGAGACCAGCGAGATGCCCCCGAATGTTGCCGAGTAAGTTCGCCGTGTAGGAGCCACGAGTCACGCTAACGTCTGCTTGATCAAATTTGTTCGTATCTTCTTCCATGACGTTTCTCTTTAATCTGCAAGCTAGGTATGAATCAGCTTTCTTGGTACGCCCTATCAACTAATATCCGCGCCTTCTCCCAGTCCTCCGCCGTGCGAACGTTCACCTCAAGGTTGCCGGTGCCCAAGTGGCC
>Ga0075530_1001732_pt1 | contig 10335 bp, 11 predicted proteins | sample NGEPerD_2_FD_75101 | JGI IMG/M metagenome (GOLD analysis project Ga0075530, IMG submission 75101) | Arctic peat soil microbial communities from the Barrow Environmental Observatory site, Barrow, Alaska, USA - NGEE PermafrostL1-D | ecosystem: Environmental > Terrestrial > Soil > Wetlands > Peat ...
CTTGGACACAAGGCCGGCGACGAGTTCCTAAGGCATGTTGCCAGGCGCCTGCGAGAGGCGGTGCGGAGCTGGGACGTGGTCGCGCGCCACGGCGGTGACGAGTTCGTGCTGTTCCTTCCCGACATCGAGGCCGACACCGAGATAGAGCACGTGACCACACGCTTGCTCGAGGTGTTCGATGCGCCGTTCACCGTGGCCGGCCGAGAACTCAAGATCGGCGCCACCATCGGCATCGCCTCCTATCCCGACCAGGGCCAGAGCGCGGAGGCGCTGCTCAACGCTGCCGATTCCGCGCTCTACCGAGGCAAAGCCAAGGGCCGGAACACCTACCACGTCTATGCGCCAGAGGACAACGAGCCGGGGGGCGAGCCCGGGAGCTAGCTCCCGAGTCAGTCCAGTGGCCGACGAAGCGAGGCCCCGCCGAATGGCGGGGTCTCGAAACTAGCAGCGAGTTCCGGTGCTCACTCGTCCACGAAGGTCTTGAGCCTGCCCAAGGCGCGGTCCCACTGTGCGGAGACGATGTCGAGGAACTCGTTGGCCTCCCTTATCGGCTCCGGATCAAGCGCGAACAGGCTCTGCCGCCCGGCCCGCTGGCTGTGAACGATGCCCACGTCTTCCAACACCCTTAGGTGCTTGGTTATCGCCTGCCGGGTGAGGTTCGAACCCCCGGCCAGCTGCGTGATCGAGCGCCGCTCACCGCCCGCGAGCTCTTCGATCAGCGAGAGCCTCGTCGCGTCGCCGAGCGCTGCGAACACCGCGGCGTGCTCGTGACCGGCGGCCAACGACATGTCAGGGTCTGCGAACGAGGTAGCTCTCGATGTTCTTCAGCTGCGCCGTCCAGCCGCCGTCGTTGCCGCGGAACGCCTCGTCCCTCCGTGCGCGCGGGATCTTGTCGAAGCCCGACTCAGTAAGGCGCAGCGTGGTGCCGGCGGCGGTCGGCTCGAGCCTGAACTCCACCAGCGTCTGCGGCTCGTCCGAGTAGTCCACCTCGGGGTCGACAGCGTGCGGGTGCCAGGTGAAGGAGAACAGCCGCTCGGGCTCCATGGCCGTCACCAGAGATTCCCACTTGATGTGCTCGTAACCCGGGTTGGTGATGTGTCCGGGTGAGACCTGCCCCGTCTCGAACGGGCCTTCGATCTTCACGCCGAACCACTCCCCGAACTCCAGGTGATCGGTAAGTGCTCGCCACACACGCGACGGCGGGGCTTGAAGATGTACCTGCTTCTCGATTCGATCGCTCATTTGCAACCTCCGAGTTGCATGTTAGTCGATGCGCGGCGAGAATGCAACCCTTTGGTTGCTCATCTTCCGGCGGCCGCGCGCTCTCCAGGTCGGTCATGGCTCAGGCCAGGCGGTGCACTATCGCCTTGGTCTGCTCGTACAGGCGCAGATAATCCTCGAAGCGGCGATCGTAAAGCTCACGCCGTGCCGGCTCGGGCCGGACCGTCGCCGGGTTACTCACCAGCGAGCAGCCCGCGCGCCCTGTCTTGCTCGTACTCGTCCGCCGCCGTAGTGGCCGGCAGCGCCATCGCGATGCCCAGCTGCTCCCGGGCCTCCTCTTCGCTGCCGAGCGCCTTCAAGGCGACCGCGTACTCCACGCGTAAGTTGACCTGCTCCGGCGCCGCCGCGACGCCGCGCGCCATCAATGGCAGAACCTGGTCGCGGCTGGCACCGTACAACCAGCCGACTCCGCGCTCGGTCAGCTCGAGGTGCCAGGCAGCAAGGGCCACGAGGGCGTCGGCGTTGTCGTGGTCGAGCTCGAGGGCGCGCTCGAATAGGGCTCGCAGCTCGCCCGGTACGCGTGTGTTGGAGAGCGCTCCGCGGTACAGCGCCGACTCACCCTTGGCACGAGCCAACGCCATGTTCGCGGCTCCGGCGGTTGGCCCGGCGGGGGCGAGCTCGATCGCGCGGGCCGCCGAGGTCTCGGACCGCCGCAGCCACTCCTGTGCGAGCTCGGAATCGGTCTCAACGTACACGGCCTGGTCGGCCGCCGCGCGGGCGGCCAGCAGTTGCGACGCGGCTGTATCGACGGGGGATGAAAGCTCGTAGGCAGCGACGAAGTCCCCGGCCACCCACTCCTCCCCGCCGGCGATACCCTCATGAGGAACGGGCTGGGCCAGACCCGCACCCCCCCAGGCGAGGGCCAGCGAGAGGAGGAGGACCAGGCCAGCCCTGCGGCGGTCAGAACTTGTAGCTGAACGCCCTGTGAAACGTACCTGCTGACCTTCTTCGAAATCTCTGGGTCGTGCCATCCTTCACGAGCATCGCATGTCCCGCTCAGCCGCTGGCCACTCACACCGCCGATGACAGCCGGTCAATATAGTGCCTTCACGCCATAGCAGGTGCGCGCGGATCGCGACCCACCAGCTGCGGATTACCCGGGCAGGATCGACCTCATCTGCCGGTAAATGAATCGAGCGGCCCGCTGCGGGCTGAGGCGGTAAAGCATGTCCATGAACTTCGCGTCGCGGCCGACTAGTACGCGGTAACGGTCGTCTTCCATGGCCTGGATGATGAGCCGTGCGGCCTCGTCCGCCGGCGTCATCCGTGGCGTCTTCCGTGCCGCGGCCGAACCGTCTCCTTGCGCCGTCATCTGCTCCTGGAACGCGCCAAGCCCCGAGTTTGCCGCGATGTTCGTGTTGATCGCGCCGGGGAACACCACGGTCACCCGCACGCTAGTCTCGGCTAGCTCCGACCACAGACCCTCGGTGAAGAGCTTGACCGCCGCCTTCGACGCCCCGTACACCGTCTGGCCAGGCACAGGCAGGAAGCCGCCCATGCTCGAGACGTTGACGATGTGCGCCTCCGGCCGCTCCAGCAGATAGGGCAGGAACGCCTTGGTCATATAGAGGACGCCATAGAGGTTGACGTTGAGCACGTTCTGCATCGTGGCGAACTCGAGGTCCGCGACCCTGACCATCGGTTGGATGATGCCGGCGTTGTTGATGATGCCGTCGACGGCCTTGAAGCGCCCGACAACCTGCTCGGGCAGGGCTTCCACTGCCGCCTTGTCCGCGATGTCGAGCGTGAAGAGCGCGAGCTCGGCACGATTGCCTGCCAGCGACGCGGTCTCCTCCAGGGTCGCGCCGTTGAGGTCCACGGCTGCGACCTTCGCGCCCTTGTTGAGCAACTGAAGCGCGAGTTGGCGCCCCATCCCGCTGCCTGCACCCGTGACGACGATGACCTTGCCGTTGGCTTTCATGTCTCGACGGTGACACATGGCCGCTTGGGCCGCTACTGTCGAACGTCCCGAGACCCGTAGCGTCACCAACCTCCTGCCCGGTACCCGGTTTTACAAGTCCCCGTCTTACAATCTGCCGGATGGTAGCTTCCCCCGACCCAGAACACCTCGCTAGCGCCTCATGACAGAACTGACCAAGCGCGAGAAGCTACTTGCCTTCGGCGGCATCCTGGTAGTCCTCTTCCTCACCTCGCTGAACCTGACCGTGGTGGGCACGGCGCTGCCGCGCATCATCGCCGAGCTGGAGGGCTTCAAGCTCTACGCCTGGGCGTTCACCGCGTACTCGCTAACGTCGACCGTAACGCTGCCGATCTACGGCAAGCTCTCAGACATCTACGGGCGCAAGCGCATCCTGCTGTTCGGCATCCTACTGTTCAGCGGCGCGTCGGCCCTGGGGGGGTTCGCCCAAAGCATGCCGCAACTGATCGTCACGCGCGCTTTGCAGGGGCTGGGCGGCGGGGCACTCATCAGCATGGCCTTCTCCGCGATCGGGGACATCTTCACGCCCCGCGAGCGGGGAGCCTACCAAGGCTTCACCGGCGCGGTGTTCGGCTTTTCGAGCGTCGTTGGGCCGCTGGTCGGCGGGCTCATCACCGACACCATCGGCTGGCGCTGGGTGTTCTTCGTCAACGTACCGATCGCGCTCATCGCCTACTTCGTCATCCGCCGCTACTTTCCGGGGGTGGCCACCAAGGCGCGTGGTGGCATCGACTTCGTCGGCTCGGGGCTGCTCATGCTCGGCATCGTGCCGTTGCTGCTCGCCCTCACCTGGGGCGGGGTCGACCTTCCTTGGTCCTCGCCGCCGATACTCGGCCTCTTCGGGCTGGCCGTTGTGTTGCTGGCCGCCTTCATGTGGTGGCAGCGCAAGACGCCGAACCCGGTACTCGACCCCGACCTCTTCAGCGAGAGGACCTTCAACGTCGCGAACATCGGCGGCTTCCTCAGCGGGGTGGGCATGTTCGGCGCCGTCATCTACCTGCCGCTCTACATCCAGGGCGTGCAGGGCGGGTCGGCCGCGGCCTCGGGCTTCGCGCTCACGCCGCTGATGCTCGGCATGGTCGTGAGCAGTACCGTCGCCGGCCTCCTCGTGAGCCGCACCGGGCGCTACAAACCGTTCGTCATCGCCGGCCTCGCCACCATCACCGTGGGTTTCGTCCTCAACGCGACTATGGACGCGTCGACGCCACTGATCCTCACCGTGGCGTACTCAGTGGTCCTCGGCCTCGGCTTCGGCCCCACCAACTCGCTGTTCGTGCTGGCCGTGCAGAACGCGCTGCCGCAGAGCAAACTGGGCACGGCGACCAGCGCCAACATGTTCTTCCGGCAGATCGGCGGCACCATCGGCGTTGCGGTGTTCGGCGCGCTCGTGGCCGCTACCATCGCCGGTCACGTCTCGACCTCGCTGCCGCCCGAGTTGCAGCGGTTGCCTCCTAACGTCATCGAGGAGTTCACGTCCCCGAACTTGCTCACCAGCCCGGCTCAGCTCGAGTTGGCCAGGGTCGAGGTCGACGCGGTCGCAGCTGCCGGGACCTTCGAGGCGCTGGTACAAGGTCTTCGCGAGGCACTCGCCTCAGGTCTCGGTCGGGTGTTCATGGTTGGCGCCGCGCTGTCGCTGCTCGGCCTGATCTCCGCGTTCTTCCTGCCGGTGCTGGAGCTGCGCACCACCATCTCGTCGGAACCGCCCCCGCCGGCGCGGCAGCCGAGGTCCGCGACAAGCCTGCCAGCGGCTACGGTCGGGCGGGGCCGCGATTAGGGCGGCGTTGCCGGCATGCACGGCCGCGGCGTTATCATCGACAGCACCGTGGCTTCCGACCGCCGAACCGACACCGCCGCGCTGCTGGTGCACGAATCGCCGCACGCCGTCTACGCGGCCCTGATAGACGCAGCTGCGCTGACCAGTTGGTTGCCCCCCGACGGGATGACCGGCCGGCTCCACGAGTACGACCCACGACCCGGCGGCCGGTTCCGCATGACGCTCACATATGACCTCCCCAGCCGCACCGCAGTCGGCAAATCGAGCGAGCACAGCGACGAGATCGAAGCCGAGTTCGCTGAGTTGGTACCGGGCGAGCGCCTTGTCTGGTTGGTAACGTTCGCGGCGCAAGATCCGGCGTTCGCTGGCGTGATGCGCATGAGCTGGCTACTCGAGCCGGTCGCCGATGGCACCTTGGTCACGATCCGAGCCGAGGACGTGCCGCCCGGTATCAGCAAGGCTGACCACGACGCCGGGCTGCGCTCGTCGCTCGCGAACCTGGCACGATACGTCCGCTCAGAAGCCGCTGAAGACCTGTCGTAAAGAAGCGCGGCCAGCGACTCTACTCCAGCTGACTTCCTTCTCACCGGCCCAACTCCTACGGTTTGGGAAGGGCGAAGTGAGTCGCCCCTGCTAGTAGCGGAGGAGTGACACCATGGCCACAGACCGCAACGACCGAGAGAACCGCCCACAGCGCTACGACCGGGACGAGCGCGACGTCGGCGACCGGGCCGGCGACGAGGTGCGCTCCTGGTTCGGCGACGACGACGCGCAGCGGTGCCGCAGGATGGACGAGCTGGAGCGAGACCGCTACGGTGACCGCGATCGCTACGTCGACTACGGCGAGATGTTCCGCACCGGCGCCGGTTGGGCAGGCGGCCGTGCCGGTGGCGGACGTTACGGCGGCGATTTCGGAGGCCGCTACGGCACCGAAGTCGGCAATCGCTACGGCGGTGAGGTACGAGGCCGATACCGCAGCGGGTATGGGCTCGATGACGACCGCTTCGACGACCCCTACGAGCGCCGCTACGCGAGCGATCGCTGGGGCGCTTCCGATTGGCAGGAACAGGACGCGCGCAGCCGGGGTCGTCACGCCGGCCGCGGACCTGCCGACTACCGGCGCTCCGCCGAGCGGATCCTGGAGGACGCTAACGAGGCTATTACCTGGCACGGCGAGGTCGACGCCAGCCAGATCAAGGTGAAGGTCGAGGGCGATGAGGTCATCCTGGAAGGCACGGTCGACAGCCGCCGAGCCAAGCGCGCTGCGGAGGACGCCGTCGAAGACGTGCGCGGCGTGCGCGACGTGCACAACCGCCTGCGTGTCCAAGCCCAGGGTGAAGGGGGCGCGGTGACGACAGGTAGCGGCACGACCTAGGTCGTGGCCGGAGCGCCGGGGCAGCGCCTACCCTCGACTGGTGACCGTGACGAGCAAGACAACCATCTCCTCTTCCGAGGCAGCGGTAACCGACCCCGCTTCCGCCCTGGCGCAACTCATCAAGCTCTTCGACAAGTCGCTCCGCGCCCTTGGTGACACCGGCAAGGAGCAGGCTGCTTGTGAGCTCGCTGCCGAAGGCTGGAAGCTGCTGCGCACCGCATGGCCGAAAGAAGGCGAACGCCTCAACGGCACGCTGCACTACCTCACACGCACGCCGAAGAAGGGACGTCCGACCATGGCAGATCCAGATCTCGATGTAAGGACCCTAGCGCCAGCCCAACGCCACCAGATCATCTTCGCGAAGTACTTCGAGCTCGAGCCGGGCGCCTGTTACGTGCTCGTCAACGACCACGACCCGAAGCCGCTCTACTACCAGTTCGCGGCCGAGCACGCCGGTGAGTTCAGTTGGGAGCCCATCGAGGAGGGCCCCGACGTGTGGCGCGTAAGGATCGGCAAGACCGCCAAGAGCTAGCCGCCGAGCGGCCGCGCAGTGCCCTAGTGTGTCCGGGCGGAGTCGGGGTCGATCATCAGCGACGACACGTCTACCGCCACGAAATCCGAGCCGTGGATCTCTTTCAGGTCCCGCAAGCCGTCGTTGTTCCAGCGGTCGTCGGGTGTACCCGAGAGGAACCAGGCGGAGCCGTTGTCGGCGAGGATCATCCCATAACGTTTGAGCGCCTCGACTACGACCCGCGCCCCAGGGGAGAAGCCGCTGGCGTCGAAGTCGGCCCGCAAGCGGAACCGTTGACCTAGCGGCGGGTACTCCTCACCGGTCTGGCTCGAGGCGTCGTGGCGCGCGGGCCAGACGTGCGCCGCTTGGGTGCTCGGCGCCGTGAACCTCAGTGCGTGCGCAATGGCCCCGGCGGCGACCTCGTCGTAGCGCACCAAGCCGGGCAGTATCGGCAGACCGGCGGCATCGGCCGAGGTCCAGCCGTCGGGCCTCAGTTCGTAGCCATTGAGATCGAAGACGGCGCCCGAGCCCGCGCGCCAGGAGCCGTCCTGCTTTCGCTCGGCGTCGAAGAGCTCGTAGAGCATGCACGCCACGGTGTCGACGACGAGCACGTGGCGGTCGCCTCCCTCGGCCGTTCCGCCCGGTGGTGCGCCCTCGACCGGTGCATCAGGCGGGATGGGATACGGCCCAGGATCGCTCTCGTCGTCGTAATAGAAGCTCACCGGGACCGCTGGCCGGTTCGCGTTAACTGTCGTGTAGGGAATGCCGATAGGCGAGCCCTCCCACAGCCCTGCACCGAAGTCGGGATGCACCGTGCTGTCGGCGCCGATGGTGTTGACGTACGCGGTAGAGCTCGGATGCAGCGGAAGCTCGTCGACCCGGGTGTTCCAGATGTGGTCGGCCGGGAACACCGCGCAACTTCCGAGCGAGGGCGCCGAGTCGGGCGAATCGCTGTCGGTCGAGGGCGCCGAACCGCAGGCGACGAGTGCGCTAACCACGACCACCAGGCGAGCCCAGCGACTTGACGGGAATGACATGGGGCGATGGTACGCGCACGGCGCCCAATCACCCAAGGCAGTTGACGGCACACCTTGAATTAATGCTGGAGTGATCTACCTGGCGCTCATCGCCTCGTGCCACGATTCCCGTAGACCAAGTCCGGCCGCACCACCGGCCGCACCCTGGCCGCACCACTGGCCGCCGCGAGAGGAGCGCCCCATGAGCGACCGACGCAAGGAACTGGATCCCGAAGCGGACGAGCAGCCTGTAGGTGAACGCGATCCCCGGTACGGCAACTTAATCGGCACTCAGCGTGACCGTAGCCACCCGCACGAGGACGGCTACCTTGAACCGGCTGAAGTTGAATTCGACGACTCGCCGACCACCGTCGACGAAGAGGGCGGTGGAGGCGAGGACACTTCCGAGGACTAGCGGCGCGCTCCAACCCGGTGTTACTGGACGCGACGGGCCTGAACAGCTTGTCGAGCCCGTCACAGCAACACCCTGTCGGGCGTGAACGCCGAGGTCTCGATGCCTGCGCCGGGGCCGGGTGTCTCACGCGCCAGATAATCGGTGCGCAGCATCAGGGCCACCTCGGCGGTCGGTGTCGTCGTGGTCAGCAGGTCGGTCCAGGCCAGCATCACGTGCCAGCGGCCCTCGTGAAATACGTCGAGCCGGTCACGTTTGGCAAGGCGCCAATGCCAGTACCGCTTGTCGCTGGCATCGAGCCGAACGTAGTAGCACGTCTTGGCTTCGAGCATCGCCCACCCTCCTGGACCTTAAATACTAAGGTACTCGGAAGCACGGTGCAATGACCTCCGGGTCCGTTGGGGATGAATCGCCGTGGACCGGGCACTCACCGTGAGTACACGGAAGGATTCGATTCTTAGTCGGCGTGCGCACTAGTTTCGGCCAGCGATGGCCTTGAAGCGCACGGGTGCCAGCTTGGAGTACAGATGACACGGACAAGACGAACGGTTCTCGCACTCTTCATCGCAGCGTCGTTACTGACGACGGTGATGGCACATGAAGATCAAGGTGCGGACCAAGCGCCTCTCGCACAGGAGCAACCCATCGTCTTCGCTGACGTCAGCGTCTTCGACGGCGAGGCGTTGCTGCCCCCTACGGACGTACTGGTCGAAGCCGGCCAGATAACGGCGGTGGGCGATGACCTCGAAGTACCTGACGACGCCCAGGTCATCGATGGCAGCGGCAAGACGCTTCTACCTGGCCTTATCGATGCTCACGTGCACACCTTCACCCCCGCGATGTTGCAGCAAGCGTTGGTGTTCGGCGTTACTACCGTCTACGACATGTTCACCGACGAAGCTTTCGCGGCCCAGATGCGCGCTGAGCAGGCGGCCGGGGCCGCTAACTACCGAGCCGACACGCTCTCGGCCGGCACCTTGGCCACCGCGCCGGGTGGCCACGGAACCCAGTTCGGCATCGACATTGACACGCTCACCAGCCCCGATCAAGCCGAGGGCTGGATAGAGGACCGGGTCGCCGCCGGGGCTGACTACATCAAGGTCGTCATCGAGGAGTTCGCGGCGATGGGTCAGCCTCCCTTGCCGACGCTCGACGCCGCCACGGTGGAGGCCGTGATCGCGGCGGCCCACGAGCACGACCTGTTGACCATCACGCACGTTCAGATCCTGGCGGCGGCACAGGCCGCGGTCGCGGCCGGCAGCGACGGCTTGGCGCACATGTTCTCTGACGCTGTCCCGACGCCGGAACTAATCGACCAGATGGTGGCACAGGGAACGTTCGTGATTCCCACCCTGTCGGTCTTCCAGAGCATCGGCCCGGATGATCCGGTCGACGAAACGCTGGCCACCGACCCCAACATCGCGCCGTTCCTTACCCCGGCCGACCTTCAGAGCCTCGCGAACCCCTACCAGACGGACGGCACGCTGGCCTTCGAGAACACTACCGAAGGCATAAGCCTTCTACACGAAGCCGGTGTGCCCGTCCTGGCTGGCACCGACGCTCCCAACCCAGGGACCGCCTACGGCGCCAGCATGCACCGCGAGCTGGAGCTGCTCACGCAGTCAGGTCTGACTGCGAGCCAGGCCTTGTCAGCGGCGACAGCGGTGAACGCCCGCGTCTTCGGCCTCGATGATCGCGGCCGCATCGCTCCGGGCCTGGTCGCCGACCTGCTGTTGGTCAACGGCGATCCTACCCAGGACATCCTCGCTACCCGCGACATCGCCGGTATCTGGAAGCGCGGCGTGCCCGTCGACCGGGCCGCCTATAGCGATGCGCTCGCCAGTGCCCAAGAATCCGCTGCGGCTCAGGGACAGGCCCTGGCGGAAGGCGAGACCGCGCCGGTTAGCGACTTCGAGGCGGGCGACTTGAGCGTCGGCTTCGGCAGCGAGTGGGTGCCAACTACCGACGTGCAGGCAGGTGGCGATTCGACGGCCAACATCGAGGTGGTCGAAGGCGGCGCCAACGAC
>Ga0075530_1001733_pt1 | contig 10332 bp, 11 predicted proteins | sample NGEPerD_2_FD_75101 | JGI IMG/M metagenome (GOLD analysis project Ga0075530, IMG submission 75101) | Arctic peat soil microbial communities from the Barrow Environmental Observatory site, Barrow, Alaska, USA - NGEE PermafrostL1-D | ecosystem: Environmental > Terrestrial > Soil > Wetlands > Peat ...
GCAGTTTGGTCCGTCGATGAACCGTGCACGCTCCCTTTTGAACTTTGGCTGGCACGCGCAGCGCCGTCGGGTTCCATGTGCGAGGGGAACCGAGGGAGCTGTACCTCACCGCGAGGTACTGGGTTGTCAGCGGTGGGCAGAGAGAGCACATTGGTGCTCATCACTCGCGTCGTTCGAGGAGCCGATCATGCCGTCTGTCGAAAAGTCCATTGTCATCGACCGCAGCCGTGAGGAAGTCTGGAGCTTTCTCACCATCACCGAGAACCTGCCAGCATTCGAGAGCCAGATGACCCACGTCAAGCAGGTCACGGACGGGGAAGTGGGTCTGGGCACCAGGTGGGAGGGCGCGACCAACGTGCTGGGACGCATCATCGAATGGACCATAGAGGTCGTCGAGTTCGATCCCCCCACCCGTTCCCGGATGAAGTCCGTCGAGGGCAAGTTGCCGTTCGAGATCACCTACGCGTTGACGCCCTCCGGAAGTGGGACCCACTTCACGTACCGGCTCGAGGCGGAGTCCGGTCTGGGGGGTCTGTTCGGAAAGTTGACAGACCCGCTCGTGGAGAGAGCTCAGGCTCGCACGGTCAACACGAACCTGGCGAACCTGAAGGAATTACTCGAAGCCGAAGACTGACACCATCTGCCGGTACCGCTGCACGGTTCCGTGACATCTGACTTGTGGCGCCGTGAGGCCTCCGTGGTCCATGCAGGGGGGTTGGCGACCTGTCACAAGTCGAGATATGAGTGGATTAGGCGTTCGGGGGGCACTGTTGCATTGGGTGTCGACATCATCACGGCGCAGGAGATCTTCCGGTGAGTTGTCGCACCGACGGCTCAAGCGGCCGTCCCATCCGACTGAAAACGGCGACGTGTTGGCCCAGTGAATCCGACGGCCATCGGCCGGCCGGAAGACTTGCGCGTCGTGCGCTTGCGATCGCTCAACGCAACACTGCCCTTACGAGTGCCGCTGCTGCCGCGCCCGGCGATCATTCAGCGGTTTCCCGCTCAATGAGCACCCTGAGGTTCGTCAGCTCCTTGCGAGCCTCGCGAGGACTGAGGACGATCCGCTCGACCAGCTTGCCGATCAGACGGCGGCCTTGCGGCCAGTGCGTCACGGCGGTCAGTTCCAAGTCGGCGCCGCCAGCTCGGTCAGAAATCCGAGAGGTGACCTCGAGCTGTAGACCGAGGTACGCGTCGGTCCTGGTCACCAGTTGGGCTGGAACGTCGGACGTCAGCACTGTCGTGCGCGCGTGGAGCGGGCCGCGCTTCGAGACGTACGTCGAGCCGGGCTCACCGGGGGCGCCGCGCACGTCCCCGACGACCGGCTTGCCCGTCTGCCACTCCGGAATGCGATGGGGGTCGACATACGTGCGCCACACCTGTGCGGGTGCCGCCTGGATCCAGACCGAGTACACAGATTCGCCCACTGAGCCGACTCCAAGCTGATGCAAGTTGGTGATCGTCAGATGGTACGGCTCTCTGTGCGATGGCGTCGTTTCTTGCGGGCCTGAACCGCTGTCATTGGCACGAGGTGACGTCCCTTCGAGGCTCCGGTGAATCTCCGCAGGAAGTCGCGGCGGTATGACTGTGAGGATCCCGCTCCAAGAGGCGGGTTCCCCTGACCGGCGCGGCGGGCTAGCCTCGGTTAGACGAGGCTCGTCTTCTATACCTTCCAGGGGAGGCTCATATGTTCGTCCAGATCGTTCAGGGCAGGACCTCGCAGTCGCAGGCTCTCGTCGATGCGTTCGACCGGTGGAAGGCGGACCTGTCGTCCGGTGCCACCGGCTGGCTCGGTTCGACCGGCGGAATCACCGAGGACGGCAGGTTCATCTTCGTGGTTCGTTTCGAGTCCGAGGAGGCGGCCATGGCCAACAGCGCCCGGCCGGAACAGGATGCGTGGTGGGCCGACACTGTGCAACTGCTCGACGGTGAGGCGGTCTTCCGGAACAGCACCGACGTCGACGTGGACGTGGACGGCGACCCAGACCAGGCCGGCTTTGTCCAGGTGATGCAGGGCCGGGGCAGCGACCCGCAGCGCGCGAAGCAGTTGATGGCTCAGGATGCCGACAAGTGGGCGGAGTTTCGACCCGACGTGATCGGCAGCGTCACGATCGGCCACGACGAGGGTGCCTACACGATGGTCATGTACTTCACCTCCGAAACCGAGGCACGCGAGGGTGAGCGCAAGGAGCTTCCGCCGGAGCTGCAGGCTCAGATGGAGGAGATGAACAAGCTCAGCATCGGGGAGCCAGAGTTCTTCGACCTCAAACGGCCGGTTTTCGGCTCGCCGGACTGAGCTGGCGCTGCGGCCCTCTCCTACCGCCGCAACGGGGCAGATGTAAGGCGGCGCAATGACGCGGGTCCGCCCGCTCGGATCGCGGCATAGGAGCGCGCAGAGGCGGCACCTTGTTGACCTCTCCAACGGCTGCGGCCCGGCCAGGCTGGTGTCGAGGTGCTCGACGAGGATGCTGCGGACGCCGAGCGCACGCGGCCCTCCTTTAGAGCTCCTGGGCACTTTGTAGGCCGCCCAAGCGACATTCAACGGTGCACGTTGTGCTGGCGGTTGCCGCCGATTACGGCGTCAGTGATTGACGAAGCACGCGCAGGACGATGTCTGGCTGAAACAGCGTTGCAGGTCGTGCCAGCATGCCTGCGACGCGCAGGAACGCGACAGCGAGTTTGGCGTCGTGCGCCGCCGCGGCGTGCAGACGCGGAAGGTAGGCATTGCCCAATCGGACCTTCGCGTTTCTATTGCCTTCGACTCCGGGGAATGCAAGGTCACCGCCGGCTGCCATGTCCCACGGCAGGTCAACCGCCCGCGCGATGTCACCCATGACCTTGCGCGTTCGCGGTTGCCGACCACGGGTGAGGTGACGTTGCAGTGCGAGCGCCTCCAGGGCAGCCACACTCATGCCCTGACCGTAGATCGGGTTGAAGCTGCAGACGGCGTCACCTGTCACTACCAGGCCGTCCGGAAGGCGCGGCAGACGCTCGTAGCGATGGCGGACGCTGGCCGGGAAGCGATACGAGACGGGTGCGTCGAGGGGCTCGGCGTCGCGGATCGCGTCGTAGATGTCGGGGAACTGCATCGACTTCGCGAAGCCCAGGAAACCTGGGTGGTCCGTAGGTGGATGATCGCCGAGGATTCCCATCAACGTCACGATGTACCGATCGCCTTCCAGCGCGCTCAACCCGCCGCCCCGCGGATGCGCGGACGTCGGCGCGTTGATGATGGCGAGATCACGTCCCAGCGTCCCGGGCGCCAGCCGGAAGGTCCCGCTCGCGTAGCCCACTCCGATCGAGAACTTCTCTTCCGTCGGGCGTCCGTAGCCCAGCCCGTCGAGCCAGAGCGGCGTACGAGAGCCGCGGCCGGTGGCATCGACGACCAGGTCGGCGTCGAGGGTCTCCTCGGTGCTTCCGTCGGCACGTCGGATCACCCGGGCGCCGGTGACCCGGTTACGGTCCGGCGTGGTCGCGATCCCGACGACGTCGCGGCAGTCCGCGAAGGTGACTCCTGGCAGGGTTCGCACACGGGCTCGCAGGTATCCCTCCAGACAGGGTCGGCTGGCGCTAAGCACGGTGATGCCGCTTTCGGACGGCATCAGGCGGTGCCCACTCATGTAGAGGCGCGCGTGTCCGGCCTGGTCCATCAGCGGAACCCCTTGCGCCATCAGGTCCTCGGTGAACCCGGGGAAGAGCTCCTCCAACACCTGCTGGCCGCGGGCCATGAGGCCGTGGATGTGGCGCCCCTGCGGCACTCCTTGGCGGGGCGCGTTGGTCTCCGGTAGCTTGTCGCGCTCCACCACCGTCACCTGGGCGTAGGCGTCCGACAGTACCCGCGCGGACAGCAACCCGGCCACGCTGGCGCCGAGCACAACTGCCCGGTAACCGATCATCGTGTCGTTCATGGCAACCACTCCTCGATCCAGGAGGACCATGCGCCCCGACGCTGTTCGGTTACCAGCTCAGAAGGTGCTCACTTCTGTTCACGTCCCCGTAGATCTCCCGCTCCCACAACCAGGCGACGATTCGTGCGACTCCCTGGGTGAGGTGTCGACGGTAGGTGCTGAACGGCAGCCCGAGCATCGCGGCCGCCGACTCTTGGGTTGCTGCGGGCCGCAGATAGGTTCGGTCCACCGCCCGGAGCAGCTTATCGTCGCGGGGATGCTCGGCGAGGGTATCGACGGCGTTGCGGATGATGGCTTCGAGTGCGGCGGCATCCGACTTCGCGTTCGATGCGTAGTCGTGCACGAGGCGGGTGCGCAGCAGTGGGTTGCGCGCCAGCTGGGCCGGGTGTCGCACGTCCTGAAGAGCCTGCTTGACCGCCTGCGCGAATTCGGGCTGCGACAACACCAGCAGCTCCGGCGTCGGCGTCGGCGGCTCGAGCGCGAAGTCGCGGGACAGCGCGCGTTCGGTCACCAGCTCCAGCCAGGCGTCGACGGGGACCCGGCGAAAGTCGTGCGCGAACAGTCCGAACGTTCGTCCGCCCACCTCGAAGTCCGTACCCGCCGCCCGGGGGAGATCCGCGACGGCGAAGTAGTCGTTCCACCGGTCGGGCTCGGCCAGGGTGAGGAAATCCCAGGAGAGGTTCGGGGTGCACAGGTACCGCTCCATCGTCAGCACCGGAGCGGCATTCAACGTGGGAGATGGCTCCTGGTACGCGTACCTGTCGATGATGAACCGAGTTTGCGTCACGACCTCACCGGTCCTCGACGGAGAACGCCGCTGCGCGTAGTCCCAGGCGGCGCGGCTTCCGGGATCGCTCGCGAGGTCCTCGGGTGCTGCGCCGGAAAGATCCAGCAGGGCCAGGAGTCCGCGCACCGAGCCGTCGTGGTGTCGCAGGACGAAGAATCCCTCGGGCTGTCGATCCAGCCAGAACGCCGCGATCTCCGCGGATCTACGTCCCTCCGCCGCCAGCACGAGGTCCAGCATCGCTTCGCGATCCGCGGCGCGAGCACGCTCCGGGTACCACTCACCCCAGGAGTCCCAGTCGACCGGTGACAGCACTCCCGGAAGATTTCGGAACACGAACTTCAGATCGAAGATCGCCTGCCGCTGCTCACGCCCGCTGGTGGATCTCAGGTGCTCACGGATGTGCGTCCAGACCCCACGGAACACCCGCTTGTAGCCGTCGGGGTCCCGCCAGCGCAGGTCAGCGTCGAGCACATCGCGAGCCAGGTCGTGTGGGAACAGGCCCTCCGGGCTCGTGTAGACGAACGACAGATCACGCAGCCAGGTGAATGCCGCGTGGGCATCATCGAGCGCGAGGGCGTCGCGCAGCAGCGCCTCCGTGGTGACCCGCGCCAGTGCGCAGACCTCGAGGGCGCGTCGATGCATATCGCTGGGCAAGATCTCCACGAAACGTTCCACCAGAGCCCCGACCAAGTCCGGTGGCAGCGGCTCGGTGACCACATCGCCTCCGCGAAGTGCCACGTCCGCGAGCAGCGACAGCCCCAGCGGGTGGCCATGGGTAACGTGGAGGATCTGCTCGTGCAGCGACAGCTCCACCTCGATCGCCTGGAGGTACTCGCGGCTTTCGACCGGACTGAGGTTCCGCAGGGAAACCACGCGCAGCAAGTCGCCCCAGGCTGAGTCCGCACGCCACGCCGGATCTGGCGGGTGCCGTGCCGCGATGACCGTCAGTGTGGTCGACGGCAGTCGAGGCAACATCTCGGTGCGCACCCAACCGTCCAGTGGCGCGAGCCGCTCGTAGGTGTCGATCAACAGCACCGTCCGGCCGTCGGGCCACGCGATCGCTCCTTCTCCGTCCGACCCGTCACGCGCCTGTCCCAGCGCCGCAAGAATCGATGGCGGGGTCGCCGACATCGCTCGCCCGTCCAGCCGGAGGACCGTTGCCTCGGTCTCAGCGCCAAGGTCGGCGATCACATCCAGCAGGCTCGACTTGCCGATCCCACCAGGCCCATGGATGTACAACACAGCGAAGGGCGGCTGTACCGAGTCGAGGGCCGCCCGGACAAGTTCCACCTCGGCTGACCGCCCGACGAACTGTCGGCGCGCCGCGAGCAGCTCACCAAGCGATTGCGGCGAGCGTTCGGCATCGCCCATGTTTCCTGACGTTACCCGCTGTTGTCGGTCGCGTCGATTGATGATGGCGGCGGCATGGTCGACGGGGACGTGTTGAGCTAGAACGAAGACCCCGCCGGAGGGTTCCGGCGGGGCCTTGGTGGTCATGGGGGCGGGTTGGTGGTCACTCTGTCGTGACCTCGGTGAGGGCTGCTCGGGCGGAGGATTCGTCGACGACGGCCTTGCCGGTGGCGAACGCGGCGACGAGGGCTGGGACGGCGAGGTTGTTGACCGCTCGAGGGATCCCGCGGCCGCCCTGGTGGATAAGCGCGATCGCGTCGTCGGAGAACAACGTGTCCGAGCGGCCGGCGAGTGCGAGGTGGTGGGTCAGGTAGCTCTGACGTATGACACTGGGGCGGTGAGGGTGGCTCAATGAAGCGCACTCGCCGTTCGAGACCGCCTGTGGGGATGCCCTCGGGGTTCACCGGGTTCCGATTCCCGCCCGAGGTGATCTTGTTGGCGGTGCGCTGATACCTCCGTGCGCCAGGTCATCGACGTGTTCGTGTCGCGGCGTCGCGACATCGGGTCTGCGCGTACGTTCTTCACGGCTGCCCTGGCTGTTCACGGCGACCCGGCGGTGATCACCGATCGGGCGCCGGCTTTGGCCAACGTGATCGAGGAGCTACTTCCTGCCGCGTGGCATAACACCGGCCAGCACGAGAACAACCGTGTCGAATGCGACCACGGCCGGCTCAAGGCCAGGCTTGGGCCCATGCGCGGGCTGAAGACGAATCGAACGGCGAGCGTGGTGATCCGGGGCCACGCCACGCCTTTCATTCAGAACCTCCGCCGTGGCCACTACGAGCTCGCAGTCGACGCCGGGCCGCTGTTCTGGTTGGCCACCGCATTCGACGAACTCAGACCCGCCATCGAGAGTGAGTCAAGGATCTGGAGATCACGCAAGTCGAAGGAACTCGAGGTGGCCTTCGTACTGGTTGAGACAGTCGTGGATGACCTGCGCGGTGGAGTAGCCCATCACGTCGTAGTCCTGCCCACCACCCGCTGTATGCACTTCCAGACGGGCGTACTGGTCGCGGTCGCCGATCATTCGGCCGCCGTAGGTCGGCACCGGCGACTCGTGGACCTGCACCCGGTAGACGAACGGGTCGTCGCCTCCGAGCGTGCGCAGCTCCACCCAGGTCAGCCCGCCGTCCTCGTCGTCCTCGCCGCCACCAACACCCTGAGTCACCTCGGTGGGTACGCCCCCGTCCTCTAGTTCGTGGGCGACCTCGGTGAGCGCGTGTCGCACCACGGAGTCGAGGTACGCCGTTGCGGCCTCGACGTCGACGAAGTTGACCGCACGGGCCAGGCGGGCCTTCCACGACGACTCGTCGTGCGCTTCGATGCCGGTGCCCGTGTCGCGACCCGACAGGATCATCGGCAGCGCGCGTGTCACGGCCCCGGCGCGCCGGCCCTCGACCCGCAGCGCTTTGTGCAGGCCGAGCATGACCAGCACGATGACGAACGCGAACGGCAGGCCGAAGATCACCGTGGCGTACTGCAGGGCGTAGATGCCACCCACCGCCAGCACGGCGATCGTCAGCAGGCCGGTCGCTGAGGCCCACACGATGCGTAGCCAGGGCGCGGCGTCGTCCTGGACCGAGCGCAGCTCGGAGGAGAGGTTGCCCATGACCAGGGCACCCGAGTCGGCTGAGGTGACGTAGAAGAGAAGCCCGACGAAGACCGAGACGGCGATCACGACGCCGGAGAGGGGGTATTCCTCCAGCAACGAGTAGAAGCCCGCCTCGGGGGAGGCCAGCGCGGCATCGGCGAACGCGTCGTCTCCGCCGCGGATCCGGTCGAGGGCGGCGTTGCCGAAGATCGAGATCCACATGACGATGTAGGTGAAGGGGATGATCATCGTCCCGGCGACGAACTGCCGGATGGTTCGGCCGCGGGAGATCCGGGCCAGGAACAGTCCCACGAAGGACGCCCAGGCGATCCACCAGGCCCAGAAGAACAGGGTCCAGAGCGACATCCACTCGGTCGCGCCGTCGAATGCGAAGGTCTCCATCGTCTTGCGTGGGAAGGTCTGGGCGTAGTCGCCGATGTTCATGACGACGGCGTTGAGGATGAAGCTCGTGCGGCCTGTCATCAGGACGTAGGCGGCGAGACCCAGGGCCAGGATGACGTTGAGTTGGGACAGGAACCGGATGCCCTTGTCGACACCCGTGGTGGCCGAGATGGCAGCCATCGCCACGGCGACGACGACGAGGCCGATCTGGGCGCCGATTCCCACGGGCACGTCGAACAGGATGTTGAGACCCTGGTTGAGGAACACCACCCCGATGCCCAGGCTGGTCGCGACCCCGAAGATGGTGCCGAGCACGGCGGCGGTGTCGACGGCGTGACCGAGCCCGCCGTCGACGCGGCGCCCGAAGATCGGGTACAGAGCCGATCGCACCGCGAGCGGCAGGTTCAGCCGGTAGGTGAAGTAGCCCAGCGCCATCCCCATCAACGCGTAGAGGCCCCAGCCTGAGATCCCGTAGTGGAACAGGGTCCACACCGTCGCCTCGCGTGCGGCCGCGATGGTCTCGGGGTCTCCGGTCGGTGGCGACAGGTACTGGCTGACCGGCTCGGCGACCGCGTAGAACATCACGTCGGTGCCGATGCCGGCAGCGAACAGCATCGAGGCCCAGGCGAACGTGGAGAACTGCGGCTTGGAGTGGTCGGGACCGAGCTTGATGGAGCCGTAGCGAGAGATGGCCAGGTAGAGCACGAACACCAGCACCGCGGTGGTCAGTAGGACGTAGAACCACCCGAACCAGGCCACGACCCGGGCTACCGCGTCTCCAATCACCGACTCGGCCTGATCGGGCGCGAAGATTGCCCACGTCGCCATGACCAGGACTCCGATCACCGCCGAGTAGAAGACCGGCTTGCGGATCGGTGGCCCGTCAGTGAGGAAGGCCCACCGGGTCCCCTTCGATGCGGAATCGACGGTCTCGGTCGTCGTCATGGGGGTCTCCTCGGCTCCGGTGACTCAGGTGGGCAACTGATCGGGACTCGGTATCGCTGGAGCCATCATGGACCTCGAGGGCCGATCCGGTCACCCCTTCGCCTGGAGGACCTAGGCTCGAGGGTCACGTTCTCGGGACCTCATGCACGCGGGCGAACTCTCCGGACGCCACCCGCGTGCGATGTCCCTTGACCTCGTTCCTGAGTGTCTTGACCAGGATGTAGAGGCCGATCACATTCGCGATCGACATCATGAAGATCATCGCGTCGGAGAACCCGATCACCGGTCCCAGCGACAACGAGGCACCGATGACGGTGAAGACGCAGAAGATCACCTTGAAGACCCAGCTCGGCGGGCCGGATGATTCTTTGCCAAGGTTATGGACGGTTCGCAAGCGGCATAACGCTTGTAGAGCGTCCACACCTCGGGCGAAGTTGCGAGTTCCGCGGGGGTGGAGTCCGGCGCCGTGTCCCCGCGCCTCAGCCGCTGGTGCGCGGTCCCGGACGGTCGGGCTCGGCTACGAGGTCACGGAAGGCTCCGGCTCGAGAGCATCGTCGAGACCACGCGCACCAGCCACTCGCCGTACTCCTCCAGCGACCAGCCGCGGGTGGTCACGAGAAGGTGTGGGAGCAGGGAGTTGACCAGCGCCCAACAGGTGTCGGCTCCACGTTCGATGCTGACATTCTGCGCAGGCCGCCGGTGCCGGCGAGGTGGGGGACGAACGCGGTGGCGCCGGTCAGGCTTTCGCTGCGGATACTGTCCCTCAGGGACGCGCATCGGTATCGACGTGGGCCGCGGCGAGGACGACGGCCCCGATCGGTGTCGCCGCGCGCCCACCTCCAGCAGGATGTCGACCCACATCCGAACCAGCCGGCCCGGGTCCCGCTCGGCGAGTATCGCCTGCACTGCCGGACGCTCGGGGCAGGGAAGTCTAGGAACTAGACTCCGGTTCGGGAGGTCGACATGCGGGTCGCCCTTGTCGGAGCCTGCCCGGCCGGTCTGCTCGTTGGGAGCGCCCTGCCGCCCGCGGCCACGCGGTCGTCGCGGTGGACCGCGATGCCGGCCCGCCGCCACAGGGCCGTTGGGCACGGCGCGGGGTGATGCAGTTCCACCACGCGCACGGCTTCCGGCCGCAGGTGGGTCAGGTCCTGGAAGAGGTGTGGCCGGCGGCGTACGCCGCGTGGCTGGCTCATGGTGCCGTGCCGATCACCCTCGACATACCCGTCTTGGGGCCGGTCCCGGGTGGACACCGGTCTCGACGGGACACCTTCGAACGAGCGCTGCGGGAA
>Ga0075530_1001734_pt1 | contig 10327 bp, 7 predicted proteins | sample NGEPerD_2_FD_75101 | JGI IMG/M metagenome (GOLD analysis project Ga0075530, IMG submission 75101) | Arctic peat soil microbial communities from the Barrow Environmental Observatory site, Barrow, Alaska, USA - NGEE PermafrostL1-D | ecosystem: Environmental > Terrestrial > Soil > Wetlands > Peat ...
ACCGTTAGGAGAAACGTGATCGTGCGGATGAGCGACCCCGAAGGGGCGCCGTCGGGTATCCCGGCGGCGAGCGAAGGAGCCATGTGATGCAGATGCGAACGCTCGGGCGCACCGGAGTGCAGGTCAGCGAGTACTGCCTCGGGGCCATGATGTTCGGGCCGTTCGGGAACCCCGACCACGACGACTGCGCCCGTATGACCCATCGGGCCCTCGACGCCGGCATCAACTTCATCGACACGGCCGACATGTACTCCGCGGGCGAGTCGGAGGAGATCGTCGGGAAGGCGATCAAGGGCCGGCGCGACGAGGTCGTGCTCGCGACGAAGTTCCACGGCCCCATGGGCGCGGATCCGAACATGCGCGGGAACTCGCGCCGCTGGATCCTCCGGGAGGTCGAGCACAGCCTGCGGCGCCTCGACACCGACTGGATCGACCTCTATCAGGTACACCGGCCCGAGGAGGCGACCGACATCGACGAGACGCTCGGTGCGCTCAGCGACCTCGCGCACCAGGGCAAGATCCGCTACCTCGGGTCGTCGACGTTCCCCGCCGAGTACGTCGTCGAGGCGCAATGGGCGGCCGAGCGGCGCGGGCGCGAGCGCTTCGTGTGCGAGCAGCCGCCGTACTCGATCCTCGTGCGCGAGATCGAGCGGGCACTGCTGCCGACGTGTGCCCGATACGGCATGGGGGTCATCCCGTGGAGCCCGCTCGCGGGCGGCTACCTCACGGGCAAGTACCGCAAGGGCGTCGATCCGCCCAAGGACTCGCGGCTGGGGCGCGCGTTCGGATCGCAGTTCGAGGACGAGCGCCGTCGGCGGGTGCACGAGCAGCGCCTCGACGCGGTGGAGGAGCTGCTGAAGGTGGCGGCCGACGCCGGCTGCAGCCTCACGCATCTCTCGATGGCCTTCGTGCTCGAGCACCCGGCCGTGACCTCCGCGATCATCGGCCCGCGGACGATGGAGCAGCTCGACAACCTGCTCGCCGGCGTCGAGACCCGCCTCGACGCCGACGTGCTCGACCGCATCGACGCCATCGTCCCGCCCGGCACCAGCATCAGCGGCCCGGACCCCTGGCAGCCGCAGGCACTCAGACGCCGGAACCGCCGCCGCCCGCGCGCCTGATCCCGAGACTCGAGGCCGTGGGGTCCGGAATCCGGACCCGTGGGCCTCGAGCCTGCGACTTAGCGCGGGGCGCGGGGCATCCCGAGGCCGATCATGGCGATGATGTCGCGCTGGATCTCGTTGGTGCCGCCACCGAAGTGAGGATGAGCGTGCCGGCATAGGCGCGCTCGAGCCGTCCCCGGAGCACCGCGCCGGGCGTGTCCCGCTTCAGGTACCCGCGCTGGCCGACCACTTCGAGCAGCTCCCGGTAGGCCTCGCAGTAGAGCTCGGTGCCGAACACCTTCGTGGCCGACGCGTCGGCGGGGTTGAGCGCACCGGTGGTCAGGCCCCACGCGACCTTCCAGTTCATGAGGCGCAGGAACTCGGTGCGTGCCTTCACCCGCGCCAGCGTGACCTGCACCCACTCGTGCTCGATCGCGCCGGTCTCGACGGCCCAGGCGCGCACGTCGTCGAGGTGGCGGTAGATCGTTCCCGCGTTACAGAGCGCCACGCGCTCGTGGTTGAGCTGGGTCGTGATCAGTTTCCAGCCCTCGTTCTCGTCACCCACCAGGTTGGCGACCGGCACGCGCACGTCCTCGTAGAACGTCGCGTTCGTGCGCGCGCCGCCGACGACCCGGATCGGGCTCACGCTGAACCCCGGTGACGACGTGGGCACGATGATGATCGACAGGCCCTTGTGCTTCTTGGCGTCGGGGTCGGTGCGCACGGCCAGCCACACGTAGTCGGCCTGGTCGGCCAGGCTCGTGAACACCTTCTGGCCGTTGATGACGTACTCGTCGCCGTCGCGTACCGCCCGGGTGCGCAGCGACGCCAGGTCGGTGCCGGCGCCCGGCTCCGTGTAGCCGATCGCGAAGTTCAGCTCGCCGCCGAGGATCCCACGCAGGAAGCGGTCCTTTTGCTCGTCGGTGCCGAACCGCATGATCGTCGGGCCCACCGTGTTGATCGTGAGCAGCGGGACGGGCGCACCGGCGCGCGCTGCCTCGTCGAAGAAGATGAGCTGCTCCATCGGGGAGCGGTCCTGGCCGCCGTACTCCTTCGGCCAACCGATGCCGAGCCAGCCGTCGTCACCCATCTGGCGGGCGAGCTTGCGTGAGAGCGGCCCGCCCATCTCGTGGCGGGCCATCTCCTCCTCGACATCGGGGGTCATCATGACGGCGAAGTAGTCGCGCACCTCCTTGCGCAGCGCCTCCTGCTCGTCCGTGGGCGCCAACCTCATGGTCGCGCTCGCTGCGCTCGCTGCTCCGCACGCACCTGGCGGTCCGGGGCGGGCGAAGCCCGCCCCTCGTCCTGCCTCATGGTCGCGCTCGCTTCGCTCGCTGCTCCGCACGCACCTGGCGGTCCGGGGCGGGCGAAGCCCGCCCCTTCGTCCTGGGATGGCAGTTTCTGTCCCTCCCGTTCAGCCGGTTGGCGTGAACCGTACCGGGAGGTGCTTGATCCCGTTGATGAAGTTCGAGCGCAGCCGCTGCGGCGGGCCCGCGAGCTCGATGTCGGGCAGGCGGTCGAGCAGCTCCTCGAACATGATCCGGATCTCGAGCCGGGCCAGGTTGTGGCCGAGACAGAAGTGCGGGCCTCCGCCCCCGAACGCGACCAGCTCCTTGTTGGGCCGGGTGATGTCGAAGCGATGGGCGTCGGCGAACACGTCCTCGTCGCGGTTGGCGGCGATGTACCAGAGCGCCACCTTGTCGCCGGCGCGGATGGCCTGGCCTTGCAGCTCGAAGTCGGACGTGGCCGTGCGCCGCATGTACATGACCGGCGACGCGTAGCGGAGCATCTCGTCGATCGCGCCTGGCAGCAGCGACCGGTCGGCCATGAGCTTCTCGCGCTCCTCGGGATGCTCGATCAGGGCGAGCATGCCGTGCGAGATGAGGTTGCGCGTGGTCTCGTTGCCGGCCACGGCCAGCAGCTGGAAGAACAGGTTGAACTCGACGTCGCTCAGCGTGTTGCCGTCGACCTCGGCCTGGAGGAGCGTGCTGATGATGTCGTCAGCCGGGTGTTCACGCTTGTGAGCGGCCAGGTCGGCCGAATACAGGAACATCTCGGTGGCCGCGCCGATGGCCTCCTCGGCGCTCACGTTGTACTCGGGGTCCTCGGAGCCGATGAGCCGGTTGCTCCAGTCGAAGATCTTCTGCCGGTCCTCGCCCGGGACACCCATCATCTCGGCGATCACCTGGAGCGGGAGCTCGGCGGCGACGTCGACGACGAAGTCGCACTCGCCGTTCGGGCCCACGCAGGCGACGATCGCCCGCGCGATCTCGCGGACGTGCTCCTCGAGCCGGGTGATCATCCGGGGCGTGAAGCCCTTGTTGACGAGGAGGCGCAGCTTCGTGTGCTGGGGCGGGTCCATCATCAGCATCATCTGACGCTGCATCTCGAGATCTTCCTCGGGCGAGTCATGCAGCGTGATGCCGCCCTTCGCCGACGAGAAGTGCGGGTAGTCGTGGCTCAGCTCCACGAGGTCGGCGTGCTTGACGATGCACCAGAAGCCGGCGGTCTGGTCGGTGCCGGGATGGAACCACACCGGGGCGTCGCGCCGGAGCACGTCGAACATCTCGTGGGGGACGCTGGTGACGAACCTCTCCGCGTCGGCGAGATTCACGTCCTGGATGGTGGTGGCCGTCATGGGGCTCTCCTCTGACGCGTCCCGTTCGGGGGAAACTGGAACGCGTTCCTGTTCTCGGGCAAGATAGCCGAGCGCGGCGACAGGCGCGAGGGGGAGGAGCTGCCATCCTCGGGCGAGCGGGCGGGCTCCGCCCGCCCCGTACCGCCAGCTGCGTGCGGAGCAGCGAGCGAAGCGAGCGCGACCAGAGAGGCGTCCGATGCACGAGCTCATCGTTCGGGGCGGCACCGTGGTGGATGGCACCGGGGCGCCGGCAGTCGACGCCGACGTGGCCGTCGACGCCGGGCGCGTCACCGCGGTCGGCCGGGTCGAGGGCGACGCCCGCGACGTGCTCGACGCCACCGGCAAGGTGGTCACGCCCGGCTTCGTCGACGTGCACACGCACTACGACGGCCAGGTGACGTGGGACCCGCTGCTCACACCCTCGTGCTGGCACGGCGTGACCACGGTGGTGATGGGCAACTGCGGCGTGGGCTTCGCGCCGGCGAGGCCCGACCGCCACGACTGGCTCATCGGACTGATGGAAGGCGTGGAGGACATCCCCGGCGCCGCGCTTTCCGCCGGGATCCGTTGGGGATGGGAGACCTTCCCCGAGTTCCTCGACTTCCTCGACGCGCAGCCACTCGCGATCGACATCGGAACGCAGGTGCCGCACGGCTCGGTGCGCGGTTACGTGATGGGGGAGCGGGGCGCGCGCAACGAGCCCGCGACGCCCGACGACATCGAGGCCATGGCCCGCATTGTGCAGGAAGGGATCGAGGCGGGCGCGCTGGGCGTGTCGACGTCGCGCACGATCGCGCACCGCGCCATCGACGGTGAGCCCGTGCCGGGCACCTTCGCAGCCGAAGACGAGCTCTTCGCGCTCGGCCGCGCGCTCTCGGCCGCGCGCGCCGGTGTGTTCGAGCTCGCCCCCGCGGGCGTGATGGGCGAGGACCTCGCCGCCGCCGATTCCGAGATGGACTGGATGCGCCGACTGGCGAAGGAGACCGAGCGCCCGGTGACGTTCGCGCTCCTTCAGCACGACATCCAACCCGACCAGTGGAAGCGCATGCTCGACCTCGCCGGCGAGGCATACCACGAGGGCGTGCCGATCCGGCCCCAGGTCGCGGGGCGGCCGCTCGGCCTCCTGCTCGGGCTGCAGACCTTCCATCCGTTCCGCGACCGCCCCAGCTACCGGCCGCTCGAGAAGCTGCCCATCGACGAGAAGGTGGCGCGGTTCGCCGACCCGGCCGTCCGCGCCGCGATCCTCTCCGAGTCGCCCGTCGCCGACGAGCGCATGGCGTTCATCGGTCTCGGCCTCGACCGGATCTTCCCGATGGGCGACCCGCCCGAGTACGAGCCCGCGCCCGATGCGAGCATCGCCGCCCGTGCCGAGCGCGAGGGCCGTGACGCCGAAGACCTGCTCTACGACCTGCTGCTCGAGCACGAGGGGCGGGCGCTGTTGCTCCGCCCGCTCCTCGGCTACAGCAACTTCACCCAGGACCCGATCCGCGAGATGGTGCTGCACCCGGCGACGGCGCTCGGCCTCGGCGACGGCGGCGCACACGTGGGCGCGATCTGCGACGCCAGCATCGAGACCTACATGCTCACGCACTGGGTGCGCGACCGGACAAGGGGCGAGCGGCTCCCGCTCGAGCTCGTCGTCCGCAAGATGACCAGTGACACCGCGACGCTCTATGGCCTGGGCGACCGCGGGACGCTCGAGGCGGGCAAGAAGGCCGACCTCAACGTGATCGATCTCGCCAACCTGCGGCTGCCGGCACCGGCGATGCACTACGACCTCCCGGGTGGCGCGCGCCGCCTCCTTCAGGGCGCAGACGGCTACTCGGCGACGGTCGTGAGCGGCGAGGTGGTCATGCGCGACGGCAAGGAGACCGGCGCCCGGCCGGGTGCACTCGTGCGCGGGGCGCGCGCCGCGACCGCGTGAACCTCGGGGTCGCCGACGACGACGGTGTCCGCGTCGTCACGCTCAATCGCCCCGACGTCCTGAACGCGTTCGACACGCCGCTCTACCTCGCCGTCGCGGACGCCCTGACCGAAGCGGCCGAGCGCGACGACATCTCCGTCGCCGTCATCACCGGCGCGGGACGGGCGTTCTCCGCCGGCCAGGACCTTGCCGAGATGGCGACATTGCGCGCCGCTGCCGATGCCGGATCAACCGACGGCGAGTCCGACGGCGCCGGCCACGGCTTTCCCGCCTTCCTCGACGCGGTCATGGCGTTCCCCAAGCCGTTGCTCGCGGCGGTCAACGGCATCGGGATCGGGGTCGGCCTCACGCTGTTGCCCCACTGCGACCTCGTGCTCATCTCCGACACCGCCCGCCTGCGCGGTCCGTTCGTCCCGCTCGGGGTCGTGCCCGAGGCGGCGTCGAGCGTCACCCTGCCCGCGGTCATGGGGGGCCAGCGCGCCGCGCACCTGCTCTATACGGGCTCGTGGATCGACGCCGAAGAGGCGGTGGGATGCGGGCTCGCCTGGCGGAGCTGCACGCCTGAGCGCCTGCTCGACGAAACCCTCGCCGTCGCCCGGGAGATCGCGGCCATGCCGCTGGAGTCGCTGGTGGCGACGAAGCGTCTGGTGCAGGCGGGCCAGGACGACGCGCTGCGGGCGGCTCGCGCCCGCGAAGACGCCGAGTTCGCCCGGCTGACCGGGGCCGCCGCCAACCGGGAGGCGCTCGCGGCATTTCTGGGGAGGGAAGGCGCTTAGGCTCAGAGCGTGCCGCCTGTCCTGGAGCAGCGCTATGAACTAGGCGATCGCCTCGGCTCTGGTGGTATGGCCGACGTGTTCGTGGGTTACGACCGCAACCTTGCCCGCCCGGTCGCGATCAAGCTCCTGAAGACCGACGTCCCCGACATCCGGGCGCGCGAGCGCTTCGAGCACGAGGCGCGCACCGCCGCCGGCTTCGTGCACCCGAACGCCGTGACCGTCTTCGACGTGGGCGACGACGGGCGCCGTCCCTACATCGTGATGGAGCTGATCGAAGGGCGCGACCTCGCCGAGCTGCTCGCGGTGCGAGGCCCGCTCCCGCCGGGACAGGCTGCCCGCATCGCCGACCAGATGCTCGCCGCGCTCGGGGCCGCGCACGAGCGCGGGCTCGTGCATCGCGACGTGAAGCCCGGCAACGTGCTCCTGACACGCGACGGCACCGCCAAGCTCGCCGACTTCGGCATCGCCAAAGCGGCGGCCGACGCGACGGGCGGGCTCACCCTCACCGGTCAGGTCATGGGGACGCCCCGCTATCTCGCGCCCGAGCAGGCCGCCGGTCAGGGCGCGACGCCCCGCTCTGACCTCTACTCGGCTGGTGTCGTGCTCTACGAGATGCTCGCCGGCGAGCCGCCGTTCACCGGCGACACCCCCGTGGCGGTCGCACTCGCGCACCAGCAGGCGCCGGTGCCCCCGCTGGCCGAACGCCGCGCCGATCTCCCGCCGGCGCTGGTCGCGGCCGTGGGACGGGCGTTGGAGAAGGATCCGGCGCGCCGCTTCCCCGACGCCGCCGCGATGCGAGCGGCGCTGCACGGAGAGCCCCGCGCGGCCGCGACGACCGTGGCCGCGCCCGCGCCCACTGCGGTGATGCCGGCCGACGCCCCGGCGCCGCCGCGCAAGCGGTCGCGCTGGTGGCTGGCGGCGGCCGCCGTCCCGGTGCTCTTCGCCCTGGGCATCATCCTCGGTCTCGCGCTCGTCGACCGCGACGACGACCCGGGCGCGCCCGCGGTCGATGCCACTCCGACCACGCCGCCCACCGAGGCGGCGACGACGACCGTCGCGTCGACCACGACGACGACCACGACGACGACGCCGGCACCCCAGACGATCGGCGCGCTGATCGGTGTGCTCGCGGCCAACCCCGGGGCCTATGGCGAGAAGGGCCCCGACCTGCTCGACAAGCTCGTCGAGGTGAACAACGACGGAGACGCAGAGAAGGCCGCCAAGTTGCTCGAGGAGATCGGCAAGTGGACGTCCGAAGGTGAGCTGAATCCCGAGATCGCTGCCACCGCCCAGGGACTGCTCCAGGGGCTGGCGAGCGACTTTCCCGGCAACGGGAACGGCGGTGGCGGCGGGAACGGGAACGACGACGACGACTGACTGAGCATCTCTTTTGGTCGCGCTCGCTTCGCTCGCCGCTCCCCGTCAGGACTCGAACGACGTCAGGAGCAGGGTGTCATAGGCCAGGCCCCACGGAGGCCGGAGAAAGCCGAGGGCGCGGACGTCCTCGAACCAGTGTGCGAACGGCGAACGGCGCGAGAAGGTGCCACCGCCGATCACGCGCGTGAGCCGGAGGAGCGTCTGCTCGGCGAGGCCGGCGACGGCCTCCTTGGCGCGGAGGGCGGCGTGGACGGCCTTGGCCTGGTCGCCCGACTCGATGGCGCGCAGAGCGCCTTCGTACGCCTGCACCGCGAGCCAGTGGTCCTGCTCGGCGCGAGACCATTCCACCTGCTCGTACGCGCGGAGCTGATCGAGCTTCACCTGGAGCTGCGCTCGCGCCACCGCGACGGCCTCGTCGAGCACACCGAGGATCACTGCGGTGAACAGCGTCGCGGTAAACGGCCCCGCGGCGATCGTGACCTCTTCGAGGGGACCGTCCCAAGCCAGGCGGACCGCGGGAGCTCCTTCGAGGCGCATGGCGTGGCTCTGCGTGGCTGCCATCCCCATGCCGTCCCACTCGGCCAGGAGCTTCAGGCCCGCGCTGCCGTCCCACGGGCGGCCACGCACGTCGAGCACGAAGCCGGTCGGGTCGGCCTCACCTTCGGGAACCGCAGTCGTGATCATGTGCACGGCGACACCGGAACCGCTCCCGAAGTGCTTGTCGCCGGTGATGCGGTAGGTGTCACCCTCGACGGGCGCATCGATGTCGGGAGCGCGCTCGGCGACCGCGCGGGTCTTGGCCATGTCACCGCCGCTGCCGGGCTCCGAGGTGATCGTCCCCCACTGGTCGCCGGCCGCCGCGGTCGCGAACACCGACGCCCGCTGCCGCTCCCATGCCGTTTGAGACGGGTCCGGGGACGCGAGCCAGAAGCCGACGACGGCCGGGTGCATCGACGAGACCAGGGCGACCGACGGGTCGGCACCGGCGAGTGTCCGGAGCGCGTCACAGACGCCGCGGGCGCTCGCTCCGGAACTGCGCCAGAAGCCACCGGCCTCTTCGGGGGCGACGAGGCGCAGGAAGCCGGCGTCGCGGATGGCGTCGAAGTCGTCCTGCTCGAGGTAACGCCGCGCCTGGCGTTCCGCTCGAGCGTCCCGCCAGCCGGCGGCGAGCGCGGTGATGTCAGCGTGGACGGTTGCCGGTGACCGCGACATGCACCGAGACTAGCGTCGGCGGCGGGGGACGACTCATGACGAGTGCGATCGACTTCGACGAGCTGCAGGTGGCGGCCGACCGCGGCTTGGCGATCTCGTACCACGCCGCCACCGACCCCGACGGCCCGGCCCTGCTGTCCGATTCATCGGTCGACCGGACCTTCGGCGAGCTCGACGCCCGCGCCAACCAGCTCGTGCGCGTGCTCCGCCGCCGCGGCGTGCGCGCGGGCGACGCCGTCGCCCTGCTCTGTGCCAACCGGCCCGAGTTCGTCGAGGTCGTGGCGGCGGCTCAGCGCGCCGGCCTCCGCCTCACGCCTGTGAACTGGCACCTCACCGCGGCCGAGGCTGGGTACATCGTCGACGACTGCGAGGCGGTCGCGTTCATCGCCGACACCCGCTTCGCCGACCTTGCCGCGGCGGCGGCCGAGGTCGCCCCCGGGGTGACCGCCCGACTCGCGATCGGAAGCGGCTCGATCGCGGGTTTCGACGACTACGACGCCGCGATCGAGAACGAGTCGGTCGACGCGCTCGACGATCCCTCGCTCGGTTGGTCGATGCTCTACACGTCGGGAACGACCGGGCGGCCGAAGGGCGTCCACCGTCACCAGGCACCGGTGAGCGCCAAGCTCGCCGCGGGGATGGCCGACTACCGCCCCGGTGACGTGCACCTGTGCACCGGGCCCCTGTACCACGCCGCGCCGCTGATGTTCTCGCTCGCGGTGCCGCTCCTCGTGGGTGTGCCCGTCCTGCTCATGGACGGATGGGACGCGCGGACGTGCCTCGAGCTGGTCGCGGCGCGGCACGTCACGCATACGCACATGGTCCCGACCATGTTCCACCGGCTCCTCTCGCTGCCCGCCGACGTGCGCGCGAGCGCGGACGTCTCGTCGCTGCGCTACGTGATCCACGGTGCGGCCCCCTGCCCGGTGGCTGTAAAGCGCGGGCTCATCGAATGGCTCGGCCCCGTGGTGCACGAGTACTACGCCGCCACCGAGGGCCTCGGCACCTTCGTCGACTCCGCGACGTGGCTGGCGAAGCCTGGCACCGTCGGGAAGCCCTGGCCCGACGACCAGGTCTACATCGGGAACGATGAAGGCGCGCGGCTACCACCGGGCGAGGCCGGGCTCGTGTGGCTCAAGGCCGCCACCATCGGCCGCTTCGAGTACTTCAAGGACGACGCCAAGACGACGGCGACCTATCGGGGTGACCACTTCACGCTCGGCGACATGGGCTACATGGACGACGACGGCTTCCTCTTCCTGACCGACCGCACCGCCAACGTCGTCATCTCCGGCGG
>Ga0075530_1001735_pt1 | contig 10325 bp, 10 predicted proteins | sample NGEPerD_2_FD_75101 | JGI IMG/M metagenome (GOLD analysis project Ga0075530, IMG submission 75101) | Arctic peat soil microbial communities from the Barrow Environmental Observatory site, Barrow, Alaska, USA - NGEE PermafrostL1-D | ecosystem: Environmental > Terrestrial > Soil > Wetlands > Peat ...
AACAGTACGCTGAACTGTAACGTCATGGCGACGCTCAGCTCCTTGGCCTGGGTGACCAAAAACCCGAGTTGGTACAATGTCAGTTTTGAAACCTATTGCCTGTTAGGTGCAAAGGCCGATCCGGTAAAGAGTTTGCGTTCGGAATAGAAGTCTAACTTAATTTTAAAAGAGAGCTAATGACATCCATAAAATCATACCTCAGACATCTGGTAAAGAATAAACTGTACACCGTCGTCACCGTGGTTGGTTTTGCGATATCGCTCACGTTCATAGTACTGTTGAGCGTCTACATCCAAAATGAATTGGCGGTTGATGACTTTCATGTGAAGAAGGAACGTATTTATCGATTGGAAAACGAATCGGTCGATTTTTCGCCTCCGATTACGGTGGATCTTAAAAACAGCATCCCCGAAATCGAGGACTTTACCAGAACTCTTGAAGGGGATGGAAGGATAAACGTATCCGGGGAACAAAAATTGAAAATTGACTATTTAGGGGTTGATGCCTCTTTTTTCGCGATTTTTTCGTTCCCACTTTTGAAGGGAATTTCTGAGGAAGTACTTCAAACTGATAATAGCATCGTGCTATCAAAATCGATGGCTATCAAATTGTTCGGCTCTGAGGATGCGGTCGGGAAAACCGTTTTCATCAATACCGAGCATGAATTTATGGTCTCGGGCATTATGGAGGACTTTCCGGAAAACACCCATTTTGTGCCACAGGATGCGTTAGTGAATCTAAAAGCATTCAAACAGCTATGGGGTTTTGAAAACATTATGGAGGAATATGGTTTTGCCTCATTGAGCATTTATTTTTTGGCAAAGGAAAACACCGATCTCCCATCAAAAGCCCCGGAGATATTAAAAAAATTCAAAAAAGACTATTGGTTGTATAAAGAAGGCTGGGCCACCTCGGTAGTATTTACACCCCTGAAAGACCTTTATTTTAGTTCGAAAATCGGTAACGGCACTAAAAGCAACAGCAAAACATTGATTACCGTCCTTTCGGTAATCGTATTACTCATACTCTTGCTTGCGGTAGGCAATTATGTTAATCTGACCCTAGCCCAGGCAACCTTTCGCGGTAAGGAAGTGGCCATCAAAAAATTATTGGGAGGCTCTAAAAAACAACTCTTCTTTCAATTTATCAGGGAATCCGTTTTTTTATGCTTGGCGGCCGTGCTACTGGCGTTGGTAATGACAAAATCAATAGAACCCGTTTTCGATTCTTTGTTGGATACAAGCCTGAACTTAAAAGGTAAAATTACCCTTTTGAATCTACTGCTATTTATAGTTTCGTTCGCTTTAATAGGAGTGCTATCAGGAATTTTACCGGCTGCAAAGATTGCTGCGTTTAAACCTTTGGAAGTGGTGAAAGGCACCTTCCGAAAACAAAGTAAAAGCATTTATGGCAAAGCCTTTATTACCTTTCAATATACCGTGACCATTGCGCTATTGGCATGTAGTTGGATAATTTTAAAGCAAACTGACTTTTTACGCGGTAAAGATTTAGGCTTTCAAAAAGATAACATCGTTCACATGGAATATTTAGGGACGATGGATCAAAAGGATGCTATAAAAAATGCGCTTTTGAAAATTCCGGGAGTTCAGGATGTTTCGTTGACCTGGCAAAGTCCATTGAGTGGGGGCAGTAACCAGACCTTTGACTACGGCGAACGATCTTTGAGCTTTCAGGAATTTAAGGTTGATTCTTCATTTTTCAACGTTTTTGATATCGAAATGAAACCTACCAAGTCGGCCTACTCTGAATATGGGATGTACTTGAATGAGACGGCTATCAAGGAATTGGGTCTCGACAACAATGCCGTTTCCTTTAAAATGGAGGAAGAGGAAAAACCTATTTTAGGAGTAGTAAACGATTTTAATTTCAAGGAACTTCGAGATAACATCGGTCCTTTGATGATCCGCCAACTTACGGATACATATCCAGATGATATTTTCCTAAAAGTTAACGGGAATACTATTTTCAGGACGGCTGGCAATATTAAATCCACCTATGCGGGCCTGATCGATGACGCCGAATTCAATCTCACATTTGTCGATGATACCATCAATCAATGGTATGCAAAAGATGAGCGCACTGGCAAAATTATTGGATATTTTACGCTGTTGTCGTTTATCATCTCTGCCATGGGTATTTTGGCCATGTCTACATTTTATATGCAACAACGCAAAAAAGAAATCGGCATCCGAAAGGTCAATGGTGCAACTATTACCCAAATTCTCACTCTTTTGAATAGGGACTTTGTAAAATGGGTCGGCCTGGCCTTTATCATCGCCGTACCCATTTCGTGGTTCGCCATGAACAAATGGCTCGAAGGTTTTGCCTACAAAACAACAATGAGTTGGTGGATATTCGCTCTGGCAGGATTGACAGCGTTGGTCATCGCATTATTGACCGTAAGCTGGCAGAGCTTTAAGGCGGCGACGAACAACCCGGTGGATGCGTTGCGAGATGAATAAGCTTCTCAGCCTTCAAAGAGGAATGACAAAAAAATTGAACTGATTCCCGTCGAGGTTTATCCTAAGCGGAAACGAAGGGCGGGAATGACAACACACACAAAATAGTATGCTAAAAAACTATCTAACAATCGGCTGGAGAAACCTGATGAAGGACAAGACCTTCACCTTGATGAACGTCATTGGACTATCCGTCGCCTTTGTCTTGGTCATTCTTTTATCGATGGCCGCTTTTTCCGACCTTTCCTACGACCGGTTCCATGAGCACGGAAATCGAATTTACCAAGCATATTGGGATCAACAGACGCCAAGAGGTCCCGAGGCGGGCACCACCCAGTCCGCTCCCTTTGCGGAAGCCCTGAAAACCGAGGTGCCCGGCGTGGATAAAATTACCCGGTTTTTGGAGGATGAGGCCTTGGCGATTTATCGAGAGAAAGAACTCAACCTAGATGCGGTATGGGTGGATGGCGATTTCTTCGAAATGTTCACGTTTCCCGTTCTTAACGGAAATCGGAACGATCCCTTGCAAGAAAAGACTTCAGTAGTCATTACACAAAACACGGCCGAGAAGCTTTTCGGCAGGACCGAGGTACTTGGCGAGACTATCAACATCCTTATCGATGGAAAAGAAGAACCTTTTACCGTAACCGCGATAACCGGAAATAACGAATCCCACAACTCCTTGGAATTCGAAATTGCAATCCCCTTCGAGAATCATGCCGGTTACAGCGAAAACAAAGAAAATTGGAACTCACAATACCACGATGTCTACGTAGCTTTGCAAAACGGGGTTTCGCACCAACGTTTCGAGAGGAATACACGTGCTTTTGTAGATCTGCACTACAAAGAGGGCATCGAAGATCTTAAACGCGATGGGGCGGTAGCCGATGCGGACGGACTATTCCGGCAATTGAAATTATTGCCGTTACAAGATGTTCATTTTACAAGTTATAGAAAAGGCTATGCTGACGTTAGCCGAAGTGTCCCCTATCTTATTCTAGGGGTGGCCTTGCTTATCCTGTTCATTGCCTGTGTGAACTTTATCAATATGAGTATTGCCAAAAGTGGGCAGCGTTTACGGGAAATTGGGATGCGGAAGACCTTGGGCGCCCAAAAAAAGCAGTTATTTTTCCAGTTTTGGAGCGAAAGCCTGTTGGTATTCCTGACCTCGGTGGGTATCGGTATTCTTTTGAGCTTTTTACTGCTCAATGATTTTAATACGAATTTCCAGTTGGATGTTTCGTTGGATATGCTGACATCACCTTGGGCGATAACGGGGTTTTCAATAACGGTTTTGGTGATAACCCTCTTGGTGGGCGGATATCCCGCTTTGCTGCTGAGCCGATTGGGCACAATCCAATCCTTAAAGGGAAAAGTGGAGACTTCGGGCAGTAACCGCGTACGCAATGCGCTAATGGTGCTCCAGTTCGGCATCGTCATTTTGTTGATCAGTGGCACCTTGGTACTGTGGGGTCAAGTGGAATTTATGCGGAACAAAGATCTGGGATTCGATTATAAGGGCAGGGGAATTCGCACCCACGGTCTCATCGTTGATGGCGACTATGATCACGAGCGGCTCGATTATAGCCATTGCCCTAAGCTGTATAGGCCTGTTCGCTATGTCGTTATTGATCGTTGCACAGCGCACCAAGGAAATCGGGGTACGAAAAGTATTGGGGGCGAGCGTCTCCTCGATTACCGTCCTGCTGACCAAGGATTTTTTAAAATTGGTACTGATTTCTTTTTTAATAGCTTCGCCGATCGCCTGGTGGGTTCTTAAGGAATGGTTAGAAAATTATGCCTACAAAGTAGATTTGGGCGTTTGGTTCTTTTTGGCAGCGGGTCTTTTGGCCAGCGTTATTGCCTTATTGACGGTTGGTACCAGAACGATAAAAGCCGCTATGCAGAACCCGGTAAAGAGTTTGCGAACGGAGTAGAAGAAATCTTATAGAATAATCAAAATGCCATTATCAACATCGTTACCAAAAGAATGGATTCTGTCGAAATTAGTTTCGGTCAGGCAGAGAGCTCAATCCTTTCTCTATTTGCGGCGTAGCTCAAACTGGCCAAAATATCGTCCTTTTCGAGATAGGGAAAGTCTTCAAGAATTTCCTCCGTGCTCATTCCGGATGCCAGATACCCCAAAATATCGCCAACGGTCATTCGCATCCCCCTTATACAAGGTTTCCCACCACGTTTTCCGGGTTCAAGCGTTATCCTATCCATCAAGTCCATAACCAATTTATTTTAATCAAATCTACAAAAATGCAATGCATAATCCGATCTCATGAAAGTAAACAACATAATAACCTAATAATTCAGTAACCAAATAATATAATGACTATGCTACTACAACTAAACGGAATTTTCAAATGGGTACAACAGGGCGGCCAACGGGTTTTCCTATTAAAAGACATCAACCTCGAAGTAGAAGAGGGCGAGTTTATCTCCATAATGGGCCCATCCGGTTCTGGAAAATCCACCTTGCTAAACGTCATCGGTATGCTCGATGATTTCGATGAAGGCGAATACAATTTCTTGGATGAGCCGGTGCACCAGCTCAAGGAAAAACACCGCGCCAATCTCTACAAACAATACATCGGCTTTGTGTTCCAGGCCTATCATCTGATCGACGAGCTAACGGTCTATGAAAATCTTGAAATGCCCTTATTGTACAAAAAGCTAAAAGGTTCCGAGCGCAAGGCCATGGTCGCCGATATGCTCGACCGCTTTGGTATCGTAGGCAAAAAAGACCTTTTCCCCACCCAGCTCAGTGGTGGGCAACAGCAATTGGTCGGGGTCGCCCGTGCCTTGATCAGTAAACCGAAACTGATCTTGGCCGATGAGCCGACCGGTAACCTGAACTCCAAACAAAGTACGGAGATCATGGAGCTTTTTAAGGAACTGAACAATGAGGGCGTCACTATCATTCAAGCCAGTCATTCGGAAAAGAACGCGGCGTATGGGGAACGGATTATCAATTTGTTGGATGGGCGGAAAATCAATGGTTAAAAAAATATCGATATTGGAGATTGAGGTATGGATTGCAATACATACGAACGGTCTTACTGGCACAGAAAGTGAAGGCAAAAAACAATGGAGCAAAAATTGTAACTTTACAAAGTAAAGATCGAATCAAAATGGATTTACAGACGCGAAAATATCAGTTTATACAGGAGCTTATGAAAGTTGACAAAGCCAGTATTATGGACAAACTCGAAAGCATCCTTAAAAAAGAACGGCACCCCAAAAGAGAAACCCTAAGTGAATATAACAAGGAGATCGATCAAGCCATCGAACAAATCGAGAAAGACGAATTTTATACCCATATGCAGGTTCGAAAAAAGGCCGATGAATGGTGAGTTCCAAAGAGGTAGTATGGAGCAAGCTGGCTTTTGATCAGCTGGAAATGGCCTATCGCGACATTAGCCAAGATTCGCCACAATCCGCACAAAAGGTTAAAAACGATATTCTGGAAAAAGCTTCAGACATCGCGGAAGCTCCGGAAAGATATCCTTTGGACAAATACCGAAAAAACAACGATGGAAGCATTCGTGCCTTTGAAAGGCTCGACTTTATTGGATGGGAGAAAAACAACGTCTTCCGGTTGAAAACTTTTATAAAAAATTAACTTGGTAAGTGGCTTATTTTGGCTCAGTCTTTTTAGATTTGAACAGGTGAAAATCCACCTACAAAGGTAGCGAAGCCATTTTTCAAATCCATCTAAAAGAAGAGCCGCCATGTCTCAAAGAAGCAAAGTCCTCAGTCTGTTCGGCGACGCCAAGCCCCGACCGAACGAACACCCGAATTACTCCGATCTGCTCAACGATTTTGTTCAACCTTATGAACCTCGGTTTCCGAAAGATTACATCTGGGAAGATGTACTGCAGTTTGGTGCCAATGCATGGAATTTGGCTACTATGGAACAGTTTCTTCCACCGGAGGAACATAGATCGGAGACCTACCGGAACATGCCCGAACCAGAGAAGACCATAATGAAGCAGATGATTAGAAAGAAGGCTGATACCTATGGAAAATATAATCGTTTTATAGTCGATTTCACTTTGGACGAATCACCGAACGGCCAGGATAAACTTAACGTCGTAACCCAAGAAAAGGAGAAATTTTTCGACGATATGAGGTCGGAAATGGACGAACTTGGTTTTGACGACGAAGAGGATCAAGAGGGATATATCGATCGGATTGCCCTGACCCTGACTCGCAAACAACCTTTTTATGACTGGCTTAACACCGTCGATTCCAAAAAACGGGTAGAGGATGCCGCCTACAAGGAAACCAAAATCTATCTTTTGGACGAGGACATTGAGGAGAATGCGGAGGCCTGGTTACCGCAGGAATTCCATAGTTTCTTTGAAATGGAACTGATGGCTTCGGTGCACTATGAAGCCGATTGGCCGACAAAGCGAACCTACAAAAAATTTAGGGAATGGTTCGATTTTTCCTTTTCTTCAATGGTATACGATATGGAAAACTATCCGATTTATAAACAGGGTATCATCTAAGAATACCCGTCCGGACGATTTTTAACGCAAAAATCAAATACAAACTCAAACACAAAATGCATCGGGCATCCCACATTTGCCTTGGCCTAATTCCCATTGTAACTTTTTAAAAACCAATCCGCTATTGTTAAGTTGTGCTCCTTAGGCATAAACTTTTGGTTTTCTCAGTCTTTCGAGCCCGTCCGGCAGGCGGGTTTTCCCCTCTCCTGGCGTTAACCCCGACTAATTCAGGGCCCGTAGCCCTGCCATGCTTGACTTTACAATGACTTAACACTAGTTCACTAGCTTACTATTTCTCTAACAACAACCCCTAATTGTTCGCGCATCCCTTTACCGTCTCAATCCTACACCGTATCTTTGTTATTTAGAAAGATTTTACATAAAGCGAATTAGCAAGAGTATATGAAGATTGAAAAACAGGCAGTTTTAAAGGCTTTGGAAAACATCACCGTACCCGGCGAGGGCCAGAATATGGTCGAAAGCGGGGCGGTCAAGAACATACAGATTTTTGGGGATGAGGTCGAGGTCGATATCACGATTGGCAACCCCAGTCTACAGGCCCGAAAGAAGACTGAGGTCGAAATCCTCAAGATTATCCATAGGGAAGTCTACGAAAAGGCCAAGATCAAGATCAACATCAAGGTCGATGCGCCCGCAGCGAAACCGAAGACGAACGAGATCAAGGGAAAACCGATTCCCGGTATCCAGAATATCATTGCCGTTGCTTCCGGTAAGGGCGGTGTCGGTAAATCTACCGTGGCGGCCAATTTGGCGGTGACCTTGGCAAAGATGGGCTTTAAGGTGGGGCTTTTGGATGCCGATATTTACGGGCCCTCCATGCCGACCATGTTCGATGTTACCCAAGAAAAACCCAAGGCGATCAATATCGATGGAAAATCGAAAATGAAACCGGTCGAGAATTACGGGGTCAAATTATTGTCCATCGGATTTTTCACCCAGCCCAACCAAGCAGTTATTTGGCGGGGACCCATGGCTTCAAAGGCACTCAATCAAATGATTTTCGACGCCCACTGGGGCGAGCTTGATTTTATGTTGTTGGACCTTCCCCCGGGTACAGGTGATATCCACTTAAGTATTATGCAGGCCATGCCGGTAACGGGTGCCGTGGTCGTTAGTACACCACAAGAGGTGGCCCTAGCCGATGCCCGTAAAGCAGTGGCGATGTTCCAGCAAGATTCCATTAACGTGCCCGTATTGGGTATTGTCGAGAATATGGCGTATTTTACACCTGAAGAGCTTCCTGACAACAAATATTATATCTTTGGAAAGGAAGGGGCAAAACATCTGGCCGAAGACCTTGGCGTCCCGTTTTTGGGAGAGATTCCCTTGGTACAAAGTATAAGGGAAGCAGGAGATATAGGAAGACCGGCCGCCTTGCAAACGGCTACTCCAATTGAAGAGGCCTTCGAGGAACTGACCAAGAATACGGTGCAGGAACTTGTACGCCGAAACAAAAGCCTTCCCCCGACGGAAGCAATCAAAATAACAACAATGGCGGGATGTTCCGCCGTCAAAGGAAAGAAATAATGACTTCGGAAGAACTAGAAATGAACGTAGAAAAGGCCTTGGACGAAATCCGCCCCTTTTTGCAAAGTGATGGAGGGGATATTTCATTGATATCCATTGATAACGGGAAATCAGTAAATGTGAGGTTGGAAGGTAACTGCATCGGTTGTTCGGTCAACCAGATGACTTTAAAAAGCGGTGTTGAAATGACCATAAAGAAATATGCGCCCCAAATCGAAGAGGTGGTCAACATAGGCCAACCGGTAGCTTAGGGGCTGTTGAGAGTGGTCTATTCTAAGCGCAGATGATGATGGGCGTGGGATTCTTAAAGATGAATTTTGAATGATTGTTACTGATATATTGATTATCGGTGCGGGCCCGACCGGGCTTTTTGCCGTTTTTGAAGCCGGCCTGTTACAGTTAAAATGCCATTTGATCGATGCCCTGCCCCAAGCTGGCGGACAGTGCTCCGAAATCTATCCCAAAAAACCCATTTATGATATACCCGGTTTCCCTGAAGTTTTAGCGGGCGATTTGGTCGCTAACCTTATGGAACAGATTAAATCCTTCGAGCCCGGTTTTACCTTGGGCGAAAGGGCCCAGACCATTGAAAAGCAAGAGGACGGTTCCTTTATAGTGACTACGAACAAAGGAACCAAGCATCAAGCCCCCATTGTCGCTATCGCAGGCGGATTGGGGAGTTTTGAGCCCAGAAAGCCTTTACTGGAAAACCTGAAAAAATATGAGGATAATGGAATAGCCTATATCATCAAAGACCCCGAGGTCTATCGCAATACAAAAGTGTTGATTGCCGGCGGCGGCGACTCCGCTTTGGATTGGAGTATCTTTCTAGCGGAAGTAGCTTCCGAAGTAACCCTTGTACATCGCCGAAAGGAATTTCGCGGTGCATTGGATTCGGTGGAAAAAGTACAATCCCTAAAAAATCAAGGTAGAATACGCCTAATAACCCCTGGCGAGGTCACGTCTCTTGAGGGTGATGAAAAGCTGGAAGGGGTAACCGTCCAAAAGCAAACAACTACCGTAGAGGATATACGAATAGCAATAGACCACTTTATCCCTTTATTCGGATTGTCGCCCAAGTTGGGCCCGATTGCCGATTGGGGCCTTGATATCGAAAAAAACGCCATTAAAGTAGACACTTTCGATTATCAAACGAACGTACCCGGTATTTATGCCATCGGCGACGTCAACACGTATCCCGGAAAATTAAAACTTATTCTCTGCGGTTTCCATGAAGCGACCCTGATGTGCCAAAGTGCCTATCAACGTATTTATCCAGATAAAAGATATGTCATGAAGTATACTACGGTAGGAGGAGTGATAGGTTTTGATGGTAGCAAGAAGGAAGCGCCGAAGGCAGTAGTCAAAGCGATAGATTAACGAAATGGAGAAATTAAAGTCGAAATTTGCTAGCTCAAATTAGCGCCCACAATCTTTCAAATCAACTTTGATATTAAATGAGTGATATAAAGATAAAAATAACCGACCGCGAGGGCTTCATACACGAAATAGATGCCCCGACCGACATGAATATGAACCTGATGGAAGTCGTTCGCTCCTACGAACTCGCTCCCGAAGGAACTATTGGTATATGTGGCGGAATGGCCATGTGCGCCTCCTGCCAGTGCTATGTGACGTCAAATCATCAACTTCCTGAAAAATCGGATGACGAAGAGGCCATGTTGGCCGAAGCCTTTTACGTAAAGGGTAATAGCCGTTTAGGATGTCAAATTCATATGATCGAAAACCTTGACGGTTTGGAAGTGGAGTTGGC
>Ga0075530_1001736_pt1 | contig 10325 bp, 8 predicted proteins | sample NGEPerD_2_FD_75101 | JGI IMG/M metagenome (GOLD analysis project Ga0075530, IMG submission 75101) | Arctic peat soil microbial communities from the Barrow Environmental Observatory site, Barrow, Alaska, USA - NGEE PermafrostL1-D | ecosystem: Environmental > Terrestrial > Soil > Wetlands > Peat ...
AGTGAATACACTCCACAATCCGTCGCAACAATTCGCATAACGACAGTGATCGACGATGAGGGTAAGGTATCAGCCAGAGGTTCCTATCTTCGTTTGGGTGCAGAGCATGATACACACGTTCAGTCAGCCTCATCCGTGTCCATCCCTATAGATTTAGTGACGGGAGCGTTGAGTGATACTGGATACATGCCATCTTGGATAACCACTCGCTCACATCCAGCTAGTCGTAAAGAATTTGCTGATGTAAAAATACCTGATTTTAGAAAGTGCGTTAATGTTGTAACGTCTCTCCATCTGAAAGTGCCGTTCGTAAGATGTATTGGCTGGGATGTAACTCTGGACAAAGAAGGTGAAGTGGTTGTTTTAGAGTGGAACGGTGGACACAACGGTATAAAATTTACTGAAGCAACCCAGGGGCCGTCTTTCGTTGATATGGGGTGGGAAAAATTTCGTTAGACGGAACTGCAGCGTGCAACTAGGGCCAGGGTTAGCCGTGTGGAAAATGATCGGGGTAGCAACGCATGGTACTATTGGTCGTTAGACTGACGACACACAAGTCGTTATTTTTTGCATCAAGGAGGGTTGGTAATCGTGCAGATGGTGAAACAGGTTTTAAAGCAGGCTCGCAACAGCCTGTTCGCTGCCATCGCTTTACTCAGAATAAAGCTCAAGAGCTCACCGTCGCTGGTAATTCTGACTTACCACCGCATCTTGCCCAGCCACTCCCCTCTGCGACAGACTGAACAACCCGGAATGATAGCTACCCCAGAAGCTCTGGACATGCATATCAGTCTGCTCAAGCGACTTGGGGCCGAATTTGTTTCACTGGATACCTGGCTCGAAGCCCAGCGTCAGAACAAAACGCTTCCCCGGTTAGCGGTAGCCATTACCTTTGACGATGGCTGGCAGGACAATTACGAACATGCTTTCCCGGTGCTTAAAAAGCACAACGTTCCTGCCACCATATTCTTGGTATCTCAGCGCATCAATACCCCCTGGCAGTTCTGGCCGGAACAAGTGCTGGATTTACTGATCAACCATTCCCACCATCTTGATCATGACGCACTGCAATGGCTGCGACCGTACTTAGGGGATATGCCAGCAAGCACACCTCACTCATCGCCTTATACAATCCTTCAGGCCGACTCAGTGATAAATCGCCTCAAAGCACTGGACGATCAAACTATCGAGACGAACCTGGAGCAAACCCGCAACGCACTCCCAGCGCTGAACCAGGCGAACCTCAATGCCAGGCCCCTGCTCAACAAACAAGAGCTGGAAACCATGCTCACAAGTGGGCTTGTTACTTTCGGGGCTCATACCCGGCATCATTACCGGCTGAACCACCTTGCGAACCAGTCAGATCTTGAAAACGAAATTGCCGGCAGCCACAAGGACCTGGACGAACTTAGGCTCAACCCGGTCAGCATCTTTTGTTACCCCAACGGCGACATCACCAGCGAAGGTGAACAGCTCGTCCAGGGGTATTTTACCGCAGCGTGCACTACCGAACGGGGTTGGAACAAAACCCCATCAAACCCGTTTGACTTGCGCCGGTTTAACTTTCACGACGGCAATGGCAGCACGCCACTGAGCTTTCTGGCAACGCTTGGAAGGCCATAACGTGACACCCAATCACCCAGATAAAAAGCTCGTGGTGACCCATATCGTGTCCGGTGACATCTGGGCAGGCGCAGAAGCACAGGCATTCCAGCTTATTTCCGGGCTGCAGGCCCACGATGTCATCAAACCGACGGTCGTGGTCTTCAACTCAGGTGTTCTTTTCGTCAAACTCAAAGCTCTGGGTATAGACGTGACCCTTGCGGACGAGTCAACTTCATCGCCCCTGGGCCAGATAAAAACTATCTGCAAACACTTACGGCAAAACGCCACCGACATTCTTCATACCCATGGTTTCAAGGAAAATGTATTGGGCACGGCCGCCCGATACTTATCCGGTGTTAAACGCTCCGTTCTAACGGTACACGGAAGCCCTGAGTCTCAGTCAACATGGCGCGCCCCCAGGAAAAAAATTACCCACCTTCTGAATCGCGTATTGACAGGGTTTTGTCAGGATGCGCTGATTGCTGTGTCCCAGCATTTGAAAACAGTGCTTGAGCCCCGCTATCCCCACAAAATCGTCGTCATCCGGAACTTCATAGACACCGACGAAATTCCAACCGCCCTCCCGGTACAGCCTGATAACAGACGGCAATCCGATGCCCGGTTCAGGGTCACCCTGGTCGGCCGCTGCGTACCGGTCAAGCGCATCGATCTATTTATTGATACTATTGTCAGACTCAGAACCAACCATAAGCTTGAGGTAGAAGGCAGCATCTGCGGGAGTGGTCCGCTTCTGGAGACTATGAAGCAGTACGCAAAAACCCAAGGCGTGGCACAATTCATCCACTTCCGGGGCTTTGTCCAGGATATGGAACCCGAATGGGCATCAATGGACGCGCTGATGATGCCATCCGACCACGAAGGCTTGCCCATGACACTGCTGGAAGCGTTGCTGCGAAAGGTTCCCGTGGTTGCCCACAACGCGGGCGGTATACCGGAGGTGCTGGACCATGGTAAAAGCGGCGTATTGGTGGATAACCACAGTGCAACAGGCTACGCCGACAAGCTTGCACAACTCATAAAGCAGCCAGAAATAGCCAAACAGTTCGCGGCCAACGGACAGCACCATGTCAAAACAGAGTTCAGTAAACGTGAGAATGTACAAAAGTACGAAGCGCTCTACCGAGGCATTGCGCTGAAAAACCACATCTAGCACAAAACATCTAACCCTCGGCTGGCCCACGCTTCTGTGTGAACCGGATGTCGCAAACAGGTTTATCAGAGTCTATTCATGTATATATTCAGTGTTATAAAAAATATTCTTGCCGTTCTGGACGGCCAAACCAAAAGAAAATATATCGCCTTGCAATTCGTTTTTTTTATTGCCGCTTTTTTCCAAGTTATCGGAATTGCAAGTATAGGGCCATTTATCTCAATACTCTCCAATCCAGATATTATTCACACCAATGGGATTCTTTCTGATATCTATGAAACCATAGGCTTTACGACCGACCTTCAATTTATAATCGCAGCAGCTGCCGGCTCTTTGATATTGATTCTGTTGTCAAACGGTGTCGCAGGCATAACTATCTGGCTAAGCTATAAATTTTCCGTGTTATTGGGAAGTAGACTCCAACAAGTGGTCTATCGGAACTTTCTGCTCAAAGACTATTTATTTCATAAAACAGAAAATTACAACAAAAAAATCGCAGTGGTCGCTCATCAGATACCACGATTCGTATACATGCTTTTCCAGCCTTTCCTCTTGCTCACGGCACAATTGTTTGTTGCCATATTGATTTTGATTGGTTTGCTGTTCCTTGACCCCCTTCTTGCCGTGGTAGCAGGAGTGCTAATTGGCGGGTCTTATTTTGCGACCTATATTGTCCTTCGCCACAAACTATCTCATCACGGTGCAATAATTTCCGACAAGAATGATCAAGTTCAAAGCATCTTATCCGAATCGTTTATAGGGATAAAGGATGTAAAACTAGACTCTATGGAAGAAAAATATATAAATCAGTTTAATACCATAAATGTAAAGGGGCTTCGATCCCAGGCTTTTATAGCATTATCCGGCGAATTACCCAAATTTATCATCGAATCGATCTCCTTCGGCGCCATCCTGATACTGGCTATAATTCTACTGGTCACGCAGGATGACATTCGCTCCGTCGTCCCCATACTCAGCATCTATGCTTTGGCCGGCTACAAATTGTTGCCCACCATGCAGCAAATTTACAAATCACTGGCAAGCCTCAGTGGTCACGGATCGGTAGCTCAAATTATACGCAAGCAAGTAGATTCAATCGTCGAAACACCGAACGATTCATTCGCACCTTTGCAGCCTATGGATATCCATCGTGTTGAATTGTCCTCTGCCTACTTTTCTTACGATGCGCACGGCGCACAAGCCATCAAAAATGTGTCTCTTCGCTTGGAGAGAGGAGAAATATACTCGTTAGTAGGGCACTCCGGATCCGGCAAGTCTACTTTGGCCGATATAATTCTGGGTTTACTGAATTTAAGTTCAGGCGATCTAGTGGTAAACGGCGAGGCTTTAACTAAAGAAAAGTTATCTTCCTTTAGACGAAAGCTTGGTTACGTAGCTCAGAGCATATTTATTCTGGATGACAATGTAATAAATAATGTCGCCTTTGGCCTTCCTGAAAAAGATATTGATGTCGAACGAGTAAACACCGTCCTGCGTCTTGCCAATGCCGAAGAGTTTGTTGAAAAACTGCCTAAAGGTATCTATTCCAATCTGGGACAGGATGGAAAACTATTGAGTGGTGGACAACGCCAGCGTATAGGCATTGCGAGAGCGCTCTACAAGAAAACTGATCTTTTGGTACTTGATGAGCCTACCAGCGCACTGGACATGGAGTCCGAATACAAGTTGATGAAAACTTTGAATTCTTTAAAGGATGACTTGATTATATTGGTTATTTCGCATCGGCCAGCCTCAATCAAAATGTCGGATAAAATTATTCTGATGGCTGAAGGTCAGCTAGAGAACATGGCCACGTATGAAGAGCTGATATTAAAAAACGAAAAATTTAAGGAAATGATGGCCCTCTCCATAGCGGAACCTGTTTATTGACAAAGTCAGGTCCTTGTGAAAAATCACTGTCGAAAATTTTAGTATAAATCCGGGAAAATTTATAAATATGCAGACCTTGCCAAAGAAATTGAAAGATTTAATTCGAAAATCATTGAGTGACGAATTTATTGTTGATCGAAAATTCTTTGAGACTTTTGGCACGCATATTGACTTTTATAACCCGAAAACATTCAATGAAAAGCTACAAATTCAAAAGCTCTACGTCAGAAATCCAATGATGACTGATTTAGCGGATAAGTACGAAGTCAGACAACACATTCGGGCTAAGGGTTACGAGTCTATACTTAATGACTTAATTGGCGCGTACGACCGACCTGAAGACATTGATTTTGGCACCCTACCAAGTGATTTTGTCATCAAGTGTAACCATTCTTGGAATACTAATATCATCTGTGAAGACAAATCATTGCTTGATAAAAACAAGGTTGTTGCGCAACTAAAAGAATGGATGAGTCATAACCACTATCATAAGCTTCGAGAATGGTCTTATAAAAATATTAAACCCAAAATCATCATTGAACGCTTTCTTTGTGCTCCACTGAAAGATTACAAATTTTTTTGCTTTTCGGGCTATCCGTTATATATACAAGTTGACTCGAGTAGAAACCGCGAACACACCCTCGATATTTATGATATTAATTGGCACCGATTAGCGTGTAAAAAAGGAAACAATAACCAAAGTAGTTGTCGAGAGAATCGGCCAGGTTTCTATGACGAGATGTTCGAGATCGCAAAGGATCTGTCTTCCGATTTCAATTTTTGCAGAGTTGACTTTCTTGCGAATCCTGAGGGATTTTGTTTTGCCGAGATGACTTTTTATCCCGGTGGCGGCTTTTCCCCGTTTGACCCGGAAGAATTTGATCATTTATTTGGAGCACATTTTAGCATTGCCGATGCACGGATTCCTTTACACTCGCGCTTAAGTATCAAAGCCATTAACCTTTTAAGTAAATTCAAACAGACGCCAATTGAGTCAGGCTCATGCAACCCATAAATAGTCACACATGCCAGTTGATGGGATATATAGAGAGCGTTCTGAGTGCCATCATTGTAGTAAAAGAGGATGCAAAGTCGTGACGGGAATGATGGTGCTTTTTCATTGTGAGTCTAACCCTGGATATGCTGCCTCAAGCCACGAGCATACCTTTCTTGAAGTCGCCAAGCACCTCACAGGCGATATTCGCCAAGTACATTATGCTTATGCGGACCTTGAGGCAGGTATGACATCCTCTTTGCCATCAAGCCTCACCAATGTAATCCAACTTAGAACCCGTTGGTCCGAGCCCGACCAGCTAAAATGGATAGAAGACTACGTTCGCGCTCATAAAATCACCTACGTGCTCGGGTTCGATCAACCAGTATCCAGACCCGCATACCGCGCTCTGCGAAAGGGAGGCGTAAAAATGTTCGTTTCATATTGGGGCGCACCCATGAGCTCCCTTAATAGTGGATTCAAGCTCTTGATGAAGCGGCTAGAGGTATCAACACGGCGTGCAGGACCAGACCACTATATTTTCCAATCTGAGGGTATGCGCGACACAGCTGTAAATGGGCGGGGCATCCCATTTTCAAAATCTTCTATCGTGAAAACCGGGATTGATACTGATAAGTATGCGCCTGATCCAGCCAAGTCAACCTATGCCCATGAATGCTTTGGCATACCACGTGACAGAAAGATCGTCGTATTCTCGGGACATATGGAGCGGCGTAAAGGCGTGCATATCATTCTCCAGGCAGCAAAAGTATTGGTTCAGGATCTTCAGTATAATAACGTCCAGTTCCTTATTCTTGGGAACCGGTCTGGTGAGAAAGATAATTTTGCAAACTACCTGAGAGATCCAATAGTAAACGACCGAGTGACTTTCGGCGGATATCGAGATGACCTACCCTGTCTACTTAAGAGCTGCGCCGTGGGAATGATCGCATCAACTGAATGGGATTCGTTTCCTATGTCTTCCTTAGAGATGGCAGCGACCGAGCTACCTATTCTGGTTTCCGACTTGCCAGGATTGAACGAAACCATAACCAATGAGACGGGTCTTTCATTTACTGTGAATGACTATAATGAAGCAGCAGAAAAACTGAAACATCTTCTAGTCAACCCAGAGCAAAGAAAACAGATGGGGAAAAAAGGTAGGGAACGAGTATTACAAAGATATTCGCGGTCTACCCAAGCAAATGCGATTATAAGCGTATTTCAAGGGTTGCCCCCAATAAGGAGCAGTAATGAAAATTAGGATTTTCAATCAGTTCAATAAATGGAGATTACTCATGAAAAGATCAAAATTTCTCCTCGAACTCAAGATTAAAAACTAACAGCTTTAAGACGAAAATCACCCTGATGGAGTCGAGGTATTCGGTCATTTACAATTCAATTGTCTGCATAGCTATACTTTAAGCACTCTCTTTATTCCACTCAATTTCGTTCAACGTACCAATTTTAAAATTCCGGTCCTTCAACTAAAACCACGCCTTGCCAAGATAACTCCCAACAGTCGTCGAATCTAGCATCAGCTAAATAGTAGAGATTTCACCCTATTAATCCCTATTTTTTTGATTAACTTCTAACACCGGAGAGGATGGTGGGGAAAGTTCACTATCTCCATCAGAAAATGAAACATTATCTATTAGAATGTAGGTATCTGTCGAAAAGCCGCTATTAGCCCAGCCAAGCAAATAGCCTTTCTGATATCCTTGGCGTCCGGGGACAATATTAGGAACAGCCTCATCTTTTAAAAACAATTCTCCATTCTTATAAATTGCGATTGAACCATTCGATGAATCCGATGGAGCTACTAAATCTAACTTTACAGCCATCCATTTTGCTTTATCGACATCGGATATAAAGCCTGCTCGAGTTTTATTCGTCGTGCCCATACCCCATTTCGGTTTAAGTCTGTAATCAGTGCCAATATACGACCCACCACTACTTGAGCGCAACGAAGCTCCGATTTTTTCTCTATCTTTATATTCATTCGACCAAAGCCGAAAAAGTTTATTGTTATCTGGCTTCGAGCTTCTATGAAAATAATTACTGGGTATATACAAGTTAAAGCTAATAATGAGGTGTGAATAGGCTTTGTCGAGGATAAATCTCGCTTCTGCGTAACTATCGTCCGTTACATCCCCTCCCTCAAAGAAAAAAGCTAACCCCATACCTTTACCGGCGTTATGATTAGCCAAGTCTGTGATTTTAACATTCCTAAAGTAGGTCCAAGGATACTCTCTAACACCTCTTTCAAATTGGGTAGTAGAAACCACCTCAGCATGTACTGAACCGGAAGTGGGCGCCAATAATACAATTAACAAATAGCTAGAAAAAAAAACAGACTTTAACAAAAACTTACAGCTTGAAAGCATTTCATTTCCTCTGTAAAATAATAGCCTAGCGTAGTTCTAATACAATACATAAGATCATACAATAAAAATACCCCCTTCGGAGTCTTTCAATATAGTTGGCGCAATTAAGTCCTCAGCTCTTTAAAAGGGCCTATCCAACTTTCCTAAATTTCCGCCTGAACATTTCGAGAACGCAAAGCTTGTTCGAGAGCTTCCCCCAAACAAAAGCTTTTCAATGCCTCCAGGATAATTCAGAAAGCCCAGAGTGCTGAAATACTCACCCGCCGAGCGAAAAATGCTTGCAGAGAGATTCTTAGCGGTGGTGTTGCCTGCACTTCCTATGATGCCTACGAGACACAAGGTTTTTAATCTTTTGCTGTAAAATAATGTCAACCAGAACCGGAGCGGGTGCGCGCCATAGCATAGCGCAGGCATCGACATCCATGGAGATATTTCCTCTCTACCTCTCGAATACGACGAATCATCGACGTTTCATTCCGTTGGAACGGGACAAAATTGAACTTAAATCGTCAACTATTTTTTGTTTTTGATACTGTACAAAATGTAATAAAAGCCTGGATACTTCTTAGCGAAAGAGCGGAGCCTTGGTATGACTCTGAGCTGATACCTAATTCGCGACCTCAAAGGCAACCGATACCCCATGCCCTCCTGTATAGCCACCTCGCAGGGAACACATTTGCCACATGGCTGCCCGCCTGCCGTCGGCCGATGGCAGAACCAGGTCAGTTCCATGATAGACAAAGTCCCGGCAGCCTCGGACCACTCTTTCATTTGCAGCTTACTGATGGAAAGTATAGGGAAGCAAAACTTCCCGAATATCTTGCTATAGGGATACTCATCTGAATTAACTGCTCTCGTGACATTGGTTCCCGGTATGCTCTCGATCCCCAACTCCATTCCTTCAATGCCTCGTGTCTCGCAATAATCTGCTAACCACATGTATTGGTCACCTATATACATCTTTTTTACGATGGCATTGTATGCTTCTTTAACCTCATTGCTTTGCACGGACGACGCTTTTTCTGAAATCTCCGTGGGTAGCAAAGTTCCGGATAGCTTCTCAATCCTTTTATTAATATTTTCGCTTATCGCCTCCATTGCCCGAAGCTCACGGTGCGAGGATGGCCTATGTGGATCAATGATGTAATGGGGCTGGACCTGACTACCTTCCCACAAAAGGTACAAAAGCCTGTAAGTTGAATCCCAACCACCCGTCCACAAAAGGTGAACTGTATCCGCTGCTTGTCTCATATTGATCCTTGACCAGTCATGATTCTTGATTCAAAAATAGACCCGGCTTATCGGGACGACAGTCTAATCACCCGAAAGGCGCCGCAGCAGCGTCCTGAATAGCGACTGAAGAAAGAAGCTTGGTGAATACCTGTAAAAATTTCGTAAAAAATACCTATATTTAATCGATCGCGAACTTTTTCCTGCAACATTGTGGTTCTGCTCGTATTCTTCGGCCGTCAGTTGTATCTGTCGACTAGTTTCGGATAACCGGGCGAGAATTTCACTGCTTGCGCGGGCGTCTGCAGGTCCGAGCGTAAAGTTTTCGCCTATCACAACAGGGATGAGTGAATAATCCGGGGCTTCGCCCTCTCTTAAGCGGATGTCCGCAATGACGCTTAACTTCGTCTCTCTGGCCCATAGGTCAAAAACAAAATTCCCCAAACTGTAAAAGATCAAGCCATTTTTATATCGTTCGATCGGCCACAAAAGGTGAGAATGATGGCCCACTACCACATCTACGCCTACGTCTATCAACGCCCTTCCCAGTCTGATTTCATCGGGCCCCGGATAATCCAGCCCCTCGAGGCCCCAATGGATCGAACATACAAGGAACCCATCACAATTTTTCTTCAGCCCTGCGACTTCAGCCAGAACTTTTTCGTGGTTATCACGCCGGCTGTAAGGAACAGGCCCGTCATGCCATTTCTCGGGCCTCGTGGACAATGCAAAAAACGTGTGTGCGACTCCGTCCTTTTGGTAAACGTAGGGTTTTGTCCGACCTTCTTGCTGGTCGATTCCCATTACACCCAATCCACTGTCGTGCAAATGGACAAGGCTATCCTCGAATGCTGCAACACCATGCTGCAATGCATGATTATTAGCTACGCCCAGAAGGCCAATCCCGGCATTTTTCAAGTATTTTAGGGATGCCGGATCACCACGCATCTCATAGGATGGGAGCCAGCGCCGGTTCAGACCGACATCAGACGCCACCGTTTCCAGATTACCGAGCGCAATATCCCCCGCCTCCAAGTATGGTTTAACA
>Ga0075530_1001738_pt1 | contig 10315 bp, 6 predicted proteins | sample NGEPerD_2_FD_75101 | JGI IMG/M metagenome (GOLD analysis project Ga0075530, IMG submission 75101) | Arctic peat soil microbial communities from the Barrow Environmental Observatory site, Barrow, Alaska, USA - NGEE PermafrostL1-D | ecosystem: Environmental > Terrestrial > Soil > Wetlands > Peat ...
TCCGCACCCACCGCAAAAGGAAATGGAACTGGCAATTAAAAAAGTAAGATCCCTGATTAATGCCTATAAAATTGAAGCGATCTCCATTGGAAATGGTACCGCTTCCCGGGAAACCGAATTTTTTATTAAAAAAGTTCCTTTCGACCGGGACATCGCTGTATTTGTTGTCAACGAAGCCGGTGCATCGGTTTATTCCGCATCTAAAATAGCGAGGGATGAATTCCCCAATTATGATATTACGGTAAGAGGAGCAGTTTCTATTGGCAGAAGGTTAAGTGATCCTTTGGCAGAATTGGTGAAGATTGATGCAAAATCCATTGGGGTAGGGCAGTATCAACACGAAGTTGACCAGGCTAAACTTAAAAACAAGTTGGACACTGTGGTTATGAGTTGCGTAAACAGGATTGGCGTAAATGTAAATACCGCCAGCAAGGAATTGCTTTCGTATGTTTCAGGAATTGGACCCGGGCTTGCTCAAAATATAATCGATTACAGAAAGGAGCATGGAACCCTTAAAAACAGAAAAGAATTACTGAAGATCCCCCGGTTAGGAGCAAAAGCTTTTGAACAGGCCGCAGGATTTTTGCGGATCAAAAACGGCATAAATCCTCTTGATAACTCGGCTGTACATCCTGAACGTTATGATGTTGTTAAAACAATTGCAAAAGATCAAAAGTTGAAAGTGGATGAACTTATAGGCAATAAAGAAGTTTTAAAAAATCTTTCCCTGCCCGCATATTGCAATAATGAGTTGGGCTTGCCAACGCTTCAGGATATTGTCAGGGAACTGGAGAAACCCGGTGCCGATCCGCGAAAAACGATCAGTAATTTTGAATTTGACCCTTCGGTAAAATCAATTCAGGATTTGCACAGCGGGATGAAATTACCGGGAATAGTCAATAATATCACCAATTTTGGTTGTTTTGTGGATGTTGGAATAAAAGAAAGTGGCCTTATACATATCTCAAAACTGGCGAAGGAATTTGTGAGCGATGTAAATTCAGTGGTTAAATTGGGTCAACATTTAATGGTAACAGTTGTAGATGTCGATGTTCAGCAAAAACGTGTTCAGCTTTCCTTAATTGAATAAAAAATTTAATAAAAAAAACGGAAACGGTTTTAAGTCGTTTCCGTTGCATTATATAAAATTTTAAAAATATCGTAAAATCCGAATATGGGATTTCGTTGTTTTATTTCTTTAACAAATCTAATAACCGTTTCCCGGCTGCATTGTGGGCTTCCCTATTTGCCTTGTCGGCATCAGGCTGGGAACCGCTTCTCATAAAGGCGTGTCCGGCTCCTTTATAAATTTCATATTCATAAGTTTTGCCTGCCGCTTTCATAAGTTTTTCGGTTTGTTCAATGGTGGCATTCACGCGATTGTCATCGCCTCCATAATAGCCATAAACGGGAGCCGAAATTTCTGAAAGGGCTTCTGCATTTTCCGGCGCGGTTCCATAAAATACATGTGCTGAAGAAATATTTTTATTGGTGGTTGCATATCGAAATGTTTGCGACCCGCCCCAACAAAATCCAACTACGGCCACTTCCCCGGTTGAGGAGGCATCGTTTTTAATGTATTGGAAAGCGGCATCCAGATCGGCGGTAACTTGTTCAGGGTTTAAAGCATATATCGCATCACGTGCTGCATCCGGATTTTCAAAATCGGTAGTTCGCTTTTTTCCTTCCTGCGTATTTGATAATAAATCGGGAGCAATTACAAGGTAACCTTCAGCTGCTAATTTATCGGCAAACAACCTGGCCCAATCGTTCAACCCCCGATTTTCGTGGATCAGGATTATAGATTTTGTCTTTACATCGGTTTCCGGATATACCACAAAAGCCTGGAATTCCCTATCCCCGTGCTTTAACGTAACCCATTCCTGGTGGCGGGGAGATGCTGAAAGTTCTTCTACTTCGGTTTGTTGAACAGTAGTTTCTGATTTAACAGCCGAGGTCTCCGATTGTTCTTTTTTCTTGTTTCCGCAGGAAAATATCAGGAAGCTAAAAACACCTAAAAACATTATTTTTAATGAATTTTTCATCTGAATAAGGTTATAAATTATTGATAATACAGTTCGTTTTCGAAAATTATTTTCCGATCTAAATAAGATTACCTGAAAGTTCCTGATGGAAATACCACCATACTTTCAAATCCATTTTCACCAACGGTTGCAACCCCAAAGAAAAAGTTATCTATTACAATCCCATTCAGGGTAAATTCGCTTACATCGCCTACAAAACGTGAATGTTGCCATTGTGGGGCGGTGGTATCACGCCAGTAAATCTTATATCCCGCTATGTTCCCATCCACTTTTTCCCAACGCAATTTGGTTGATGGTTCAACAATTCCGCCAATTTCAACATTCTTTGGTGGTTTTGGTGCCCAGGCCATACTGGCCAGGTTAATTGCGTTTACAGCAGTAAGTTTGGCTGCATATCCAAAATTGATGCCTTCAACCACATCTCCGTATTTAATCCCGTTCTCAGTGCGTATGTCCTGATGCTGACGGTTATAATTCTCATGAGCTTCCATTATCCTAATTCCTGCAAAGCCCAGATCATTAAAAGGCCTGTGATGCCCGCCTCGTCCAAACCTATCCAATCTGTAGATCATCATCGGGTTCATTTCAGGCATATAAGTTTGAGTGGTTTTATGAACATATCGTGCGAGTTGTCTTGAAATCCCGTCCACTTCCCCGCCGTAAAATCGTCTTTTGTTGCGTTCCTCTTCCGTTTCGGTTGGCGGGACCGGTTCAGAAAATATCCTGAAAGTCCTATTGTCAATTACGCCGTCAACGCCTTCAATATTTCCAATCATATCGTTGTTAAAGATCCCTATGATATTCCAATTATTTTTTTGTGCATATTCAGCAAGTCCTTTTCCCCCGAACAGACCTTGTTCTTCGCCGGAAAGGCCGACATAAATAATGCTGTTTTCAAATTTATAATTTGACAAAACCCTTGCGGCTTCCATAGTTCCGGCCATTCCGCTGGCATTGTCGTTGGCCCCGGGAGCATCCCCGGTGTAATCCATGGTATCTGAATTTCTGGAGTCTATATCTCCGCTCATAATAATATAGCGGTTTGGGTATTTGCTGCCTTTTTGAATGGCCACAACATTAACTACCCAGGCTTCTTTAGGAACGCGCTTTCCGTCTTCGGGCGTCACAAAATCCTTTTGGTAGAAAACCTCCAGGCAATTGTTGCAATTTTTTGAAACCTGATCAAATTCAGATTTGATCCATCTTCTGGCAGCTCCAATTCCACGTGTATTGGAAACGGTATCGCTAAAAGTATTCCTGGTGCCAAATCCGGCAAGTTTGCGAATATCATTCTCAATCCTTTCTGAAGAAACTTTTTCTATTATTTCGTAGATACGTGAATCAGTATTTTGAGATTTTCCAGGTTGAGGAGACAAAAATAAAAGGATAAAGAGTACGATAAATGGGGATAAGATAAATTTCATTTTTTAAATTTCAGATTTTAGATCTGTAATTTACTGAAACTTTTGATAAAAATGAAAAATTGAAGAAGATACCGGTATTAATCAATCAAAAAACCCTGGAATTTCAGGGTTTTTTGATTGATTTCGAAACCAGATGGGATTTTATTTTTTGCAATATTCCTGATATAAAAAAAATAAAATAAGTTTAGATTTTACTTTTTACAGAGTCTACTTTATCTTTTACAGATTCTGCTTTTTCATTTAGGGTATCTGTAAAATCATTGAATTTGCTTTTAGCGCCTTTTATATAATTATCGCTGGTTTCGGTTAATTTCCTTCGTGTAACAGTGCCTTTTTTAGGGGCAAATAACAATCCAATTGCGGCTCCTACTGCTGCTCCCGATAATAAACCTGTTAAAAACTTTCCTGCATTCATAATAATATTTTTTTTATTTGGTTTCACATAAAATGATAGTGTAAAAATACTGTTAATTAACAGGTTGACATATTTTGGAAAGTTAAGTTTGATATAATTTTTATTTCAAATTGCTAATGTTTTTAACAATTTACAGACAATATCTCCCTTTCTGATTTAGATTTTAATTTATTTGAGCAAATCCTGACAATAAATTTCTAACCTTGTCCGTATCTTTTAAGTAATATGTTGCGGCAGTTTTCTTCATTCCTACTTTAACGGTAAAGGCAGATTCCGGCAATTCTTTAAATAAATATTCATCTGTCCAATCATCACCAACGGCAAATATAAAATCGTATTCTTTTTTTAAGAGCAATTTATTGGCTGCTTTTCCTTTATTAACGCCACTGCTTTTGATTTCTAAAACCTTATTTCCTTCAAGTACATTTAAACCATGATTTGAAATAAGAACTTTTAATACATTAGAAAGTTCATTGGCCCGGATTTCGCCTAATTCAGGATCTGCCTTCCTGTAATGCCAGGCGAGGGAATAAATTTTTTCTTCCAGAAAAGTTCCAGGAGTACGGTCTACAAAGGTTTCAATAACCGGTCGAATGGATTCCATCCAATTATTTTGAACTTTTTCACTTAAAGTCCAGTCCTTTCCAATTTTTCTTATCCATACCCCATGTTCGGCGATAAGTACTACAGGAATTTTTATCCACCATTTCCCCAGGGATTTCTTATCTCTTCCGCTTATCAAAACTATTTTCGTGTTCTTCAATTCGGTAAGACTTTGTATAAGAGTTGTCAGGCTTTCATCTGGGAATGCATGCTCGGGATTATTTACAAAATTTACCAGGGTACCATCATAATCCAGAAATAAAATGCGGTCTTTGGCCTTTTTAAATTTTTCGATTATTTCCTGTTGAATTTTTTCTGAAATTAATTTTGCCTGAAAAACAGTTCTGCTATCTTTTGTCTTCTCTAGAGCATTCATGAAATCGTTTGCCCATTTCTCAACATTATAACGCTTTAGTCTTTTTTGAAGGATAGTAACCCGCTTTTTCTGCTCTTCGGGCGGCATTTCTATCGCCTGATGAATTGCATCTGCAATCTGGTTATAATTATTGGGATTAATTAATAAAGCTTCGCTCATCTCTTGTGCTGCGCCGGCCATTTCACTTAATATTAATACTCCGCTTTTGTCGGTTCTGGTGGCGATGAATTCTTTGGCTACAAGGTTCATCCCGTCCCGAATTGGGGTAATTAAGGCGATATCACAGGAAGTATAAAGATCTATTAGGTTTTCGAAAGGCATAGATCTATAGAAGTACCAAATTGGGGTCCAATTTACCGAAGCAAATTTTCCATTTATGCGACCCACCAGTTCGTCAATCTCCTTTTTTAATAGCTGGTACTGCGGAACACCGGATCGGGAAGGGACTGCAAGCATAAACAATCGTACTTTCTCGATATACTGCGGATATTTTTCAAGAAAATATTCAAATGCCCGAATGCGATTGGCGATACCTTTTGTATAATCCAGCCTGTCTATACTTAAGATAAGTTTAGCGCCAGGAGCCGATTCCTGATGTTGATCCAATTTTTGTTGCAACTCAGATTTTTTTTCTGCTTTAAGCGCACTGTTTTGTATAGCGGCTTTTTCGAATTTATCATAATCTATACCCATGGGAAAAGAATCCACTTTCACAATTCTCTCGGGCAGGCTTATTTCATTGAATTCTACCTGAAGTCTCGAAATTCGCCTTACCGAACTCAAAAAATGCCTTTCATAATCGTAGGTATGGAAGCCAATTAAATCGGCTCCCAACATTCCTTTCAGGATTTCCTCCCGCCACGGCATTGTTCTAAAAACTTCATAAGAGGGAAAAGGGATATGGTTAAAAAAGCCTATGGTAGCATTAGGTTGTTGTTCACGGATCATATTGGGAACAAGTAACAATTGATAATCATGCACCCAGATTACATCTCCTTCCTGATAATGTTCAAGAATTGCCAATGCATATTTTTTATTTACGTTTTGATAGGTTTCCCAATGCTTGGTATCCCATTCGGTAAATTCCATAAAATAGTGGAATAATGGCCAGATTCCTCTATTACTGAAGCCGTAATAAAATCCTTCGATCTCATCGGCAGTTAAATTTACGGCGATACAAGCTTCCTCACGGACTTTTTTGATTACTTCTTCTTTTAGGTTTTTCGGAATTTCTTCCTCGGTCAATCCTATCCACCCTATCCAAATGCTGTTCCCATCTTTGTGAAAGGATTTTAATCCGGTGGCAAGGCCGCCAATACTGGGGGTGATTTCTAATTTACCACTTTCAACACTAATTTGTAATGGTAATCTATTGGACAAAATGATTGTTTTACTCATAATTTAATGTGAATTCTAATAAATCAAAATTTGATTTTTCTTAAATTTCCGAAAAATGGGTTGATTATACCATGCTTTTTAAATAACTTTATGATTATATGGATAATTTAGATTACGGAATAATAGGAAATTGTAAAAGTGCTGCCCTAGTTTCAAAATATGGAGAAATAGTATGGTGTTGTCTGCCAAATTTCAATTCTTCTGCAGTATTTGCTAAACTGTTGGATGATGAAATTGGTGGAAGTTTTGGATTTATTCTAAACAAGGACTATAAGATAACACAAGAATATCTTTGGGGCACTAATATATTAAGCACTGTTTTTGATGACGGAAATAATGCTTTTGAACTTGTAGATTTTATGCCTCGTTATCCACGGGAAGACGGATCTATTTATGCAGCACCGGATATTATTCGGTTTATAAGATTGTTAAAGGGAAAACCTTCTTTCAAAATTAACTTCAATCCCAAGTTGGATTTTGCCAGGGGCACAACCTTTAATGAAAATAAAGGGGACCATATAATAAGTATAGTCAAAAACGGGAAATACGATTCTCTTTATTTATACTCCAGTCTTGATTTGGATAAAGTGTTGCAACAGGAAGAAATAACCATTGAAGAGAATGCTTATTTTCTTTTGGGATACCATGAAAAACTGGTAAAACAATCCTTGGATCGATCCTATCTTAAATATCAGAGAACCAAGACTTATTGGATGAACTGGAGTCAAAAAACCACCAATTATAAATATTATAATAAAGAAATACTTAGAAGTGCCATTACCTTAAAAACACTCACATTTGAGCAATCCGGGGCTGTTCTGGCTGCTGCCACCACATCTCTCCCAGAATCCATAGGAGAGGCGCGTAACTGGGATTATAGATTTTGTTGGATTCGCGATGCTTCGATGGTAATAAAGGTAATGGCTGGACTTGGCCATACTAAATCGGCTAATAATTTCCTTCAGTTTATCATAAATATTATCCCCGATAAAAATGAAAAAATCCAGATCATGTACGGTATTAATGGAGAGAAAGAACTCACCGAGAACATTTTGACCCATCTAAAAGGTTATAAAAATTCCACCCCCGTACGAATAGGGAATGCAGCATATATTCAGAAACAAAACGATATTTATGGAATTTTGATGCAGGTGATTTATCAGCAATTTTTAGAGTTTGAGATCTCACTCGAAAACAGTGAAGAGTTATGGACGGTCACAAGGGGAATTGTAAAAATTGTTGAAGAGAACTGGAAAAAACCAGACAAAGGTATTTGGGAACTTCGAACCGAAGACAGGCATTTTGTTTTCTCAAAATTATTATGTTGGGTTGCGGTTGACCGGGCGGTCAAAATAGGAGAGGTGCTGAGAAAAGGGATTAAAGATAAAAAATGGAAACAATTACGTTCCGATATTTATGATGATTTATATAAAAATGGATGGAATGACGAAATTAAGGCATATACTCAGTATTACGGATCTAAAGAATTGGATGCTTCAACTTTGTTGATGGAGACATATGGGTTTTTAGATGCCCGGGATCCTCGATATATAAGCACGGTCAATGCAACGGAGAAGGAACTTTGTGTAGACGGGTTGATGTACAGATATAAAAATAAAGATGATTTTGGCCTGCCCTCATCTTCATTTACCATTTGTACATTTTGGCTCATAGACAGTTTCTATAAAATAGGGGAGAAGAAAAAAGCCAAGAAGATGTTTGATAAACTACTTTCTTATAGCAATCATTTAGGACTGTTTAGTGAAGATATAGATTTTAAAACCAAACGATTGCTGGGAAATTTTCCACAGGCTTATTCCCATTTGGCACTTATAGATACTGCCAGGAATTTTTCGAAAGGGATTTTGGCGAAGGAATAGGAAAGTGGAAAGTTGCTTGTTGTTTATGGTTTTTAGTTTCAGGTGGCATTGAAATTTCTTTAGACAAAATAGAAAAAAGCTCCAGGTTCGTATTAAAAAAATAGTAAATCTTATTTTTCTGCGGAAATCTGCGAGATCTGCGTGAGATAACATACAGGTAACATTGAAATTAATATTTAAAACTGGTCAACACTAAACAGGCAAGTTGAGACAAAGAGAAAAGTGGAAAGATCAGGATTTTACCAATATAAATAAAAAAAGGCTGATTGAATTTTGTGTTATCAAAATTCAATCAGCCTTAATAAATGCTTAACCTTATTATTTAAAAAGCGTATTTGTCTTCTGAGGTTAGTTTTTCTGCGATGATATTTCTGAGTTCAACCACATTTGGCTGATTTTGATATTTAGTAAAGCGTTTTAAGCCCATCAACATCATGCGTTGTTCATCTCCTTGTGCGAAAGAAACAATTCCCTCTTTTGCTTTTTCGCTAATTATATCTACCGCGTGGTATAAATATAGTTTGGCCATTGCAATTTGTTCTTTTTGTGTATCCTCGCCAAATCGTTTCGCGTTCTTTTCGGTGCGCAAAAGGCTGGATTCTGCCATATAAATTTCAATTAAAATATCGGCAGAAGCTAATAACAATTGTTGTTCTTCTTCCAATTTTTCTACGAATTTTTGAACTGCACTTCCGGCGACCATCAAAAATATTTTTTTTAGATTTTGGAGTATTTCCTTTTCTTCCGCAAACAATTCAGAATATTCGGGTTTATCAAAGGAAGGGATCCCGGTAAGTTCATTGCCCACTTTTGTAGCCGGACCTAACAGATCTACGTGACCTTTCATCGCTTTTTTTACGAGCATTCCCACGGCAAGCATACGGTTAATCTCGTTCGTTCCTTCATAAATGCGAGGGATCCGAGCATCTCTCCAGGCAGATTCCATTGGAGCATCAGCTGAGAAGCCCATTCCTCCAAAGATTTGAATTCCCTCATCACTACAATACTGTATATCTTCAGAACAGGCTACTTTTAAAAGGGAACATTCAATAACATATTCTTCTACCCCTTTTAATTCCGCTTCAACGTGTGAATTACCGCTTTCCAATCTAAGGCTTATTCTGTCTTCAATGTTTTTGGCAGCGCGATATACCGCAGATTCGCCTGCGTAAGCATTGCACACCATTTCGGCTAATTTCAACTTGATAGCCCCGAATTTTGCAATTGGAGTATCGAACTGTACCCGTTCATTTGCATATTTTACCGATCCCTCAATGACCCTTCGCTGAGCGTCCAAACAAGCTGCTGAAAGTTTAATACGTCCAATATTTAAGGCATTCATCGCGATTTTAAATCCGTTTCCTCTTTCAGAAAGCATATTTTCTACAGGAACTTTGGTTTCGTTAAAAAATACCTGGCGGGTGGAAGAGGAGTGGATACCGAGTTTTTTTTCTTCTTCCCCAAAAGAGATTCCGTTGGGATTCTCTTTATCGTATTCCAGAATAAATGCGGTAATGTATTTATCGTCTTCAATTCGGGCAAATACATTAAAAATTGTGGCAAATCCGGCATTGGAGATCCACATTTTTTGTCCGGTAATGCTGTAATATTTTCCATCTTCTGAAAGTACTGCTTTTGTCTTTCCGGAATTGGCATCACTTCCAGCGCCAGGTTCAGTCAAACAATAAGCTCCAAACCATTCTCCTGAAGCCAGTTTAGGAACGTATTTTTTCTTTTGTTCCTCGTTCCCGTAAAGGACAATTGGCATAATTCCAATTCCTGTATGTGCCCCAAAAGCGGTGGCCAGGGAACCCGTAGCACCTGAAATATAATCGCAAACAAGCATTGTTGAAACAAATCCCATTCCCAATCCTTCATATTCCTCGGGAATTGCGACGCTTAAGAAACCAAGTTCCCCGGCTTTGCGCATTACCTCTTCGGTAAGGGCATAATTTTTCTTTTCAAATTCTGCTTTTTTCGGCCAGACCTCACGATCTATAAATTCCTTAACCGAATCTTTCATCATTTTTTGCTCCTCATTAAAATCCTCGGGAGTAAATACATCTTCGCATGGGGTTTCCTTTACCAGGAATTGACCGCCGCGGATTAATTCTGTTTTTTCTGTTTCTGTGCTCATTTTGTTTGTTTTTGGAGTCAAGAATCAAGACTTAAGA
>Ga0075530_1001739_pt1 | contig 10315 bp, 10 predicted proteins | sample NGEPerD_2_FD_75101 | JGI IMG/M metagenome (GOLD analysis project Ga0075530, IMG submission 75101) | Arctic peat soil microbial communities from the Barrow Environmental Observatory site, Barrow, Alaska, USA - NGEE PermafrostL1-D | ecosystem: Environmental > Terrestrial > Soil > Wetlands > Peat ...
CCCTTGCGGGCCAGGCGGGCATCGGGGTCGGTGCGGGAGCAGTGGGTTTTGTTTGTTCGTTTCTCCCCGTGGAAGTCGACCGTGGGGTTGCGGCTGTGGTCTCCGGCGGGGTCGTCCGGGCCGCCCTCACCCCCGGCCTCTTCGCGGAGCCGGAAGCTCTTCAAGGAGGCGGCCGCCTCGATCAGGGTGCCGTCCACACTGAAGTGCTCCCGGGAGAGGAGCTTCTTCGCTTCAGCCTGGGTACGGATCTCTGCGAAGAAGGCACCGGTCACCTCCGGGGTAAGGAGCCGGTCCCGGTTCTTGGTGAAGGTGGAGTGGTCCCACATCGCTTCCGAGAAGGGCAGACCCACGAACCAGCGGAAGAGGATGTTGTAGGCCACGTGCTCGCAGAGTTTGCGTTCGGAGGGGATGCCGTAGAGCACCTTCAAGACTTGGGCGCGCAGGAGGTACTCCGGGGGGATGGAGGTGCGGCCTCCTTCGGCATAGAGGGAGTCGAAGAGGGGGCTCATCTCAGAGAGGGCCACATCCACCATGCGGCGGATCTTCCGCAATGGGTGGTCAAGAGGCACCACATCCTCTCCCGAAGAGAGCATGACGAACCCCTCCTGCCGCTCCTCATCTCCCCGCATGCTGTCTCTTTTATCCATGATTTGCAGGGAAAAGACTATCAAATGAGAGCACGTAAAGATAGTCCCGGAAGGAGACAGAGGGTGAGATCGGGTGTGTTGAGTGTGCGTTTTTCAACGGCCTGCTAGGGGGTACGCTGCGACCAACACGGCGCCCGCGCGCGACGGCATGGTGGTCGTGGCTGGGCATCATCTCAGAGGCGCCTCCTGGGCGAGCGTGTGCACCACGCTCAAAAGCACGTCGGCGGCAGCGACCACGTCGTCCCAATGAACCGCCTCAGTCTCACAGTGACTCTTGCCACCCACCGTCCGGACAAAGAGCATCACCGTCGGAGCTATCTCGTTGATGTACTTGGCGTCGTGGCCAGCGCCGGAGGTTAGCCGGCAGTAGGGGTAGCCCAGGCGCCTGGTCTCGGACTCCACAAGGTCTACCAAACGGGGGTCAAACACGGTCGGGTCGATTCGCCAGATCTGCTCAATCTGCGCATCGACCTTCTCCTCGGCGGCAATGCGCCGCATCAAGGCTTCGGCCCGCTCGGAAAGCTCGGCGAGCCCTGCTGTACTCCAGTGGCGCACGTCGACGCTCATGATGACCTGGCCGGGAATCTGGTTGATGACGCCGGGAAGCGGGAGCACCCGGCCCACCGTGGTCGTAACCGGGTCTGGGTAGTCCAGTGCCAGGTCCCGGATGCCCGAAATCATGCGGGCGGCGGCGACCATGGCGTCCCGGCGCGACCGCATGGGACTGGGACCAGCGTGCTGCGGCTGGCCCGTCACCGTCACGTTCTTCCAGATCATGCCCAAAATGCCCTCGCCCACGCCCAGGGGCAGCCCCTCGGCCTCAAGCGCGGGTCCCTGCTCAATGTGGACCTCGATATAAGCGTGAATCTTGCCGACCCTATTGGCGGGCGAGCCCTTGTAGCCGATCCGCTCCAGTTCGGCGCCGTAGGTACAGCCGTCCCGGTCGGCACGGCTGTATACATACTCGGGGGTGAAGCGGCCCGCCAGAACGCCTGAAGCCATCATGGCCGGCTCGAACCGTCCTGCCTCCTCGCTGGTGAAGTCGACCACCTCGATTGGGCGGCGCAGGCAAACGCCGGACTCGGCCAAGATGCGGGCTACCTCCAGGCCGACCATCACACCCAGCGTACCGTCGAACTTGCCGCCGAAGGGGACGCTATCCAGATGCGACCCAATCAGAATTGGGTCGGCGGTCGGCTCAGTGCCTTCGAGGCGAGCGTACACAATTCCCAGGTCATCCACGCGGACCTTCAGCCCGGCCGCCGTAGCCCAGTCCGAAAAGCGGTTCCGAGCCGCCCGGTCGGTGTCGGTCAGGCCGAGGCGGGTGACCCCGCCTGCCTCGGTTGCACCGAGTTCCGCCATCGACAGAAGCGAGGCCTTCAGTCGCTCGCCATTGGTCTTGACCACTGCAATCCCTCCTCCCCAGTTGCCTCACGTAAGAATGTACTCTAACTCAGGTCTCGTTGCCTCAGCACGAATGTGCTCCAGGTTAGTGGTGGTGATCACCTCTTTTCTCATGGAATCGAACTCATCCGCGGCAAGCGTGCGCAGACACTTCTGGATGCGACCGATCTTCCGTTGGGGCTCAACCGAACTCAGAGTAAGGTGGACGAACTCATCTACGATCAGACCCCCCTTCTTCCTGGTCTTCTGCCGATATCTCCTGGCCAGTTCTCATGCGACTGCCAGTCTCTCTCACACGGCAAGTGCCAACGCTCCCCGCCCCTCTCCACGTCGTCCGCTTCTCGGACGCGGTGATTCTCGGGTGAGGTCTCACGTACCTTACTTGAGGCAACGATTGCAGCCCGTGTGCATTCTTGGTGAGGCATCTCACTCCTACGCCCGGGGTGACTCAGCGGCCAAGGCCTCCTCGAGGATGTCCAAGCCCTCGCCAAGCTGCTCGGAAGTAATGTTGAGGGGGGCGAGGAAGCGGATTACCTGGTTGTGCTGGCCCGCCTTCATCATAACAATAAGGCCCTTACTGCAGCAGCGCTTGAAGATGGCTGCAGCCTTCTCTGCGGCCGCCTCCTTGGTCGTCCGGTCGGTGACCAGTTCCATCGCGACCATCGCACCGAGTCCCCGCGCGTTGCCCACCAGAGCGTAATTCTTCTGGAAATCCCGAAAACGCGCATGCACCTTTTCGCCAATGTCCGCGCCCTTTTCATCGTAGCCGTCCCGAGCGATCACCTCAATGGTCTTCAGAGCACCACGCAGGCGACCGGGTTCCCGCCATAGGTGCCGCCGAGGCCGCCCACCTGCGGAAACGTCCATCACTTCGGCACAGCCGACCACGGCCGCGAGAGGTAGGCCAGCGCCCACCGACTTGGCGATGGTGAACAGACCCGTCGTCACCCCATAGTGTTCAACGGCGAACCAATTGCCGGTGCGGCCGAAGGCCGTCTGAATCTCATCGGCGATGAAGAGGATGCCACTCTTCTTGCAGTACTCCACGAGCTGCTTCATGAAGGCAAGCGGCGTTACAAGGAAGCCTGATTCGCCCTGCACGGGCTCAAGGATCACGGCGGCCGCCTTGTCCTGCCCGATCTCCGTTTCGACCAGGCGGACGAAGCTGGTGAAGGCCCACTCCACCGCCTCAGCCTCTGTGGCAAAGGGTTGAGTGGTAGGCATTCGGGAACGGGGCCCGGTAGACCTCCGGAGCGAAGAGACCGAGCCGTATTTGCATGTGTGACTTTGGCGGTCAGCGACATCGTCAGCAGGGTCCGGCCATGGTAAGCGTTCTCGAAGGTGACGACCGCAGGGCAGCCGGTGAACCGCCGGGCAATCTTGACCGCATTCTCGACCGCCTCTGCGCCGCCGTTCACGAGGAGCGTCTTCTTGGGAAAATTGCCGGGGGTGAGGCGCGCCAGCTCCTCGGCCAGCCGGATGTAGCTTTCATACATGGTCACATGGAAGCAGGTGTGGAGGAACTTGTCCACCTCGTCATGAATGGCATCGTTCACCTCAGGGTGGGTGTGGCCGACATCGACCACGCCGATGCCCCCGGCGAAATCGATAAAGGTGTTGCCGTCCACGTCGATGATGGTGGCGCCATAGGCGCTGGCTGCGAAGACGGGAACGACGTTGGCGACGCTTCCAGGCACGATTGCTTCACGCTGGGCCAGCAGCTCCTGGAACTTGGGACCGGGGACGGGGGTCACGATGCGCGCTGTCTTGGCCATTGAATCTCCCTATTCAAAGGGGGGTACGCCGCACCAGTCGATGACAGTGCCTGCGATTACCTTGGTTGTCTCCCTGACGCTCTCAAGGCTTACCCATTCATTGGCGGCGTGAAGCTGTTCGCCGGACGGTCCGTAACAGGTGGAGGCCTTATGCCAGTGCTCCGTCCAGAAGCGAACATCGGTGCAGGCGGTGGAATTATGATATTCGACAGGGCTACCCGTCAGTGCAGCATGGGCTCGTGCAATTGACTGCATGAGCGGGTTCTGCTCGGGGTTGGGCTCGTAAACACCCCAGTTGTGGTGGCCGTACCAGGTGATTTCCGGCGGATTGACCTGCAGCCAGGGGTCGGTGGCGCAAAACTGGTCGATGTGGGCTTGGACTCGTCGCTTCGCATCCTCGGGGTCCACGCCGGGGTACATGCTCAGGCGCATGGAGAACTCACAATGGGCCGGAACGCTGGAAGGCCAGTTGCCGCCTTTGATCAGGCCGAGGTTGAAGTTCAGCGGATGCGGATGGTCGGCAAAGGCCCGGTGCCGCTCCTCGTTCCACTCCTGCTCAAGTTGGCGCATGGCCCCGACGAGTTGGTACGCCTTGTCGATGGCATTCACCATACTGCTGGCCCCACGGGTGTGGCCAGCAGAGCCGAAGACGTCCGCTCTCATCCAGAGAACGCCGACCTCGGCGGTGAGGATCTTCTGTTCAAACGGCTCTGGAATAAGGCAAGCGTCCCCCACGAACCCTCGAGCCAGACAGGCTAAGGACCCATTGCCTGTCCCCTCCTCCTCAAGGACTGTCTGCAGGATTAGATCGCCTTTCAACTGGACTCCGGCTTTCTGGAGCGCCTTGGTCGCATAGACAATCGCCGAGACGCCGCCCTTCATGTCGGCGGCGCCGCGCCCGTACAGCCGGTCACCCTCCACCTGTGCACCGAAGGGGTCACGCTTCCACTGCCGCAGAGGGGTCACGTCAACGACGTCCACATGGCCATTGAGTACGAAGCTCTTCCCGCCGCCGTTCCGGGACTTCAACACCCCCACTATGCCCAGAGGGCGGTCACGGAATGACCATTCGACAGGAGAGTACCCTGGCAAGTGGACCATCTGGCTGTGATCAGCAATCACCGGAGTCACGTCGAGGTTCATCTCATGGAACTTGTATTGGTTTACCGCCTGGACGGCCCGCTCCGCCGATTCGTTGCCAAGTATGCTGGGCTCTTGAACCAGGTCCTGCAGGTACTTGACTTGATCGTCAAACTGCCGATCGATAATGTCGCAGACTCTCTGGAGCAGATCGAACACTGGGATTCCTCCTTCTGTGATTACTCGGTCAGACGCCTGGGCAAGATTCGCTTGACCAGGCCCTCGGGGACGAGAATGATCAGCGACACCAGGAGCAGGCCGTAGAGCAGCATGCGGTAGTCGCCGAGGAAGCGGAGGTACTCCAGACCGATGGTCAGGGCGAATGCCCCTATCACCGGCCCAATAATGGTGCCGCGGCCGCCGATTAGCGTGATGACGATGATCTCCACCATAAGCGGCAGCCCCAGAACTGAGGATGGGATAAGCACCTGGATGTAATGGGCGTAGAAAGCTCCGACCACGGCCGCCATGGCGGCACTAATCGCAAAGACCAGGATCTTGGCCCGGGGGATGTCAACCCCCAGGGCCTGGGCGGCGTCCGGAGACTCCCTAATGGACTTGAGAGCCATCCCGAAGGGGGAGCGGACCAGCTTGTAAGTCATCAGCATGATCGCGATGAACAGGATCAGCATCAAGTAGTAGGAGTGAGAACGGCTGTCGAAGTTGATGGTCAGCCCGCCCAGCTCGATCGCCGGCATACCGGGAATGCCGTTCAGGCCCAGCTCGCCGCGGGTCAGGTTCACGAGGTTCTGGGCCACGATCCGGCAGACCTCGGCAAAGGCCAGCGTGGCAATGGCCACGTAAGGCGCCGCCCGCAGGCGCAGGGTCGGGGCGACGATGATCAGAGAGATGGCTGCGGCGGCGGCCCCGCCAACCCACAGCCCCAGCCATGGCGAGACGCCAGCCTTCATCGCCAGCAGCGCGGAGACATAAGCCCCCAGTCCGAAGAAGGCCTGCTGACCCATGCTGAAGATGCCGGCGTAGCCAAGGAGCAGATTCCAGGTTGTGGCCAGCGCTGCCCACATCATTGAGAGTATCATCAAATGCATCCAGTACGGATCACGGACCGCCAGGGGGAAAACAGCCAGTAGAGCGAACCCGATACCGCCGAGCCAGGGTCCCGAAATCACAACCCTTCCGGACGCTTTGGCAAGGCTGGGCTTAGCAGCCATGACTCACCACTCCTTTGTCCCAAAGAAGCCCGAGGGGCGAACCCAGAGCACTATGATCAGAATGGTGAAGGAGACGACGTCCTTCCATTGAGATGAGAGCAGAACCACCGTCAGGCTCTCCGCCGTCCCCAGGAGAATCCCGGCTAGGATCGCCCCCCCAATACTTCCCAGACCGCCCACCACACAGACGGCAAATGCCTTGACCAGCAGCGTTAGGCCCATCCACGGGTTGACGGAAAAGATCGGGGCAATCATCGCCGCGGCCAGAGTCGCCAGGGCCGCCGCAATGCCGAAGGCCCACATGTAGGTGCCTTGCGCATCAATGCCCTGGAGCCTCGCCGCGTCACGGTCCTGGGCCACCGCCCGCAGGGCCATGCCCAGCTTGGAGCGCCGCAGGAACTGGGCGAAGAGGGCCATGACCGCTACAGACACCACTAGAATTAGAATCCGCTGGTAGGCCATACGGATGCCGACGAACGAGCCGGTACCCTCTATGAAGTACGGCAGATTCTTGAACTGGGCGCCGAAGAGGAGCAGTGCTGCGTTCTGCAGGAAGACCCCAAGGCCCAAGGTAGCAATAATGGGGGTGTCATCCCAGCCGGGCCGACGGAGCAGCGGCTCAATCACCACCCTTTCAATCGCAAAACCGGCCAATAGCATCAGCCCCATGGCGAGCGGGATCGCCAGCCACCAAGGAAGACCCAGAAAGGTCACGGCAAAGTAGGTCGCGAAGCCGCCCAGCATATAGAGTTCACCATGCGCGAAGTTGAGCATCTTCATGGAGCCGAAGATCAAGGAGAGACCGCTGGCCATCAGCGCATAAATCGACCCCAGCATCAATCCGTTCAGACCTTGTTCAATCAGCTGACTGGTCAAATTGGGTACCCTCCCTCACAGTCCCAGATAGGCCTGTCGGACATGTTCGTTGGCGGCGACCTCGCGGCCGGGGCCGCTCAGGGCCACCCTGCCGTTCTCCAGCACGTAGGCTCGGTGGGCCAACTGCAGGGCCAAGTGGGCATTCTGCTCTATCAGCAGAATGGTGATCCCGGACTCACCGATCTCTGCGATGACCTGGAAGATCATCTCCACTAGGTTGGGGGCGAGGCCGAGGGAGGGCTCGTCCAGTATCAGAAGGTTCGGTCGGGTCATCAACGCCCGGCCGATGGCACACATCTGCTGCTCGCCGCCCGAGAGTGTCCCCGCAAGCTGCTTCGAACGTTCCTTCAGCCTCGGGAAAAGGCGGAAGACCCGCTCCATGGACTCCTCCCGGTCGTTCCAGGCGGAGGCGTCATAGGCACCGAGGGTCAGGTTCTCCCGTACACTCATCTGCTGAAAGAGGTGGCGCCCCTCGGGGGCGTGGGCGATGCCCAGGCTCACCACCTTGTGGGCGAGGATCTTGTCCAAGCGGATGCCGCGAAAGGTGATCGTACCCTTGCGGGGGCGGATAAGGCCGGATAGGGTGCGCACGGTGGTGGTCTTGCCAGCGCCGTTGGAGCCCAACAGCGTCACGATCTCGCCCTCATGCACTTCGAAAGAGACACCGTGCAGCGCCTGGGCGTCGCCATAGAAAACATCAATGGCACCAACTTCAAGCATGCTGCGCCTTCCCTCCCAGGTAGGCCCGAATGACCTCGTCGTTGTTAACTATCTCCTGTGGGGTGCCGTTGGCCAGGAGCTTGCCGAAGTTGAGCACTATCACCCGACCACTGACCGCCATGATGGCCTTCAACACGTGCTCGATGATCAGGATGGTGACGCCCTCGGCGTTAATCGAGCGGATGATTTCGACCATCCCCCCGACTTCGGCAGAGCTGAGGCCCGCCACTACCTCATCCAGAAGCAGAACTTCCGGGTTGGTGGAGAGCGCCCGGCAAAGCTCCAGCCTCTTGCGCTGGCCAAGCGTCAGGCCGGAAGCGGGCCCGTCCTTGGCAGCGCCCAGGCCGACCCGGTCCAGCAGTTCCGCCGCCTTCTCCAGCGACTGTGCCTGCGTCAGTCTTTCCGCGGTGCCGTAGAACGCGCCCACGGCGACGTTCTCCACCAGGTTCATGTTGAGAAAGGGCTTGGTGACCTGAAACGTCCGGGCGATTCCCAGGTGACATCGTTCATGGGGCTTCAGCGAGGTGATATCCCGCCCGCCGAAGAGAACCTTTCCCTGGGTCGGCCGATAGGCGCCAGCAATCACGTCAAACATGGTGGTCTTGCCGGCGCCGTTGGGGCCAATCAGCCCGAGAATCTCCCCCCGACACAGTTGCAGGCTAACGCCATCGAGGGCCCGAAGGCCCCCGAACAGCATAGTCACGTTCTCTACCTGCACAACGGTGTCACGTCCCAACCATGCGTGAGTTGCCACCTGATCGACCACTACCTATCCCGCCTTGCCCTAAGGCAGGTAACTGCCGGTTGCGCGGCTAGGTGGCCAGATCAACACGTTCTTGCCGTTCTGGATCTGGGCGGCGGGAATCGGCAGGAAGTCCGGGCCGTCTTTGATGTTGTGGCCCAGCGCATCGAAAACGTACCGGCCAAGAAGGCCCTTGTAATCGGTCTTAGACAGCGCATCGTTGACCTGCTTGCCGTCAATGGCACCGGCCTCCGCAATAGCGTTGGCGATGATCATAAGGCAATCGTAACCCATGGCGTGATCAAAGGTGGCTGGCACTTTGTATTTCGCTTCGATGGCGTCCGCGAAGGGTTTCTGCGAAACGAGAACGTCAGGAGCGAAGCTGAGCGGAGTCCAGACCAGTCCCTCGGAGGCTGTGCCAGCCTGCTCGATGAATTCAGGCCGCAGAGGGTAGTAGACCGCCATCTGCGGCGTGGCGAGGTCGAGTTCCTGGAATTGCCTTGAGAAGGAGACGCCCGAGGCAAGAGCCGTAAAGACGGTAACCATCACATCGGGGTTGAGTCCCTTCAGCTTGCTCAATTGCGGGTAGAAATCGGTGTGGCCCAGCGGCACCGTCTCCATCGCGACCTGCTTCCAGCCGTCTGCCTCGAAGAGCGCCTTGGCGTCGTTGGCGATGGAGCGGCCGTAGTCGGTGTCTTCGACGACGAAGGCTAGAGTCTTGGTCGTGGCCTTTATCTGCCCGCTATCAACCAGCGATTTGATAGTGGCGAAGACGGTCCGGCCGTAACCAGTGGAGTCGAAGTTGCCCTTCCAGAAGTTGGCGTACTTGGTTGGATCCTCCTTCACCTTATTGGTGATCGCACTCGAGACGGGCTGCCAGCTCATAAACGGGATGTCCGGGTAGTTGGAGGCCAGCTCCATAATCGCCATAGTCACACTACTATGGAACATTTCGCCGACCAGGAGGTCCACCTTGTCGCGCCCCAGCAACTTCTCAGCCATGGAGACGCCGACCTCAGGCTTGCTAACGGAGTCCTCAAAGAGCAGCTCCAGCTTGACCTTCTTACCGCCAGCGTCGATACCGCCCCTGGCGTTGATCTCATCTGCCGCCATCTCGGCCCCTTCTTTGGTGGCCCTGCCCGCTTCGGCTGAGGGGCCGGTGAGCGGTCCCACCGCGCCAATCTTGAATGTGATTACCTTCTCCGCGGCCGACACATTGGTATCCGTATCGGCCGTGGTCTCTGTGCCTGGGCTCTCGGTGCCCCCGCAACCTGCGAGCACCAGCATCAGCATCGTCAACGCCATCATAAGTACCGAAGCTTTGCGACGTCCCCTCATGTCCTTCATGTCGTTTTTCTCCCCTCTGCTAGATAAACCTCGGAGCGTCTAGAAATACCTACTCTCCCTCTCTGCGGAACCCCGGACACTATTCGCCTAGCCAGATCTCATTCAATTATTGAATGGCCTTTACCCTACCATACGCTTCATGCCAAACCTCTTGACTATATGTCCCCCCCTCCTGACCAACGGGCGGCCAAGCCACACTGCGGCACCCTATACCTCAGCACTCTGTTTTGTCAAGGCCAGTAGAACCTGACCCTTGAAGGGTATCTCTGCCGAGGTCTGTTGCCCGTCGACACTGGCGGTGACCACAATACGCCATACACCGGGGGTCGTGCGAGTGCTCACCTTCCATTGCCATGTGATGCTGCCCTCTGAACCGCCCCGCCTTTGCCGGAGACTCCAACCTTTGAGAGGATGGAGTCATGAACACACAGAAGAGGTATCCACGTGAAGTCAGGGAGCGGGTCGTGCGGATGGTCCTTGAACACGAAGGAG
>Ga0075530_1001740_pt1 | contig 10310 bp, 7 predicted proteins | sample NGEPerD_2_FD_75101 | JGI IMG/M metagenome (GOLD analysis project Ga0075530, IMG submission 75101) | Arctic peat soil microbial communities from the Barrow Environmental Observatory site, Barrow, Alaska, USA - NGEE PermafrostL1-D | ecosystem: Environmental > Terrestrial > Soil > Wetlands > Peat ...
CGGCTTCTCACCCTCACGGCGCTGCTCTATGCGGGGCTGTGCATCGCCGACCAGCAGGCCGTGGTCGACCGTTACACCAAGCCGTTCTGCCGGGAGCTCGAGCGGCAGATCCTGCCCGATGGCGGGCACATCTCGCGCAACCCCGAAGCGCTGATCGAACTCTTGCTCGATCTGCTCCCCTTGCGCCAATGCTTCGTCGCCCGCGACCGCTCCCCGCCGAAGGAGCTGACCGACGCCATCGACCGCATCATGCCGATGCTGCGCTTCTTCCGGCTCGGCGACGGCGCCATGGGACGGTTCAACGGCTCGGGCCCCACGCAGACCGACGCGCTCGCCACCGTGCTCGCCTATGACGACATCGAAGGGACGCCGGTCCGTGCCGCCACGAACTCCGGCTATGTCCGGGTCGAAGCCGGCGCCACGCTGATCGTCTGCGATCTCGGCCCGCCGCCGGTCACCTCGCTGACCACCAACGCCCATGCCGGCTTTCTCTCCTTCGAGATGAGCTCGGGCAATGCCCCCATGATCATCAATTGCGGCGCGCCCTCCCCCGAATACGAGGAGTGGCGGCTGTTCTCGCGCACCACGCCGGCGCATTCGACGCTCAGCCTGGAAGAGGATTCGCTCGCCGAGTTCTCAGGCATGGCCAATGGCGCCGAGCCGCCCGTGGACGCGACCCTGTCCGGACCGCTGAATCCGCAAGGCGCCTTCTCCGATCAGGGCGACAATCTGCGCATCAAGGGCTCCCATGACGGCTATATGGGCCGCTACGGGGTGAGCCATTCCCGGCAGATCCTGATCGCGCCCTCGGGCAATCTGCTGAGCGCCGAAGACAAGGTCTCCACGCGCGGGCTGAAGAGCCCCGACGGCTTGATCGCCGGCGCCTATGCCATCCGCTTCCACCTCCATCCAAGCGTCAAGGCGCAGATGATGGGCGACGGGAGCGGCGTGATGCTGATCCTGCGCAACGGCGAGACCTGGCGCGTCAGCTCCAACGCCGAGGAAACCGGAATCGAGGAGAGCGTGCTGCTCGCCGATCCGCGCGGACCGCAGCCCAGTTCGCAAGTCGTGCTCAGCGGCATGATGGGCGAGGCGCGCGAGGTCCGCATCCTGTGGAATATCGAGAAGAGCGGCGCGGAAGCCGAAGCCCATCCCCTGGTCGATCCCAACGACGCCGGCGACGTGGGCGCTTGACTGTAGTAGGGACTCGTCATTGCCGGGCTTGACCCGGCAATCCATTCCATTGGCCTTGTCGAGCGCTGCGGCGAAACGGCGTGGATGCCCGGATCGAGTCCGGGCATGACGATTCAAAAGGGATGGATTTTGCGTTAGGTCGTGACCGTCATGGAAACCAGAAAAATCACCCGGGCGCTGCTCTCGGTCAGCGACAAGACGGGCCTCGTCGATTTCGCCAAGGCGCTTTCCGCGCGCGGCGTCGCGCTGGTCTCGACCGGCGGCACCGCCAAGGCGCTGCGCAATGCCGGGCTTGCCGTCATCGACGTGTCAGAAGTCACCGGCTCTCCGGAGATGATGGACGGGCGGGTGAAGACGCTGCACCCGAAAATCCACGGCGGGCTGCTGGCCATGCGCGGCAATCCCGAGCACGAAGCCGCGCTTGAACAGCACGGCATCCCGGCGATCGATCTGCTGGTGGTCAATCTCTATCCGTTCGCGGCGACGGTCCGCGCGGGCGGCAATTTCGAGGTCTGCATCGAGAATATCGACATCGGCGGGCCGGCCATGATCCGCGCCGCGGCCAAGAACCATGCGGGCGTCGCAGTGGTCGTGGACCCGGCCGACTATATGGACGTGCTCGAAGAGATCGAACGTCTCGACGGTGGCACCACACTTTCCTTGCGCAAGACACTCGCGGCCAAGGCCTTCGCCCACACGGGAGCCTATGACGGGGCCATCGCCACCTGGTTCGCAGACCAGCTCGACGAGGACACGCCGGAGACGCGCGTCATCGCCGGCACGCTCGAACGTGCGCTGCGCTATGGCGAGAACCCGCATCAATGGGCCGCCTTCTACCAAACGGCCGAGCAGCGCCCGGGCGTGGCCTCGGCCGTGCTGGTGCAGGGCAAGGCGCTCTCCTACAACAACCTCAACGACACCGACGCGGCCTATGAGCTCGTCGCCGAGTTCGATCCGAAACAGTCGGCGGCCGTGGCCATCATCAAGCACGCCAATCCCTGCGGCGTGGCGGTGGGGCATACGCTGGCGCACGCCTACCAGAAGGCGCTGGCCGGCGACCAGGTCAGCGCGTTCGGCGGCATCGTTGCGCTCAACCGCGATCTCGATGCCGAGGCGGCGACCGAGATCGTCAAGGTCTTCACCGAGGTGATCATCGCGCCGGAGGCCAGCGACGAGGCGAAAGAAATCATCGCGACGAAGAAGAATTTGCGCTTGCTGGTGGCTGGCGGCTTGCCGGACCCGCGCGCCGATGGTCTCACCTTCCGGTCGCTCGCCGGCGGCTTTCTGGTGCAGTCGCGCGACAACGGCCTGGTCGAGGCGGCCGATCTGCAAGTGGTGACCAAGCGCAAGCCCACGGATCAAGAGTTCGCCGATCTCGTCTTCGCCTTCACCGTGGCCAAGCACGTGAAGTCGAACACCATCGTCTATGCCAAGGACGGCGCCACGGTCGGCATCGGCGCCGGACAGATGAGCCGCGTGGATTCCGCGCGCATCGCCGCGCGCAAGGCCCAAGACGCCGCCGATACGCTCGGGCTGGAGGCGCCGCTGACCCGAGGCTCGGTCGCCGCCTCGGACGCGTTCTTCCCGTTTGCCGATGGGCTGCAAGTGGTGGCCGAAGCCGGTGCCAGTGCGGTGATCCAGCCGGGCGGCTCCATGCGCGACGAAGAGGTGATTGCCGCCGCGGACGAAGCGGGGCTTGCCATGGTGTTCACCGGCATGCGCCATTTCCGGCATTAGCGGGGCCGCTGGGGATGCGCCTCATGCCAGATACCCCGGCAGGCGCCTCACGAAAAAAAAGGCCTCCCCGATGAGGGAGGCCTTTGCTTGATCTGCTCTGGAGCTTGAGAGCCTAGCGGCCTATTCCGGCGCGCCGTCCGGATAGACCGGCTGCGGCTGTGAGTCGGAAGGCCCTTCGCCCATATGGGGCTCGCTTGGCGCGTCGTCCGCGACGGTCGGCGCGACCACGATGGTGTCTTCTTCCATCATCATCTCGCCCTCGGGCGTCTCCACCGCCATGGTGTCTTCTTCCATCATCATCTCGCCCTCGGGCGTCTCCACCGCCATGGTGTCGTCTTCCATCACGGCTTCGCCGTCCGGGGTATCGACCTCCATGGTGTCTTCTTCCATGACGGCGGCGCCGTCGGACTCCATTGCCTCGTCCGGCACCACCGGCTGCGGCTGGGACTCGGAGGCGGGCTCACCGGTCGAGGGCTCGGACGGTGCATCCTCGGAGAGGGTCGGCGGAACGGAGATGACCTCCTCCATCGTGTCCTCTTCCATCATGGCGTCCGGCTCTTCGGTGGCCGCAGGCTCGTCCATGGCGTCCGGCTCTTCGTCCGTCGCGGGCTCGTCCATGGCGGCCGGCTCGTCGGTCGGCTCCTCGTCCATGGAATCTCCGTCCATGGAGTCTCCGTCCATGGAGTCTTGGTCCATCGACTCGTCATCCATCGAGTCGTCATCCATCGAGTCGTCGGCGGGCGCCGCCGGCTCGGAGTCGTCGTGGGCCGGCGCGGCATCCTCGGCCGCAGGCTGCTCCGCAGGTTCTTTCGCCTCGTCTTTCGGCTGGTCGCACGCCGCGAACAGTCCTGCTGCGAACAACGCCGCAACGACACCTAAATGCTTCATGATCGCCCCCCGATCTGTGTGGAGTTGAGCCTCCCGTACCGAAACTTAACGCGAACGGCGCCGCATTGCTATGGGGTGTGCTGTCATAGTGCGCGCGATTTCGCGAAACTTGTCCCGGCTCTGTCTTGGTGCGCACCCGGCCTCTGGCCTACTTGAGCGCGGCGCGCGGGGCCCGCACCCAGAGCAGCAGCACAAGTCCGCCCACCAGAAAGACGAGGCTGGCGGAGATGCCGAGGCGCTGGCTGTCACTGAGCGCGGTGACCAGGCCGATGGCGAGCGGCGCGGCGAAGGCGGTGATCTTGCCGGAGAAGGAGAAGAAGCCGAAGAACTCGGTGGTCTTTTCGGGCGGGCACAACCGGGCCAGCAGGGTGCGGCTCGAGGCCTGGATCGGGCCCGCGGAGAGCCCGATGAGCATGGCGAAGGCGAGATAAGCCTGCTCGCCGCTGCTCGCGAAGATGCCGCCGCCTTCGGCTTTGGGCTCGACGGGAATGAAGAACAGCACCTCGTCCGGATCGATGGAGAGCACGCCGATGGAACCCGCAATGAAGATAAGAAGCGCCGTCACGATCACCGTCTTCGAGCCGGCGCGGTCGTCGAGGAACCCGCCAAGCGCCGCGCCGATCGTGCCGCCCGTGGTGAGCAGGATGCCGAACAGGCCAAGCTCGGTGGCGCCCCAGCCGAACACGCTGGCCGCATAGATGCCGCCAAAGGCGAACACGGCGCCAAGCCCGTCGGCATAGAGCATGCGCGCCAGAAGAAAGAGCGCGATCTGCCCGTGATCACGCATCAGGTCTTTGACCGATTGCACCAGCCGGCTCAAGCCCGACCGCACGGCGCTTCCCTGCAACACGTTGTCCACCCGGTCCGGCGTGAACAGGAACAGCGGCAGGACGAAGATCAGATACCACAGCGCCGAGAACGGGCCGACGAGGCGGTCGCCTTCGCGGGCCGCTTCATCGAGCGGCACCAGCGGCTGCACGCCGAGCAGCGTCTTGCCGGTGTCTGGGTCGGCGACGATCAGCCCTGCGACCACCGCGAGGCTAATCAGCCCGCCGACATAGCCCGTGGCCCAGCCGATGCCCGACAAGGTGCCGAGCCGCTTGCCCGTGACCAGGCCCGGCATCATGGCGTTGGTGAACACGGTGGCGAGCTCGGCGCCAAGCACCGCGAGACCGAAGCACAGCAGCACCAGCGGCACGAGCGCGGCGTCTCCGGGAATGGCGAACCACAGACCGCTCAAGCCTACGACGAGCAGGACCGAGAAGCCGGCGATCCAGGGTTTGCGCGGCAGGCCCGCATCGGCGATGGCGCCGAGCACGGGGGCGATCAGCGCGGCGATCAATTGCGCCCCGCCCGTGGTGTAGGCCCAGAGCGTCTGGCCGTGCGCGGGATCGGTCATGAAGCCGTTCACGAAATAGGGCGCGAACAGGAAGGTCACCACGAGCGTGTAGAACGGTTGCGTCGCCCAATCGAACAGCACCCAGCCGATCAGGCCGCGCGTCCTCGTTGCCTCTGTGGCTTTATGCGGGTTCTGCGGCATCGAGAACGATCAAATGGTTGGGGAGCTCGTTGTGGTCGAACGCCTCCGGCGGGAAGTGCTCGGCGAGAATCTTGCCGCAGGTGTCGATGGCCGCGACGAAGCCTTGCGTGCGCGTGCCCTTGCCGATCTGCGCGGTCAGTTCGGCGATGAGGTCGTCCCAAACTTGCGGCGCGACCTTCTGATAGATCCCGTCATCGGCGATCACCTCGGCGTAGCGCTCCGCGTCGGACACATAGATGAGCACACCGGTGCGGCCCTTGGTGGTGTGCAGGTTCTGCACGAGGAACTGCTCGACGGCCCGTTGATTGGCGCGCGAGCGTTTCACCGAGGCCGGCGTGATGGCGACGCGCAAGGGCTCCCACTGCATGAGCAGCGCCCCGAGGCCGAACACGCCGAGCTGGAGCAGATAGACATACTCGATGGGCCATTTGGTGAAATGGATCAGCGGCAGCGGCACGACGAGCGCGAGCAACGCCACGCACATTAGCGAGAAATAGCGATAGCTCGACGAGGCGCGGGCGACCACGATCACGATCTCGCCGCTCGTCTTTTTTTCCGCGCGGGTGATCGCGCCGGCGATCACGGCATGGTCTTGCGCGGTGAAGGGCTGCATGCGTTCGCGCTCCTACCAACTGCCCGAGGAGCCGCCGCCGCCGAAGCTGCCGCCGCCACCGGAGAATCCGCCGCCACCACTGCTCCAACCCCCGCCGCCGGAGCTGCGCCTACGCCCCGACGGCACGACATAGGTGCCGTTGCGCGTCAAATAGATGATCAGCAGGAAGATGGCGATGTAGAACAGCACGGTGAACCAGGCGATGGCGGGCTTGTCGGAGTCCTGGCGGGCGCGGGCGCGGGCCTCGACCTCGGCCGCATCGCCGGTGAGGGACAGCACGATGTCGTGCACGCCGTCCTTGATCCCGCTGACGTAGTCGCCGGCACGGAAGCGCGGCAGGATCGCGTTCTCGATGATGATCTTGGTGAGCGCGTCGGTGAGGATCGGTTCGAGACCGTAGCCCACCTCGATACGCACCTTGCGCTCGTTGGGAGCGACGATGAGGAGCGCGCCGTTGTCGAGTTTGGCGGTGCCGATGCCCCAATGGCGGCCGAGCTGATAGCCGTAATCCTCGATAGTGTAGCCTTGCAACGACGGCAGCGTCACGACGACGAGCTGATCGGAGCTTTTGTCTTCCAGAGTCTTCAGCTCCGCGGTGAGCGCTTGCTCGTCCTCCGGGGTCAGAAGTTCGGCGTCGTCGACCACGCGCCCGGTGAGCTCGGGAAAGGTCGGAGCCGCGGCGGCCGGCAGAAGCGCGAAGCCGAGCGCGGCGATGACCGCCAACGCGAAGAGGCGCGACGTGGTAGAGCGCAACATCATGAAAACCATGACGCCCTCGCTTGGCGGCAACGCGGCTGGCGGACGCTAGAACTCCACCTTGGGGTTTTGCGTCGTCTCCTGCGAAACCGAGAAGTTCTGCATCGGTTCGGCGTCCGGATAGAGCAGCGCACGCCACCAACGGCCGGGGATGGTGCGAAGCTCCGTGTTGTAGTCCTTGACCGCGGTGATGTAGTCGCGCCGGGCAATGGCGATACGGTTCTCCGTACCTTCGAGCTGCGACTGAAGGGCCAAGAAAGTCTGGTTCGACTTCAGATCGGGATAGCGCTCCACAACGACAAGCAAGCGTCCCAGCGCGCCAGAGAGATTGTTCTGTGCGCCCTGAAACTTGTCGAACGCTTCCTTGTTGGTGAGGATGTCCTGCGGGATCTGCACCTGCGTTGCCTTGGCGCGCGCCTCGACCACCTCGGTGAGCACCTTGCTTTCCTGCTCGGCAAATCCCTTCACCGTCTCGACGAGATTGGGAATGAGATCGGCGCGGCGCTGATACTGGTTCAACACCTCGCTCCATGCGGCCTTGGCCTGCTCATCGAGCGTGGGAATCTGATTGATGCCGCAACCGGCGAGAGCAAGCCCCACAAGCATAATGCAGACGGCGCGGATAGCGCCTTCTGGGCGAATGCACGCAAATGCCGGCATGGCGTCCTCCCAAGCAGCTCGAACCGAGACTCGTGTATTGAGTGCCCGTCGCGGTGGCAAGCGCTTTCGGCGCGGGCAGTCTCGGCCTAGCTCTTCGTCTCTTGGGCGTTCGCGATCTCGTCGAGCGCCCCTTTGAGTCCCGGAACGTAGAGCGTCTGAGACGGGAAGGCGAATTCTATGCCTTGATCCTCGAAGGCGCGGAAAATGGCGTAGTTGATGTCCTGCTGCACGTTCATGTAGACGGTATAGTCCGCGCTCAGCACATTGTAGACGGCCTCGAATTCGAGGGCGGAATCCCCGAAGCTGCGGAAATGCGCCCGATCAAATCGGGCTTGGTCCTGCGCCTCGATGATCTTCGTCACCATGCCGGGAATGCTATCGAGCTTGTCGGCCGGCGTGTCGTAGGTCACCCCCAGAACGAGCACGATACGACGCTCGTTCATACGCTTGAAGTTGTGCACGCGGGTCTTGACGAGGTCGCTGTTTGAAACGGCGACTTGCTCGCCCGACAGCGCGCGGATGCGCGTGGTCTTGATGCCGATCTTCTCCACGGTGCCGCTCTGATCGCCGAACACGATGAAGTCGCCGACCTCGAAGGGCCGATCGAGGACGATGGCAAGCGAGGAGAACAGATCGCCGAGCACGCTCTGGGCGGCGAGCGCCACGGCGATACCGCCAACGCCAAGACCGGCAACCAGCGCGGTCACGTCGAAGCCGAGATTCTCGAAGATCAGCAACAGCGCAATCGACCAGACCGCGACGCGCACAGCGAACTGAATCAGCGCCAGCGCATTGCGCATGGAGGACTGGCCCTGGAGCGGTGCGAGCCGCCAGGCGAGAAGGGCCGAGGCAATGCGGTCGGCCCATAGCGCAATCTGGACGAACAGGGCGACGGTGAAGACCGAGGAGATCAGCCGATGGATCGAGTCCGGCAGGTCGAGAAACGTGGTCCCGGCATAGATCGCCGCGATAATGAGGAACAGCGTCCAGGTGCGGGTGACAAGCTCGTGCAGCACCTCGGGCCAGTGCAGGCCCTTCCCGGCCTCCGGAGACGGGAGGCCGCGCGACAGGAACAGGCGCACCAGAAGGGCGACAACCAGGATCCCGGCGCTCAGGCCAGCGGCAATGGCCCACTGCGTCAGGCCGTTGCCATAGACCTCGCCTTCCAAAAGTTTCGCCAGGTTCTCGATGCTGCTCATGCCGCCTTCCAGTCCGTTTTCCGATCCGGGCCTAACCTAGTGGCTCAGGCCTGCGTGACCACCCCCGTGGCGGCTCCATGTTGGCATTTCCGGCGCTTGGCGGTGGGGCGCCGGCAGGTGCCCACTTAAAAGGCAGATCACCTTTGAAGTGTTGCGAGAATGAAACAACCGCCAAGTTTCTTTGAAGACTTATTATCGGATCGTTGCCCGCCCGGCTTCGGTCAGAGGGTGCTTCGACCCAACTAAGGTCTCGCAGTTACGAGATTTTTTCTATGACACGAGGCTATCCACCGGAATCCCACAAGCTCCCGGGCACATTAGGTAATCCGAAGGCTTTGCTAGTCAAAATTGGAGACCTCTCTTAGGGTGATTCGTGAGTCGTTTGGGGACTCATGGAGGCTCGCTATGGGACCGATTTCTTACGGGGAGCGAGTACGGTGCGTATGCGTATGACAGGGGAAGAGGCGGCCGAGGTCGCCAAGAGAACTCTCTCAACCCTCACGATTTTCCTTGGCGCTGCGGCGATTGCGGCGACGGTTGCTGCTGTGCCGGCGGCCGCGAAGAAGAACACGCCTGCCGAAAGCGACGAGGCGGCGGCGGTCGATCCCGACCAGCCGATGACGATCGTCGTTTCTCTGAGCAATCAGAAGGCCAATATCTACCGGGGCACCACGCTGGTCACCAGCACACGGGTCTCCACCGGCAAGCGCGGCCATTCCACAAAAGCGGGTGTCTTCAGCATCCTGGAGAAGCGGCGGCGCCATTATTCGAACCTCTATGGCGGCGCGCCGATGCCGTGGATGCAGCGCCTGACCTGGTCTGGCACCGCCCTCCACGCCGGCGTGGTCCCAGGCTACCCCGCATCTCATGGCTGCATTCGCTTGCCCTATTCCTTCGCGCCGAAGCTGTTCTCGATGACCGATGTCGGCGGGCAGGTCGTAATCGCCCGCAGCATGGTCGCGCCGAAGCTGATCGAGCATGCGGTCCTGTTCCAGCCGTTGCCGCCGCCCATGCCCCCGGTCCTGGCCAAGGATCATGACCAGCACAAGATGCGCCGGTCGAGCAACGAGGCCGTTTCACCCTTCGGGGCAGGCCTGCCGGTCGTCCTGGCGAAGGCCGAAGCCGTGGCGCCGACGCCGCTCGCCGAGGCCAGAGCCGCCTCCCCGGCTATCCATGCGGCGACGGGGACGGCCACGGTGCAGCGCCCAGTCGCTCTGGCAATTCTCGAAGATACGCGGGTTCATGCCATCGACCCCAGCGCGGCGCCCTTCGTGGGCCGCGGCTCTGAGGCCGTCGCAGAAAAGCCCGCAGCCGATGCCAAAGGCCAACAGGCGGCTGTCGGGACGTCCGACGACTTTCTGAAGGATCAGGACCGTCTTGCCGCGCCGGCCGATGCACCCGCGGCACCGTCGAGCCCGACAGTTTCTCTTTCAGCCACCACCCTGGCTCAGCCCGTCGCTCCCGCCCTGGAGCAAGCCGCCCTTGCGAAGGGTAAGGCCGGGCCGGAGGAAGCCGAGGAGCCGCAGGCCGGTCCGATCCTGACCGTCTCGGCCACCGCTCTGGCGCAGCCTGCGGCCGAGCCTGTTTTGGTCTCGCTCTCAATCCTTGGCCTGAACGACCATCCGCCGCTGCCGCCCGAGAAACCTTCCGTCATGGCCGCCAAGCTTGTGGCCGGAACCGCCGCCGCCGCGGTGGAAGCTGCCGAGCCGCGCTCGACCGAGCC
>Ga0075530_1001741_pt1 | contig 10303 bp, 9 predicted proteins | sample NGEPerD_2_FD_75101 | JGI IMG/M metagenome (GOLD analysis project Ga0075530, IMG submission 75101) | Arctic peat soil microbial communities from the Barrow Environmental Observatory site, Barrow, Alaska, USA - NGEE PermafrostL1-D | ecosystem: Environmental > Terrestrial > Soil > Wetlands > Peat ...
CGTCACCTCGGCGACGAGGCGCGCGCGCTCAGCGACGCCGACGATCCCAGGGCGGCGGACCTATCGGAGCTGCGCAGGGCGCTCGAGTGGCTTGCCGGGCGGCCCCCCGCTGCCCTCGAGCGTCTGCTCGCGGAGTCGCTGGACCTCGCCTCGCACCGGCTCGACGCGTGGCTCACCGCGATCGCGACCGTCAGGCTACGTAGCCTGCGGGCGCACCGGGCGACCGGGCTGCATATCGGCGGCTACGGCCTGGTCGAGGACCTGGAGCCGGCCGGCGGCGCGCCGAGTACCGGGTTCGTGCACGCGCCGTCGCTGGCTCATGCCACGACCGCGGCCGTGCTGCGCAGCGGCTACCTCACGCATCGGGCCGATCCCGGCGCCGAGGCGTTCGCGGTCGACCTGTCCTCTCGACGGGTGCGGGCCGCGCTCGAACTCGCCGACGGGATCCGGACCGGCCAGCCGCTCGGCAGCCTCCTGGGGTACCGGTTCGAGCGCGCCCTCCACGAGCACCCGACGCTGCCACTGGCCCGCTACGTCGCGGGCTTCCGCGAGATCGCCCCGATTGCCGCCGGGAAGCTGATCGACATACCGGACAATACGCCGGTCGAGGCGGTCGCGGCCCGCAACGTCGTGGACGGCCTCGCGATGCTGCGCCTGTCGCAGACCGGCGGAATCGAGTGGGGCAAGACGCCGACCGGACAGCCCGTCGCGCTCCCGATGGCCGGTTCGGCCGAGCAGACCGCGTTGCTGGCCATCCTTCACGATCTGGATGCGGGCCTCGACGCACTCAGTGACCTGTCGATCGCCGAGAGCCTGCACCACGTGGCGCAGGGCAATCCCACCGCCTCCGGAGCGACGGTCGACGCGCTCAGCCGCGGTGAGCTGCCGCCCGTCGACCACGACGTCGCCCGTGCGGCCCGCAGTGGCGTAGGCGTCAGCCACCGGGTGCTCGTCGTATTGGAGTCGCCCGAGGAGGACGACGCCGCCCTGGCGCTGTGGGCGCCACACGACGGCACCGGGTTCGGCGTGCGCGGTGACGCCGAGCCACGGCTCAACGCTTGGGCGGCTCGCCTGCTCGGCGATCCTGCGGCGGTCACGTGGTCGGCGAGCTACCCGGCGCCGGGGGACGGCGCTCCCGGACCGATCGCGACCTTCACGTTGGCCGACATCGGTCTCTCACCGCTCGACGTGCTCGCAATCCCCGGCGCGGCGCCCGGCGGTGACCTCGAGCGCCGGCTGGTGCTGCACGCGGCCCGGCACGCGCCGGGGGGCGCGGTGGACCGCCTCCCGCTGATCGACCTCGCGCCCGCCGGAGCGGAAGTGCCGCTGCCGCGGCTGCTCGAGGTCGCAGCCGCCGCCCGCGACCTGCTGGCCAGCGCACGAGCACTGGAGCCCGCTGACCTACTGCCGCCGGGCGAGACCGGCGATGCCGCGGGACTCGCCGAGCTCGGGGATCGACTGACTGCGGCGGCCAGCCGCGTCGAGGCCGCCCTCGACGAGCTCCGCGGCCACTTCGAGCTCGCCGACCCGCCGACCGCCCGGACCGTGATCGCCGCGGCGCTCGGGATCCCCGCCGCCGAACTGGGGGCGGTCAAGAATCTCCTCGACCTGCCCGCGAGCACCGATGTCGCCAGGGCCGGCATCGCGGTCGCCCTGCCCGGCTCGGCCGATGAGGTGCGCGACGCGCTCCTCGCGGTCGCGAACTGCGGCGTGGCCGGGGCGGTCCCGCAGACACCGTTCGGTGTGAGCCCAGCCGATCTTGCGACGCTGACAGACCAGGCGAGCGCAGCCGCTCGCGAGGCCCGGCGACGCGTGACCGCGGCGCGGACGGCGAGCGACCCGCACGTCGGCTTCGAGGAGCTGCTCGGGCGCGACTTCTGCGCCCTCCCCGTCTTTGCGCCCTCGAACCGGGCATCGCTGTCCGCGGCTCTGACGGAGCGGCACTCCGCAGGCGACGCCGGTCCGGAGATCACCTCCCCGTGGCTGCAGCAGCTGGCCGAGGTCCGCGAGGGCGTGGGACGGCTGGAACGGGCGCTGCTGTTCTCCGAGGCCGTTACCGCCAGCGTCCATGGCGGCGTCGAGATCGCCCAGCTGCCATCCAGCGGAGACCCACCGGAACGCTGGGTCGCCCTGCCTCCCCTGCTTGACGGCCCGATGCGTTCCGGGCGGATGTCGCTGGCTCTGCACGCGCCGTTCGGCCTCACGCTCGCCGACGGCGCCATGATCGCCGGCCTCGCGATCGACGACTGGGTCGAAGTCGTCCCCGCCGGCCAGGAGACGACCGCCCTCGCCTTCCACTACGACGGCCCGGGAAGCTGCGCGCCGCAGGCCCTGCTGTTGGCTGTCCCGCCGGTGCCCGGGCGTCGATGGGACGTCGAGACGCTCGAGGACGTGATCGCCGAGACGGTGGACCTCGTCTCGGCCCGCTCGGTCGACCCCGACGCGATGCCTGCGCTCGGGCAGTTCCTCCCCGCGCTCATGCTCGCCTGCAATCTCGGCGGAGACCCGCATGGCGACACCGTCTCAACCCAGGCCCCAATCACCTGAGGAGGCAGCGAAATGCCGTCGATCACCACCTGGCAGCGACTCGAGCCTCGCACCCGGTCGACCACCCTCAGCGCGGTGCGGGCCCGCGTCCACGATCCCGCATGGCTGCTGGCTAGGCAGCGCCAGCTCGCCGAGTGGCAAGGCGAGGACACGGGGTCGGCGATCCGCGCGGACCTCGCCGTCCACCGAAGCCACGTGACCCGCTACCGCCCCGGTCCCGCGGCTGCGGGTGCCCCTGCTAGCGCGTTCCTGGCTGGAGCGCCGTTGGAGGCGGTCGTCGAGGCGGAAACCGACGCGCGGTCGGCGACGGCCGGACCGCTGTTCGCCGCCCGCGCGGGCCAGTGCTTCCTGCGGTCGCTCGGACCCGCCATCGCGGCGCGCTACCGCAACGAATACGTGACCCGGTACCGCCTCAGCTCCCCGGCGGCCTCGGTCGTCGAAGGGCTCGACGACGCGAGCCGACGCCTGCTCGACGTCCTCGTCGGCCAGGTACCGGATGGTCACGCCCTCTATGCCGAGCTCGCCGCGACCGTACGGCCAGCGAACGGGGCACCGAGCCTGCCGGCGCAGCCCACAATCGACCGCGGCGACACGGCTGCCGCGCTGACGGCCGCCCAGGCCTGGCTGGACTGGTTCGACACGATGCGTCCCCCTCCGCGGTCGCAGGCGTGGGACCCCGAGCATCTCGAGCACGTCTTCAGCATCGGCGCGCCCCGCCCCGCCACCAGCGGCAATGCTGAGATCACGCTGACGGCGCCAGGCTTCGCCCACGGACACCTCGACTGGTACGCCTTCGACACCGACCCCTCCGTGAAACTCGGCGCCGCCGCCGCAGTCGACTCGTGGCCAGCCACGGCCATCCCGACCCCCGTCCGCTTCCCGGGCATGCCGAACCCGCGCTGGTGGGAGTTCGAAGACGGGGCGACCAACTTCGGGAGCATCGACGCGGCGCCCGACGACCTCGCCCGGCTCGCCCTACTCGAGTTCGCGCTGATCTACGGCAACGACTTCCTGCACGTCCCGATAGATCTCCCGGTGGGCTCCCTCCGCTGGATCGACCGGCTGACATTGCGGAACACGTTCGGCGAGACCGTCGAGGTGAAGCCGGTCGAGCAGGTAGACGGTGCCGACGGCCGATGGAGCATGTTCCGGAACAGCGGCCCCGATGGTGCGCGCGGCGACTTCCTGTTCTTGGCCCCCACCGTGCACTCGTCGCTGCACGGCGTCCCGATGGAGGAGATCCTGCTGATGCGGGACGAAGTGGCCAACGTCGCATGGGCCGTCGAGCAGCGCGTCCAAACGCCGGCAGGAACCAGCGCCATCCCCCGCGAGATCGCCGACGACACCCGCGCCCGGACGCCCCAGGGATCGGAGGCGCCGGTCCCCGACGACCCGAACCTCATCTACCAGCTCGCCACCGACGTCCCCGACCACTGGCATCCCCTCCTTCCCGTCACAATCGCCCGCTCGCTGGCCGGGATCAGCTGGGACAACGTCGCCCTCGAGCTCTCCGGGCTCCACGAGGTCCGCGGCGACCTCCTGCGGCAAACAGCCGCGTCGCCCAGGCGAATCGCCGAGCAGGAGGTCCCCCGCGGTGGTGTGGTGCTGACTCGCGCTTGGCAGCGGACACGCTGGATCGATGGCACGATCCACGTGTGGGTCGAACGCCGCAAGCGCAGCGGACGCGGTGAGGGATCCAGCGGCCTGCGCTACGACGCCGTGAACCCCGAAGGAGTCACCGACTTCAGTTGATCCTAACTCCCCGGCACGCTTACGGATGAGCGAGGGAGCGCCTTGGCGAGCGTCAGTATCCCGACCAGCTCGCCGCCCCGGCCGCCACCCCCGGGCCTGCGCCCCGGTGATCGCCGCGCTGCCCCCTGAGTGGCGAAACAACGCCAGAACCGAGGAAGTGTTTCCGGAGATGCGCAACCTGCGGCCGGTTCAGGTGTAGAGCCACACCGACGGCTTGCCCAATTTGCGGGATGTCTCCTGAATTGCTCGTGCCCGGAGCCGCAGTACATGCCGGCTCTTTCGCACAAGAGGAACCCCGCGAGGGAAGGCGCAGGATGGTCCCGCAGTGCTGATGCGGGTGTCCCGTAGGACCCGTCCGGTGATGGTTCCCGGGACAGGAGCCCCATGCGGGGCAGCACACGAGCCATCGAGTCAGTGCTCGGAATCGGCGCGCGACAACCAACGAACTGGCCGAAAGTCGGCTCGAGCATGTACGTCGCGGCGGGCGCTGAGTCCCCCGCTCGACGGCAGAGAGCACTCTCACTGCGGCTGGAAGTGCAGCCGTAGGATCATCGCGAGCCTCGACGCAGCAAGCGCAGGGCTGATGCACCGTCGTTGCACTCTCCCTATTGCATGTTGGCGGGAGAAAACATCTCCGCGCGGTTCGTCGTACCCACCGTGGCCAGCTCGGTCGACCTCGTCGTCCACCTGGGGATCGACAACGCCGGAGTGCGCCGGGTCAACGAGATCGTGGCGGTGCCGGGCAGGGTCGAGAACGACATCGTCGAGACCGAGCCGATCTTCGGCCGCAAGGCCGGCGACCTGGTGCACGCGGGCGGGATGCCGACCCGGATCGACACCTTCGAGCGCGCCGGGATAGACGTCCACCGCATCCTGCGAGGGGCGGACTGATGGGCGCCGTCCTCGGGCTGCTCCTCGGTGTCGGCCTGCTGCTGATCTGGTCCGCCTTCTGGGCCCCGCAGCCGCGAAGGCCCGCGCGCGCCTCGCTGGTTCGTCCGTTGCTGGGTCGCGCAGGAGTCGGCGACGTCAGCGTCGCGGGCTTCCTGGTCATGTGCGCACTGTGTGCGGTGGTGGCCAGCACCGTCGTACTCCTGGCATCGCGCACCCTGCCCGTCGCCCTGGTCTTCGGCGCCATGGGCGGCTATCTCCCGGTGGCCGTGCTCAAGGGGCGTGCACGGCGCCGACAGCAGGAGTTCGCCGAGGTGTGGCCAGAGGCCGTCGACAACCTGGCCTCGGCCGTGCGGGCCGGGATGTCGCTGCCCGAGGCGCTGGGTGCGCTCTCCGAGCGTGGGCCCGAGCCGCTGCGTGACGCGTTCGCAGGCTTCGCGATGGACTACCAGGTCAGTGGCCGCTTCTCCGACGCGCTCGACCGGCTCAAGGACCGGCTCGCCGACCCGGTCGGCGACCGTGTGGTGGAGAGTCTGCGCGTGGCCCGTGAGGTCGGTGGGGGCGACCTCGGCCGGCTGCTGCGCAGCCTCTCCGGCTTTCTGCGCGACGATGCGCGTACTCGCTCCGAGCTCGAGGCTCGTCAGTCCTCGACGGTCAACGGTGCCAGGCTGGCTGTCGCGGCTCCCTGGCTGGTGCTGCTGATGATGTGCTTCCAGCCGGACGTCATCCACCGTTACGCCACCGGCGCCGGGGTGGTCGTCCTGGTCGGCGGGGCTGTGCTGTGCGCCATCGCCTACAGCGCGATGGTCCGGATCGGACGGCTGCCCACGGAGCGGCGGATCCTCTCGTGACCCTGTTCGTCGGCGGACTGGTCGGTGCGAGCCTCGGGCTCGGTGCGTGGCTGGTTGCGACGGCGGTACTCGATGCCCGGCGTACGCCGTTGGCCGTGCGGGTGCTGCCCTACGTGCGCGACCTCCCGCGGCCTGACGGCAACCATCCGCCGCCCGCCACGTCGAGCAACGCCTTCGCCGGGGTGTTCGGACCCACGCTCGCAGCCGCCGGACGCGCGGTTGAACGCGTCCTGGGAGGCACCGCGTCGGTAGGTCGCCGCCTCCAGCGCGCCGGTCTCGAGATGGACGTGGTGCAGTTCCGGGTCGAGCAGGTCATCTGGGGACTCGTCGCCTTTGCCGTGGTCGCCGTGCCCTCAGGCCTGATCGCCGCAGCCTCACCCGAGCGGTCGGTGCCGCTCCTGATTTTCTGCGTGATCGCCTTCGGGCTCGGCGTACTCCTGCGCGAGAACCGGCTCACCGCCCAGGTCACCCAACGAGAACGCCTGATCCTGTTGGAGTTCCCCACCGTGGCGGAGCTGCTCGCGCTTGCCGTCGCTGCGGGGGAGAGCCCGGTCGCTGCGCTCGACCGGGTTGTACGCCGCACGGACGGTGAGCTCTCCGCGGAACTCGGTCGCGTCCTCGCCGAGGTCCGGACCGGCACCCCGATCACGCGGGCCTTCGACGAGCTCGCCGCCCGATCGGGTCTGGCGGTGGTCTCCCGGTTCGCCGAGGGCATCGCCATCGCCGTCGAGCGCGGCACGCCGTTGTCCGACGTACTCCACGCCCAGGCCGGCGACGTCCGCGAGGCCGGACGTCGCGCGCTCATCGAGTCAGGTGCGCGACGAGAGGTCCTGATGATGGTCCCTGTCGTCTTCCTGGTGCTTCCCACTGTGGTTGTTTTCGCATTCTGGCCAGGCCTCGTCGGCCTGCGCCTCGTCGTCCCCTAGAAGGAGATCAAATGAACCATCTGATCCAGAACCGGCTGATGCGCCCACGGCGCCGCGACGAACGCGGTGACGTTCCGGGTTGGGTGTTGATCACCGTCATGACCGCGGGCCTGGTGGCCGGTCTGTGGGCCATCGCCGGGTCGCAGCTGGGCGCGATGTTGCGTGAAGCGCTCTCGTCCGTCTCCGGCTGAGACCCGACTGCGTGATGAGCACGGGGCGGCCGTCGTCGACTTCGTGATGGTCACCATGGTGCTCGTGCCGCTCGTGCTCGGCCTGATCCAGGTCGGGTTGGTGATCCACGTCCGCAACACACTGGCGGCGGCCGCGACCGAGGGCGCCCGCTACGGCGCGACGATCGACCGTACGCCCGCCGACGGTGCCGCCCGGACCCGTGAACAGGTGCGCGGCGCGATCTCGGACCGGTTCGCGCAGGACATCTCGGCTGGTCGCGAGTCTGTCGACGGCGTGCCCACCGTGGTGGTCACCGTGCGCGCGGCGGTTCCTCCACTCGGGTTGTGGGGGCCCGGGGTGGACCTGACTGTGTCCGGTCACGGCATACAGGAGACGGCACCATGAGTGCCCACCGCCGCATTCCGACTCGCGAGGAGTCCGGGACCGCGCTGGTGGAGTTCGTCTGGCTGGCGATCCTGCTCATCGTGCCGCTGCTCTACATCCTGCTGGCCGCGTTCGAGACCCAGCGTTCGGCGTACGCCGCCTCGGCGGCCGCCCGGTCCGCAGGCCGCGCCTTCGTCACCGCGCCCGACCAAGCGAGTGGATACCTGCGCGCTGACGCGGCCGTGCGCCTGGCCTACGGCGACCAGAGGCTCGACACCGTCCCCGACGTCCGGATCACGTGTCGACCTGATCCGCACAACTGCCTGACGCCGGGGTCGATGGTGCGGGCGCAGATCCACTCCTCGGTCGACCTCCCGCTGATGCCCGCCGCACTCGGGTCGAACACGCCGAGCATCCGCGTCGACTCCGAGCACGAGGCGCCGTACGGCACTTTCCGTGAGGCGAGGCCGTGAAACCGGACACGCCGCTGGACGCCGGGCTGGACACAGGGCAGGACACCCGGCTGGACGACGAACGGGGGTCGGTGACGCCGCTGATCATCGGCTTCGCAGTCGTGGTCGCGATGCTGGTGGCGATGGTCGTTGATGCCTCGGCGGCGTACCTGCGACGCCAGGGCCTCAACTCCGCCGCGGACTCCGCAGCCCTCGCCGCCACCGACGGCATCCAGGGCGAGGAGGTCTACACCCGAGGGCTCGGCCAGCGGGCCGAGATCGACCCGGCCACCGCGCGCCGCTACGTCGCCGACTACTTCGAGACCAGCGGCATCCGGCGGCGGTTCCCGGGCCTCGACTACTCCGTGGAGACCACGGCCAACACCGTAGTGGTGCGCGTGGTCACCGCGATGGACCTGCCCCTGCACGTGCCCGGCGTCGGCACCAACGTGCCCGTGACCGGTACCGCGGCCTCGGTGGTCGTGGTCTCCGACTGAGTACCCGCGCTCCGGAGGGACGATCGCGGCCCGCCAACACCAGCACCAGCACCAGTCCCGCGATATCGCGAACGGGAGGACAGCGGCGCCGGGGAGTTCGGGCGTCAGCGAGACCTCTGGGGGGAGGAGCCGCGCGCGTCGGGAGCGGGTCAACGAGGAGCTGGGAGGTGCCTCGCCTGGTGTGGCTCAGGCCGTCGCGAGCAGGTCCCGGGCGGGGCCGAGCCGGGTGAAGGCCGCCGCCATGTCATCTTGGGCGCTCTTGCCGAGCCCGTGCCGACCAGCGACCCTGCGCCAGCTGCTGACCGAATCGACCACCTCGCCCAGCACGAAAGCGGCCTGCGCCTTGTCGAGCCGGAACTGCTCGGCGACCTCCATGACGACCGCGATGTCGGCCTCGTCTCGGTCGAAGTCGATGGTGGTCGAAAGCAGCTTGGGACCGGGCGCGGGGTCGGGGTTGAGGTCGAAGGCCGGCGCAAGACGCCACGCGTCTGCCCCGTCGTGGAGGAACCCGTGGTTGCGCAGGTGGTCGTCAGTGTTGGAGATGAGCACGGTGAAGGCCATGCGGCGCCACAGCTGGGCGAGCTCGGCGCGAGCGCTCAGGGAGCGCTGCTCGATGACATCTGCGATCTCCAGGTAGCTGCGCTGGTCGCCGTCGTTGGCCTCGAGCATCGTCATTGCGCTGACGTAGCCGATCCGTTCACCTGCGGAGCTGCGGTCGAAGCGGTCCACGACCACCACATTGCGGCCTGCCAGGTTCAACAGCCGGCTGGGCGGGACGACGACGCCGGCCGCGTGCGCCAGATCCAGGGCCACCTTCTCCCACGCCATCACGTCCCAGGTATCCGAGCGTGCCGAAGGGAATTTCGCGATCGCGATCCGGCCGCTGAGGTCGCGCACGTGCGCTTTGGGACGGGCACCGCCCAGGGAGCTGCCGACACGGACAAGACGCTGCAGGTCGGAGAGGTCAGCGGTCTCGTCCTCGGCGCGCGCCGCCAGGTCCAGCAGGGCGGGCAGGTCGGTCAGCGCCGGGACGCCGTGGTCCTCAGGGGCCAGGAACGGGCCGCCGGAGCGGCGGAACCGCAGCGCTCCTTGGCGCAGGTCGTCGCGTACGCCCAGGAGGTAGTCGATTTCGCCGAGCTGCCGGGTGGCGCGGCCTTCGGCTCGGGCCAACGCGGCCTCGTGCTTCTTGACCAAAGTGCGTCCCCAGCGGTCGGGGGCGCAGTCGCTGAGTGTCCCGAACAGGTTCATGCCGGTGGGGGTCTGCAGGGTGCCGCTGGTCAGTGGGAGCGTCGGGTCCAGGGCGTAGGCACCGGGCGCGGCGAGGTAGTCGCCGATGTATGTGAAGCTGGCCGACTCGGTGCGCCCGCGCCGATGCGAATACACGAAGCCGGCCTGGGTCGCGACACCCCCGAGCAGCACCCAGACCTCGATCGGCCCGGACCCAGCCGCGACACCGGTGCTGGCGGGCGAGGGACTGGGCCTGCCAGCACCCCGGCCTGCGGGCCTCGGCTGGGTCCGGCTCCGCGACGTACTCATCGTGCACTCCGGTGACGCACGCGCTCGGGCAGGGACTGATCGGCGCGCAGCCGGCCGACGTCGCTGGCGTAGGGGTCTAGTGCCGCCGTGAGCTGCTCGAGCACGCCCAGCGCACGCGCCACGCGTAGCAGGTTCTCCACCGTCGTGCCCTCGCCCTTCTCCAGGCGCTGGACGGTGTTGATGTTGATGCCGGCCCGGTCCGCGACCTGGGCGCGTGTCAGGCGGCGTAGCTTCCGCCAGGTCGTGACGTTGTCCCCCAGGGTGCGCATCGCACGTGAGACTGCGATGGGGGTCGGTGA
>Ga0075530_1001743_pt1 | contig 10296 bp, 12 predicted proteins | sample NGEPerD_2_FD_75101 | JGI IMG/M metagenome (GOLD analysis project Ga0075530, IMG submission 75101) | Arctic peat soil microbial communities from the Barrow Environmental Observatory site, Barrow, Alaska, USA - NGEE PermafrostL1-D | ecosystem: Environmental > Terrestrial > Soil > Wetlands > Peat ...
GATGTGCTCATCGGCGCCGGCACCGTGATTACCACCGAACTAGCGGCGTCGGCGATAATGTCCGGCGCGGTCTTCATCGTCGGCCCGCACTACGAGGCCGAAGTGCAGCACGTCGCCGAACGCCACCGCGTCCTTTACGTTCCTGGCGCGCTGACCCCTAGCGAGGTCCATGCCGCCGCGAGGGCGACGGGGGGCCTGGTAAAGGTCTTCCCTGTCGGTCGGATGGGCGCGAGCGCCTACGTGCGAGACCTGCTTGGCCCCTACCCGGATCTCGAGCTCATGGTCACCGGTGGCGTCACCCTGGCTACCGCGCCGGAGTATCTCGCGGCCGGGGCCCGGGTCGTCGGCATCGGCTCGCTCTTCGACATGAAACCGGCCGAGCTCGCGAGGGCGCTGGCCGCGGTCTGACACCAACAGCCTTCGCGGGCGAACCGAAGCGGACGGTGGGGCTGGCTGCGCCCACGTATAGCGTCGGGCGGGCTTGCGCCGCGCACGCCGGAGAGGCGTAATATTACGGCTCGGCTTTGAGCCGGCCTTCCGACCCGCCCTTCCGACCCGCAAGAAGGAGCCAGCATGTCGTTGTCGAATCGTGACCGTAACTACACCCTCATCGGCATCCTGCTTGCCATGTTCCTCGGTGCCATCGACCAGACGATCGTGGCCACGGCGCTGCCGCGCATCGTCGAGGACCTCGGCGGCCTCAGCCGCTACGCCTGGGTAATCACCGCGTACCTGGTCGCCTCGACGGTGTTGGTACCCATCTACGGCAAGTTGGCCGACATGTACAGCCGCAAGACCATCGAGCTGGTCGCGGTCAGCGTGTTCCTCACCGGCTCGATCCTGTGCGGCTTGGCGGGCGAGTTCGGCCCGCTGCCGCTGCTCGGCGACGGCATGAACCAGCTAATCGTCTTCCGCGCCATCCAGGGGTTCGGCGGCGCGGGGCTGTTCAGCATGGCGTTCATAATCATCGCCGACCTGTTCCCTCCTAACGTCAGGGGCAAGTACCAGGGGCTAGTCGGCGCGGTGTTCGGCATAGCCAGCGTGCTCGGGCCGCTGATCGGGGGTTTCCTCACCGACAACGCCGGCGGCATCATCCCCGACATCGAGGGCTGGCGCTGGGTGTTCTACGTCAATGTGCCGTTCGGCGCCGTGGCGCTGTGGTTCATCGCCCGCAGGATGCCACCGTTGCTGCCGCGCGGCGAGCGAGGGCGCCTCGACCTGCCGGCGGCGGTGTTCCTGTTGCTCGGGCTGGCCCCGCTGGTCGTGGCGCTGCAGCTCGACCGTTTCCAGTATCCATGGTCATCACCTGTGACTATCGGCATGCTGGCCTTCGCCGCGCTCATGCTCGCCGCCTTCGTGCTGCGCTCATTGCGCAGCAGCAACCCGATACTCGACCTCAAGCTCTTCGACAACGCGGTGTTCAGGACCTCCAACATCGCCCTGTTCTTCCAGGGCGCTGCCTTCCTCAGCACGGTCGCGTTCCTGCCGCTGTTCATGATCAACGTGCTCGGCGTATCGGCGACGGCGGCGGGCCTCACGCTGGTGCCGCTGTCGCTCGGCGTGGTGTTCGGCTCGATAGTCGCGGGGCAACTGGTCTCGGCCATCGGCCGTTACCGCCTGCTCATCCTCGTGGGCGGCGTGCTGCTGTTCATCGGCATCTTCCTGCTCTCGCGCCTCACGCCCGACGTGACCGTGGCTCGAGTCACGCTCTACATGGTCATCACCGGCCTCGGCATCGGGCCCTCGATGCCGCTGTACACGTTGGCTATTCAGAACGCCATCGATCCCCGCCAGCTTGGCCAGGCGACCAGCGCCAGCCAGTTCTTCCGGCAGATCGGCGGCGCGATCGGTACGGCCATCCTCGGCACGGTCCTCACCGTCACCCTGACCACGGCCTTCGCCACCAACCTCGGTGACGCGCCGGTCGGCGTGCCGAGTGGCGACGTCGGCGGCGAGGCCCAGCGGGTGGCGAGCACCGGGAACGTCGCGGACGCCGTCAGGGAAGCCATGGCCGAGCAGCTTGAGAGCCTGGTGGCCGCTGTCGAGGCCGGGGACGAGGAGGCGATACGCGCGACGCTCGGCGAGGTCGGCGTGCCGTCCGAGGCTCAGGCCGGCATCATGCGCGGCTACGCGGCCTCCGCCCGCTCGCCGCAGGCACGCTGGGCGTTCATCAGCGGCCTGCGAGAGCAGTTCGAACAGCAGGCCGAACGCGTGGTGCAGCAGGTCGACGCGGGCGTCAAGGCCTCGTTCACCGAGGCGATAACGAAGGTTTACAGCTACGTGATGTACATCGTGGTAATCGCTTGGATCGCGACGCTGTTCATCCCGGTGCTGCCGCTGAGGAGCACCATGGACTTCACGCCTGCGCTGGAGTGAGTCACGGGCTTGCCAGGCAGGGAGCCTCCGAATGACCCTGGGACTGAGCCAGGGAGTGAGCCAGGGAGTGAGCCACCACGCCACGCGAGAACCGCGTCAGCCCGGGCGCCGCTCGGCGGGCTGGCGCGGTCGCGACGGCTTGGCTAGTGCCGGGGCTGATGTGCCGCCGTTGCCGTCGCGCACTCGCCGCGGGCCTCGAGCCGCCGGCCGAGCGCTACCCCTACCGTCGCGCCAACGCGTGTGGCTAGCTGGCGCCAGCGACGGGCTGGGAGTTGCGACGCGGTCCCAGCTAGCGCCGGCCCGCCGCTGGCGTCGATTCCGGGACGCCTTTGCAGGGACCGCTGCGCGGCGATCCGTTGTGGCCGTGCACGCTCGAGCTTGCGAGCTTGAAGAGCGCGCCTGCCTTGGTGGATCGTGCGGGCTTCGTCGAGGAGCTCCGCCTGCCGGTGCCAACCACTGGCGTACTGGTAGTCGCTGAGGTTTGAGTTCATGTGCTCGTCCTATCCAGTTAAGGGTCGTGCCGCCTCGTGCGGGTCTTGACCACGCCTGTAACCTGCTAATAGTCTACGACGGTTTCAGCTAACCTGTCAATATGCTATGGTAGTTACCAGATGAACAGACGCGACGCGCTTCAGCCCGGCCAGAAGCCGGCCCCCGACGACCTGGCTTTCGTCCAGGCGTTCGTCAACACGCTCGACGTCGAGAGCGGACGAGACGACTTCGCCCTACCGGAAGGGGTGTCAGCGTGGTTCGGCAAGTTCGGGAGCCTGCCGCCCGGGACCGTGCTCGCGGAGGACGATCGCCGGCGCGCGGTGCGCTTCCGCGAGGCGCTTCGGGCCCTGCTCAGGTCCAACCACGGTGAGGCGCCGGACGCGCAGGCGTTGACTGCCATGGCGGAGGTCGGGGCAGGGGCGCCGCTTCGCCTGGCCCCCGGCACCGACGGCCAGCTCAGGCTCGAACCGACCACCACCAACCTCGACGCCAACCTGGCCGAGCTCCTCGCTATCGTCCACCGCGAGATGCTTACCGGTCGCTGGCAACGACTCAAGGTCTGCGCCAGCGACACCTGTCAATGGGCTTTCTACGACTCCTCCCGGAACCGCTCGGGTAGCTGGTGCAGCATGGCGGTGTGCGGGAACCGCGAGAAGGTTCGCGGCCACCGCGAGCGGGCACTGCAAGAGTCGCAGTGATTGAGCCCGTTGCGACTACTGGTCTGATCGAGGGTGAGGACGGCCGGTTGCGCCCTCCCTGGGCCGCGAGCGATCCACTACTGCAGGACTACTACGATCACGAATGGGGCATGCCGATTCGCGACGAACAGGGCGTGTTCGAGAGGCTTAGCCTCGAGGCGTTCCAGTCAGGCCTCTCGTGGCTGATCATCCTGCGCAAGCGCGAGGCGTTCCGACGCGCGTTCGCCGACTTCGATCCTGAGGCCGTCGCCCGGTTCGGCGAGGACGCCGTCGAGCGCCTGGTGCTCGAAACCGGAATAGTGCGTAACCGGGCCAAGATCGAGGCCGCCATCGGTAACGCGCGAGCGACGCTGGCGCTCCGCCCGGACGGCGGCCTTGCGGGCCTGGTGTGGTCGTTCCGCCCAGAAGCCAGCCCCGAGCCGCGAACGCCTGCCGAGATACCGGTAAGTTCCCCGGAGTCTCAGGAGCTGTCGAAAGAGCTGCGCAGGCGCGGCTTCCGCTTCGTCGGGCCGACGACGATGTTCGCCCTCATGGAAGCCATCGGGATAGTCGACACCCACCTCATCGGCAGCCACCGGCGAGGCTCCTCAGGCGTGTGGACCTGACGCCCACCCGGCAACGCGCGCGCTGGCGTTGACCGGGCGGCGCCTGTGCGCCGCCCAACGCCACCAGCCGCTAGCTGGCGCAGCCGGAGATCGGCCTCCCGAGTTCAATCGTTGTCACGCACGGCCAGCCCTTCGAGTCGCTTGCCCACAATCACCAGCGACGAGCCAACGCGTCCGGCCGCTGCTCGCCAGGCCGGCCTCACGCGGCGCGTACGGCCCGGCGCCACCCGGTGCCGCGCGCCAGGCGATGTGGGCGCTTCGACCGCTGTATCGACCGATGTGTTGACCGCCCGGCGGCGGCTCGCGAGGCTCGCCTTCGCGTCCCTCACGGCCCGGTTGGCGACGTGCAGCCGCTGAGCTTCGTTGAGGAGCTCCTGTTGTCTGTCCCACATCCCCGTCACGCTGAACTGCCGTGTCTCATCGAACATCTTCGCTGCCCTCGACCCTCTTCTGAAGTTGGCGCAAGGCGCCAAGGTGGTAAGCCGTGTGCCCGTAAGACGCCAGTGCGCCGGTGATGCCCATGCCGTCGCCCCACTGCTGTAGTTCGAGGATGTTGGCGAGCAGCTTCGTGCCCGCCTCCTTGAGCTCGCTTCTCAGCGCGTTCCACGTCGCGGCGTCGACCTCCTTGACCAGCCAGCTTTCGGACCAATCGCCGGTCGGCTCGACCCCGGCGAAGTGGTCGTTGACCAATTGGAGCGCCCAGCGCAGGTGCTCGGCATGTGCGGCGACGGTGGTCCCGTCGACCTCGGCCGACGCCTGGCTCGCGCTGAGCTTCGCGAGCGTGCCGTAGACGCCGCCCCCTGGCCCGCCGGTCGTCACCCAGGTCGGCTCACCGGCCGGCACGCCCTCGAGCAGTTCCTTGTAGCGGTCGTGGAAAGCCCTCGTGAGTCGTGCCGCAGGCACCTCGGCCTGCCTCGAACTCGCACGCTCAGCACCTTTATCAGTGATCGTCTCGGTCATCTTCCGACCTCCTGCGCAGAGCTTAGCCACCAATCCGGACAACATCTGGACGGATATGCGCTAACCTCGCTCGCATGTCGACCGCCCTGCCCAAGAGGCTCTTCGAGCTCGTGGAAGCGTTGCAAGGTAGAGGCGTGCGGACCGCGCCGGAACTTGCCGTCCAGCTGGGCGTGTCCGAGAGGACCGTCCGTCGTGACATCGGTCGTCTGCTAGACCTCGACCTGCCCGTCGAGACGAAGCCTGGCCGCAACGGCGGCGTCAGCCTGCCGGCAGGCGCCTTACTGCCCGCCGTGCGCTTCACCGACGACGAGCTGTTGGCGCTCGTCGTCGGCCTCAAGGCGACTGCCAGCGACAGCGACGAAACGCTTGAACGAGCGGCCGGCCGAGCGCTCGAGCGCCTGGAAACGGTGCTCTCGCCGGGCACGCGGGAGCGCCTGCGCGCGCTGCAGGAGCCCCTCGCGCCGGGCCAGCCCGAGCCCGACCACGCGGTGCCGGCGCCGAGCCAGCACGTAATCGCCCTGGCCGAGGCCAGCCACCGCGGCGCCAGGGTCGAGATCGGCTATCGCAGCGGAGACAACATCACCCAGCGGAAGATCGATCCGTACGGACTGGCCAAGATCGGGCCTTGGTACGTGGTTGCCTACTGTCACCTTCGGCAGGACCTGCGCACGTTCCGGATCGACCGCATCCGCTCGATAACGCCGACCGCCGAGACGTTCCCGCGGCCAACCGGCTTCGACGCCTACCGCCACGTCGGAGCGGGCATCGCGATGCTTCCCGGGCACGGCAACATCGTCTGCCGAGCCTTACTCAAGACCGACCTCCACACAGCCAGCCGGCAGATGTCGCTGGCCACGATGCTGCTCGAGCCGGTTGAAGACGGCGTCAGGCTCACCGTCAGGACCAACACGTACGGCCTCGAGTGGGTGGTGCACCAGCTCTTGCGTCTGCGTTTCGAGGTGAAGATCGAGGGACCCAAGGAGCTTAAGGACGCCGCCACGCGCCTGGCCGGTCGTTTGCTTGCCTTCGGAGGGGAGTAGAGATGAGAACCAGCCCCGTCCTCGCGCTCGCGGCGGGCCTCGCCATGAGCGTGGGGAGTGCCCAAGCCCTGCCCGACCCGGCCTGGCCGGACCTGCGCCCCGAGCTCCACGATTATCGCTGTGAGGACCGCCCTGACAACGAACTACCAGACGACGACCCCCGGCCCGAACCGACCACGGAGGCCGAGCGGGCGCGCTACGCCATGCGCGCGCGCTACCGCGAGTACTTCCCCGCCTACCTGGCTCGGGTGGCCCCCGAGCCCGCCGCCGAGCTGATCATGCCAGTAGACGGCGTGAGCCTCGGCCAGATCGCGGACACCTACGGCGCGCCGCGTTGGGACCGGTCTCACGAAGGCCTCGACATCTTCGCCCCGCGCGGCACGCCGGTTCGCGCCGCTGCGCCAGGCTTCGTCTACCGCATCGAAGACCTCAGTCTCGGGGGCCTGTCGGTAACGGTCTTCGGCGCCGGCGGCGTGCGCTACTTCTACACGCATTTCGAGAGCGTGCCCGGCGAGCTGACCGAGGGGCAGCGTGTCGAGACTGGCGACCTCATCGGCTTCGTCGGCAACTCGGGCAACGCGGCCGGGACCCCTCCTCACCTGCACTTCGGCGTTTACCACGGAGAGAACGGCGACCTCTGCGAGTGGCGCGCCGTCAACCCCTTGCCTATACTGCGCGACAGACCGTGATCGCACTAATCGCCGACGTCCATGGCAACCTGCCAGCACTCGAGGCCGTGCTGGCCGACATGCTGCGCTTCGACGTCGACGAGGTGCTAAGCCTTGGTGACCTTGCCAACCTCGGGCCGCGTCCGTCGGCCTCCCTCAAGCGCATCCAGGCTCTCGAACCGCTGACGATAATGGGCAACACCGACGCTTACCTACTCGAGCCCCGCACCGCCGCCGACGTCACCGCTCCGAACGACGCCACGCAGATGTTCCTCGACATCGAGCGTTGGTCGGCCGAGCGACTCGACGACGTCGACCGGGAGTTCGTGCGCTCGTTCGCCCCCAACCTGAGCCTCGAGCGCGACGGGTTGCAGGTAGTCGCCTACCACGGGTCGCCACGAAGCTACGACGATCCGCTGCGACCGCTCACCCCCGACGAGACGCTCGACGACTGGTTCGCCGGTTACCCCGCGCGTCTCTACCTTGGCGGCCACACCCACGAGCAGTTCGTGCGTCGTTACCGTGACGCGATAGTCGCCAACCCCGGCAGTGTCGGCATGTCGTTCGTCAAAGCGTTCAGCGCCGATGACAGCAGAAACCTGCCCGTCGCGGAGTACGCATTGCTCCAGGTGATCGGCGGGGAACCGAACCTCTACCTAAGGCGCGTGCCGTACGACATCAACGCGTACCGCAACGCGGTGATGGAGAGCGGCATGCCGCACGCTGACGCCTGGCTATCGCAGTTCACATGACCAACATGCGCATGACCCGCATTCGCATTACACCCATATGAGCCCACCCCAAAGCCCGCTCGAGCCGCCCTATCTGTTCGCCTTCCTGCGAGCGGTCAACCTCGGCCAGCACAACAAGGTGCCGATGAAGCCGCTCATCGCGGCGCTTGAGCGGCAGGGCCCGCCGCCCACGGCGTACCTGCTGGCCAGCGGCAACCTCGTCTTCGGCTCCACGAAGAGGGCGACCAAGACGCTTCGCGGCCGGCTCGAAGGACTAATCGGTGACGAGTTCGGCGTGAACACGGCGGTCGTACTACGAACCGCCGCCGAGGTTCAGGCCGTGCTCGCCGCCAACCCCTTCGCGGTGCCGCTTGGCGGCAGCGTACACGTGTGCCTCTGGAACGTCGACGAGAGGGTGGACGAAGACGCGCGCCGCGCACTGCAGGCGGCCGACTTCGGAGCGGACAGCGTCGCGCTAGACGGCGCCGCCGCCTACCTGTGCTTCGCGGCAATGAGTCACACCTCGCGCCTTTCCAACCAGGCGATCGAACGCCGGCTCGGCGTCACAGCGACGGCCCGCAACATCAACACCTTCGAGCGATTGTTACAGCGTTGGCCGCCCGCTGAGAACAGCCGCTAGCAGCCCGTTAAGGTCAGGGCAGACGAGGTCTGGCCTTACGGCGCCCTCGGCGAGCGCGGCCACGGTGGTGGAACCGGTCAGCACCAGCGCCGTCCGCAACGACGCGCGCTGCGCTCCGAGAATGTCGGTGTCGAGGCGGTCACCGATCATCAGCGTGCGCGAGGGCGCAGATCCAAGCACCTTCAAGGCGTGCTCGAACATCGCCGCTTCCGGTTTGCCAAGCAGCCGCGCCCGACGTCCGCTGGCGACCTCGACCGCCGCGATCACGCTGCCTGAGCCAGGCAGCAGGCCGCCAGGCACCGGCAGGGTCGGGTCACCGTTGGTCCCGATGAAGTCGGCACCGGCCCCCACCGCCGAAGCAGCCAAGGCCAGCTTGTCGAAGCTGAGGTCGCGAGCGACGCTGACGACCACCGCTACGGCCGGCTCGTCGCCCCGAGTCACCGTGAACCCCGCCGCCGCGATCACCGCCAGCAGACCAGGGTTGCCAAGGACGTGAACCGCCGCGCCCACCGGGTAGTGCTCTTGGAGGTAAGCCGCGGTCACCACGCCGGAGGTGACGACGTCGCGCTCCTCGACCCCCGGTACGCCAAGTCCCCCGAGCCGCTCGACGTACTCCGCCGGCGTCTTGCCGCTGTTGTTGGTGGCGAACACCACCGGCAACCCGCGTGAGCGCAGCGCGGAGAAGAACTCCGGGACGCCAGGCAGCGTCTCCCGACCCCGCCACACCACGCCGTCAAGATCGCTGACTACGGCATCGATCTCATCGAGCCTCAAGCTCAGCTCTTCAACGGAGGGACGCAACGTACCCACGGCTGGCGGCGACCGCCTCCCAGATCGGCGACGCACAGGCGTCGAACTCGACGATAAGAGCCTCGGAGTGCGCCGCGTTGGCCCGCACGATGCCGGCGATGTCGAGGCTGCCCTGACCGGCCGGCACCATCGGCTCGCCGACCAGCGCCGGCCCGTCCTTCACGTGAAGCAACCTGGCTCTGCCGGCCATCTCGCGTAGCACCGCGATGGGATCGATGGCGGCGGTCTGCACCCAGTACACATCGACCTCGAAGAAGACCTCGCTAGGGAGCCAGTCGAGCAGCTGCCGGTACGGGTACACGCCGGCGACCACCTCGTACTCCCACCAGTGATTGTGGATACCGAAGCGCAAACCCCTCGACTTCAAGGTCTCATGAGCCTCCGCGAAGCGCTCACAGCAAGCCATGACGCCCGACAACGTCTCGCAATCGCTTACTGAAGTGCCGCTCACGACCCTCGAGCAGCCGAGCGCGTCGGCTATGGCCAACACCGTGTCGGCGTCGTCGCCTACCGGCGCGGCGGCGTGGACGCTAACCACGCTCAAGCCGTGGTCGTCGCAGGCTCGCCTGGTTCTCTCCGCCGTCTCCGGGGTGAGCCCGAACGGCTCGACGCCGTCGAAGCCCAGCTCCGCGACCCTGGCCACGGTGCCCTCGAGGTCCACTTTCAACTGGTCACGAACGCTGTAGAGCTGCAGCGCGATCGGCTTGGTCATCGGTTCGTCTTCGACATGGCACCCCTTGTGGTCATCTAGCAGCGCCCGTGATAACGAAGGTGGCGCATGTTAGCCTTCTTGCCAACTGAAAATAACCTTTGGCCTCGCCAGTGGAGCCGCACATGACTCAAAATATCCCCTCGACGTCGAACACAGCCCGTGATCCGAGACGGTGGCGGCTCGGGATCATCACCGACGAGGTTAGCGACGATCCGCACGAGGCTTGTGGCCTGATAAACGAGTGGGGTCTGCGCGCCATCGAGCTAAGGACCGCCTGGGGCAAGAACCTCCTGCAGCTCGGCGACGACGAGCTCGGTCGCCTCCAAGACGCGGTGAACGGCAACGGCCTGGAAGTTGTCGGCATCTCCTCGCCGGTGTTCAAGTCACCGCTCGACGAGCAGCCGCGGCAGCAGGCCGCCGACTTCGCGCTTGAGGGCGTCGAGAGCATGGCGGCTCAACTCGAGCTGTTGGAGCGCGCCTGCCTGCTCGCCAAGCGTTTTGGCGCACGCTTGGTGCGGGTATTCACCTTCTGGCGCGAGCCGTTCACCGACGACACCGGTCGAC
>Ga0075530_1001746_pt1 | contig 10290 bp, 7 predicted proteins | sample NGEPerD_2_FD_75101 | JGI IMG/M metagenome (GOLD analysis project Ga0075530, IMG submission 75101) | Arctic peat soil microbial communities from the Barrow Environmental Observatory site, Barrow, Alaska, USA - NGEE PermafrostL1-D | ecosystem: Environmental > Terrestrial > Soil > Wetlands > Peat ...
TACGCCTACTCCAACTCTTGCGCCAACACCCACAGTTGACCCGCAATTAAAAGTAAGATTAGATCAGATTAATACGCAATTAGCAGATTTAACTACTAAAAGACAACAAGCAATTGAGAAATTACAAAATTTAAAAGATTACTATAAAAGTATTGATGAATCACAAGCTGCTTATAGAAATCAATTGGAAATGGATTATGCAAAAAATGGAGGTGACCCCACGGTAATGTGGGAAATTGAACGAAAAGGACAACTAGAAGAAGAGAGAAGTATTTTGATAAAACAGGAAGTAATTGATGAATATGATAGACAGATTAACGCTCTTAATTCTGAAAAAACACAAATCTTAATTAATATGCAATAAACCTTGGAACAAAGTTGGGATGGGGGACTTAGCCTTACACATATTGTTCCAATACTCCCTTGTGATAACTACTTAAAATCCTCAAAGCGAAGCTAAGCTCATTCCTTGCAGTATCGGATACCACTTGAAAATATAGTCTTGAATACGATTCCAACCTATTTCATCAATGTCCACACTAAAGCCCACGAAAGTGGGTTTTTTGGTACTAGCTTTTAGCAAGAGTAATTTCTATTATTTTTTTTGCTCCTTTATTTTTTAATACACTTGCTGCTTCTAGTAAAGTTACCCCCGTACTCACGAAATCATCTATCAAGAATATGTTTAAATCTTTGAAGCTAATATTTTTAACTTTATCATTTATTGCAAATGCTCCTTTTAAATTATCCCTCCTGCTTTTCCCTTTTAATTTAGTTTGTGGCTTTGTATTTATTACTTTTTTAAGTAAATTTTCTGTTCTAACCCCAAGTCTTTTTCCTAATTCTTTTGCTAAAATTTCTGCTTGGTTATAGCCTCTTTTTTTATAAACTAAAGGATGAAGCGGGATGTAGGTTATTAACCATTCTTTTGATTTTTCTTAAGACATATTTTATGAGTAAGAGAATTTATTGAATATTTACTACAAACAAGACAAGTACTTTTTACGTCAAAAGAAAGATATGAAAAGCAATTGTCACAAATATAGTTATCACTCTTTTTGCAAACTATACATCTTTTGGGAAAGATAAGATCAAGAAGTCCCATACTGGATACTCTATATTAAATATAATATACTATTTCTTAATGGCAAGACTTTATATCTTTCGACACGGACAAACTACTGATAATCTTTCTCATACTTTTTCCGGAAAAAGAGACGTTGATTTAACACAAGATGGAGAAAGAGAGGCAAAAAGAATTGGAGAAGAATTAAAAGGTATTATTCCAACAATTGCCTATCATTCAGGACAACTTAGATCTATAAGGACTTTAGATTTAGTCTTAGGAGACAAAAAAGAAAATCTTAAAATTATCCAAGACAAACGTATTGAAGAAAGAGATTATGGAGATTTAACTGGAAAAAATAAAGATGAAATAGCGGAAAAATTTCCTGATAAATTTCCTATATGGCATAGGTCATATGATATTCCCCCACCAAATGGAGAATCTATAAAAGACGTTTCACAAAAAGTCTATTCTTTCTTAGAAGAAGAACTTCCAAAATGGAAAAATGATGACATTATTTTTATATCAGCACATGGTAATTCAATTCGCCCAATACGCATGTTTTTTGAAAAAATAACTCCCAAAGAAGCTTCTTCCTACGAAAATGTTCGGGGAAAAGTCTATTGCTATGATCTTCGTAAATAACTTGCGGAGGAGGTGGGATTCGAACCCACGTGAGCTTATTCAGCTCAGGGGATTAGCAATCCCCCGCAATGGACCAACTATGCGACTCCTCCAAAGTATGCTTATTATATCATTTTTTGTTATCATATATTAATGGATGAAATTCTAGAAAAAGCACAAGGTCTCTCTTTAAATGAAGTTTCAGAAAGACTTAAAAAACACGGACTTAATGAACTTCCTTCACAAAAAAATAAAAGTGTATTTACTTTGCTTTTTAATCTTATAAAAGAACCAATGTTACTTCTTCTTATTGCAGCAGGGGGAATTTACCTTTTGCTAGGAGAACCAAGAGATGCTTCCCTACTTTTGGTAATGATTTTTTTAGTTATTGGAACTACTGTTTATCAAGAAAGAAAAACTGAAAAAGCACTTGAAGCTTTAAAAGGATTATCCTCTCCAAGAGCCTTAGTTATAAGAGATGGTGAGCAAATAAGAATTGCTGGAAAAGAAGTTGTTATGGATGATTTAATTATTCTTCGCGAAGGAGATAGGATTCCTGCTGATGCATTAATTATTTCTCAAAGAAATCTAATGATTGATGAGTCACTTCTCACAGGAGAATCCCTTGCAGTTTCAAAATCTGATTGGGATAAAAAAACGGATCCAAATTATTACAAAACAGGGAGAGAAAAAATTCCTTTGGTCTTTTCAGGAACCATGGTTACTCAAGGACATGGGCTTGCAAAAGTATTAAAAACAGGCATTCACACTGAAATGGGGAAAATCGGCAAATCGCTTCAAACAATTCGTGAAGAAGATACTTTACTTAAAAAAGAAATAAACAAATTAGTTAGAAATTTTGCTATTTGGAGCGCAATTCTTTGCACTTTAGTCGTTGTTTTATATTTCCTAATCCGTGGCAATCTTTTAGAAGGAATTCTATCAGGAGTTTCTCTTAGTATGTCTTTAATCCCTGAAGAATTCCCAATTATTTTTATTGTTTTTATGACTCTTGGAGCATGGAGAATATCCAAAAGAAACGTACTAACTAGAAATACATCAGCAATTGAAACATTAGGTGCTGCAAGAGTTTTATGCATTGATAAAACAGGAACTATTACATTTAACAAAATGCAGCTTGAGACATTAGTTGTTGATGATTCTGAGATTGAATTAGAAGACAAAAATTCACTTGATGAAACATTTCATAAACTTTTGGAATATTCTATTTTAGCAAGCCAAAAAGATCCTTTTGACCCAATTGAAAAAGAGATAAGAACAACTGGTACTGAAATTCTTAAAAAAGACAAGCATCCACATTTACATAAAGACTGGAACTTAATAAGAGAATATCCTCTTTCAAAACATTTATTTGCACTTTCCCACGTTTGGGAATCACCTGATAAAAATGATTACGTGATTGCTGCAAAAGGAGCACCTGAATCAATATTTGATCTTTGTCATCTAGGGGAATCTGAGCAAAAAAAACTGTTTGAGAAAGTAGAAGCTTTATCTGAAAAAGGAATGCGTCTTATTGCAGTTGCAAGGGCAAAAGCTAGTAAAAAAGAGCTTCCTAAAAGTCAACATGATTTTAACTTTGAGTTAGTAGGAATCCTGGGCTTTTCTGATCCTGTTAGGCCAGGAATAAATCAAGCTATTAAAGAATGTTATCAAGCAGGAATAAGGGTAATTATGATAACAGGTGATTACCCAGGAACTGCTCGGTTTATTGGCAATAAAATTGGACTTAAAAATACTGATAAGTTTCTTACAGGAGAAGACATTGCAAAAATGGATGAATCAAAACTAAGAGAGGAAATAAAAGATGTAAATATTTTTGCAAGAGTTGTTCCTGAACAAAAGCTTTTAATTGTTAAGGCTTTAAAAGCAAATGGAGAAATTGTTGCCATGACAGGAGATGGCGTAAACGATGCTCCAGCTCTAAAAGCAGCTCATATAGGAATTGCTATGGGAGAACGTGGTACCGACGTTGCAAGGGAAACTGCTGATCTGGTTCTCTTAAAAGATGATTTTGCTTCAATTGTTGAATCAGTAAGACTAGGTCGAAGAATCTTTGATAACTTAAAAAAAGCAATTTCCTATGTTTTTGCAATTCATGTGCCAATTGCTGGAATGACTCTTATTCCAATTGCTTTAAATCTTCCGATTGTCTTATTTCCTGCTCACATTGCCTTTCTAGAACTTATCGTTGATCCCTCATCAAGTATTGTTTTTGAAGCAGAACCAGCTGAAAGAAACATTATGAGTAAATTACCAAGAAATCTTAGATCTCCTTTATTTAACAAAAGGGCTTTTATAATAAGTATTTTACAAGGGGCAAGTGCTTTATCAATTGTCCTTATTGTTTATATGTTTTCTTTGTACCTAGGCAAGGGAGAAGAAGAGGTTCGCACTTTAACCTTTGCAACTATTGTCTTTTCAAACCTAATGTTAGTTGTTACAAATCTTTCTTGGTCAAAAACATTTGTAAATGTATTTATGGAAAAAAATAAAGCTCTTTACGGAGTATTTTTCCTTGCTCTTTTTTTCTTAATACTAATTACGTCTCTGCCATTTCTCCAAAACTTATTTCACTTTACAACTCTTCATCTAGATGACGTTGCTATTACCCTAACAGCTGGAATTTTTAGCATTCTTTGGTTTGAAGGGTTTAAGATTGTTGTTCAAAAGAAAAAACTTTCCAAATTGCCTCTCAAGGCTTAATTTGCTATACTCAGGTTCCTAGGAGAGGTCGCATAGAGGCCTAGTGCAGTGCTTTTGAAAAGCACCAGGGGTGAAAGCTCCTCGTGGGTTCAAATCCCACCCTCTCCGCTAAGTTTTATATATATTTACAACTAGTCTTCTTGAAAAACTTCCATATAAGTGTTAAAAATTAATAAGAGCATGAATTCTCATGAGGCGGTTAGGTATCTTAGGAAACAATATCCTGGAAGCCCAATACTTCCTCAAAACTCAGGCGATGAAGTTTCTTGCGCTGTCTGCAGTTACCCCACTAAATCTATCCTGGAAACATTAATTTATAGACAAACTCCAAGGTGTTTTGACACCACTGTTTCCATCGTTGCTGGAAACGATAGGTATTATGGCGGAGATATTGTTGTTCATGAAGGAGTATTAAGTGAGTTGCCAGATGGCAAGGGATCCATTCTTCCAACAATAGAACATGTTTTGCATCCTGGTCAGTATGTAACCCTTGCTCCTAATGCTGTTTTTTGGGCTGAGGGGAAAAAAGGATGGACCAGGGCACAAATTATTTCTGAACCAGCAACAACTAAAAAAGACTTTCACACTTTTCCTTCAGAATGGGTAACTTCTAGAGTGTAATTAGATAAGTTTTTCCGTCAGTATAAAAGGGATCTCCTGAAAAGTTTTTTCCATTAGTCGGGGCAACAAATTGAATTTTTTTGTAATCTTTAATCAACCCTGTTTTAAGTAAGTCTAAAAATATATATTCTCTTTCTTTGTCAATATTTGGATCTATTTTATGGGTTATAAACCATTTAATATCTGTGTCAAAACTTGCTGTTCCAATATATAATCTTTTCTTACTAACTGAGAATATATCTGTTTTCCAAAATCTAATATGATGCCTTTCTTTGATTATATTTTTTTCAGTTGCTTTTTGAAAAGCAAATTCATTTATGATATTATTCCAAAAAGATGGAGTAATCGGATCTGTAGAATAGCTTTCGTTAAAAATTGTTGCTTTTGCAATTTTTAATAAAGTGTAGCGATTTAAATTATCTGCCTTAAACCAATTAGCATACAAAAAGAGGTTTTCAAGATCACTGTCTTTACTTGCAATTATTAAAAAACTCATTGGTTCTTGACTGTTTCCCCTTAATGTTTCAGAGTACTTAGGGAGATTTGAATTTTCAAAGTATTTAAAAGGAGAAGCTGTTATAACTTGTTGTTGTGAAACAAAAGTAGGATTTACAGGCTTATTATACAAAATGCCAAAACCTATATAAAAAACTACTTCCAAAAGTAAAAGTGTGATAATTATTCTTTTTAACCTTAACGAAAAGGTTACATTAACAATTTTTTTATACACCGCCCATTCAAAAATAGAAATTGCAATAATCAGCCACAAAAAACCTAAAAGATAACCACCTATCACATCGCTTAAGTAATGCAGACGTAAATATATTCTGCTAAAACCAATAAAGAAAATAATTATTGTAGAAATTATTAAGATATTTATTTTCTTTTTTCTTCCTTCTCTTGTGCGAAGCAATGCATAAGCAATAAATCCATAAAAAGCAGCTGCTATTGCTGCGTGTCCGCTTGGAAAAGAAGTTGTTTTCTCAAGAAAGATTGCAGTTATTGGCCTTGGGCGATTAAAAGCAATTTTTCCTAAAGTATCAAAAAACTGTGTTCCAAGAATTGCTAGCCATAAAGCAAAAATATATGCTTTTTTTCTTAGTAAGAAAAATATTATAGATAAAATTAAACCTAAGCTTATAACTACTTGCCAATTCCCAAGAAGAGTAACCCAATAAAAAAACTTAATAAACCAATCATCTCCAAAAATATACATTAAGTTTTCTATTCTTTTATCAGTTGCAAAAATTGTCTCTGATAAAATAAAATTTCTAATAAATCCGAAAAAAAGAAACAATACGTAAAAAAATGCAACTGTTAGAAATGTTAAAGGAAGCCCAAAAAAAACTTTTCCTCTAAAACGAGCTTTTAAAAAATTATAAAAAACATTATTTTCTCTAGCTAAAAAGGAATTTTCAATTCTTCTCTTAATTAAGGTGAAGATAGTGCTAATTGCCTTTAATATTATTTTTCCTTCTCCCTTAGTAAGGGATTGTTTTAGTAAGTATAAGAAGAGTAGAAATAAAACAAAAATTGACATTAAAACCTGCGCTCTTGTTGCCCAATACTCTGCTAATTGCCATGTCCTACCAAAGAGAAGACCAATAAAAAGATAAAAAACTACCCAGGAAAACGCAGAAAAAATATTCCAAAATAAAAATTTCTTAAAACTCATTTTAAATGTACCAGCAATAAATGGAGTTATTGATCTAAGAGGACCTGTAAATCTTCCTAAAAAAATACTTTTCCCACCATGTTTTTTAAAAAAGATTTTTCCTTTCTCAAACCTTGCAATTTTTAAAAACCTATTTTCATTTTTAAAAAATCTTGTTCCTTTTCTTCCAACTAAAAAACTTATTAAGTCTCCTAGAACAGCTCCTAAAAAAGCAAGAAAGATAATTAAAGGAATATTTAAAAATTCTTCTGTAAGTAAAAATCCGATAAAAACCAAGAAGATTGATCCTGGAATAAATAAACCAATAATAATTAATGATTCAAGAAAAGAAGAAAGAAAGACCAAAACATACCAAGGTAAGTTGGACTGAAAAGAAATAGAGGTAAATATGTTATATAAATCCATGTTTAAGTATTCTATTGCTATTGAACTTATTTTTCAAATTTTCGTAATAGGTGAGTGAGTTGACTTAAATTCTTAAGTAAGCTACATTTAAATTATGACTGCTCAAGAAAAAACTGATAAAGACAAAGAGCATGAAAAAGACACTGATGATCAGTACTTTGAAGAAGTAAGAACACTTCTTTCCTGGAAAGCACCTGGCAGACCATTTAGAAAAAGAAGCAAACAGTATTATTTAACTAGCATTTTAATTGCTTTTTTAATTGAAGTTATTCTTTTTCTGTTTTCCCAATATTTACTTATGCTAGTTGTAGTTTCTCTTCTATTTCTGGCTTTTGCACTAGCTTCAGTTCCACCACGTAATTTTCATTATCGTATAAGCACTGAGGGAATAATGGTTGAAGATCATTTCTTTTTATGGCAAGAGCTTTATGATTTTTACTTTAATAAAAGGGACAATATGGACTCACTGCATGTTGGAACACATACATTTTTCCCAGGAGAAATAATAATTCCTCTTGAGGGAGTAGATAGAGAACATGTAAAGCAAGTACTTCTTCCCTTTTTGCCATACAGAGAATATGTAAAGCCTACATTTATGGAAAAATCAGCAGACTGGCTTACTCATAATTTTCCTCTTGAAAAAACTAATTTAAATTCTTAAGTTGCTCCTAATCTTTTAATAAAGTAAAATACGAGTGTAATTTTATACTTGTACCCGTAGTTCAATGGATAGAACACCTGGTTGCGGTCCAGGCGGTTGGAGGTTCGATTCCTCTCGGGTACGCATTGGTGGGATGCTGGAGTTTGGCCAATCAGGCTGGTCTCGAAAACCATGCGGGGCGAAAGTCCTACGGGGGTTCAAATCCCTCTCCCACCGCCATATTATGAAATTTGAATTTTCAGCAGGTGGAATAGTCTTTAAAAAAGACAAGAATAAGATATATATCCTTGTCTCAAAACATTCTGAGCATCACGGATGGGTTTTTCCAAAAGGATTAATAGGAGATAATATTAAAGGTGAAAAAAAAGAAGATACTGCAGTAAGAGAAGTTAAAGAAGAAACAGGGATAAATGCAAAAATTTTAAAACCTTTAAATCCAGTTTCTTATTATTATGTTTGGGAAAAAGAAAAAATTAAAAAAACCGTCTATTATTTTGTAATGGAGCACTTATCAGGAGATTTTAAAGACAGAGATTTTGAAATGGAAGAAGTAGAATGGATTTTAAAAGAAAACGTTTATAAAAAACTAACTTATAAATCAGATAAAGAGGTTTGGCAAGAAACAAAGAAAGCTTTTTTTTAATCTTTCTAAAATATGAATTTAAATCACTTACTTTATCCTAAAAAAAGCCATAGAAAAGATATTTCTTTTCCATCAGATACTATTGCACTTGCTGAGTTCCTAGGAATTGTATTCGGAGATGGTGGAATTAATAATGATTGGCAACTAGTAATTTCCTTAAACTCCAAGCTTGATTTAGAATATTCAAAATATATTCTAAATTTAGTTAAAAAACTTTTTACTTTTGATGCCATAGCGAGAAAAAGAAAGAATGAAAACACTCTTGATATAGTAGCATCAAGTACGAGTCTTGTTGAATTTTTAATTTCAAAAGGGGCAGTTAGAGGTAATAAAATTTTAAACAAAATAAACATCCCAAAATGGATAGGAAAAAATAATGACTACTGCAAGGCGTTTGTAAGAGGACTGGTTGATACTGATGGTTGTCTTTACATTCACAGACATAAAATAAAAAAAAGTATCTATATTAATATTGGCTTTTGCTTTACTAGTTATTCTCCTGAAATAATAAGTTCTGTTGCCAAAATATTAAGTGAAAATAAAATTATTCCGCACATGGATAATAAAAATCAGAGAATTTATTTATATAAAGAAGCTGCTGTGATAAAATACTTAACTATATTTGGATCGTCAAATCCAAGAATTTTTAATAAAATTAACAAATGGAGAGATGCGAGAGCGGTTTAATCGGTACGATTGGAAATCGTATGTGGTCGCAAGACCACCGGGGGTTCGAATCCCCCTCTCTCCGCAACTTGACACAAGCTAGAAAATAATTCAAACTATACTTAATGAAAACTGCCCGAATTGTTAAGTTTTTTATTGTTTCTTTATTCTTAGTTTTATTCTTTTTTTCTTTTCAAAAACAAGCACTTGCACAAAATTATAATTACCAGCCTTCTTCAAGCTATGCAAATCCTGAAACAAATCCTAATGTACCAAAAAATCTCCATACCTATAGCCAAAGTGTAATTATTGAACTTATGTCTTCTGCATCTTGCCTTGTTATTGGAATTGACCCAATTTCTGTAAACAGAAAATGCCTTGGAATAGATACAAACACTGGAAAAATCGGTTACGTAGAAAAAAATAATGGGCTAATAGGAATCTCAGCAAATCTTATTGCAATGACTTATATCCCACCCATTAATACCTCTGACTATGTAAGCTATGTTGCGAATAATTTTGGTATTACTAAAAACACCTATGCACAGGGAGCTGGTGTTGGTTTTGATGGAATAAAACCGCTATTAAATCTTTGGATAGTTTTTAGAGATATTGTATACCTGTTATTTGTTATTGTATTTGTTTTTATTGGAATAGCAATTATGCTCAGGGTAAAAATTGATCCAAGAACTGTAATGTCTATTCAAAATCAAATACCTAAAATCATAGTTGCATTAGTATTAGTTACTTTCTCGTTTGCAATTGCTGGATTTTTAATTGATCTTATGTGGATTGTTTGCTTTTTAATAATAAATCTTTTTGCCGATGCAAATATCACTCCCAAGATAGATACAGCTAAAACAGCTGAATACATTATGAGTAATCCTTTTACGTTTATAGATAATTCACTAAGTTTAGGGGGATATGGTCTATTTCAAATTCCAATATCTATAGGAAAAACTGTTTTTGAAATTGTTCAAAACCTATTTAAATTAGATTTTGATACAGGAGGATGGGTAAGCGGATTTATTAACTGGGTAACCTCTCCTATTAAAGCAACTTTTGGATTTCTTGGGGGAATAGCAGCGTTTCTTGTTATAACAATTGCATTGGCAATAGCTCTGTTTAGACTTTGGTTTAGCCTTATTCAAGCATACGTAATGATCATCTTAGACATTATCATAGCTCCTTTCTGGATCATGTCA
>Ga0075530_1001747_pt1 | contig 10286 bp, 9 predicted proteins | sample NGEPerD_2_FD_75101 | JGI IMG/M metagenome (GOLD analysis project Ga0075530, IMG submission 75101) | Arctic peat soil microbial communities from the Barrow Environmental Observatory site, Barrow, Alaska, USA - NGEE PermafrostL1-D | ecosystem: Environmental > Terrestrial > Soil > Wetlands > Peat ...
GCTCAGCAGATCGTCCTCACGGTCATGACGCACACGAAGACCATCCTCAAATCACAGTTGCCGACGGTCATGAGCACGCCCAATGACGCCGCCGTACTCATCCAACGTGTCGCTCAACACCCCGAGGCCGTCCGGAAGTACTACGTGGACAAGGTGCGACCCTGGCTCACCGGCCACGCCGGCGTTGGTCAGCTCGCGATGCCGAGCGAGGCCTACTTCAAGGACATCATTCGGCGTGCCGCGGCGGGCGAGGACCTGACCTTCTACCGCCTCGAAGTGCGAGACGGCGCCGTGAGCGGGTGGCCCGGGGACGCCGACTGGGCCATGGACACCAACGCCGTCGCGGAGGCGTGCGGTACCTCGACCAAGGCAAGCCCCTACGGTCCGGTGCTGCTGAGCTGGCAGGCCTTTCCGACCGGCCAGCAGCCGCCTCCGGCGGTCTCCTCCGAAGACCTCGCTGCCTACGCCTACGAGGTGATGGACCTCAAGCGTCCGACCCTGGAGTGGAACCCGCACCTCGCCTCCGCCGGCGACGCCACCCTGGTCAACCTCCCGACGTGGCTCTGGACGCAGGACCCGGCCGCCGTCGAGGAGCGCCAGGTCACCGCCGAGGCCGCCGGCGTGAGCGTCACCGTGACAGCGGAGCCCAACGGCATGACCGTCAGCAGCCCGGTCGGCGGGACCGACTGCTCGGCCGAGCAGGCGCGCACGGCCTACGCGCAGGGGGTGGACCCGGACTCCGCGTGCGTCTTCACGTTCCCGAGCGGGTCGTTCCGGTATGCCGGCGGTTTCCCGGTCCAGGCGACCACAGGCTGGCAGGCCACGTGGACCAGCAGCACGGGGCCTGGCGGCGACCTCGAGCCGAAGAGCAGGTCGGGCGTGACGAACATCCCGGTCATCGAGGTCCAGTCGCGTGTGAACAGCGTCTCCTGAGCCACTTCGGACAGCCGTCCTCGCGCTCGGTCGGCGACCGGTAATCTTGTCGGTTGTGCCCACCTCCCTCATTCGTCAGGTCCAGGCCGAGGTCGACCTGCTCGCTGCCGAGCTGATCGCGTTCCGTCGCGACCTGCACGCCCACCCGGAGCTCGTGGGCCGAGGAGCGAACCTCCGCAGTCATCGCCAAGCGGCTCGACGAGGCCGGCCTGGCACCGCGGCCGCTGCCGCGCAACGGGCTGGTCGTGGACATCGGTTCGGGGCCCGGCCCAGTGATAGCCCTGCGCGCCGATCTCGATGCGCTCCCGGTCGAGGACCGCACCGACGACCCATGGTCCAGCACGGTTGCCGGCGTGGCCCACGCCTGCGGCCACGACGTGCACGCCTCCGGGCTGCTCGGTGCCGGTCTGGCGCTTGCCGCCATGGCAGACGAGCTTTCCGGCCGGGTGCGCCTGATCTTCCAGCCGGCTGAGGAGATCATGCCCGGTGGTGCCCTGATGTCGATCGAGGCAGGCGCGCTCGACGGTGTCTCCCGGATCTTCGGGCTGCATGCCGATCCGGGGCTGGACGTCGGCACCGTCGGACTCCGTGAGGGCCCGGTCACCGGGGCCGCCGACTCCCTCGACGTGCTGCTCTCCGGCAAGGGCGGCCACACCTCGCGCCCGCACCTGACCGAGGACCTCACCTTCGCGCTCGGAAAGCTGATCACCGAGCTTCCTGCGGTGCTCTCCCGTCGACTCGACCCCCGCGCGGGGGTCAGCGTGGTGTGGGGGATGGTCCGCGCCGGCTCCGCGGTCAATGTCATCCCGGCCACCGGGCGTGCTGGTGGCACCGTCCGGATGCTCGACGCCGTCGCCTGGGCCGACGCCGAGGAGCTGATCCGGGACACCATCGACCAGATCGTGGAGCCCTACGGTGTGCACCCCACCGTCACCTACGTCCGCGGCGTTCCGCCGGTGGTCAACGAGCACCGGTCCACCATGCTCCTCGGCCACGCGGTCGAGTCCGTCCTCGGCGAGGAGGGCCACGTCGCGATCTCGCAGAGCCTCGGCGGAGAGGACTTCGCGTGGTACCTCGAGAGCGTCCCCGGGGCGATGGCCCGGCTGGGCACGCGCACCCCGGGTGGGCCGACCTACGACCTCCACCAGGGGGACCTGCGGGTGGACGAAAGGGCGATCTCGATAGGCGCTACGGTGCTTGCCGCGGCCGCCCTGATGTCGATGGTCACCGACGCATAACACTTGCCGGGATCGCTACTTGGGCCCTAGGAGCAGCCCGGCGGCTCGCATAGGGTGCCCGCATCGCGTGCCCGTGAGCGGCACCCCAAGATCGAGGAGTCATCTTGCGTAGGTTCGGCAAGATCGCGGCAGTAGCACTGGTGGGCGCACTTGCCCTCACCGGTTGTGGCAGTGGCAGTGGCAGCGTCGACTCGGACTCGAAGGCCGCGGCGGACATCTGCAAGAGCGCCGAGGGCGACGGACCCAAGGTCGGCGTCGCATACGACGTGGGTGGCCGCGGTGACCAGTCGTTCAACGACTCCGCCTACCGCGGGCTGACCAAGGCCGTCGATGAGCTCAGCGCCGCCTGCATCGAGGCCAAGGCAACGCCGGACGACAATGACACCACCCGCGCCGAGCGCCTCCGCACGCTGGCCGAGGGCGGCTACAACCCCGTGATCGCGGTCGGGTACCTGTACTCGCCGGCCGCAGCGAAGGTCGCGGCCGAGATGCCCGACACGAACTTCGCGGTGATCGACGGTTACAGCACCACACTGACCAAGTCGCCGCTGAAGAACCTCAACGACCTCGTCTTCGCGGCGAACGAGGGGTCCTACCTCGTTGGTGTCGCTGCGGCACTCAAGACGCAGGCCAAGCATGTCGGCTTCGTCGGCGGGGTCCCCGGCAACGTGATCGGCCCGTTCGAGGCGGGCTTCCGAGCAGGTGTGGCCTCGATCGACCCGGCGATCAAGGTCGACGTCCAGTACCTCACCCAGGATCAGACCGACTCCGACACCGCGTTCGAGAACCCCGCCGGAGGCAAGGCCGCCGCGACGCCGATGTACGAGGGCGGAGCCGACATCGTCTTCCAGGTGGCCGGCAAGTCGGGTCTGGGTGTGTTCCAGGCCGCGACGACCGCGGGTGACGGAAAGTGGGCCATCGGCGTCGACTCCGACCAGTACCTCACCGCGCCGAAGGAACAGAAGGCGCACATCCTGACCTCGGCCCTGAAGCGGATCGACACGGCGGTCTTCGACGAGGTCAAGTCGTTCAAGGACGGCGCCCTGAAGCCCGGTTTCGTCAACTACGACCTGAAGACGGACGGTGTGGGTTACACCAAGTCGGGCGGATTCGTCGACGACGTCGCTGACAAGATCGACGCCGCGGCGGAGCAGATCAAGAGCGGCGAGGTCAAGGTCCCGACCGACCCCAAGCAGGTCAAGTAGTACTGGGTCAAGTAGTACAGGGGGAGCCGGGACCGCCCAGCTCCCCGCAGGCAGGACTGGTGCCCGGGCGACGCGCTAACGTGTCGCCCGGGCATTGGTCGTCCCCAGAGAAAGCGCCAGAAAGAGCTCCAGTCAGGAGGGACCGTGACGGCGGTCGTCGATCCACCGGTCGCACCGGCTTCAGGGCAGGCCATCGAGCTGACGGGGATCGGGAAACGGTTCCCCGGTGTCATCGCCAACCACGACATCGACATCACCATCCACTCCGGCACGATCCACGCCCTGGTGGGGGAGAACGGCGCGGGCAAGTCCACGCTGATGAAGATCCTGTATGGCGTGCAGAAGCCGGACGACGGAACCATCACCGTGAACGGTGAGCAGGTCACGTTCTCCACCCCGGCAGATGCGATCGCCGAGGGCATCGGCATGGTCTTCCAGCACTTCATGCTGGCCGACAACTTCACCGTCCTGGAGAACGTCACCCTCGGCGCGGAGAAGCTCCACGGAATCGGCGACGCCGCACGCCAGGAGATCCTGAGCATCTCCGAGAAGTATGGCTTCGGCCTCGACCCCGACGAGCTCGTGGAGACCCTAGGGGTCGGGGAGCGTCAGCGAGTGGAGATCCTCAAGGTGCTCTACCGCGGCGCGAAGATCATCATCCTCGACGAGCCGACAGCCGTGCTCGTCCCCCAGGAGGTCGACGCCCTGTTCGAGAACCTGCGCCAGCTCAAGGACCAGGGTCACACCCTGATCTTCATCTCCCACAAGCTCGACGAGGTGCTCGCGATCGCCGACGACATCACCGTTGTCCGCCGCGGCACGACGGTGGCCTCGGTGAAGCCCTCGGACGTCACCTCCCACCAGCTCGCCGAGCTGATGGTCGGCAGCGAGCTGCCCTCGCCGAGCACCGAGGACTCCACGGTCACTGATCGGGTGCTGCTCTCGGTGCGCGGCATAGACGTCCAGGACGCGGCGGGACGACCGGAGCTGACCGACATCAGCTTCGACATCCACGCGGGGGAGATACTCGGCATCGCCGGTGTCGAGGGCAACGGCCAGGCCGAGCTGGTGGAGACCCTGATCGGCATGCGGCACCCGATCTCCGGCAGCGTCCGGCTCCGCACCTCGCAGCACGGCGACAAGGACATCACCGGATGGTCGACGCGCGAGCGCCGCGAGGCCGGCATCGGCTACATCCCCGAGGACCGGCAGCGCCACGGACTCCTGCTGGACTCCCCGATCTGGGAGAACCGCATCCTCGGGCACCAGACCCGGCCGCCGGCGGTCAAGGGAGCCTGGCTGGACGTGAGGGGTGCCCGAGCCGACTCTGAACGGATCGTCGAGCAGTACGACGTGCGTACACCGGGCATCGACACCACGGCCCGTGCCCTCTCCGGTGGCAACCAGCAGAAGTTCGTCGTGGGGCGCGAGATGAGCGGTGAGCCGATCCTGCTGATGGCCTCGCACCCGACCCGCGGTGTGGACGTCGGCGCCCAGGCGCAGATCTGGGACCACATCAAGAACGCCCGTCGTGAGGGTCTGGCTGTGTTGCTCATCTCTGCCGACCTCGACGAGCTGATCGGCCTTTCGGACTCCATCCGGGTGCTGTTGCGGGGTCGCCTCGTCGGTGACTTCGACCCGCGGACAGTTACGCCACAGCAGCTCGGTTCGGCGATGACCGGGGCAGGTGACGACGCGTGAGCCTCGTACGCCGTGCCGCAATGGGTCTCGCGGCTCCGGTGCTCGCTTTCCTGGTCGCCGGGGTGGTGGCCAGCGTCGTGCTGCTCATCTCCGGTGACGACGTGGGCGCGTTCTGGGACGTGATGTTCTCGATGCCCAAGCACCGCAACATCGTCAGCATCCTCAACACCAGCGCGGTGCTCTACCTGTCCGGTGTTGCCGCCGCCATCGGCTTCCGGATGAACCTGTTCAACATCGGCGTCGAGGGGCAGTACCAGCTGGCCGGCCTCGCGGCCGGTGCCTTCGCGGGTGAGGCGTGGCTGCCGGGACCGTTCAACACGGTGGGCGCCATCGTGGTCGCGATGATCACGGGCGCTCTGTGGGCCGGCATCGCCGGCATCCTGCGCGCCACGCGCGGCGTGAGCGAGGTGATCTCGACGATCATGCTCAACGCGATCGCGGGCTCGTTGATCGCCTACTGCATCTTGCAGATCGGGGTGGACACCGGCAACGCCAGGAACACCAAGCAGATCCCGGAGGGCGCACGCGTAGGCACCATCGAGGTCTTCGGCGACAGTCCCACCCAGCTCTTCGGTCTGTCGCTGCTCGCGATCGTCGTCGGGATCGCCTTCTGGGTGCTGCTGAACCGGACCCGGTTCGGCTTCGACCTGCGCGCCTCCGGCGCCTCGGAGACTGCGGCGGTCGCCAGCGGCGTCAACGTGAAGAGGATGGTGGTGATCGCGATGCTCATGTCGGGCGCGGTGGCGGGGCTCGTCGGTCTGCCCGTGATGTTCTCCGACTCGTTCAGCTACGGGTCGTCCTTCCAGACCGGCCTCGGCTTCACCGGCATCGCGGTGGCCCTCCTGGGGCGTAACAACCCGGTCGGGATCGCCTTCGGCGCGCTGGTCTTCGCGTTCCTCACCGAGCAGGCCACCCTGCTCAACATCCTCGCCGGAATCTCGCCCGACATCGTCAAGGTCACCCAGGGCGTCATTCTGATGGCGGTGGTGATCGCCTACGAGGTCGTCCGTCGCTACCGGGTTCGCCTGGAGCAGGCGTCGGTCGCCGAGCGGCTGGCCGAGAGCAGACCGGCCCCTGAGCAGCCGAAGGAGCCAGCCACATGAGCGTCGCACCGGAGACGGCCTCGGCGCCGATCGAGACACCGGAGGAGTACCACCACCGCCGCAACCGCGTCCTTCTCTACATCTTCGCCGGCTTCGTGCTGCTGTCCGCGGTGCGCGTGGTCAGCGGCGCCGAGCAGCTCACGTCGTCGGGAACGCTGGCGGTCACCCTGACTGCGACGATGCCCATCGCGATGGCCGGGCTCGGAGGCCTCTGGGCCGAGCGTGCGGGCATTGTGAACATCGGTCTCGAGGGCATGATGATCATGGGCACAATCGGGGCGGGCTACTTCGCCTTTCACTACGGCGTGGTCGCAGGGGTCCTCGGCGCCGCCCTGTTCGGTCTCCTGGGCGGCGCGCTGCACGCGCTCGCGACCGTCGTCTTCGGCGTCGACCACATCGTCTCCGGTGTGGCGGTCAACATCATCGCCCTCGGGGTCTCCGGTTTCCTGGCCGAGGCATGGTTCAGCGGTCTCGAGGGCGGCGGTCCGACCCAGTCACCGCCGCTGCCGGAACCCTTTAAGATCAACATCCCGTTCATCTCCGAGCCGGCGAATGCCCTGGAGGAGAAGCACTGGTTCCTGATCAGCGACCTGGCCTCGGTCGTCGAGATGTTCACCAAGGACCTCTCCTCGCTCGTCGTGCTCGGCCTGCTGCTGATCGTAGGCACCTGGTGGGCCCTGTGGCGCACCACGTTCGGCCTGCGGCTGCGTTCGTGTGGTGAGTCACCGGCGGCCGCGGAGTCGCTGGGCGTGAACGTCTACCGCTACAAGTTCATCGCGGTGCTCGTCTCCGGCGCCTTGGCCGGCTTCGGTGGCGCGCTGCTGGCGATGGTGTCCAGCTCGGGCTTCCAGGTCGGACAGACCAACGGCCGCGGCTACATCGGACTGGCGGCAATGATCTTCGGCAACTGGCGGCCGACCGGCATGTTCATGGGCTCCGCCCTGTTCGGCTTCACCCAGGCGCTGCCCTTCCGTGAGGGCACCGTGTCGGTGCACGCGCTGCTGCTCCTCGTGGCCGCGATCCTGTTCGCCGTGGCGCTTGTACAGCTGCTTCGTCGTAGGCGGGCGCACGCGTTGGGCGCACTGGTGTTCGGGTTGGTGTTCCTTGGGTGGTACCTCACGACCGAGATCATCGCCCGCGAGTTCACCACCATGGCGCCGTACATCGCGGTGCTGCTGGTCCTCGCTTTCGCCTCCCAGCGCCTGCGAATGCCCGCGGCCGATGGACAGGTCTATCGCAAGGGCTCTGCCGGGTGAGCGATTCTCCCCCTCAGGACACGCAGGAGTTCGACTGGGACGCGCTCACCGCCCAGGCCGTCGAGGCGGCGACGAACGCCTACGCGCCGTACTCCCTCTTCCCGGTGGGCGCGGCTGCCCGGGTCGACGACGGCCGGGTCGTGGTCGGCTGCAACGTGGAGAACGCGGCGTACGGCGTCGCCCTGTGCGCAGAGTGCGGCATGGTCTCCCAGCTGCACATCACCGGTGGCGGCCGGCTGACCCACGCGGTGTGCGTCAACGGCAGGTCCGAGGTGATCATGCCGTGTGGACGGTGCCGCCAGCTGCTGATCGAGAACGGCGGGCCCGGGCTGTTGCTGCTCACCGTCTCCGGCGTACGCCGCATGGACGAGGTGCTGCCGGATGCCTTCGGCCCCCACGACCTCGATTGACCTGAGCGCCACCGGCGTCGTCGCGGACCGTACCCGTTCTTCGCGGAGGAGCGCATCCGCCACGAGGTGGCCTGGCACGAGCAGAGTGGCACCTGGCTCACGTTCTCGCACTCGGCCGCGGGCGCCGTGCTGCGCAACCGCAGGCTCGGCAGGATCTGGCGGGACCGGGAGCCCGCCGACCACCTCGAGCCGTTCAACCTGCTGCACCGCAACCAGATGATGGAGAACGAGCCACCTGAGCACACCCGGCTGCGACGAGCAGTCGCGGGCGCGTTCAACCGCGGACACGTCGAACGACTGCGACCGCGGGTCCAGTCACTCGCGGGCTCGCTGCTCGCCGACGTGGACCCGGCGGGCTTCGACGTCATCGGGGAGTACGCCGAACCGCTGCCCGTCCTGGTCATCGCCGAGCTGATCGGACTCTCCGGCGCGGAAGTCCCGGCGTTGCGGGGCTGGTCCCAGGCGATCGTGCGGATGTACGAGTCCACACCCTCGCAACGGGTGGTCGACACCGCGGTGGTCGCGGCCACCGAGTTCGCCGCCCTGGTGCGCGAGCACCTCGACCGGCGGCGTCGCGATCCGGGGGCAGACCTGACCACCGACCTGCTGGCCGCCGGACTGAGCGATGACGAGCTGGTCGCGGCCGTCGTACTCCTGCTCAACGCCGGCCATGAGGCGTCGGTCAACGTCTTCGGCAACGGACTTGTCGCGCTGCTCTCGCGCGGTCTGGGTCCTGGTGTGGACCCGGCCCTGACGGTGGAGGAGATGCTGCGGTTCGACTCCGCGCTGCAGCTCTTCGAGCGCACGGCCACCTCGTCGGTGGAGGTTGGGGGAGTGGTCGTCGAAGAGGGCAGAAGATCGCTGCCCTGCTCGGCGCGGCCAACCGGGACCCCGCGGTCTTCGCCGACGCTGACGCCTTCTACGTCGACCGGGACCCCAACACGCACCTGGCCTTCGGGGCCGGCCTGCACTTCTGCCTGGGTGCTCCGCTCGCCCGGATGGAGCTGGTGGAGTCGCTGACCGCGTTGTACGGGAGGTTCCCGCAGCTGGGTCTGGTCGGCGACCCGGACAGCCGGGGCACGTTCGTCCTGCGGGGCTTCCGTAGGGTCATGGTCGGCAACGCGGAATCACCGAAGGCGTGAGGGAGGTCTGATGGCAGCGCACGACGCGGTTGAGGTGATCGCAGCGAAAAGGGATAAGCGCGCCCTCACCGACAGCCAGATCGACTGGGTGATCGACGCGTACACCCATGGAGAGGTTGCCGACGAGCAGATGTCCGCGCTGGCGATGGCGATCCTGCTCAACGGCATGAACCGCCGTGAGATCTCACGCTGGACCAACGCGATGATCGACAGCGGCGAGCGGATGGACTTCTCCTCGCTGTCCAGGCCCACTGCCGACAAGCACTCAACCGGTGGGGTCGGCGACAAGATCACGCTGCCCCTCGCCCCGCTGGTGGCGGCCTGTGGGGTCGCCGTACCTCAGCTGTCCGGCCGCGGCCTCGGCCACACCGGCGGCACGCTCGACAAGCTGGAGTCGATCCCGGGCTGGCAGGCGTCCCTGTCCAACGAGGCGATGCTGAGCCAGCTCGAGGACGTCGGCGCGGTCATCTGCGCAGCGGGGACGGGGCTGGCGCCGGCCGACAAGAAGCTCTACGCCCTTCGCGACGTGACCGGGACCGTCGAGGCGATTCCGCTGATCGCGTCGTCGATCATGAGCAAGAAGATCGCCGAGGGAACCGGAGCGCTGGTGCTCGACGTCAAGGTAGGCACCGGTGCGTTCATGAAGGACCTGGAGACCGCCCGCGAGCTCGCCTCGACGATGGTGGCACTGGGCAACGACGCCGGCGTGCACACGGTCGCCCTGCTCACCGAGATGTCCACACCGCTGGGTCGAACGGCGGGCAACGCACTCGAGGTGCGCGAGTCGGTGGAGGTTCTCGAGGGCGGCGGCCCGGTCGACGTCGTCGAACTCACGATCGCGCTGGCGCGGGAGATGCTCGCCGGCGCAGGTCGCGACGACGTCGACCCAGCCGACGTACTCGCCTCGGGCGGAGCGATGGACGCGTGGCGGCGGATGATCTCCGCGCAAGGAGGCGACCCGTCAGCGTCACTCCCGACCGCGCGAGAGACGCACGTGGTCAACGCGCCCTCAACTGGGGTGCTCACCCGGCTGGATGCGATGGCGGTCGGCATGGCCGCCTGGCGGCTCGGGGCAGGGCGTGCCAAGCAGGGCGCCGCGGTCCAGGCGGGCGCAGGAGTCGAATGGCACGCCCGGCCGGGCGACCCGGTCCTTGAGGGTGGGCCCCTGATGACGTTGCACACCGACGAGCCGGAGCGCTTCGAGCGGGCGCTCGAGGCACTCGAGGGCGGGTTCGACGTGCGTGCCGACGGCTCGTCGTACGAGCCGACCCCGATCGTGCTCGACCGGGTCAGCTGAC
>Ga0075530_1001750_pt1 | contig 10283 bp, 6 predicted proteins | sample NGEPerD_2_FD_75101 | JGI IMG/M metagenome (GOLD analysis project Ga0075530, IMG submission 75101) | Arctic peat soil microbial communities from the Barrow Environmental Observatory site, Barrow, Alaska, USA - NGEE PermafrostL1-D | ecosystem: Environmental > Terrestrial > Soil > Wetlands > Peat ...
GTCGTAGTTGAGCAGCGCCTCGCCCATGCCCATGAGCACGACATTGCGGATCGACCGCGGCGCGATTCTCTCGGCGCGGGCGACCGCCAGCAGCTGACCGACGATCTCGCCCGCGGTGAGGTTGCGGCCGAAGCCGAGCGCGCCGGTCGCGCAGAACGCGCACGCGGCCGGGCAGCCGACCATCGACGACACGCAGATCGTGCGCCGGCCGGCGTATGGCATGTACACCGCCTCGGTACGCGCGCCGTCGGGCAGCGTGAAGAGGTAACGAACCGAGCCGTCGCGCGACGGGTGCCGCTCCGCGGCGTCGAACGGGTCGATGCGGTACGCGACGTCCAGCTCATCCCGCCAAGCCGCGGGGAGGTTGGTCATCTCCCCGAAGTCGCCTGAGCCTCTGACATAGAGCCATTCCGCAAGCTGCTCGCGGCGGTAGTCGGGTTGCCCGTCCGCCACTGGCAGCTGCTTGAGGTCGAGGTCGTAGAGCGAAGGAATCTTCTTCATGGTGCTGGGCTATCATGCCCTTGATCAGATGATAAGCGGTGTTCGCAAGCGTAAGGTGAAGGTAATCGGCATGGTCCTCGCCGGCGGCAAGGGCTCACGCCTTCACCCCCTCACCTGGAAGCGGACCAAGCCGGCGGTGCCCTTCGGCAGCAAGTACCGCATCATCGACTTCGCACTCAACAACATGATCAACTCCGGCGTATACGGCATCTACGTCCTTACTCAGTTCAAGGCGCAGTCGTTGACCGAGCACATCCAACGCAACTGGCGTTTCGGCGCCTTCCTCAGCGATCACTTCATCACCTTGGCGCCGGCGCAGATGTACCTCTACGAGGAGCTCGGCGCCGAGTGGTACCGCGGCACGGCCGACGCGATCTACCAGAACCTCCACCTCATCGACAACCACGGCCCCGACCTCGTCGCGATCTTCAGCGGCGACCACATCTACAAGATGGACATCAGCCACATGGTCGACTACCACCTCGAGAACGAGGCCGACGTCACCATCGCCTCGTACCCGACGCCGCTCGAAGACGGCAAGCGCTTCGGGGTGCTGCAGGTCGACTCCGATTGGCGCATAAGCGAGTTCCTGGAGAAGCCGGAGGACCCCAAGGGCATCCCCGGCCGCCCCGACTTCTGCTTGGCAAGCATGGGCAACTACATCTTCAGCGCCGACAAGCTTGTCGACCTGCTCACCGACGACGCCGGTCGCCAGACTTCCGATCACGACTTCGGCAAGGACGTGCTTCCTCGCGCCCTGCAGGAGGGCAAACGCCTGTTCGCCTACGACTTCGCGCGCAACCCCATCCCCGGCCAAGAGGGCCCCAACACGTACTGGCGCGATGTCGGCACGCTCGACAGCTTCTGGGCCGCGAACATGGACCTCGTGGCGGTGAAGCCGGAGTTCGACCTCTACAACGAGGAGTGGCCGCTGAGGACCTCTGCCGAGTACTCGCCGCCGGCGAAGTTCGTACACGAGGAGGAGAGCCGGCGGGGCCAGGCGCTCAACTCGCTGATCGCCGGCGGCGTGATCATCTCGGGATCGACGTTGCGAAACTCGGTGGCGTTCAGGCGCGTAAGGGTCAACTCCTACGCCACCGTCGAGAACTCGGTGCTGTTCGACAACGTCACCATCGGCCGGCACTGCGTGGTGCGCAACACGATAATCGACAAGAACGTCGACGTACCGCCACATACCAGCATCGGCGTCGACCCGGCGGAGGACCGCGCCCGCGGTCTCACCATCATGCCGAGCGGGATCGTGACGATCCCCAAAAGTTTCAAGTTCGATTAGTGCCGCGGCCCGGCGTCACCGACGGCTCCTGAACCGAAGCTGAATGTAAGCTTAAGCGCGGACGCCGCTGCCTTACAGTAGGGGCTCATAGCAGGGTGATAGCCTTGAGCCCATTAACGTCCGCGCCCCGCGCTAGATGCAGCGCCGCTGGACGCTGGAGGCAAAAGTCTTGAAACGATCGTTCAACCCCTGGCTGCTCGTGATGCTGCTCATCCTCGGCATCTTCGTGTTCAACCAGTTCAACTCGACGGGCGCCAACCGCGAGATCACCTTCTCGACATTCACCAGTCTTGTCGAACAGGGCACTGTCGCCGCTGTCGTCGTTGACCGCAACACCGGCAACATCACCGGCGAGCTCTCCAGTGAGACTCAGGTGACCATCGACGGCGCACCGCAGACGATCCGCACGTTCCGCACGACTGCGATCCTCACCGACACGCTGCTCGAGGACCTGCGCGGCAACGTCGAGCAAGTGACCATCCGTAACCCACCGCAGTGGATCGGTATCCTGCTCGGCTCCATCTTGCCCATCGCGATACTGCTCGGCTTCTTCTGGTTCGTGTTCATGCGCGCTCAAGGCGGGCCCAACCAGGTGATGCAGTTCGGGCAATCGCGCGCCAGGACGTTCGGGCGCGAGAACAAGGTGAACACGACCTTCGGCGATGTCGCCGGCCACAAAGAGGCGAAGCAAGAGCTGGTCGAGGTCGTCGACTTCCTCAAGAGCCCGCAGAAGTACCTGCGCATCGGCGCCGAGATCCCCAAGGGCGTACTGCTCGTGGGCCCGCCCGGCACCGGCAAGACGCTGCTGGCCAGGGCGGTTGCCGGTGAGGCAGGCGTGCCGTTCCTCACGGTAAGTGCGTCTGAGTTCATGGAGATGTTCGTCGGCGTAGGCGCCAGCCGCGTTCGCAGCCTGTTCGAGGAGGCCCGCAAGGCGGCCCCCGCTATCATCTTCATCGACGAGCTCGACTCCATCGGCCGGCGCCGCGGGGCCGGCATCGGCGGCGGGCACGACGAGCGCGAGCAGACCCTCAACCAGATCCTCTCCGAGATGGACGGCTTCGAGAAGGACACCTCGGTGATCATCATCGCGGCCACCAACCGCCCCGACATCCTCGACCCCGCCCTGCTGCGTCCCGGCCGCTTCGACCGCCAGGTGACTATCGGCCTCCCCACGCAGCGTGAGCGCGCCGAGATCCTCAAGGTCCACGTGCGCAACAAGCCAATCGCCGAGGACGTGAGCCTCGAGCGGTTGTCCGAAGCCACGCCGATGTTCTCGGGCGCCGACCTCGAGAACCTGACCAACGAGGCCGCGCTCATCGCCGCGCGCACCAGTAAGCAGATAATCAACTGGAACGACTTCAACGAGGCCCTCGACCGCATCACCCTCGGCCTGCGGCGCGGCAGCCTGGTCCCGACCGAGGTCGAGCGCAGCGTGCTCGCCTATCACGAGTCGGGGCACGCCGTGGCCTACGCCGCCCAGCCAGAGCTCGGCGAGATCCGCAAGGTGACGATAATGCCGCGCGGCGGCGCCGGCGGCTTCATGGCGCCCTTGTCAAGGGAAGAGATGTTCTACAACGTCGACCGCTACCGCTCGCAGCTGATCGTGGCCTTCGGCGGCCGCATCGCCGAGAAGCGCATAACGGGCACCATCTCCTCGGGGGCGAGCAACGACCTCAAGCAGGCCACCGACCTCGCCAAGCAGATGGTCCTCGACATGGGCATGGGCAGCGATGAGTTCGTCGCCTGGGGCTCCGACCAGGGACCGATCTTCCTCGGCGGTGAGATCTCCAGGCGCAAGGACTTCAGCGAGGAGACGGCTCGTGAACTCGAGGAGCAGGTCTCGACAATCCTCGAGTCGACGTACGCCGAATGCGCCCAGCTCATCGAGAAGAATTGGACGGCTGTCGACGCGGTCGCCAAGGCGTTGCTCCAGCGCGAGACCCTCGACGGGAAGCTGATAAAGAAGGGTGTCGCCATGGCTACCGAGGGCGCGGCAGTCGACGAGATCGTCGACTGGATCATCGACTCGTCGGTCGAAGCCGAGCGCAAGCTCCAGGAGACCGAGGAGCGCGAGCGCAAGGCGGCCGAGGCGGAACGCCGGCGCAAGGCGAACGAGGCCGGCCGCATCACCGGCGGCCACGGCATCGATCCACGGCCGGCCCAGGAACCCGGGGCCTGACCAGCCCAAGGCTACTAGTAGCGGCGCATACACTCGGGGTGAGGCACTAACGTGTCGTTACTCGACGGCAAGTACGAGGTCATCAACCAACGCCCGCTCGACGGCGGCCGCACGCTGTTCGACGCCATCGCGCCGGACGGCACTCCGCTGCGCATCGAGTGGTTCGAACTGCCGCCGGGCGAGGACGCCGCGTTCGAGCGCTACAGGAGGTTGCTCAAAGGCCTCAAGCGCGACGACCTGGCCGCGGTACACGACGTGATCTCGAGGCCGGGCGCGAAGTACGTCGCGTGGCTGAAGCCGGGATCGGGCACGGTGCCGGCTTCCCGAGCCGAGCTCGAGCTGACCCTGGCCGACAACGGTTTCGCCCTGGCCGCTGCCGACATCCGCGCGCGAGGGCCCCGGCGCCCCGGCGTGCTCTACGGCCTCGGCTTCGACGGACGGGCATTGCCGACCGTAGGCCTCACGGAGACCGAAGCCCCACCCGCCAAGCCGCTTCGCACGGGCGGCCCGTCACTGCCCGGGCTCGAGCGGGTGCCCCTTCCCTACCTCAGTTGGGGCGTGGCCGGCGTGCTGCTCATCGCCACGTTGCTAACGGCCTACCTGGCCTTCGAACGACGCGTCGTCGACACCGTGGTGAGCGTGCCGGACGTCCTCGGCCAGGACGTGCTCGAGGCCATAGACGAGCTGAGCGCGCTTCGCCTCGAGGTCGAGGTGAGGCCGTTCGCCTCGGACGCGGCGGCCGGCAGCGTGGTCGCTGCCGAGCCACCGGTGGGCACCGAACTAAGGCCCGGCCGGCGGGTGCGGCTCACCTACGCCCTTCCCTCTGGACAACTGGCGCGGGTCAAAGCGCCGGGGTTGGTGGGCTTGAGCTTCCCCAGCGAGGTGCAGGCCGCTCTCACCGCGGCCGGCCTGACGCTTGGCGAGGTGGCGCGCATCGCCGCGCCGACACCGGCCGGGATCGTGCTCGCGCAGACCGCGGGTCCGGGCGAGCAGGTCGGCGCCGGTACGCCTATCGACGTTCTGCTCTCCACGGGGCCGGCCAAGGAGCAGACCTTCCTACCCGACCTTGTCGGCCTGGAGCTGGAGGATGCTACCGAACTGGCCCGCATCGCCGGCCTCGACCCCAGCCGCATCCTTGTCGACGAGGTCTCCTCCGGAGGCGGCTTCGCGGGTGAGGTGCTCGGTCAGTCGCTGGCCGCCAACCTGCCGGTCGCCACCGACGACGCGACGCTGCGCCTTGTGGTGCAGGCGGGTTCACCTACCGCCGCCGCCGACGGCGCTCCCGACCTCGTCGGGATGTCGTTGGAGGAGGCTCAACGGGCCGCAGCAAGCGGCGACTGGACTCTCGAGGTTCGGCGCCTTGCCAGCCAGGCGTTGCCAGCTTCCATGGTCGTCGACCAAGCGCCCGCGCCCGGAAGCCCACCCACGGACGGCTCGCCGCGCCAGCTGGCGCTGACACTCAACGTGCATCCAGTGGCGTTGCGAGATCCCGGGGTACGCGCCGTGGTGAGGGAGCCGGAACCGCGCCAGGTCGCCTACGCCTGGACGATTCTGCCCGGCATCGCCAGCACCAGGGCGCAGGTCTGGGCCCATAGTCTCGACGGCTCACGCACGCTTGTCGCTACCCCCACGGTGGAAGGCGGGGAGGTTCTAAGGGGTGTGTGGACGACCAACGATCCAGGACCGCTGACGTTCGAGCTGCTGCTAGGCGACATCCCCTACGGCGACCCACTAATGGTGCCTTGAGGGGTCACGGGCCAACTCGTGCCCGGCCTTCTGACACGACTCGGCGCCGGGGGTATAGTGGCCGGCGGCAATGTCGGTGAGGGCCGATGAAGGTGGCGGCTCGTAGGCCGCACGCGGCCCAAGTTTCGCCCGCGTCCTCAAGAACCTGACCTCTAGGCAACAAGCGAATAGTCAATTAGCGAAGTGCCACACCGTGGACGAACCCTAGGAGTTACGTGCTCAGAACCATCCGTGATCTCGCGCCATACCTGAAACGCCACCGGCTCAGCCTGTGGGTGGGTTTCGGTCTGGTGCTGGCGAACGGCTACCTGTCGACCTTCGCGCCACTCATTCCCGGCCGCGTCATCGACGCTCTGCGCACGGGCGCGGTAACCACGCCGTTCCTCGTCCGTGAGGTGGGGCTGCTCGTGTTCGTCACGCTGGCCGCGGCCGGCGCGATGACGATGGTCAGGCGCCTGCTGCTCAGCGCCAGCTGGGAAGCCCAGTTCGACATACGCCACGACATCTTCACGCACTTCACCAGGCTCGACGGCCAGTACTACGACAACACCCGCGTCGGCGACCTCATGGCCCGCCTCACCGCCGATCTCAACGCCGTGCGCATGCTCATCGGCGTCGGGATGATGCACGGCCTCAACACCACCTTCCTGCTCGGCTTCACGCTCTACAGGATGTTCTCGCTGTCGACGACGTTGACGCTGCTCACGCTCACGGTCGTGCCGTTCATCACGATCTCGTTCTACGTTCTGCTGCGGATCATCCACCGCCGCTATCAGAAGGTCCAGGAGCAGTTCTCGGACATCGCGGCGATGGCCCAGGAGAACTTCAGCGGCATCCGCGTGGTGAAAGGCTTCGGCATCGAGTCGCGTGAGTTGAGCAAGTTCGGCCGCCTCAACGACGAGTTCGTGCGCCGCAACCTCTCGCTTACGCGCGTCGACGGGCCGCTCTTCCCGCTCATGGAGTTCCTCTTCGGCCTCACGATCTCGCTGTTGCTGCTCGTCGGCGGCCGTCTCGTGCTCGGCATCGGCGGCGACCTCACCATCGGCGAGTTCTCGAGCTTCGTGTTCCTCTTCGAAGGCATCCAGTGGCCGCTCATCGCCCTCGGCTGGATCGGGAACCTCGTCCAGCGGGGCGCGACCTCCTGGAAGCGCTTGCGCGAGATACTCGACGCCAAGCCGGAGGTAACCGACACCGCGCTCACCGACTTCTCGCTCACCTCGATAGAGGGCCACATCGAGCTGCGCGACGTCTCGATGACGTTCGACGGTGTGCGCGCGCTCGACCACGTGAGCCTTACCATCGAGCCGGGTGACTCGGTCGGGCTCACCGGCCGCACTGGCTCGGGCAAGACCCTCATCGCCCGGCTCGTCGCGCGGCTCGACGACCCCGACGCCGGTCAGGTGCTCATCGACGGCATCGACGCAAGGCGCTATCCGGTGGAGGTGCTGAGGCGCTTCATCGGCCTGGTGCCGCAGGAGCCCTACCTGTTCTCCGACACCATCGCCGAGAACATCGCCTACGGCGTTCCCGAGGCGCCGACCGAGGAGCTAATGCCGCGCATCAGAAATGCGGCCGAACTGGCTCAGTTGGCCGGCGACGTCGAGGACTTCCCCGAGGGCTACAAGACCAAGCTCGGCGAGCGCGGGGTGACGCTCTCGGGCGGTCAGCGTCAACGCACCGCCATCGCCAGGGCCATCATCAAGGACGCGCCGGTGATGATCTTCGACGACGCCCTCTCGGCCGTCGACACCCAGACGGAGGCGGCGATCCTCGAAGGGCTCGAGCAGGTCCACGAGGGCCGCACGACGATCATCGTCGCGCACCGCGTGAGCGCGCTCAAGGAGTGCGACCGCATCTACGTGCTTGAGCGCGGCCGCATCGTCGAGCAGGGTACCCATCGCGAGCTGGTCGCGCAGGACGGCTGGTACGCCGAGATCGACAGGCGCCAGCAGCTCGAGGAAGACCTCGAGGCCGCCTGATGTTTGAGCGCCACGGGTCAGGACGCTGGGCTGCCAGCAGCTCGAAGAAGCAAGTACCTGGGGAGGCCGCCTGATGTCCGACGACCACCGCCCGGACTTCGACGGCGAGACAGCGCCGGGAGCCGACAACGCTGCCCGGGTCGAACCGCCGCGCGTGCCCGAGCGCCCCGAGCGCCCCGAGCGCCTCACCGACATGGACCTTCCTCGCTACTCCGTCGACGCGGCCAAGGCCGAGCGGCGCGCGAAGCGGACCGCCGGCCGCAAGAAGCTAAAGCGCGACAGCGTGCTCGACGAAGAGGGCGAAGAGTTCATAAAGAGCTACGACCAGGGCATGATGCGCCGGCTGCTCACCTACATCAAGCCCTACAAGCGGCAGTTCGCCGTCGGGGTGGGATTGCTGCTCATCTACAGCATCCTGGTACCGGCGTTCCCGGCGCTTATCGCGATCGCCGTCGACCGCTACATCGTCGCCTCGCAAGAGCCGTTCGCCTCGCTGACCATGGACCAACGCCTCAACGGCCTGCTGTGGGTAGTGTTGGGTTACCTCGGCCTGCGGCTGGTCAACTTCGGCCTGCGCTACGGCTACACGTACGCGGTGGCGTGGCTTGGCCAGAACATCGTCTACGACATCCGCAAGCAGATCTTCGCCAAGATTCAACGGCTGCACATGGGCTTCTTCGACCGCACACCCGTCGGCCGACTCATCACGCGCATAACCTCGGACGTCGAGGCGATCCAGACGATGATGACCGACGGCCTCGTCGGGCTGGTCGCCGACATCGGCCTCATCGTCGGGCTCACCGTGTACATGTTCAGCATCAACTGGCGCATGGCGCTGATCACGCTGGCCGTCATGCCGGTGCTGTTCTTCGCGCTCAACTACATCAGGATCCAGCAGCGCACCGCCTACCGCGCTGTGCGCCTACGCACCTCGATCTCCAACGCCTACCTGGCCGAGAACCTTTCGGGCATGCGCACCGTCCAGCTCTTCAACCGCGAACCGCGAAACGCCCGGCGCTATGACGGGCTCAACCTCGACCTGCTCGAGGCCAACTTCGAGCAGGTGCGCTGGTTCAGCCTGTTCCACCCGACGGTGCAATTGACCTCGGCCATCGCCACCGGACTCATCCTCTACTACGCGGGCACGGCGCTCCTCGGCGACGCATTCACCGGCGCCGTCACCATCGGGATGCTGGTCGCCTACATCCAGTACTCGTCGATGTTCTTCCGGCCCCTGCAGGAGCTCTCCGACAAGTTCAACATCCTGCAGGCGGCCATGGCCTCCTCGGAGCGCATCTTCAGCCTGCTCGACACCCCAGAGCAGATCGAGGATAAGGAGGAGGCCTCGTCCTTCGACACCGGCTTCCGTGGCGAGGTGGAGTTCCGCGACGTGTGGTTCGCCTACGACAACGACGAGTGGGTCTTGCGGGGCGTCGACTTCAAGATCCAGCCGGGCCAATCGGTGGCCTTCGTAGGTCACACCGGCGCCGGCAAGACGACCATCATCAGCCTGGTGAGTCGCTTCTACGACGTGCAGCGCGGGGCGGTGCTCATCGACGGCCGCGACGTGCGCGACTACGACCAGATCGCGCTGCGCCGCCACGTCGGCATAGTGCTGCAGGATCCGTTCCTGTTCTCGGGCACGATCAGGAGCAACATCAGCCTCGACGACGACAGCATCCCTCTCGACCGCGTCATCGAGGCGGCGAAGTTCGTCAACGCCCACGACTTCATCACTCGCCTACCCGACGGCTACGACACGACCGTGCGCGAGCGCGGCGCCGGCTTCTCGACGGGCCAGAAGCAGCTCATCGCCTTCGCCCGCGCCCTCGTGCAGAACCCCGACATCCTCCTGGTGCTCGACGAGGCCACGGCCAACGTCGACACCGAGACCGAGGAGTTGATCCAGGACGCGCTGGAGAAGCTTATGCAGGGGCGCACCAGCATCATCATCGCCCACCGCCTGTCGACTATCCAGAACGTCGACCGCATCATGGTCATGCGCAAGGGCAAGCTTATCGAGGAGGGCAACCACTTCGAACTGCTGAAGAACGAAGACGGTTACTACCGCAAGCTTTACGAACTGCAGTACAGGGACCGCACCGAGGCGGCGGACTAGCCTCCCGGTCCGCCGACCGTGGGTCTCTCGACCTCAGCAGCCCGGGCTGCTTCGACCTCACGTCTGAAAGTCTTGAACGCGCCGGCCACAAGCAATCTCTCACCCTTCCTCGGCCCGGGTCTTACTCGGCCGTGCTGGAGGCGCCGTAACAAAGGCAGTGGTAGCGCGCTGACGAGCGGTCGCAGCAGCTTGAACGTCCCGACGTCTGCCTTGGTCAGTATCTCTTCGGGCCTGGAGCGCTTGTAGCTGGTGTTGGGCGGGAACGCGTCATCGAGCATACCGGGATGGAACTCGAGGTCGAGGAAGGCACACACATCACGAAGCACCCGCTCCTTGTCCGACCGCATCGACTCATAGGTGACGAGGCGGATGTTTGGTCGGTTGACGAACCCCATCTCCACGCGTCGATGCAGGTAGTAAGACGCGAGCTCACGCGCTATCACGCCTGGTTTGCTCCTGTCCGCA
>Ga0075530_1001753_pt1 | contig 10263 bp, 3 predicted proteins | sample NGEPerD_2_FD_75101 | JGI IMG/M metagenome (GOLD analysis project Ga0075530, IMG submission 75101) | Arctic peat soil microbial communities from the Barrow Environmental Observatory site, Barrow, Alaska, USA - NGEE PermafrostL1-D | ecosystem: Environmental > Terrestrial > Soil > Wetlands > Peat ...
CACCATCGACGCGCTCGCGGCCTCGGGCGGCACGGTCGGCCAGCCCGTCGACGTCCGCGGCGCGCCTGACACCTCCGCCCAGACCAGTGACGGCACCGGCGTGCCCGCCCAGACCAGTGACGGCACCGGCGTGCCCGCCCAGCCCGGCAACGGCACCGGCGCGCCCGGAACGGTCGGCATGCCAGCCAACCCCGCCCAGACCAGCGAAATCCCCGGCATCGCCGACACCACCCTGGCCGCGCTGCGGTCCCAGGCGCGCCTGCAGGTCCGCGCGATCCCGGGCGCGCCGCCGCCGATCGAGGTCTACAACCCGTCCGCCCTGGCGGTGCTGCCCGAGCCCAACCCCGGCGACATCTTCTTCGACTTCGAGGGCGACCCGCTCCACACCGAGGGCGCCGGCGCGAGCTGGGGGCTCGACTACCTCTTCGGGCTGGTCGAGCCCGATGACACCTTCCGCACCTTCTGGGCGCACACCTGGGCGGAGGAACGAGTGGCGCTCCGCGACTTCCTCGACTACCTCGGCGCCCGCCGTGCCCAATTCCCCGGAATGCACGTTTACCACTACGCCTCGTACGAACGCACGCACCTGCTGAACATCGCCGCACGGCACGGCGTCGGAGAAGACGAGGTCGACTCCCTGCTCCGCGACAACGTGCTCGTCGACCTGTACCCCGTGGTGAAGAAGGCCATCCGGGTCGGCTCGCACTCGTACTCGATCAAGAAGCTCGAGCCGCTCTACATGGGCGACGACCTGCGCGAGAGCGAGGTGACGAACGCGGCCGACTCGATCACCGCCTACGTCGTCGCCCGGGAAGAACAGATCACCGGCAACGCCGCCGAGGGGCAGCGGATGCTCGACGCCATCGCCGACTACAACCGCTACGACTGCGTGTCCACGCTGCGCCTGCGCGACTGGTTGCTTGCCCGGGCGGCCGAGTCCGGCATCCCGGTCGGCGCGCTGCAGCCGGAGAAAGAGATCGCAGAGGCCGAGCAGTCGGAACTCCGGGAGGCGCTGCTCGAGATCGCCGGCGACCCGCTCGACCAGGACCGTGACGCCGAGCAAACCGCTGCGGCATTCGCGGCCGCGGCGATCGACTATCACCGCCGGGAGCAGAAAAGTTTCTGGTGGGGGCACTTCGCGCGCCTCACCCAGCCGATCGAGGTGTGGCGGGAGACCCGCGACGTGCTCGAGATCCACGACGTGCGGGTAGAGCGCGACTGGTACCGGGAGGGCGCCCAGCGCGTCGACCGGCGCGAACTCTGGTTGCGCGGACAGTGGGCGCCGGGCAGCAGCGTCAAACCGGGCGACCAGGCCGGCCCCTTCCTGCTCTACGACTACCCCGGGCCGTTCCTCGACCCCAAGGCCGACGCGGGCGCCCGGTGCGCGAAGCCGGTGAAGATCCTCGCCGTCGACGATGACGGCAGCCTGCTCGTGGAGGAGACCCTCGGCAAGGACGTCGCGCCGTACTCGCACCGGCCGATGGCGCTGGCCCCCGCCTCGCCGCCCAAGGCGGGCAGCCAGAAGTCCGCGATCGACGAGTGGGCGCAGGCCATCGTCGACGCCCAGCCGGGCTGGCCGAACGACCCGATGGTCGACATCCTGCGCCGCGTGCCACCGCGCACCCACTCGGGCGCGCTCGCGCCGGTGGCCCCGTCCGACGAACACGGCCGGGACCGGATCGACGCGGTCGTCACGAGCCTGCTCGACCTCGACCGGTCCTACCTCGCCGTGCAGGGGCCGCCCGGCACGGGCAAGACCTACCTGGGCGCGCACGTCATCGCGGCCCTGGTGCTCACGCACCGCTGGAAAATCGGTGTGGTCGCCCAGTCGCATGCGGTCGTCGAGACGCTGCTGGATGCCATCGTCAAGGCTGGCCTGCATTCGAGCCTCGTCGGCAAGGTGGCCCAGACCGGCAGCTCGCCCGGTGAGGACGCCACGTTCACGATCCTGGGCAAGGACGGTCAGCTGCTCTTCGCCTTCGACAACGCAGCCACCGGCTTCGTCGTGGGCGGCACCGCATGGGACCTGAGCAATTCCGCCCGGATTCCGCGGCGCAGCCTCGACCTGCTCGTCGTCGACGAGGCCGGGCAGTTCTCGCTCGCCTCGACCATCGCCGCCAGCGTCGGTGCGCGCAACCTGATGCTCCTCGGCGACCCGCAGCAGCTGCCGCAGGTGAGCCAGGGCACGCACCCCGAGCCGATCGACCAGTCGGCACTCGGCTGGGTGAGCGCCGGGCACGACGTGCTGCCGGGCGAACTCGGTTACTTCCTCGCCGAGAGCCGGCGGATGCACCCCGCGGTGACCGCGCCGGTGTCGCGGCTCTCCTACGAGGGACGCCTGCGGTCGCATCCTGTCGCCACCACCCGGACGCTGGCGGGCGTCGAGCCCGGCCTGCACGTGGTCCCGGTGCCGCACGTCGGCAACGCGGTCGAGTCAGCGGAGGAGGCCGACGAGGTGGTCGCGCTCGTGCGCTCCCTGCTCGGCACGGTGTGGACCGACCCGACCGAGGGCCGCGACCGCGAACCCCTCGGCGAAGACGACATGATCGTCGTCACGCCCTACAACGCGCAGCTCGGCCGCGTGCGGGCAGCCCTGACCGCGGCCGGTTACGCGCGGGTGCGGGTGGGCACCGTCGACAAGTTCCAGGGCCAGGAGGCGGCGATCGCGATCGTGACCCTGGCGGCGTCCTCGGCCGACGACGTGCCCAGGGGCATGTCGTTCCTGATCATGAAGAACCGGCTGAACGTCGCCATCTCGCGGGCCAAATGGGCCGCCTACCTCGTCTACTCGCCCGCGCTGACCGGCTACCTGCCGGTGACACCGGATGGCGTGGCCGAGCTCAGCGCATTCATCACCCTGGTCGAGCCGCCCGCCTGACCCATCCCGGCGGGTTCGGTTGCGGAGAAAGTACCTTCCGGGCGCCCGCGAAGGTACTTTGTCCGCAATTCACCCGAAGAACGGGCCGCGCGGTGCGTCAGGCGGCTCAGGCGCGGTCGCGGGCGCGCAGGACGACCTTGCGCAGCTCCTCGGCCCAGAGCACTCCGGATGCCATGGCCACGCAGATCAGCCAGTGCGCGACATCCAGCCGGGCGGTGCCGAACGCGACCTGCAGGAACGGGAGCTCCACCACGGCCACCTGCAGCAGCACGGTGAGCGCGATCGCGCCCCAGAGCCACCGGTTGACGAAGAGCCGACGGAACGCGCTGCTCGACGCGGAGCGCGCGTTGAACGCGTTGAACAGCTGCGCGAACACGAGGGTCGTGAAGCCGGCCGTTCGGGCTACGGCGAGACTGTCGTCGCCGGGCAGCAGCCCACCGGGCAGGAACAGGTCGATCGTGGCGAGGGTGAGGACCGCCATCACGACGCCCGTTGAAACGATGCCCCACCACATGCGCGGGTCGACGGCCCGGTCGGTGAGCCCACGCGGCGGCCGTGCCATCACATCGTCGATCTCCGGATCGACGCCCATGGCCAGGGCCGGGCCGGAATCGGTGACGAGGTTGATCCACAGAATCTGGGTGACCAGCAGCGGCAACACCACGGCCTCGTCGCTCGCGCCGGACAGGCCGAGCACCCCGGCGAACAGCACACCGAGGAACACGGTCAGCACCTCGCCCATGTTCGAGGAGAGCAGGTAGCGGAGGAACTTCCGGATGTTGTCGAAGATCACCCGGCCCTGACGCACGGCCACGACGATGGTGGCGAAGTTGTCGTCGGTCAGGATCATCGTGGCGGCCTCCCGGGTGACCGCCCTGCCGGTGATGCCCATGGCGACGCCGATATCCGCCGACTTGAGCGCCGGGGCGTCGTTCACCCCGTCGCCGGTCATCGCAACGATCTGCCCGTTCGCCTGCAGCGCGTCGACGATGCGCAGTTTGTGCCGCGGCGAGACGCGGGCGAAGACGGATGCCGTGCGCACGGCATCCGCCAGCCCCGGTTCGTCGAGGCGGTCGAGTTCCACGCCCGAGATGGCCGTCGACCCCGGTGCCACAATGCCGAGGTCGCTGGCGATGCGTGCGGCCGTGGCCGGGTGGTCGCCCGTGATCATGATCACGCGCACCCCGGCCCGGTGGGCCTCCTCGATCGCTGCGGTGGCCTCGTCGCGCGGCGCGTCGATGATCCCGACGACGCCGGTGTAGATCAGGTCCTGCTCGTGGGACTCGTTGATCGGCGTGCTGGCCGGGTCGACGTGGCGGTACGCGGTGCCGAGGGTGCGGAATGCCTGCGCGGAGAGCGCCTGTACGTTCTCGTGCGCGTGGCGTCGGCGCTCGTCGTCGAGAGGCACGACCTCCTCGCCGACCTGGATCCGGTTGCAGCGCTCGAGCAGAACGTCGGGCGCGCCCTTGCTGAAGATCCGCAGGCTGCCGTCCGCGGTCTCCTCGTGCAGCGTCGACATCATCTTGCGTTCCGAGCTGAACGGGACCTCGCCGCGGCGGTCGAACCGGGCGATGCGCCCGTCGGTGCCGGTGAGCTTGCCCGCGGCGACGAGGAAGGCCGCCTCGGTGGGGTCGCCCTGGATCTCCCACTGGCCGTCGTGTTCGCGCAGTTGGGCGTTCCCGGCCAGCGAGCCGATGCCGAGCGTTCGCAGCGCCTCCGCCCGAATCACCGGATCGTGCAGCGGCCGGCCGTCGTCATCCAGCACCTGTCCCTCCGGCCGGTAGCCCACGCCCGTCAGCCGCACCGCGCCGGACGCGGTCAGCACCCGCTCGATCGTCATCTCATTCTTGGTCAGGGTGCCCGTCTTGTCCGAGCAGATCACGGATGCCGATCCCAGGGTCTCCACGGACTTGAGGCGCTTGACCACCGCGTTCCGGCTGGCCATCCGCTGCACCCCGATCGACAGCACGACCGACAGGATGGCCGGCAGGCCCTCGGGCACGGCCGCGACGGCGAGGGAGATGCCGAGCAGGAACACGGTGACGTAGTCGCCCGGGGTGGACACTCCCTGGGCGAGCACGATCGTCAGCATCACGACGAGGGCGATGCCGATGACGACCAGGCCCAGGGTGCGGCTGATCCGCTCGAGTTCCTTCTGCAGCGGGCTCGCCCCTCCCGGCGTGGCGTCGAGCATCGTCGCGATCGCGCCGACCTCGGTGTCCATTCCGGTGCCAGTCACGACGGCCCGGCCGACGCCCTCCACCACTGCGGTGCCCTTGAAGACCATGTTCGCCCGGTCGCCGAGTTGAGCGGCAGCGGGCAGGGTGTCGGGGCGTTTGCCCACGGCCTCGCTTTCGCCGGTCAGCGAGGCCTCGGCGACCCGCAAGGCGCTCTGCGAGAGGATCCGGGCATCCGCACCCACGCTGTCGCCCTCGCCGAGCGTGAGAACGTCGCCGCGCACCAGGTGGATGGTCGGGACGGTGGCCAGGTCGCCGCCGCGCAGCACGGTGGAGGATGCCGCCGTCATCGACGCCAGCGCGGCGACCGCATCGCCGGCCCTGGCCTCCTGCACGAAGCCCAGGACGGCGTTGAGCAGCACGATCGCGGCGATGACGATCGCGTCGATCGGCCAGGCGTCGGACCCCGTCGGCCCGCTCAAACAGCCACGCGCCGATGGACACCGCCACCGCCACGAGCAGCAGATAGATCAGCGGGTCGGGGAACTGGGCGAGGAGCTTCCGCCAGAGCGGCACCGGAGGGATTCCGCGCAGTGCGTTCGGACCGTCGCGCGCCAGACGCCGGGCCGCCTCGGCGACGCTCAGGCCGACCGCCGGGTCGACCTCGAGCTCCCGGACGATGTCGTCGGCGTCGACGAGCGAGGGGTCGAGTGGCATGAGATCAGTGTGCCTCACCCGCTCGGGTATTACTGACTTGCGCACAAACACCCGTCGTTGGGCGCCCGAAGGTCCATTGTCCGCAACTGAACCTGGTTTGCGACCGAAGGCGACTCAGTGCAGGGCGCCACCAGGCGAGCGGATGTCGGTCTGCACCTCGAGGCTGGTCCGCACGATGGCGAGCAGGGCTAGGGTGGCCAGCTCAACGGACATGCTCGGCCGGTCGTCGGCGACAACCTGCCCGGGGGAGTACGGGATGTGCATGAAGCCGCCACGGGCGCCCGGGTTCTCGGCTCGCAGGGTGTGCATGAGCCGGTAGAAGACGTGGTTGCAGGTGTACGTGCCGGCGGTCTGCGACACGGATGCCGGGATGCCGGCCTGGCGGAGCGCCTGGACGCAGGCCTTGATCGGGAGCGTACTGAAGTAGGCCTCGGGGCCCAGGGGCACGATGGCAGCGTCGATCGGCTGGAAGCCGGCGTTGTCGGGGATCCGGGCGTCATCGACGTTGAGGGCGACGCGTTCGAGGGAGACGCCGGACCGACCGCCGGCCTGGCCGACCGCGATGACGAGGTCGGGGCTAAGCCGATCGAGCGCGCCCGCCAGGGCCCGGTCGCAGGCCTCGACGTCCACCGGGAGCTCAACGATCTGCAGGTCCTCCGGCCCGTCCCAGAGCGCCTGCGCGCGCAGCACCGCCTGCCAGCACGGGTTCACGGTCTCGCCGTCGAAGGGTTCGAATCCGGTGAGGAGGATTGAGATCACGGGGTTCACGTTAGCGCCCGGCGGCGTAGCCCTGTGCGCCGCGCGGATTGGCTGCGGCGCCGAGCAGCCCGGTGCGCGGGTCGCGCGTCACCGCGGACAGCCGGCCGAGCGACCAGTCGCCGGCCCGGGTGACACTGTGGCCGCGGCGTTCGAGCTCGCCGATGACGTCGTCGCCGAGGCGACCCTCGACCACGGCGCCGCCGGGGGTCCAGGTGCGCGGCCAGAATGACCCCGGCATGGAGGTCGTGTGGAACGCGGGAGCGTCGATGGCCTGCTGGGGGGAGTACCCGCCGACGATCGTGCGCAGCAGGTAGAGCAGCTGCCACTGGTCCTGCTGGTCGCCGCCGGGGGAGCCGAGCGCTGCGACGGGCTTGCCGTTCTGGAGCACGAGGGTCGGGGTGAGGGTCGTGCGGGGACGTTTACCCGGCGCCAGGGTGGACGGTGCCCCCGCCTCGAGCCAGGTCATCTGCAACCGGGTGCCCAGGCAGAAGCCGAGCTCCGGGATGGTCGGGGAGGATTGCAGCCACCCGCCAGAGGGAGTGGCGGAGATCATGTTCCCCCACCGGTCGACCACGTCGATGTGGCACGTGTCGCCGCGGGCTTCACCTCTGGAATCGACGGTTGGCTCGCCGATCCCGGCGAACGCGCCGCGGCCACCCGACTGGGCGGGAGGGGCGTAGTCGGTGCGCAGTGGCGGCCGGAACGCCTCACGCCCCGGCACGGTGCCCGGCCGGAACTCGTGAGAGGCCGTCTCGGTGATCAGCGCCCGCCGCTCGGCCGCGTACTCCGCCGAGAGCAGGTAGCCCAGGGGCACATCCGCGTCGCCGTACCAGGCCTCGCGGTCGGCCAGCGCCAGCTTCTCCGCCTCCAGGATCGTGTGCGCGCCGAGGGCGGTCGACGGGTCGAGGTGCCCGTCGTCGAACCCGTCCAAAATGGCCAGCATCTGTAGGAGGGCCGGCCCCTGGCCCCAGGCGCCGGTCTTGGCGATGGTAAACCCGCGGAAGCTCGCGGTGACGGCCGGTTCGACGGATGCGACGGAACTGGCCAGATCCTGCCGGGTCAGCACCCCCGCGTGATCGGTCCCCGAGGAGTGCCGGTGCGGCGTCTGGATGAAGTCGACGATCGCCTGGGCGACAAAGCCCTCGCTCCACTCGGTGCGGGCCGCGTCGATGCGGGCCGCGCGCGTGTCGATCCCGGCGCTCGCCGAGGACGCGTCCACCGCACTGCCCGCGGCCACCAGCCGGTCGAGGGTGCGCGCCCAGGCCGCGTTGGTGACCAGCTCGCCCGCCGCCGGCACACGGCCGCCCGGCAGCCACTGTTCGGCGGAGCTCGGCCAATGATCGGTGAACAGCTCGGCGACCGTGCCGATCGTGGCACACACCCGGGCCAGGACCGGATGCCCGCCTCGGGCGTAGCCGATGGCGAACTCGAGCACGGCCTCCAGCTCCCAGCTGCCGTGGTCCCGCAGCAGGAGCAGCCAGGCGTCGACGGCCGCGGGAACCGCCGCGGCCAGCGCCCCGGCCCCTGGAACCAGCTCGAGCCCCTCGCCCAGGTACCGCTCCGGGGTCGCTGCCGCGGGGGCCGCGCCCTGACCCATCAACACGAGGGGGACATCCGGCTGCTCCGCGGTCGCGAAGATCCCGGTCATGTCGCCGCCGGGTCCGTTCAGGTGCGGCTCGACGACGTGCAGCACGAAGGCGCCGGCGGCCGCGGCGTCGAAGGCATTGCCGCCGCGCTCGAGAACGGCCTGGCCCGAGGCCGTGGCCAACCAGTGGGTGGAGGCCGTCATGCCGAAGGTGCCCTGCAGGGTCGGGCGGGTGGTGAAGGAGCTGGCCGGGGTGTAGGTCACGGCCCCACTCTCGCAGAGGAAGGCTCAGTCCCGCTCAGTCCCGCTCAGTTGCGGACAAAGGACCTTCGTTGGCGCAGGGAAGGCCCTTTGTCCGCAGTTCACGGGCGCGGCCGGGCGCGGAGGCTACTCGGCGGCGGCGAGGGCGCCCTCTTCCTGCGGGGCTCCCTCACCGGACGGATGCGCCCCGGCCGCGTCGATCATCCAGGCGAAGTTGAACGCGGTCTCACGCCAGGCGTTGTACCGGCCCGAGACGCCGCCATGCCCGGCCGACATCTCGGTCTTGAGCAGCACATCCGCACCCACCTCGCGCAGCCGGGCCACCCATTTCGCCGGCTCGACGTAAAGCACACGGGTGTCGTTGAGGCTGGTGACCGCGAGGATGCGCGGGTAGTGCGCTGCGTGCACGTTCTCCACGGGGGAGTATGTGCGCATGTACGCGTACACCTCCGGGTCGTGCAGCGGGTCGCCCCACTCGTCCCATTCGATGACCGTGAGCGGCAGCGACGGGTCGAGGATGGAGGTCACCGGGTCGACGAATGGGACACCGGCGAGGATTCCGGAGAACAGCTCAGGGGCCATGTTCGCGATCGCTCCCATCAGCAGGCCGCCGGCGCTGTGGCCCTCCGCCACGAACCGTTCGGGGGAGCTGTAGCCGCAGTCGATCAAGTGCCTGGCGCAGTCGATGAAGTCGGTGAACGAGTTGCGCTTGCGCAGCTTCTTGCCGTTCTCGTACCAGAGCCGGCCGAGCTCGCCGCCACCGCGCACGTGGGCGACCGCGAAGATCATCCCGCGGTCGAGGAGGCTGAGCCGGGAGATGCTGAAGCCAGGGTCGACGCTGTGCTCATACGACCCGTAGCCGTAGAGCACCGTCGGTGCCGGATCGCCCGGCGAAACGAGGTCTTTGCGGTAGACGAGGGAGATTGGGATGCGGGTGCCGTCGTCGGCGGTGGCCCACTCCCGGCGCTGCTCGAACAGGGCCGGGTCGTAGAGTCCCAGTACCGGCTGCTGCTTCAGCAGGCGCAGCTCGCCGGTGGCGACGACATGGTCGTATACCGTCGCCGGGGTGACGAAACTCGTGTAGATCAGCCGGATCGTAGGCTGGTCCCACTCGGGGTTGCCGGCCACGCCCACCGTGTAGAGCGGCTCGGTGAATTTCACTTCGGTCAGGCCGCCGTCGTCGTGGTCGTGCTCGTCGTGCCGGGCCACCGCCATCCGGGCGAGCCCCTCCTTGCGGTACTCGACCACGATGAAATCGCGGAACGCGTCGACGCCCTCGATGCGGATCCGGTCGCTGTGCGGCAGCACCACCCTCCGCGCCCCCTGTGGGTCGGCCGCCGCCACGCTGACGAGTTCGAAGTTGACGGCCTTGTGACCGGCCGGGCCGTCGTTGTGCACGATCAACAGTCGGTCGGTGCCGCCGAGGACGGCGTGCTCCACGTCGTATTCGACCCCGTCCCGACGCGGCCAGACCACCCTGAACTCGCCGGTCGGGTCGGAGGCGTCCAAAAGTCGGGTCTCACTGGTGATGCTCGAGCCGGCCTCGATCACCAGGTACTTGCGGCTGCGAGTGTGGCCGACGCCGACCCAGAAGCGCTCGTCCGGTTCGTGGAAGACGCTCACGTCGACGGATGCGGCGGTGCCCAGCTCGTGCCGCCACACGGTGTCCGGGCGCCAGGCGTCGTTGACCGTCGTGTAGAACAGGTAGCGCCCGCTCGGGTCGAACATGGCACCCTCGGACGTGCTGGGGATTTCGTCGGGCAGGTTCTGGCCGGTTCCGCCCGCCGTGCCGGCGGCGATCGATCGCACACGGATCGTGTAGCGCTCGTCGCCCTCGGTGTCGACTGCGTAGAGCAGCAGCGTGCCGTCGGAGCTGATGTCGAAGC
>Ga0075530_1001754_pt1 | contig 10260 bp, 7 predicted proteins | sample NGEPerD_2_FD_75101 | JGI IMG/M metagenome (GOLD analysis project Ga0075530, IMG submission 75101) | Arctic peat soil microbial communities from the Barrow Environmental Observatory site, Barrow, Alaska, USA - NGEE PermafrostL1-D | ecosystem: Environmental > Terrestrial > Soil > Wetlands > Peat ...
GAGCGAGCGGGACTTCGGCACGTCCCTGGCCAACGCACGCAATTCGGCGACTGCGTCCTGTTGACGCTCCAGGACCAGGCGCGGCCCAGCCAGGTGCACATGGAGGCGGTCGCCTGGAGCCAAGCCCAACTCAGCGCGGACCTTCGCTGGGATCACAAGCCGACCTTGCTTGCCAAGTACGACTGTGGCATTCATAGAGCTAGTATGCCACAAGTTCCTCAATCGTGGCAGGCTGCTTGTCGGGCGAGGATCGGCGATCGGCACCGCTGGAGCCGACAGGGGCTTCAGGAGAGCGGGAGTGCAACGCGGACCTCGCAGCGGAGATCGGGGACGCGGGCGAGGCGAGCGTCAGCGGTGACCAGCGCGCAGCCGAAGATCTCGGCAACGGCAAGGTAGGCGGCGTCGTAGCCAGAGACGTTGCTTCGCAACTCCCACATGCGCGTCACCAGTGGTGCTGCGGCGACAAGGTCGATGGCGGTGGTCACCATCGCCGAGAGAGCGTCCTCAGCACGCTTTTCGCTGATCTTCTTGCCGAGCCACCGCCCGCGGACGGCGGAGAACACTTCCACGACCAGGTGTTCAGGAGCGGCCCAGTGGGCATCGCGGGCAAGTTCGGCTCTCGAGCGAGTGCCAACCGGTCCATCGTCGGTCAAGGCGTTGGTCAGCACAGACGCGTCGACCACGATCACCGGGCATCGCTATCGGCCTGGCTCAGCAAGGCCTCGCGCTCGGCTCGGGCCTGGTCGAGCGCTTCGGTCACCTGCGCGGTCGACAGCTGCGAGCCATCCTGGCGAGCGCCGAAGAGCTCCAAGACAGCCATGTTGGACGATCGACGAGCCTCGTCGGTGACCAGCGCCAAGAGAAAGGCCTGCAAGGACTGCCCGCGGGCTGCCGCTTGTTCGGCCAGCGTCTGTCGGACGTCATCGGGAACATCGCGGATCTGGAGAGCAACCATGCATGCAATTTACATGCGGCGCAGCCGCGCGAGCAAGGTGCTGGTCCCTGCCGTGCGCGGAGGAGCCCACTGTGGTGATGGCGCGCTTCGGTGCGCTGTCGGTGACCATCGCGCCCGCGGTGGGTCCGGCCGAGCTCAGGAGGTGCGCCATGGCGGCGCAACTCAGGTGGATATGCACGATGTTCAACCGATCAGCAAGACCTCACCGCCCAACGCGCGCGATGGGTTGCTCGCCCTCGGGGTCGACACTGCACGGGTCTATGTCGACCACGGCCTGACTGGCACCAACCGGGACCGGCCAGGCCTGCGTAAGGCATTGGCGGCGTGTCGGGACGGCGACACCCTGGTCGTGACGAAGCTGGACCGGCTCGCCCGGTCTCTGCCTGATGCCCGCGCGATCGCCGACGAGCTCACTGCCCGCACAGCTTCCCGCTCGCGAACCGCGCCCGCAGACGCAGGTCGGCCGAGGACATGAGAAGCCGACCGGGCACGCTCTGGTACCTCGTGACCATCCTGAGTGGGGGTCTGCTCATCCTCGCAACCACATTGAGCGGGTCGGCCGACCGAACGCTGGTGGCCTTGGTCGCTCTGGCGGGACTCGCGCTGCTCTGCGCCTGGATGGTCCGTCTGGCTCGCGTGGAGACCGGCACGTCCCACCAGTAGCGCCTCGAGACCTCCCGTAGTGTTCCGGCGTGCCCACGTCGACCGCCTCAGTGCCTGGTGTCGTCGCGGTCGTGGTCACCTGGAACCGGCGTGAGCTTCTGCTCGAGGCGCTGGCCGCACTGCGCGCTCAGACCCACCCGATGGCGGCCCTCGTGGTGGTCGACAACGCCTCCACCGACGGCACCGACCTCGCGCTCGACGGGCAGACCGGCCTGGAAGTCGTACACCTGAGGAAGAACACGGGCGGCGCCGGCGGTTTCGCAGTCGGCATCGAGCAGGCTCTGTCCCACGCACCCGACCTGGTCTGGCTGCTCGACGACGACACCATCCCCACGCCGGACGCTGCGCGCAAGCTGGTCCGCGTCTGGCAGGAGTACGCCGACCCGAAGGGTGTCCGCCCCGCGGTGCTGGCCAGCAAGGTCGTGTGGACCGACGGACGCGACCACCCGATGAACACCCCTCGGCCCAAGCCTGGAGCGAGCCGTGCCGAGAGCGCGGCCGCGGCGGAGGTCGGGGCGATGCCGATCCGGTCGGCGTCGTTCGTCTCGGTCATGTGCGACGTAGAGGTGGTCCGCGAGCGGGGTCTGCCACTGGCGGACTACTTCTTGTGGAACGACGACTTCGAGTACTCCACCCGCCTCATCCGTGACCGGGTCGGCCTCTGCTGCCCTGACAGCGTCGTGGTGCACAAGACCAAGGTGTTCGGCGCCAGTGACGCGGACCCTGGGGAGCGGTTCTTCTTCGAGGTGCGCAACAAGGTGTGGCTGTTCACCCGTTCGCGCGGCCTGCGACCCCACGAGAAGGCCGTCTACGGAGCATCGACCCTGAGGCGCTGGGCGCGAACGTTCGCGAAGTCCGGCGACCGCACGACGTTGCGTCGGGCACTGGGCCGCGGGCTGCGTGCCGGGTTGAGGAGTGGCCCACGAGCGAACGCGGAAGTCTTGGAGCAGGCCGGGTGGTTTCGAGACGCTCGCTCCTCAACCACCGGACAGCTCCCACCCGGCCAACCCTTCTCGCTGCTGATCAGCACCTGGCGCGGCGACCGGCCCGACTACCTGCGCGCGGCCTTCGTCTCCACAGTCGAGGAGCAGACCCGTCGACCCGCCCAGGTGGTGCTGGTGCAGGACGGACCGGTGCCCGAGGAGCTGGCCACTGAGATCCGGCATCTCGTGGCAACGAGCCCGGTGCCGGTACGTCTCGTCGAGCTCCCCGACAACCTGGGGCTCGGGCCCGCCCTGGACGCCGGGCTGAAGGCCAGCGACCACGAAATCGTCGCCCGGATGGACGCCGACGACGTCAGCCTGCCCGACCGCTTCGAGAAGCAGTTGCCGCTGATCGAGGCCGGCGCGGACATCGTCGGGTCGGGGCTGTGGGAGTTCGCCCAGTCGACCGACGACGTCGTGGGCCGGCGTACGCCACCGACAGAGCCCGACCACATCCGCCGGGTCATCCGCTTCCGCGACCCGTTCAACCATCCGACCGTGGTCTACCGCCGCAGCGCCGTGATCGCGGCCGGCGGCTACTCCGACATGGCCGCCCTGATGGAGGACTACCTACTGTTCACGCGCATGGTGGCAGGTGGTGCGGTGCCGGCGAACCTGCCCGATCCACTGGTCTACTACCGCGTCGGCGACGGTGCCTACGCCCGCCGCGGCGGGATGGCACTGCTGCGATCCGAGCTGGCCCTGCAGTCCCGGTTGCGGCGCCTCGGCCTCACTTCGCGTCGGCAGTACCTCCGCAACGTCGTGGTCCGCGGTGGCTACCGTCTCGTGCCCGAGGGTGTGAGAAAGGTCGCCTACCGCCGCCTGATTGCCAACCGACCCGGAGGTCCACGCGGTTAGACTGACCCGGGCCGCGATGGCCATCATGCGATGCCATGCCCCGAGCAGGCACCGAATCGCCGCACCGAGCGGCGCTCACCTGCCGCGGCCCGAAGAGGAGAGAGTTTCGTTGAACGCCGAGCACGCGCCGGACCTGGTCGTCGTCGGATCCGGGTTCTTCGGCCTGACCATCGCCGAACGCTGTGCCAGTGAGCTCGGTCTGAACGTCCTCATCCTCGAGCGCCGTCACCACGTGGGCGGCAACGCCTACAGCGAGGCCGAGCCCGAGACCGGTGTCGAGGTCCACGTCTATGGAGCTCACCTCTTCCACACCTCCAACGAGAAGGTCTGGGAGTACGTCAACCGTTTCACCGACTTCACCGGCTACCAGCACCGCGTCTTCGCGAAGTACCAGGGGCAGGTCTACTCCTTCCCGATGAACCTGGGTCTGATCAACCAGTTCTTCGGCAAGAGCCACACGCCTGACGAGGCGCGCGCGCTGATCGCCGAGCAGGCAAGCGAGATCGACACGGCCGAGGCGAAGAACCTCGAGGAGAAGGGGATCAGCCTGATCGGCCGCCCGCTCTACGAGGCGTTCGTCAAGGGCTACACCGCCAAGCAGTGGCAGACCGACCCCAAGGAACTCTCGGCCGACATCATCAGCAGGCTCCCGGTCCGCTACAACTTCGAGAACCGCTACTTCAACGACAAGTACGAAGGACTGCCGGTCGACGGCTACACCGCGTGGCTGAAGAGGATGGCCGACCACCCGAACATCGAGGTGCGCCTCGAGACCGACTTCTTCGATGTGGCCGACGAGTTCAAGGGCAAGGTCCCGATCGTCTACACCGGTCCGGTCGACGAGTACTTCGGGAACTCCGAGGGCCGGCTGTCCTGGCGCACGGTCGACCTCGAGCGTGAGGTCGTGGACGTCGACGACTTCCAGGGCACCTCGGTGATGAACTACAACGACCAGGAAGTGCCGTTCACCCGGATCCTCGAGTTCAAGCACTTCCACCCCGAGCGCAACTACCTGCCCGGCAAGACGGTGATCGTGCACGAGTACTCGCGCGCGGCCGAGGAGGGTGACGAGCCCTACTACCCGATCAACACCGCCGAGGACCGCGAGAAGCTCCTGAAGTACCGCGACCTCGCCCGCAAGGAGCCGATGGTGCTCTTCGGTGGCCGGCTCGGGACCTACAAGTACCTCGACATGCACATGGCGATCGGTTCGGCGCTGGCGATGTACGAGGGCAAGCTGAAGCCGCACTTCTCCGAGGGTGCCCAGCTGAAGTCCGGAGGAGTCGACGAATGACGCTCACGACCGACGCAACCGGCCCCGAGCCCGACGCAGCGACCGCGCGCCGGGTGCTGCAGCGCTTCGTGCTGCCGGCCGACCGTGACCTCGACGTGGTGCCGCTGTACGTCGACACCGAGGCCGCCGTGCTCGACGCGGACAAGGGCTCGATCGGTGCCAGCAACGTCGCCAAGAACATGAACCGCGCGGCCCTGCGCCAGTCGATCTCCACCGGCACCGGCCTGCACCCCGACGCCATCCTCGGCCGTCACCGCCTTCGGGTCGACGACGGGGACCGGATCTCCACTGGCACCTACTTCAACGGCTTCGCCGCCAGCTACTGGCGGCGCTGGACGGTCGTGCAGGAGGTGACGCTCGAGATCACCGTCGCCGGCGCCGGCGACGGTGATCTCGAGCGTCACCTCCTGCACGACCGTCCAGCGCCGCCAGTAGCTGGCGGCGAAGCCGTTGAAGTAGGTGCCAGTGGAGATCCGGTCCCCGTCGTCGACCCGAAGGCGGTGACGGCCGAGGATGGCGTCGGGGTGCAGGCCGGTGCCGGTGGAGATCGACTGGCGCAGGGCCGCGCGGTTCATGTTCTTGGCGACGTTGCTGGCACCGATCGAGCCCTTGTCCGCGTCGAGCACGGCGGCCTCGGTGTCGACGTACAGCGGCACCACGTCGAGGTCACGGTCGGCCGGCAGCACGAAGCGCTGCAGCACCCGGCGCGCGGTCGCTGCGTCGGGCTCGGGGCCGGTTGCGTCGGTCGTGAGCGTCATTCGTCGACTCCTCCGGACTTCAGCTGGGCACCCTCGGAGAAGTGCGGCTTCAGCTTGCCCTCGTACATCGCCAGCGCCGAACCGATCGCCATGTGCATGTCGAGGTACTTGTAGGTCCCGAGCCGGCCACCGAAGAGCACCATCGGCTCCTTGCGGGCGAGGTCGCGGTACTTCAGGAGCTTCTCGCGGTCCTCGGCGGTGTTGATCGGGTAGTAGGGCTCGTCACCCTCCTCGGCCGCGCGCGAGTACTCGTGCACGATCACCGTCTTGCCGGGCAGGTAGTTGCGCTCGGGGTGGAAGTGCTTGAACTCGAGGATCCGGGTGAACGGCACTTCCTGGTCGTTGTAGTTCATCACCGAGGTGCCCTGGAAGTCGTCGACGTCCACGACCTCACGCTCGAGGTCGACCGTGCGCCAGGACAGCCGGCCCTCGGAGTTCCCGAAGTACTCGTCGACCGGACCGGTGTAGACGATCGGGACCTTGCCCTTGAACTCGTCGGCCACATCGAAGAAGTCGGTCTCGAGGCGCACCTCGATGTTCGGGTGGTCGGCCATCCTCTTCAGCCACGCGGTGTAGCCGTCGACCGGCAGTCCTTCGTACTTGTCGTTGAAGTAGCGGTTCTCGAAGTTGTAGCGGACCGGGAGCCTGCTGATGATGTCGGCCGAGAGTTCCTTGGGGTCGGTCTGCCACTGCTTGGCGGTGTAGCCCTTGACGAACGCCTCGTAGAGCGGGCGGCCGATCAGGCTGATCCCCTTCTCCTCGAGGTTCTTCGCCTCGGCCGTGTCGATCTCGCTTGCCTGCTCGGCGATCAGCGCGCGCGCCTCGTCAGGCGTGTGGCTCTTGCCGAAGAACTGGTTGATCAGACCCAGGTTCATCGGGAAGGAGTAGACCTGCCCCTGGTACTTCGCGAAGACGCGGTGCTGGTAGCCGGTGAAGTCGGTGAAACGGTTGACGTACTCCCAGACCTTCTCGTTGGAGGTGTGGAAGAGGTGAGCTCCATAGACGTGGACCTCGACACCGGTCTCGGGCTCGGCCTCGCTGTAGGCGTTGCCGCCCACGTGGTGACGGCGCTCGAGGATGAGGACGTTCAGACCGAGCTCACTGGCACAGCGTTCGGCGATGGTCAGGCCGAAGAACCCGGATCCGACGACGACCAGGTCCGGCGCGTGCTCGGCGTTCAACGAAACTCTCTCCTCTTCGGGCCGCGGCAGGTGAGCGCCGCTCGGTGCGGCGATTCGGTGCCTGCTCGGGGCATGGCATCGCATGATGGCCATCGCGGCCCGGGTCAGTCTAACCGCGTGGACCTCCGGGTCGGTTGGCAATCAGGCGGCGGTAGGCGACCTTTCTCACACCCTCGGGCACGAGACGGTAGCCACCGCGGACCACGACGTTGCGGAGGTACTGCCGACGCGAAGTGAGGCCGAGGCGCCGCAACCGGGACTGCAGGGCCAGCTCGGATCGCAGCAGTGCCATCCCGCCGCGGCGGGCGTAGGCACCGTCGCCGACGCGGTAGTAGACCAGTGGATCGGGCAGGTTCGCCGGCACCGCACCACCTGCCACCATGCGCGTGAACAGTAGGTAGTCCTCCATCAGGGCGGCCATGTCGGAGTAGCCGCCGGCCGCGATCACGGCGCTGCGGCGGTAGACCACGGTCGGATGGTTGAACGGGTCGCGGAAGCGGATGACCCGGCGGATGTGGTCGGGCTCTGTCGGTGGCGTACGCCGGCCCACGACGTCGTCGGTCGACTGGGCGAACTCCCACAGCCCCGACCCGACGATGTCCGCGCCGGCCTCGATCAGCGGCAACTGCTTCTCGAAGCGGTCGGGCAGGCTGACGTCGTCGGCGTCCATCCGGGCGACGATTTCGTGGTCGCTGGCCTTCAGCCCGGCGTCCAGGGCGGGCCCGAGCCCCAGGTTGTCGGGGAGCTCGACGAGACGTACCGGCACCGGGCTCGTTGCCACGAGATGCCGGATCTCAGTGGCCAGCTCCTCGGGCACCGGTCCGTCCTGCACCAGCACCACCTGGGCGGGTCGACGGGTCTGCTCCTCGACTGTGGAGACGAAGGCCGCGCGCAGGTAGTCGGGCCGGTCGCCGCGCCAGGTGCTGATCAGCAGCGAGAAGGGTTGGCCGGGTGGGAGCTGTCCGGTGGTTGAGGAGCGAGCGTCTCGAAACCACCCGGCCTGCTCCAAGACTTCCGCGTTCGCTCGTGGGCCACTCCTCAACCCGGCACGCAGCCCGCGGCCCAGTGCCCGACGCAACGTCGTGCGGTCGCCGGACTTCGCGAACGTTCGCGCCCAGCGCCTCAGGGTCGATGCTCCGTAGACGGCCTTCTCGTGGGGTCGCAGGCCGCGCGAACGGGTGAACAGCCACACCTTGTTGCGCACCTCGAAGAAGAACCGCTCCCCAGGGTCCGCGTCACTGGCGCCGAACACCTTGGTCTTGTGCACCACGACGCTGTCAGGGCAGCAGAGGCCGACCCGGTCACGGATGAGGCGGGTGGAGTACTCGAAGTCGTCGTTCCACAAGAAGTAGTCCGCCAGTGGCAGACCCCGCTCGCGGACCACCTCTACGTCGCACATGACCGAGACGAACGACGCCGACCGGATCGGCATCGCCCCGACCTCCGCCGCGGCCGCGCTCTCGGCACGGCTCGCTCCAGGCTTGGGCCGAGGGGTGTTCATCGGGTGGTCGCGTCCGTCGGTCCACACGACCTTGCTGGCCAGCACCGCGGGGCGGACACCCTTCGGGTCGGCGTACTCCTGCCAGACGCGGACCAGCTTGCGCGCAGCGTCCGGCGTGGGGATGGTGTCGTCGTCGAGCAGCCAGACCAGGTCGGGTGCGTGGGACAGAGCCTGCTCGATGCCGACTGCGAAACCGCCGGCGCCGCCCGTGTTCTTCCTCAGGTGTACGACTTCCAGGCCGGTCTGCCCGTCGAGCGCGAGGTCGGTGCCGTCGGTGGAGGCGTTGTCGACCACCACGAGGGCCGCCATCGGGTGGGTCTGAGCGCGCAGTGCGGCCAGCGCCTCGAGCAGAAGCTCACGCCGGTTCCAGGTGACCACGACCGCGACGACACCAGGCACTGAGGCGGTCGACGTGGGCACGCCGGAACACTACGGGAGGTCTCGAGGCGCTACTGGTGGGACGTGCCGGTCTCCACGCGAGCCAGACGGACCATCCAGGCGCAGAGCAGCGCGAGTCCCGCCAGAGCGACCAAGGCCACCAGCGTTCGGTCGGCCGACCCGCTCAATGTGGTTGCGAGGATGAGCAGACCCCCACTCAGGATGGTCACGAGGTACCAGAGCGTGCCCGGTCGGCTTCTCATGTCCTCGGCCGACCTGCGTCTGCGGGCGCGGTTCGCGAGCGGGAAGCTGTGCGGGCAGTGAGCTCGTCGGCGATCGCGCGGGCATCAGGCAGAGACCGGGCGAGCCGGTCCAGCTTCGTCACGACCAGGGTGTCGCCGTCCCGACACGCCGCCAATGCCTTACGCAGGCCTGGCCGGTCCCGGTTGGTGCCAGTCAGGCCGTGGTCGACATAGACCCGTGCAGTGTCGACCCCGAGGGCGAGCAACCCATCGCGCGCGTTGGGCGGTGAGGTCTTGCTGATCGGTTGAACATCGTGCATATCCACCTGAGTTGCGCCGCCATGGCGCACCTCCTGAGCTCGGCCGGACCCACCGCGGGCGCGATGGTCACCGACAGCGCACCGAAGCGCGCCATCACCACAGTGGGCTCCTCCGCGCACGGCAGGGACCAGCACCTTGCTCGCGCGGCTGCGCCGCATGTAAATTGCATGCATGGTTGCTCTCCAGATCCGCGATGTTCCCGATGACGTCCGACAGACGCTGGCCGAACAAGCGGCAGCCCGCGGGCAGTCCTTGCAGGCCTTTCTCTTGGCGCTGGTCACCGACGAGGCTCGTCGATCGTCCAACATGGCTGTCTTGGAGCTCTTCGGCGCTCGCCAGGATGGCTCGCAGCTGTCGACCGCGCAGGTGACCGAAGCGCTCGACCAGGCCCGAGCCGAGCGCGAGGCCTTGCTGAGCCAGGCCGATAGCGATGCCCGGTGATCGTGGTCGACGCGTCTGTGCTGACCAACGCCTTGACCGACGATGGACCGGTTGGCACTCGCTCGAGAGCCGAACTTGCCCGCGATGCCCACTGGGCCGCTCCTGAACACCTGGTCGTGGAAGTGTTCTCCGCCGTCCGCGGGCGGTGGCTCGGCAAGAAGATCAGCGAAAAGCGTGCTGAGGACGCTCTCTCGGCGATGGTGACCACCGCCATCGACCTTGTCGCCGCAGCACCACTGGTGACGCGCATGTGGGAGTTGCGAAGCAACGTCTCTGGCTACGACGCCGCCTACCTTGCCGTTGCCGAGATCTTCGGCTGCGCGCTGGTCACCGCTGACGCTCGCCTCGCCCGCGTCCCCGATCTCCGCTGCGAGGTCCGCGTTGCACTCCCGCTCTCCTGAAGCCCCTGTCGGCTCCAGCGGTGCCGATCGCCGATCCTCGCCCGACAAGCAGCCTGCCACGATTGAGGAACTTGTGGCATACTAGCTCTATGAATGCCACAGTCGTACTTGGCAAGCAAGGTCGGCTTGTGATCCCAGCGAAGGTCCGCGCTGAGTTGGGCTTGGCTCCAGGCGACCGCCTCCATGTGCACCTGGCTGGGCCGCGCCTGGTCCTGGAGCGTCAACAGGACGCAGTCGCCGAATTGCGTGCGTTGGCCAGGGACGTGCCGAAGTCCCGCTCGCTC
>Ga0075530_1001756_pt1 | contig 10256 bp, 9 predicted proteins | sample NGEPerD_2_FD_75101 | JGI IMG/M metagenome (GOLD analysis project Ga0075530, IMG submission 75101) | Arctic peat soil microbial communities from the Barrow Environmental Observatory site, Barrow, Alaska, USA - NGEE PermafrostL1-D | ecosystem: Environmental > Terrestrial > Soil > Wetlands > Peat ...
TAGGTCATAGGCCAATTCGGAGGCAGAATCAAGCACCGAACCGGCGTGTCACAAGTGAAAACGCCTCAACTCACGCAGCGAAGGACCCCGCAGAACACCACGATCTCGGAAACTCAAGCTAGGCGTTGGGGCGCTTGCCGTGGTTTGCGGCCTTCTTGCGACGAGCGCGGCGCTTGCGTCCGGTCTTTCCCATGGGGGTCCTCCTCAAAGTCTGTGAGCACTTATCTTCCCATAGGCGCGTTCAATGATAGAGCCGGGACATGAACCGGTCGCGGTCGACGACGACACGCTGAATTTCACCATGGGCAATGACCTGGTCGCGGGTGTCATGCGCAACGACCTCGAACTTCAGCAGGCGCCCGTCGACATGGGTCACGGTCGCCGTGGCAGTCACTTCTTCGCCGACGGCGCTCGCCGCGAGATGATCGACCCTAACCCTCGTCCCCACCGACGTCGAGTCGTCGTCCAGGTCCAGCGCGGCGCAGGTCGCTTCCTCGCACCACGCAAGGAGACTGGGGGTGCCGAGCACGCGAAGATCTCCACTTCCCACCGCCGCAGCGGTGTCCGACTCGGACACCGTGTGCACTACGGTCGCGCTGTCGCCATGTTCAATCGCCATGCTCATACCGTAAGGCGCGAGGCCAGCGCCAGTGAAAATCCCCACAGGTGGACGTCCGGCATTGGTGACCAGTCCAGATCGGGACGTCGGATGAATCCGAGTGACTCATACAGATTGTGGGCAGGCTTCATTTGCGGCAGCGAACTCAGGACGATCTCCGCGAGACCATCGTGGTGCGCCTGGTCGATGCACCAGTTGACCAGTGCACGACCGACACCCTTTCCACGGGCATCGGGGGAGACCGAGAGGCTGCGGAACTCGCCTTGCGAATCAACCGTTGCAACTTCGCGGAAGGGGGAACCCGGCGGACACCAGGTCGAAGTCCCGAGCAGCAGGTCGCCGTCGGCCGCCACGATCAGAGCTCCGTCCCGGCCACGGGTCTGTGCATCCCGCAAGAAGGTCGCATAGCCCTCATCGAACGAGCCGTCCGGCCGGATCAGGTATCCGTCGGCGTCATAGCCGGCAACGGTCAGCGCACCGACGTCGACGAGTTCGTTTTCGCGGGCGAGCCGTATCTCGAACTCAGACACCGGTCGTATTGCGCGGGTACATCGCGTTGACGTCGGTCATCACGTTGACGAGGTACGGCACACCCGAAGCGAAGGCGCGGTCGATCGCCGGTCCGATCTCTTTCGGATCGGTCACGGCCTCGCCGCCACCGCCCAGCGCGGTGACGACCTGGTCGTAGCGCGTCTGGGGCGCCAGATCCGCGGCCACGTCGTAGCCGTAAAGGAACTGCATGGGTCCCTTTTCGAGCCCCCAGGCGGAGTTGTTGCCGACGACAATCACAACCGGAAGGTGGTGGCGTACGAGGGTGTCGACGTCGATGAGCGACATGCCCGCCGCGCCATCGCCCAGCAGGAGGACGACCTGGCTTGAGGGCCGGGCGAGGCGCGCCGCCATCGCTGCACCCATGCCGGCACCGAGGCAACCGTATGGGCCGGGGTCGAGCCATCCACCGGGACGCTTCGGTTCGACGAACTTGCCGGCGAAGGAGACAAAATCGCCGCCATCGCCGATGACCACGGCATCGTCATCGAGGCGGGGAAGCAGCTCGCCATAAATACGTGCCGGGTGGATGGGGTCGGCATCGGCGGTCAGCAGTTCTTTGTCCCGCGCGGTGGCCTCGGCAACGGTCTGCCGCAGGGCGGCGACCCACGCTTCCCAGTCTGGCTTGCCGCCGGATCGGCTTTGGAGCGCCGCGAGCAGGTTGTCGAAGCATTGAGTGAGATCGCCCGATGCGGACCCGGCGAGATCCACATGGCCCGCGATCTGCGTCGCGGAGTCGGCGATGTGCGCCACCTTCGCCGGTGTTGCACCGTCCTTTCCGCCGAAGACTCCATACCCGAGACGGAAATCCAACGGCGTGCCAACGACGACGACGACATCGGCCTGCCCCAGCGCCTTGGAACGCGCTTTTGTCATCAGGAGTGGATGCCCGCCCGCGATGATGCCTCGACCCATGCCATTGGAGATTGTCGGTATGCCGCTCTCTTCGACAAACCGCAGGGCGGCGTGTTCAGCGCCATCGGCCCAGACGTCGGTGCCGACGATGAGTACAGGGCGCTGAGCCGAAGCCAGCAAGTCTGCGATCCGTGCGAGCGCGTCCTGGTCCGGCGCAACGGCGCCGACGCTGAAGCCAGCCGACTGGTTGCTCACCTTGGTGTAGGAGAAGAACTGGTCCATCGGCACATCGACGAATGCGGGGCCGCGGTGTGAAGATCCGGCGAGGTTGAAAGCCTTGTCAATGGTCGGCGCAATGTCTTCGACGAGGTGAGCGGTCGTCGAGAATTTCGACACCGTCTCGAAAATCGGCGGCTGATCGAGTTCCTGGAGGCTGCCGGTGCCCCAGCGGCCGGCTGGCGCACGGCCGCCGATGACGACAAGGGGAGACCCGCTGAAACTGGCTTGCGCGACCGGGCTGACGCCGTTCGTAACGCCGGGACCGGCGGTCAACACGGCCAGACCCGGTTTGCGGGTCAGTTTGCCGATCGCTTCGGCCGCGAAAACCGCCGATGGTTCGTGGCGGACATCGATGATCGGCATCGCAGGCTCGGCCTTGACCGCGCCGTCGTACATCGGGAATACATGCGCCCCCGACAGCGTGAACATGTACTCGACGCCGTGGGCGCGGGCGACATCGACGGCGTGGGTGCCGCCGTGGCCGTCCTTTACCGCGTCGACACCGGAGTCTTCTTCGGCCGCATGGGTATTCAGGCCGTCACGGCCGTTCGTTTCGCTCATGCCGACACGCTACTCGATGGGGAGGGCGCGCGACGTTGGCCTGTAGAGCCAAGGGCTTTCGGCTCGGATCTGCTCGAGAACGGCCAGCAACATGTCGCCGCGATGCGCTGGCTGCTCGGCGAACAGTTCGGCGTCGATACGCAAATCTGCACGGCCCTGTACGCCGAGAGCCAATTGCAGATGCAATGCGCGCAAGAGTGATGACGTGTTGTGCGCAGCCGGCGTCGGCCATTCGGAATGAGCATGACCTCGGGTGCGCGGGTGCTTGACCCCGGCCCCGAGGCGGGCAAGCCAAGGCTCCACGATGGTGGGATCGAGGGCATTGCGGTGCAGCAACGTCATCACCGCGAACGCGAGCCGGTCGTCTTCGCCATGACGCCATGGGTAGGAAGTCTGTGTGAGTACCCGGTCGGCGATCACATCAAGCAGCACGGTCAGTTCAAGGCTGCCGAAATGTCGTGAACGACCGAGTGCCGCCAGCAGATCGGCGCCATGGGCGATCGCGTGGGCCCAACCCTGCTCGGGGATCCAGCCGCGCTCGTCGCGCTCCCGAACAAACCAGCTCGTCGCCTTGTCTCCCCAATGCAGCACGGTATCGGCGCTGAGCAACGGGACGCTGTTGTCGCGGCCGACGATCTCGGCGAGCATCAGCGCGCTGTATGAGCGACGCAGGACCGTGAGGTCTGTGTCGGATCCGAGCCCATGTATCAGTCCGGGCGCAATCCCGTCGCCCAGGCCGCCAAGCACGTCGTCGTACACGCCCTTGTCGATCCAGGTGGCGAGCAACGGGTAAGCGAGGTCCTCGCGCCATCGAGGATTCGGATGGCCGAGCATCTCGACGAGTTCGACAGTGGCCTCGTCGAGGCTGCGATCGGTGGGGACCGTCATTCCGGTCTGCATTACCGTTTGCCAGTACACCTCAGACATCTGAACATCGTCCCACGGATCGTCATTGGCGGCACTAGGCTGAATCCGTGCCATCGCTGGACGACATCACCCGCCAACGGACGTCACTTGACCTCGCGGAGGTTGACTGGCTGTATATGCTCGTCGCCGACTGGCAGATTCTCGCCGATCTGTCCTTTGCCGATCTGGTGCTTTGGGTGCCGGACGCCGAATCGAGGGGCTACTGGGCGGGAGCACAGATCCGGCCGACGACCGGCCCGACGTCGCTCACCGATGACGTGGTCGGCAACTTCCTGCCCACAGGGCGCCGGGGAATGCTCGATGCGGCATTCGACACCGGCGATATCGACAGGGACGCCGAACCCGAATGGCACGACGGCGTGCACGTACGCCTGGAAACAATTCCGGTCCGGCGTGGGAACAAGGTCCTCGCCGTGGTCGTCCGGCGCACCAACCTGTCCGGCATACGAACGCCCAGCAACCTCGAATCGGCTTATTTGCGTACGTCGGAGGCGCTCGTTTCGATGATCAACGCGGGACGCTTCCCGGTCCCGGGGATGCGCTCGGATCTCGCCGATTCGCTTCGCGTCGGGGATGGTTTCGTACGCATCGACATCGCAGGGGTGGTGACGTATGCGAGCCCGAACGCGTTATCGGCCTATCGGCGTTTCGGGCTGGTGGGTGAACTCGTCGGCAACAAATTCGCAACAACTACGCGCCAACTTCTTCCCGCGCGGCAGGGCCGTGCGGCTGACGCGGTGCCACGCAGCGTGCTGAACGGAAAGGCGATGGAGGAGACCGAACTCGAAAACGACGCGGCGTCATTGCTGATGCGTGCGATCCCGCTCGAGGAAGGTGGCGTGCGTTCCGGCGCAGTGATCCTGCTGCGGGATGTCACGGAGCTGCGATTGCGTGAGCGTGAGCTCGTCTCGAAGGAGGCGACGATTCGCGAGATCCACCACCGGGTCAAGAATAACCTGCAGACGGTGGCTGCTTTGTTGCGGCTGCAAAGCCGGCGGATGGACAACCCCGAAGCACGTACCGCGCTGGAGGAGGCGGTGCAACGGGTCGGTTCGATCGCCCTCGTCCACGAGACGTTGAGCCAATCCTTCGACGAAACCGTCGAATTCGATGACATCGCGGACCGATTGTTGCGGAACGTCCTTGAGGTCTCGGTCAACGGCGGCCAGATCACGTCGCAGCGGATCGGATCCTTCGGCGTGCTCACCGGTGAAGTGGCGACGCCGCTCGCTATGGTGCTGACCGAATTGATCCAGAATGCGGCCGAACACGCGTTTGGAGCCGGCGGTGGTCAGCTCACCCTTGCCGTCAACCGCATTCGCACTGTCCTGCGGATGCGGCTCAGCGACAACGGCCGCGGGCTGAGCGAGGATTTCGATCCCACCGGCAGTTTGGGGTTGTCGATCGTTTCGACGCTAGTGGAGTCCGAACTCGGCGGGACGCTCCGCTTCGAGCAGCGGGCCAGCGGCGGCACCACCGTACATATCGAATTGACGCTTTAGAAATGGAAAAACCCCGCGTCGGGCAGACCACGGGGTTCGCATCGCAGAACGTGCTCAGGCGCGAATGCGAGCCCGGGCATTGCGTCGCTTCAGCGTCCGACGTTCGTCTTCGCTTAAGCCTCCCCAAACGCCATGGTCCTGACCCGATTCGAGCGCCCATGCAAGGCACTCTTCGCGGACGTCGCAGCGACGACACACGACCTTCGCTTCTTCGATCTGAAGAATGGCCGGACCAGTATTGCCGATGGGGAAGAAGAGTTCTGGGTCTTCATCAAGACATGCTGCGCGGTGACGCCAATCCATAAAGACCTTCCTTCCCATTCTTAGAATTACCCACGGTTCACCAATATTTCGGCTCCGCGGGGTTGCAAGGTCTATATTTCCAAGAATCCTTGCGCTACACAAGGGTTTTGCACTTCTTTGACTTTGTCTAATTTGTCACACCCTTCGTAATCTGCATCCGGGTGTGTACAGAAACTGGGCAACCTGCCGCCACCGGTGACCCGCGCTCTGCTCGGGCCAAACGAGATGTGAGAGTATGGAGGCCGGGCAAAACCCGCGCTGACACAGCATTGGCCGACAGCCGATGATTCGTCTCCAGCCGCCAGACCGGCCTCCTGCTGGAACCCTTCTCCGCCGAATGCGCGGTTTGTCTGATCTTTGTTTTGAGGAATGCCTGATGGTTGCCACCGACTACGAGATGTATGTGAATACTCCAGAACCCGAAGACCCTATTTTCACGCTCCATCGCGGCGGAAAGATGGAGATTTCAGCAACCGTCCCCATGCTCGATGCGGACGACCTCTCGATGTCCTATACGCCGGGTGTCGCCAAGGTCTGCGAGGCGATCGCAGCTGACCCAGAGGCGGCGCACGAGTTCACCTGGGTGTCCAACACGGTGGCTGTCGTCACCGATGGCACAGCCGTTCTGGGCCTCGGCGACATCGGCCCGGCGGCCGCGATGCCTGTCATGGAGGGCAAGGCCATCCTGTTCAAGAAGTTTGGTGGCATCGACGCCATTCCGATCGCGCTGGACACCAAGGACACCGATGAGATAGTCGATACGATCGCGAGGCTTGCTCCGACGTTCGGCGGCATCAACTTGGAAGACATCTCGTCGCCGCGCTGCTTCGAGATCGAGCGACGCTTGATCGAACGCCTCGACATCCCGGTGTTCCACGACGATCAGCACGGCACGGCGATCGTCGTGCTGGCGGCTTTGCTCAACGCCCTGACGTTGACCGAACGTGACATTGTGGACGCCCGGATTGTGGTGTCGGGTGCGGGAGCGGCGGGCGTCGCGGTCACTAAGATGCTGATGGCCGCCGGGGCGCGCAAGATTTCCGTGGTCGACCGCACCGGGGTCATCCACGGGAGCCGGGACGGCCTCAACATCGTCAAACAGGAACTCGCCGAAATAACGGGCGCGTGGGCAAAACCGGGCACCGTTGTCGACGCGCTCGTCGACGCCGACGTCTTCATCGGCGTGTCCGGCGGCACGATCCCCGAGGAGGCCGTGGCACGCATGGCCCCGAACTCGATTATTTTTGCACTCGCGAACCCGATCCCTGAAATTCTTCCCGAGATCGCCTCGCGCTACGCCAAGGTTGTCGCTACCGGAGGTTCTGACTTCCCGAATCAAATTAACAACGTACTCGTGTTCCCCGGCATCTTTCGTGGTGCACTCGATGTGCGCGCGACGAGCATTTCGGAGGGCATGAAACTGTCGGCCGCCCACGCCGTCGCCGATCTGGTCGGCGACGATCTGAGTGCGACCTACATCATCCCCTCGCCATTCGACCCACGTGTGGCGAAGGCCGTCGCCAAAGCTGTCACCGACGCGGCCCGCCGCGAGGGTCTTGCCCGCCGCCCCTACTGACTTGCCCGCCGTCCCTACTGAGGAGAGCCATGTTTGCCGTTTACGCCGATTCCATCAACCCTGAGTCGCCGTTGGACGGTCTCATCATCGGGGAGCGGCCGGAACCCGAAGTTCCGGACGGCTGGACGACCGTCACGGTGAAGGCGGCATCGATCAATCACCACGACGTATGGAGTTTGCGCGGTGTCGGCCTGCGCGCCGAGGCGCTGCCGATGATTCTCGGCTGCGATGCGGCCGGCATCGACGCCGACGGCAATGAAGTCCTCGTGCACGCGGTCATCAGCGCGCCGGACTGGCATGGCGACGAAACGCTCGACCCGAAGCGTTCGCTGTTGTCTGAACGGTTCCAGGGCACGTTCGCCGACAAGGTGGCCGTCCCGCGGCGCAACGTGATTGCCAAGCCCGCAGGATTGTCGTTCGCGGAGGCGGCCTGCCTCCCGACCGCATGGCTGACGGCATACCGCATGCTCTTCACCCAGTCCGGACTCAAACAGGGCGATTCCGTGCTCGTGCAGGGGGCAGGCGGCGGTGTCGCGACGGCTCTCATCACATTGGCACGGGCCGCCGGCATCCGCGTTTATGCGACGAGCCGGGACGAGATCAAGCGTGCCCGGGCGCTGGAAATCGGTGCGCACGCGACGTTCGATGCTGGCGAACGCCTGCCCGAGCGTGTGGACGCGGTCATGGAGACGGTGGGCGCGGCAACGTGGTCGCATTCGATCAAGTCGCTCCGCCCTGGAGGCACCATCGTGATCTGCGGTGTGACTTCGGGCGACGCCCCCAAAGCGGCCGAACTGACCCGGATCTTCTTCCTCCAACTACGGGTGCATGGCTCGACTATGGGGACACGCGACGAGTTGCACAAACTCGCGCAGTTCCTCGATGTCACCGGGGTCCGGCCACTGATCGATCGCGAGATCCCGATGGAGCAGGCCGACAAGGGCCTTGCCGCCGTCATTGAGGGTGACGTCTTCGGCAAGATCGTGCTCACCCGCTAGCAATCAGTCATCCTCGTCGTCGAGGCGTGCCAGCCAGGTGGCGAGCCGCTCGACCGGCACCTCGAAGTCGGGATGGAGGTCGACGAATTCGACCAAACGCTCGGCAAGCCACGCGAACGTGACCTCCTCGTCGCCCCTGCGTGCCTGGAGTTCCTCAATCCCGCGATCGGTGAAGTACATCGCTGCGACTCAGGAAAACGCCTGCTGCATCAGCATCTTGTTCTCCTCGACGTGGCGCGAATGCGATCCCACCGACGGCGCCGACGACTCCGGACGCGAGACCCGCAACAGTGGCAGCCCGTCGAACTCGCCGCTGAAATGAAGCGCGACGTGTGGCCAGGCACCCTGGTTGGCGGGCTCGTCCTGCACCCAGCGCACTTCCTTGGCATTCGAGAACCGCGCGACCTCGGCATTGAGTTCGGCCACAGGGCGCGGGTAAAGCTGCTCGAGACGCACGATCGCCGTGCGCGACTCTCCGGATTCGAGCTTTTCCCGCTCGGCGACCAGATCCCAAGTGATACGACCCGTGCAGATAAGGACGCGTTCGACCTTCAACGGATCGACCTTGTCGTCGCCGATGACGGGCCGGAACGTGCCGCTCGTGAAGTCCTCGGGCTGCGAGGCCGCAGCCTTGGAGCGCAGCATCGACTTCGGCGTGAAGACGATCAGCGGGCGGTGAGCCGAGCCATGGTTTTGTTTGCGAAGTAGGTGGAAGTACGAGGCCGGGGTCGACGGCTGTGCGATGGTCATCGCATTGTCGGCGCCGAGCGCGAGGAAGCGCTCGATCCGTGCCGAGGAGTGGTCAGGGCCCTGGCCTTCATAGCCGTGCGGGAGCAGCAACACGACGCCCGACTTCTGTCCCCATTTTGTCTCGCCGGCCGAAATGTACTCGTCGATGACAGATTGGGCGCCGTTGACGAAATCGCCGAACTGGGCTTCCCACATTGTCAGCGCCTCAGGGCGTGCGACCGAATAGCCGTACTCAAAGCCGAGCGCTGCGTACTCCGACAGGAGCGAGTCGTACACGTAGAACGTGCCTTGATCGTCGCCGACATGCGCGAGTGGGGTCCACTCGTCACCATTCTTGCGATCGATGACCGTCGCAAAGCGCGACGCGAATGTGCCGCGCCTCGTGTCCTGGCCGGCGAGGCGCACGGGGCGCCCTTCCAGCAGGAGCGAGCCCATGGCGACGATTTCGCCCGTACCCCAGTCGATCGGCCCGGCCGTGATCGAGGCGGCGCGTCGCTGCAACTGGGGCAACACCTTCGGGTGGACGGTGAAGCCGTCGGGCACGTTCGTGTAGCTGTCGGCAATCGACTTGAGCGTCTCGAGGGAGACGGCGGTCTCGAGTTCACCCTTCGGCAGTTCCGGCTTCACCGGGTAGTCCGGGGTGAGGGTGTAATGGCTGCGGTCAGCCGTGGCTTCCTTCACCTCGGTGAAGACCTTCTCGAGCTGCGACTGGTAGTCGGCGAGGGCGGACTCGGCCTCTTCCAACGTGATGTCGCCACGGCCGACGAGCGCCTCGGTGTATAACTTGCGAACCGAACGCTTCTTGTCGATCGTGTCGTACATGATGGGCTGCGTAAAACTGGGGTCATCGCCTTCGTTGTGGCCGCGACGGCGGTAGCAGACCAGGTCGATGACGATGTCTTTGTTGAATGCCCGGCGGTAGTCGTAGGCGAGGTGCGCGACGCGCATGCACGCCTCGGGATCGTCGCCGTTGACGTGGAATACCGGCGCCTGGATCATTCGAGCGACGTCCGTGCAGTACTCCGACGAGCGCGACGCCGACGGCGAAGTCGTGAAGCCAACCTGGTTGTTGACGACGATGTGGATCGTGCCGCCGGTGCGATAACCGCGCAACTGAGACAGGTTGAGTGTCTCGGCAACGACGCCCTGGCCCGCGAAGGCCGCATCGCCGTGCACGAGGACGGGAAGTACGGGGAATGCCTCGCCCTGGTTGAGGCGGTCCTGCTTGGCGCGGGTGATGCCTTCAAGCACCGGATCGACTGTCTCGAGGTGGGACGGGTTGGCGGCAACCGAGACCTTGATCTTCTTGTCGTTGCCTGCACTGAACTCGCCCTCGA
>Ga0075530_1001757_pt1 | contig 10247 bp, 9 predicted proteins | sample NGEPerD_2_FD_75101 | JGI IMG/M metagenome (GOLD analysis project Ga0075530, IMG submission 75101) | Arctic peat soil microbial communities from the Barrow Environmental Observatory site, Barrow, Alaska, USA - NGEE PermafrostL1-D | ecosystem: Environmental > Terrestrial > Soil > Wetlands > Peat ...
CAGCCACCTACGCTTGCTCTGCATCCGGGCTCTCCTTCGCTGTGAGTGGTCAACCCACAGCCTCGGGAGCAGCCCGGATGCCTACTCAGCCCGTTCGGAAAGTGCCTAGGCAGAACAGCTAGCCGCCCACGTCGGGCCAGTAGCGGCCCACCTGCTCGGCCACCGCGGTCACCAACGGCCCGGGCTCCACGGTGCGCGGCACGCCGCCCGACGACAGCGCCTCCATGGTGGCGGCCACCGACGCGGTGAGCGCCTCCAGGTCATAGCCGCCCTCGAGCACCGCCCCGGCGGGCACGCCCAGCTCGTCCGCGAGCGAGCGCACGTGGAGCGCCATGTGAGCGAAGCTCACGGCCTCGAGGTTGCACTCGGCCAGTGGGTCGTCACGGTGGGCGTCGAAGCCCGCGGACACGAGGATCAGGTCGGGGCGGTAGGAGCGCGCGGCGGGCACCACCACGTGCTCCACGAGCGCGAGCCACTCATCCTCCCCCGAGCCGCGCGGCACCGGGAGGTTGATCGTGAAGCCCTCGCCGGCACCCGAGCCGGCGTCGCCGAGCGCACCGGTGCCGGGGTAGAACGGCCACTGGTGAATGCTGGCGAACAGCACCTCCGGCGCCGAGTGGAAGATCGCGTGGGTGCCGTTGCCGTGGTGCACGTCCCAGTCGAGGATGAGCACGCGCTCGGCGCCGCGGACGTCGATCGCGTGGCGGGCGGCCACCGAGATGTTGGCGAACAGGCAGAAGCCCATCGCGCGGTCGGCCTCGGCGTGGTGGCCCGGCGGGCGCAGCGCGGAGAAGCCGGTGGGCGCCTCGCCGTCGAGCAGGGCGTCCACGAGCGCGATGGCGCCCCCCGTCGCGTGCAGCGCCGCGTTCCACGACCCGGGGCTGGTCGGGGTGTCGAGATCAAAGGCCGTGCCGGTCTCGCAGTGGCGGCGCACCGCGTCTACGTGCGCGCGCGGGTGCACCGCCAATAGCGCCTCCTCGCCGGCGGCCGGCGCTGCGCGCGGCTCGTAGCCGAGCCAGTCCTGCTCCGACAGCGCGGCGTCGAGCGCCCGGATCCGGTCGGCGCGCTCGGGATGGGCGCCGGTGTCGTGCTCGAGGGAGCTGGGGTGCCGGAAGATGAGCGGCGGACCGATCGCGTTACGGTACCCGCCGTCCGTGCCGAAGCCCGCCCCCACAGTCGACGTGACCGTCGTCGGCGCGGGCGCGGCAGGGCTGTTCTGCGCGCTCACGGCCTCCGGCGCCGGAGCCCGGGTGGCTCTGGTCTCGCGCTCGGCGCTGCCGGGCTCGGCCAGCTACTGGGCGCAGGGCGGGATCGCCGCCGCGCTGGCGGTGGACGACTCGCCCGACCGCCACGCCCGGGACACGGTCGAAGCCGGCCGTGGCGCCGCGCGGCCGAGCGCGGTCCGGGCTCTGTGCGAGGAGGCGCCCGAGCGGGTGCACGACCTCGAGCGGATGGGGGTCGTCTTCGACGCCGACCGCCACGGCGCGCTGGCGCTGGGCCTCGAGGGCGGGCACTCCGCGCGCCGGGTGGTGCACGCCGGCGGTGCGGCCACCGGCCGGCGGATCACGCGCCAGCTCTCCGCACTGGCCGCGCGGGACGAGCGCATCGAGGTGCTCGAGGGCGCGTCTGCCACGACGGTGGTCACTCGCGGCAGGCGGTGCACGGGCGTGGTGGTCACGGCCGAGGACGGCGCAAGAAAGGAGATCGCATCGCGGGGCACGGTGCTGGCCACCGGCGGAGCGGCGGCTCTGTGGGCGCGCTCCACCAACCCGCCCGGATCGGCCGGCGTAGGCCTGTCGCTGGCCCACGCCGCGGGCGCTGGGCTCGCCGACCTCGAGCTCACGCAGTTCCACCCCACCGCCCTGGTGGCCTGTGGTCCGCACGACGGCTTCCTCATCACCGAGGCCGTGCGCGGCGAGGGCGCCACGCTCCTCGACGCGGGGGGCGAGCGCTTCGTGGACGAGCTGGCGCCCCGCGACGAGGTGGCGCTGGCGATCGAGGCCAAGCTGCGCGAGAGCGGCGAGCGAGCCGTGGCCCTGGACATGCGCCGGATCGACATGGCTCGCTTCCCGAACATCGCCTCCGCCCTCGCCGAGGTCGGGCTCGACCCGGCCCGGGAGACGGTGCCCGTGGCCCCAGCCGCCCACTACACGATGGGCGGGGTGGCCACCGACCTGGAGGGGCGCTCGTCGGTTCCGGGGCTGTACGCCGTGGGCGAGTGCGCCTGCACCGGCCTGCACGGCGCCAACCGGCTGGCCTCCAACTCGCTGGCCGAGTGCTTCGTGCTCGGCCGCCGCGCGGCGCTGGCGGCGGCACAGGAGCGGGGCGCCGCGGGCGGGCCGCCTGCCAAGCCGCGCGCCGGCTCCGATCCGCTCGCTCTGCCGTCCCCAGAGACCCGTTTGGCACTGTGGCGCCATGCCGGGCTGCGCCGGACCGCCGAGGGACTGCGCGAGCTGGCCGGCGACCCGTATCCGCTGGCCAAGCTCATCGCCGCCGCGGCGCTCGCCCGCGAGGAGAGCCGCGGCGCGCACCAGCGGCTGGACTTCCCCGCCACCGACCCGGCCCTGGACTCATGCCACGCGCTGGTGGACGGAGAGGGCCGAGTGCACACCGAACGCTGGGACTAGCATCGGCGCCGTGGCCGAGACGAGCGTCGCAGAGCTGTTCCACGAGGCCATGGCCTCGCTGGCCTCGGGGGTATGCGTGATCACCGCCCGCCGCGCCGACGGCGTGCCCTGCGGCCTGGCCGCCACCGCCGTGGCGTCCTACAGCGCCAACCCACCCTCACTGCTCGTCTCGATCGACCACGGCTCACGTTGCCACGGCGCACTCACCGAGTGCGAGCGCTTCGGCGTGCACATCCTCGGCGCGGACGAGGAACCGCTCGCGCGGGTGTTCGCCGGAAAGGGCGACGACAAGTTCGCGGGCGTTCCGTGGCGCTGGGACGGCGACGTGCCCGAGCTGGAGGGCGCGCTGGCCTACCTGCGCTGCGTGCGAGGCGACAACTTCCAGCGCTACGACCACACGATTCTCATCGGCGACGTGGACGGCGGCCGGCTCGCTCCCGGCGAGCCTCTGCTCTACGCCCGCCGCCGGATGGACTGGCTGCTCCAAACCGGCGGCTGAGCGCCGTCACGCAGGCGACCAGCAGACGAATCCCTAGGCCGCGACGCCCGGCAGCTCCACGCCGATCACCTTCAACCGCCGCGACAGGGCGGTGAACGCGAACTCGGTCTGCTCCTGGCTGGTGTAGCCCATGAATGTGTAGTCGTCGCCGAGTTCGTAGCCGGGCGGCACCAGCACACCGGCCGCCACCGGCAGCTGTTCGGCCAGCGTCTGCTGGATCTGCTCGGCGTGCTCCGGCTCGCCGGCCCTGGACTGGAGGAACCAGGTGCCGTAGGCCACGTGGCGGTGCTCGTCGCGGGCGATGTTCGAGAAGCCCTCCACGAACCCGGGCATCTCCCCCGCCTTCTCGAAGAAATCGAGCAGGTAGTGCTGTCCCGTGAGCGCCAGCATGCCCTCGATGACCATGTGGTACATGGTCACGAAGTCGACCTTGGCCCCGGTGTCGGCCGGGTCGGCGATGAGCCGCTCGCCGGCCTTCACCAGCGACTCGTCGAACAGCTTCACGAACGAGTCGGTGAGGTGCTCGCGCACCTTGTCCAGGCGGGCGGTGATGTCGGCCTGGTCGAACGCGAACACCTCGCGGTAGTAGCGGTCGAAGAACTGCATGTGGCGGGCCTCGTCGACTTGCTGGGTGGCGAGGAAGGCCTCTTCCTGCTCGTCGTCGTAGGCCATCACCAGCCCTGAGAACTGGGTGGTCACGCGCTCCTCGCCGATGAAGAACGACGACAGCAGCCAGAGCAGCTCGTCGCGCTTGGCGTCGTCGTATGACTGCCAGTGGCGCTTGTCCTGCTCCAGGTCGATCTCGTGCGAGGACCAAGGCTGGCGCTCCCACAGCAGGTAGAGCTGCTGCGGGTCCATCAGCTTCACCGACCGGGTGATCTGCGCGTCGTCCTCGACGGTCGCGACGTCGCCCTGCTGGGCGTGGTCGAGCAGCGTTGCCATGCGCTTTCTCCTCTCCTCCCGTGATTCTGACGTGCTGTCAGCGTTCTACCCAGGAGCCCTGCGAAGTGAACCGGGACCGCCTTTAACCCGAACTTAACTTTGTATTCGTTGTCACTTCAAGAGGGGATGCTCGAATCCACCGGCAGAAGCGACGAGGCGGCCTCGGAGCCGTCTGAGGGACAGGGAGGCCCGTGATGTATCAGTTCAGCCGAGCCATCTACAGAGAGCTGGCGAAGGAAGTGGCGCCCGGCACCGCCACCACGGTCTGCGAGCGCCAGCAGAGGCTGCTGCGCGACTGCGAGTCGGCGATGGAGCGCCTGGCCACCGACCGCCACTACTTCGCCCGCCCTGTTCGCACCCTCTTCTCCGATATTCGCACGCTGTTCCCCATGAGCAGCCAGCTGCGCGTGTACGACGTGATCGAGCGCCACGTGCGCATGGCCGCCGTGTACGTGGACAGCCAGGCGCGCGACGGTGTGACCTTCGACGGCAGCCCGCTGTGCTGCCACGCGACCACGCGCAAGGGCACCTCCTGCCAGCGCGTGCCGCTTCCGGGCAGCAAGTACTGCCCGTCGCACAAGCATCTCGACGAGGGGCTCGAAGAGCTCGCCGTCACCGCCGCCTGAGCGGGTCCCTTGTAGCTTGCGCCGATGGTCCTCGGCGTGGACGTGGGCGGCACTTTCACCGACGCCGTGCTGCTCGCTCCTGGCGGGGTGGTGACCGGCAAGGCGCCCACCACGCCCGACGACCAGTCCGAGGGTGTGATGGCCGCGGTGCGGGAGGCGCTGGGCCGAGCCGGCGCCCGGGCCGGCGACGTGGAGCGGCTGGTGCACGGCATGACGGTGGGCACCAACGCGCTGCTCGAGGGCCGCACGGCGCGCACGGCGCTGGTGGCCACCGAGGGCTTCACCGACCTCGAGGAGCTCGGGCGCCAGGCGCGCCCTGAGCTGTACCGGCTGTGCGCCGCGGGACCTCAGCCGCTGGTGCCGCCGGAACTGCGCGTACCGGCACCGGAGCGCTGCGGTCCGGACGGGGTGCTCGAGCCGCTCGATGCCGGTCGCCTGCGCGAGCGCCTGAGCGAGCTCGACGAGGACGTGGAGGCGGTGGCCGTCTGCCTGCTGTGGGGCTTTCGCCATCCCGAGCACGAGCAGCAGGCGGCCGAGGAGATCCGCGAGGCCCTCGGCGATGCCCACGTGTCCACCTCCCACGAGACCGCCGGTGTGTTCCGCGAGTACGAGCGGTTGGCCACCACGGTCGTCGACGCCGCCCTCTCCCCCCTGCTGCGCCGCTACCTGCACAGCCTCACCGGGCGAGCGCGCGAGGCGGGGCTGCCCGCGCCCGAGATCATGCTCTCCAGCGGCGGCGTGGCCGGCGCGGAGATCGCTGCCGCTCACGGGTCGTGGACCGTGCTCTCGGGCCCTGCGGGCGGCGCCGTGGCGGCGGCGCGCGCGGCGGACCTGGCCGGCCACGAAGGTGCCGTGGGCCTGGACATGGGCGGCACCTCCTGCGACGTATCGCTGGTGGCCGGCGGGCGCGTGGCCGTGACCAGTGGCCGCGAGGTGGGCGGGCGCTCGCTGGCGCTGCCGATGGTCGACGTGCACACGGTGGGCGCCGGGGGCGGCAGTGTGGCGTGGCGCGACGCGGGCGGTGCCCTGCGCGCCGGCCCGCGCTCGGCGGGCGCCGACCCGGGACCGGCCTGTTACGGCCGCGGCGGCAGCGAGCCCACGGTGACCGACGCCAACCTGATGCTGGGATACCTCGACGCCGGCTCGTCGCTGGCCGGCGGCGTGGAGCTGGATCGCGATGCCGCGGAGCGGGCGGTGAGCGCGCTGGCCTCCGAGCTGGACCTCCAGCCCACCGAGGCGGCCGCCGGGATCGTGCGCGTGGCGGGCGCCCAGATGGCGCAGGCCGTACGGGTGGTGACCGTGGAGCGCGGCGTGGACCCGCGCGAGCTGGTGCTGGTGGCCTTCGGCGGGGCGGGACCTCTCCACGCCGCCCGGATCGCCGAGGAGCTGGGGATGCGCCGGGTGATCGCGCCGGTGGTGTCGGGCGTGCTGTCGGCCCTCGGCCTGGCCGTGTCGGAGCGCCGCCGCGACCTGCAGGAGAGCGTGTTGCTCTCGGGTGAGGAGCTCACGCGCGAGGCTGTGGCAGAGGCAGTCGCGCGGCTGGCCGCGCGGGGTCGGGCGGAGCTGGGCCACGCCGGGGGCGAGTTGCGGGCCACCTACGAGCTGCGCTACGCCGGCCAGGCCTTCGAACTGCCGATCGAAGGCGACGCCGAGCCCGAGCCGGCCGACCTGCGAGCCGGCTTCGACCGCGCGCACGCCGACCGCTACGGCTACGAGGACCCGGAGGCGCGGCTGGAGCTGGTCACGGTCCGGGTGGCGGTGGCGCTGCCGGGCGGAGACCCGGAGGCCACCGAGGGAGAGCCCGCGGAGCGCAGGGGAGAGCGCCGCGCCTGGTTCGGAGGCCAGTGGGTCGACGCCGCCGTGCTGGGTCCGGGCACCTGCGAGCAGGAGGGACCGGCCATCCTCGAGCTGTCGGGGTCGACGCTGGTGGTGCCGCCCGGGTGGTCGGCCCGGGCCGATGCCGAGACGGTGGCGATGGAGCGATGAGCGGCGGGATCGACCCGATCGCGCTGCAGGTGATGCTCGGCGCCCTGAGCGCGGCCTGCGACGAGATGGGCGCCGTGCTGGTGCGCTCGGCAAACTCCGCCAACATCAAGGAGCGCCGCGACGCCTCCACCGCCCTGTTCGATGCCGCCGGCCAGATGGCGATGCAGGCCGAGCACATCCCGGTGCACCTGGGGGCGATGCCCAGCGCCGTGGCGGCGGTGCTCGAGGAGGACCACGCGCCGGGCGACGCGTGGATCCTCAACGACCCCTTCAAGGGGGGCACCCACCTGCCCGACATCACGGTGATCTCGCCGGTCTTCGCGGGGAAGGAGTTGCTCGGCTTCGCCGCCAGCCGCGCCCACCACGCCGACGTCGGTGCCGCCGAGCCGGGGAGCATGCCCGCCGACTCGCGCACGATCGACGACGAGGGCGTGGTGATCGAGCCCTCACGACTGGTCCAGGCCGGGGAGCTGGACCGCGAGCTGCTCGACTCGCTCACCTCGCGCATGCGCAATCCGCGCCAGCGCGAAGCCGATCTGCGCGCCCAGCTGGCCGCCAACCGCACCGGAGCCGCGCGCATGCAAGCGCTGGCCGAGGGCATGGGCGCGGCCGAGCTGCACACGGGAATGGCCGAGACCCAGGACTACGCCGAGCGCCGCACGCGGGCCGCCATCGCCGAGCTGGAGGACGGCGAGCGCACCGCGTCCGACGTCCTGGAGGCCACGGACGAGGACCTCGAGCTGCACCTGCGGGCCACCGTGCGCGGCGAGGAGATGCAGCTGGACTTCAGCGGGTCGGCCGGCGCCCACGAGGGCAACCTCAACTGTCCGCTGGCCGTAACCCTGTCCGCTTGCTACTTCGCGCTGCGCGTGCTGGCCGACCCCGACGTGCCGCCGTGTGCGGGCGCCTACCGGCCGCTCGCCGTGAGCGTGCCCGAGGGCTCGCTGCTGCACGCCCGGGCGCCGTCGGCGGTGGCGGCCGGCAACGTTGAGACCTCCTCGCGCGTGGCCGACCTGGTGCTGGGCGCCTTCGGGCACGCACTGGGCCAGGGCACGATGAACAACCTCACGCTCGGCAACGACGCCTTCACCTACTACGAGACGCTAGGCGGCGGCCAGGGCGCGTGCGCCGACGCCCCGGGCCCGAGTGCGGTGCACGTGGCCATGAGCAACACGCTGAACACCCCGATCGAGGCGCTGGAGCTGGAGTTCCCGCTGCGCGCCGTCGAGTACGCGGTGCGCCGCGAATCCGGTGGGGATGGCCGGCATCCCGGCGGGGACGGCGTGGTGCGGGAGGTGGAGGCGCTGGAGGAGATGCGCTACTCGCTGATCACCGAGCGGCGGCGGCATGCGCCGTCGGGGGCCGATGGGGGCGAAGACGGCTCTCGTGGCCGGAACCTGCTCAACGGGGAGGAGCTGCCGCCGAAGGCGTCCGGGACGCTGCGGGCGGGGGATCGGTTGCGGGTGGAGACGCCGGGCGGTGGTGGGTACGGCCAGCCGCCCACAAAGGCGCAGTAAAGGGGTGGGTGACCAACCCCATTACCTGACGATCGATCGGCTCGTTTCGGGGTGCTCCAGAAAATGGGTGCCAGAGCCACGTTCTCTGGAGCACCTTGCGAACACGCGGTCTGTTGCCAGGTTATGGGGGGTTGTCCACCTTCCCCTTACTGCGCCGTTGTCGGCTCGCGCTTACGCCACGCCCAAGATCGGGTAGGAAAGACAAATGGCAGAAACCGAAACCAAAGTCGCCTTCCTCGGCCTCGGCATCATGGGCGCGCCGATGGCCGCGAACCTGGCGCGCGCCGGCATCGAGGTCGTCGCCTGGAATCGCACCCGCGAGCGCGCGGAGGAGCTGGCCGCCGAGCACGACTCAGTGACCGTGGCCGACACCGCGGCCGATGCCGCCGGCCAGGCCGCCGTGGCGATCTCGATGGTGCCCGACGTGCCCGAGGTGGAGGAGGTGCTGCTTGGCGAGGGAGGCGCCGTCGAGGGGCTCGGCGAGGGCGGCCTGGCGATCGACATGTCCACGATCGCCCCCACCGCCAGCCGTTCGATCGCCGAGCGGCTCCAGGAGCGAGGGATCTCGTTCCTGGACGCCCCCGTGACGGGCTCGCGGCCCAAGGCAGAGGACGGCACGCTCACGATCATGGCCGGCGGCCCGGAGGACGCCTTCGAGCGCGCGAAGCCGCTGTTCGACGCGATGGGCGAGCTGATCGTCCACGTCGGGCCCCACGGGCACGGCTCGATGGTGAAGCTGATCAACAACACGCTGGCGGCGGTGAACGCCGCCGGGCTGGCGGAGGGCCTGCTGCTGGCCCAGGCCGCCGGCGTGGACACCGACCGCGCGCTGGAGGTCATCCGGGCCGGCTCGGGCGCCTCGATGATGGTCGAGATCAAGGCCCGCCCGATGCTCGACCACGACCTCGACCCGCTGTTCAAGCTCGAGCACATGCTCAAGGACGTGCGCCACTACATCGCCGAGGCGCGGGCCCTCGGCATCGAGCCGAAGGTGGCCGCCACCGCCGAGTCGCTCTACTCGCAGGCGGAGGACAACGGCCTGGGCGAGCGGGACTTCGCGGCCGTGATCGAGGCCACAGCGTGGCAAAAGTCACGAAATTCGCCTTGAAATAGGCCCAACACTCCGATAACAATGGACCCTCGCCGCGCCGCCCGCAGCACCGAGTAACCGTCCTTGGGCGCGGACCGGAGGGTCTTCTTTAGATGCCAGACGCTTTCAAGGAATGGGCTGTAACCGTGCGCGCTCTCGCGGAGGGTGAGCAGCTGCTCACGCTGCGCAAGGGCGGGATCCGCGAGGAGCACAAGCACTTCGAGATCGAGCACGACCGGTTCTTCCTGTACCCCACGTTCGACCACCAGCGCAACGACCTCGTGCGCGACTCGCACCTGCCCGAACTGGGCCGCGCGCTGGAAGAGGGAGTCTGGCCCGACGACGAGCCGCCGGCGGCCGCGCTGCTCCAAGACGGCGGCATCCCGCAGCCCGACCGCGTGCGCATCCGCGCCTGGGCCGAGGTGTCCGCCAGCTACCTGATCACCGACCCGCGCGCGGTCGACGCCCTGTCGCCGTACTACATCTGGACCACCGACTACGCCGAGAAGCGGCTGGAGTGGAAACGCCGCCATCCGATGCACGTGATCGTGCTGCGCACCTACCGCATCCCGCGTCCGGTGACCGTCAAGGTCCGGCCCGACTACCAGGGCTGCCGCTCGTGGATCGAGCTGCACCGAGAGCTCCCGTTCGAGGGCACCCCCGTGCTCTCCGACGAGGAGTTCGAGCGCGCCGCCGCCGAGATCGAGGCGATCGCCGCCGGCGCGGTGCCCGCGCTGGCCTGACAGTCCTATTCGCTCCGCGCGGTGGCTGTTGCATAAACCCCCGGCGAGCCCGCTGGATCGCTTCTAAGGATGGGCTCCGAGAAGCGCCAAGTCCTGGGTCACGCGCGACCGGCGTCTCGCGACATCGCGCTGCTCAGCCGCTCTGGCACCCAGCTCCGCCAGCGTGCAGTGCCTTTTCCGAACCGACTTTGTGCAACAGCCACGGCGCGGAGCGATA
>Ga0075530_1001758_pt1 | contig 10246 bp, 15 predicted proteins | sample NGEPerD_2_FD_75101 | JGI IMG/M metagenome (GOLD analysis project Ga0075530, IMG submission 75101) | Arctic peat soil microbial communities from the Barrow Environmental Observatory site, Barrow, Alaska, USA - NGEE PermafrostL1-D | ecosystem: Environmental > Terrestrial > Soil > Wetlands > Peat ...
GAAGGGAAGCGCGCCGATCAGCAGTAGAAAACCCGGCAGGAAGATCGCGACAAGTGCGATGATTGCTCCAATGACACCGTTTGGCACCGGCTCCATGACCGCACCGAGATAGGCGGCAAAGGTGAAAAGTGGCCCTGGCACTGCCTGTGCCGCGCCGTATCCGGAAAGGAAGGCATCATTGCTGACCGCACCTGACGTCACCACTTCGGCCTGCAAGAGTGGAAGCACGACATGGCCGCCGCCGAACACAAGCGAACCTGCCCGATAGAAGGAATCGAACAGGGCGACGCCCTGCCCCGTCCCGGCGGCAAAGGGCAAAAGGAGCAAGAGCAGGGCAAATAAAACGAGCGACACCGTTCCGGCACTTTTCGATACGCGAAATGTCAGGTGCCCGACTGCGGGACCGGGCGCGGCGCGACACAGCCAGAGGCCCGCGAGGCCGCCGATAAGGATGGCTGCGACCTGTCCGACAGATCCCGCCATGAGAACCACAATCAGCACGGCTGCAAGGGCGATGCTTGCGCGCTCGCGGTCAGGCGCAAGGCTGCGCGCCATTCCCCAGACAGCCTGTGCAACAACGGCGACGGCAACGACCTTGAGGCCGTGGATCAGCCCCGCACCAACCGGCCCCTCGAATGCGGAAGCGCCAAAGGCGAACAGCACCAGAAGCACGGCGGAAGGCAGGGTGAAGGCCGCCCATGCGGCCAGGGCACCAAGGGGTCCGGCACGCATCAGACCCAGCGCAAACCCGACCTGGCTACTCGCCGGGCCGGGAAGAAACTGGCAAAGAGCGACAAGATCGGCATAGCCCGCCTCGTCTATCCATTTCCGACGTATGACCAACTCGTCCCGGAAATATCCCAGATGTGCAATCGGGCCACCGAATGACGTCAATCCGAGCTTTAGGAAGACACGAAAAACCTCGCTTGGCGTTCCTTGTGGAAAAGGCTTTTCAGCCTGCATCGTTTTGAAACAGCCCTGCATAGCCAACCTCTGAGATCGTTCTAAAACCACTTATCACGTCGGCATGTGCCTCTCCTCTCGGGTCATCGGCGCGTCACGCCAATAATCAATTTCTTCCTCGACATCTTCCCTCTGCGTCTCTTTCCAAAACCTTTATTTGGTGGCACATTACCAGGCAGGGACGCGCGGCACGAGAACCACAGCTCCCATCAGGCAGATCGAGGCGGCATCCATGACCCTTGCACGTATCCTGTGTTTTTTGACAATCATTACGGTTGGCACCCCCTTGATGGCGCAGAACACGCTGTCGGTTTCGACCAGCTTTGAAGCGCCGGATGTGGGACGAGAAACCAACCTACCACTGCCCCGCTACGTCAGTCTGAAGGCACAAAAAGCGAACGTGCGCCGTGGGCCAGGCCTGACATATCGCATCGATTGGGTGTTCCAGCGTCGAAAAATGCCGTTGCAGATCACCGCCGAGTACGGCCATTGGCGTCGCGTGATCGACCGCGACGATCAAGGCGGCTGGATACATTACGTCTTGCTGTCGGGCGTACGCACAGTGATCGTCGAAAAAGATCTTCTTGCACTGCGCACCAAACCGTCTGAAACCGCGCGCGTGAGGGCCAAGCTGGAACAAAACGTCATCGCGGAGCTCGACGACTGCCAGGGCGCATGGTGCGAATTGACCGCAGGTGGCTATACCGGCTGGGCGCACAAACCCGCACTCTGGGGGGTTGGCCCAGTATCCGACAGGAGCTGAGCCTTTAGGGCATGCCCAAGCCAAAACGACCACAAACGGCACCAGTCAACCACAACCCCATGAGCCTTTCTGCCGGGCTCCTGTCCTATGTGGTGGCATTGGCCTTGGGGTGGCCAGACTTTGGAAGCGACGGGCCGTGTTCCCGGGCGCGCTTGCCGGCCACCCCAAGACCTCTCGCTTCCGCCTTGTAATTGCCCCCAAGCTGCTCTTATGCAGATTAAGGGTGCTACACCCCATGCTTCGCCAGCGGATCAAATTTTAGAAACCGACGCCCTAAAAGGCGGCCGTTGCAACGCCGCCTGACGTCGTTTCACAAGTTCTCCTGTTTCCGGTTTACCGACGTGTAAAAACAGATTACACGGATCTGGAACGTCTGCACCCGGTGATCACCATGCCTTGTGTCTGCGACGTCGACTTGCTGATCGGAATCAACAGGTTCCGCGAAAATTTGCCAGTCAACACCGATTACTTAGCACACGGTCCCCCAAGGACCGACATTCACTTGCGGGCGACCCGCGGCATGCGAATGATGACCTCGTTACGCTATCCTCATAAACATAATGACGACGACCTCCACATGGAGATCGTCGAGACACAGGCTGAGAACTGGTCCGGCGTTGACACACAGACCCCGCCGCGCAACGTGCCCTGTCGCTTTACCATATTCTGTGCGGTTAACGTTCCGTCGTCACTGCAGCCATTAGAAGCCGACGAAGATCACGTACTGGACGGCTGGATTGAGAGCGGCCCGACATAAACTTCCCCTCAGCAGCCGTACCATCAATACAGAGAGGTTCGCATCAGCGATCCTTCCCTCAGGCGGACGACCCACACTTCCTCTCATCTTGGTCGGTGGACATGCGCGCTCTGCACCAAGCCGAAGGCCACCATCAGCACCAGCATCGCAGTCCCGCCGTAGCTGACCAGCGGCAACGGCACGCCGACGACCGGCACCATCCCCATGACCATTGCCATGTTGATAGCAAAGTAGAGGAAAAAGGTCATCGCGATGCCGAGCGTTAACAGGCTCGCGTACCGGTCGCGGTTTGCCATTGCCGAAACCGTACAAAATATGATGATCATTGTGTAAAGCAGGAGCAGCGCGGCGGTGCCGACGAAACCAAATTGCTCGGCGAGCGCTGTAAAGATGAAGTCGGTATGCTTCTCCGGCAGAAAGTTGAGCCGCGTTTGGGTCCCCTGCATGAAACCCTTGCCGGCCCACCCGCCCGATCCGAGCGCGATCTTCGCCTGCGTGATATTGTAGCCAGAGCCGAGCGGATCGGCGGTAGGATCGAGGAAAATGTCGATCCGACGATACTGGTAATCCTTCAACAATTGCCAAGGCGTATCTCGGCTCTGCAGGACGGCGGTAACGGTGCCGACACCTGCAACTGCGGCTGCTGTAAAATACGCCCAATGCACGCCCGCAAGAAACATGATCGCGGCGCCTCCAATCAAGAGAAGCAGAGCGGTTCCGAGATCGGGTTGCACCAAGACCAATGCGACGGGCATCGCGATAAAAACCAGCGGCACGGCAACCCATACCGGGTGCGATGTCCTTCCAGAGGGGAGCCAATCGTAATAAGCAGCGAGCAACATGATGAGGCCAATTTTCATGAGCTCAGAAGGCTGTAACTGCATGAAACCCAGATCAATCCAACGCTGCGCACCACCACCGCTGAAACCCGTGATATCTACCGCGATGAGAAGACAGAGACCAACGAGATAGGCTATGACTGAAAGGTTGCGCCAGAACCAGATTGGCACCATCGCGATGCCAACCATGAGAATGATACCTGCCGCGAAACGTTCCACTTGCGGCTCCACCCACGGATGCGTCGAACCGCCTGCGAGCGAGTAAAGCATAACGAATCCAACGCAGGCCACAGCACACATCAAAACGATCAGCCCCCAATTGAGATAGAGCAACTTACGCAAACCGGTTGGTACGGTTTGGATATTGTAGGTGAGGTAGCTCATGCGTCGCATACCTCAAATTGAGATTGACCGGCGCAGGGTTTCCCAATCGTCTCGACTAAAGAAGAGTTACACTCCCCACTCACAAAGACTCCCGGCAGATTACCCGAGAACAGCGGTCGAGGAGCATCAGCATTTAGATCAGCGAACGCCCTGATGGCATCATTGGGAGCCTTAATATCTTTGGTCCTCCAGTCGCGCTGATCACAGGTCCTACATGCATTGTCGCAACCTGTGCGATTCTCGTCATGGGCATCAGGAACCCTTGCGCGCGGTGGAATGAACCCAAAAACCAACATCAAGGTGCGGTCCTCGACATTAGGATTGCCTGTAATATGGATGGACTGCACGTTCACGGTACCCGTTTAATTCAGCAACTGCGGTCCTTGCGCCGCTGTTCTGTAGGTCAGCCGCACAGTTGTTTTGGATAGCCTAAGGAATGTCTGAACGCAAACACGCTACCAGGACTTTGTCGGGCCGCAGACAGTCTAGGCCGAAAACTTCGATGAAAGATCATTGCAGGTGCAGCGTTTCACCAACAACCGGCAATTTCTAACCTTGTCCAGCACCAGTCCGGCGACCGGTTCATAGTAGCGTTCCTGATCAATCTTGATTGATAGCATGTCTGCGAACTCGCCCACCGGCAGCCAGCCTGTGACAAGGTATGATCCGTTTGCCCGCGTCACCGCTTTGGATTCATCCATGATATAATTTTGGAAAGTCGCCGCAATAGGTTTCAAGACGTCTATTTGACGTAACTATCCCCTGAAAATGCCTATACTCATCATAAACAAGCACCGTGGCCTGACGCATTTCGCGGTTTTCACGCTCAAGCTTTTTGACTCGCACCTTCTCGGCACTCGTCTGGCCGAACCGTTCGCCGTCATCGCGCTGGACGTTGCGTAACCAAACGCGAAAGCTGACTGACGAACAGCCAAATTTATCTGCGACACCGAAGGAAAAATGGGACGTGGCACGCATCGACCCGGCGGATGCACCCCGCGCCGTCCGCGAGTATCTCGACACGCTGGATGAGGCTGCCTTTGGCGCCGCCAGCGAGGTCCAGCCCAAGTTCACCTCCCATTCCAACCCGGCCAGCCAATGGATGGCAGCACGCAAGGGCCTGGCATTCTTCAGCTATTCTGACAATTACCTGATCGACACGGATCATGGCGTGATCGTCGATGTCGAGGCCACCCGATCAATCCAGCAAACCCAGCGCGGTTCATTGTCGTGGATTGTAGAAGCCGTTGATGTATTCAAAGACTTCCATCTCAGCCAACCGGCGCAACTTTTTGAGATGATGCTCCAGGACGGCAGAAAAGTGGCAGAAGCGGGCAACAGGTACCGATCTTATGGATCGCTCAGGATAACGACGGCGTCAACGTCACATGGCAAGACAGTGGCGGCGGTGGAGACACGCAGACCAGCAAAGCTGATTACTGCATTTGTACTATTCCATTCTCGGTACTGGGACAGATCGACCACAACCTTTCAGGCGAATTGGCGAATGTCATCAGCACTATGCCTTATAATGTGTCCGTCAAGGTGGGGCTGGAGTTCAAGCGCCGCTTTTGGGAACAGGACGATGAGATTTATGGCCGAAGTTCAGGTGCGCATCGCGGTCCTGAATGGTTACGCCGCCCTTGGCATCCCCATCACAAAGACCGTGGGCTAAATCCGTCTGGGGAAAGGGGAGCCATGTCCATCAGCTGATTTGCGCAACAGAGTCCTTACAAATAGAAGTCGCAAGGCGGCTTGGCTACGAAGTTGTTCACTATCGGCTTCAGTTGTATTGTCGAAAGCTCTAAATTTACATGGTTTTCTATAATCTAAAATTGGCTAGCGAGAACGGAAGACTTTCGTTGGGCGCGTCAATCGCTGAACTTGACCGATGTAAGACCCTGGTCCTCGTCATTGGAGCGGTATTGTTTTGGCTGAACCGCAAGAACGCCAAGGAGAGATCAACGCTGTCAATCAACCAATCGTCGCGAGAAAGGGAAATGTGCCGAGCAGCCAATAGGCAAAACGTGACAACTGACCGGTCATGATGGCGACTCCCATGATGATCATGGCAACGCCAGCACCCTTGTAGAGCCAGCGCCCAGCCTGGCCGATTTGTTTGACCCGCGCGGCAATAACGTCGGTAAACAGCGCCGCGAGCAGGAAGGGCACGCCCAGCCCGGCTGAATAGATCGACAGCAGCCAGATGCCGTCCGACATACCGCCGGAGGTCGAACTGAGCGTCAGGATCGCGCCAAGGATAGGTCCGATGCAGGGCGTCCAGCCGAAGGCGAAGGCCAGTCCCAACACGTAAGCTCCAAGCGGGCGGCCGCCGGGAATGTTGAGTGTGAAGCGGGCGTCACGCGAGAACGCTTCCAGACGGAAGGCCCCCAGCATGACCAGTCCGAACAGGATGATGATTGCACCACCAAGATAGTTCAATTCGGTGCGCCACGTCAGCAGCAGGGATCCGAGCGCACTGGCCCCCGCCCCGAGTGCGACAAAAACCGTCGAAAACCCCAGAACGAAGCAGGCGCTCAAGCCGAGCGCCCCGGCGCGCGCCCACAGGCCGACAGACCGTGTCGTCCGCAGATTCGGTTGGCCTGCGATATAGGAGGCATAACCCGGCACCAGAGGCAGGACACAGGGCGACAGGAACGAAATGGCCCCCGCCAGAAAGGCCGCGACGATGCCGATGCCGGAAATATCCATCAGGCTTTGCGATCGGCGCTGAAGGGCCGCGCCGCCCACCAGAACGCGACCAGCGGGATCACAATCCATTGCAGCACGGGCGACAGCCCAGCATCGAGGATTGGAATGATCGGCATCAGGTCCGAATAGGCCCAAGCCGCGCGGATCACGATGTTGAGCCATTCGCTGAACAGCGTGTATCCCAACCCGAATACGACTGTCAGCACTATCACCGAACGTCGGGTCGCAGCAACAATAGGCCAGCCACGGCCCGACAGCATCAAGGCGAGCATAAGTGCGCTCATGGCAATCAGGATATCGCCACCTGTGCAATGAACGGCTGCAAAAATGATCTCACCCCAGTTGCCATCGTTCCATATCGTGTAAAGCGGCATATGGGCAAATTCCCAGATCAGATTGGCCGGAATGATCACCGAAAAATACCGACGGAGGGCTGTCAGGGAAATTCCGTCCGTCGAGGACGACATGACGCCAGTCGCGGTGACACTCATTGAAACACCCCTGTCACCCGGTCCCACCAGCTGGGCTCCCGGCGTCGATTCTGGGCGTTGTTGATCAACTCGCTGACATAGAGGATCAGGTTCACGTTCTTGAAGTCCATGCCATGGAATTTCGCAGCGTACCGCCCGCCAATATCCACGACATGGGTTACTGCTCCGTGCATCATCATGTCGCTATCGGCGGTCATCGTGAACTCAAGCCCATAGTCCCGCGCCAGAAGGCGCGTTGCGTCGTCGCTCTGATCAGGCCGCTTGGTCAGAATGACCCAGTTGCTGGGATCGAGCCCATGCCGATCCGCGTATTCGCGCAAGACGTCCGGCGGGTCATTCACCGGATCGGTCGTGATCGAGATGAACTGCACCAGATCCTTCATCGGACCGTCGTTGATCGAAGCCTGAATGGCCGCAATCTTTTCCGAATGGAGCGGGCAGACATCCGGGCAGTTGGCGTAAATGAAATGCAGGATGACAACTTTATCGCCGAAGTCCGACAGGCGGACGGGGTTGCCCTCCGCATCCTGCAACTCAAACCGTGGGGCCTGCGCTGCATCGATGGCCTGGAAATATGACTCCATCTCGAACATGCGGGCATCCAGGTTTTCCCCCGGATGATCGGCGAAAGCCGGAGACGAAATCGTGGCCGCGAGTACCGCCAAAGCGGCGCGCCGTGTCAGTGCTGTCAATTCTTGAATCCTTCAGAATACATGCCTGCCGATCCGTAGACCGACAGGCATTTTCGGCAATTTAGCCGTCCGATTTGTCCGACGGCATCATGCCGCCGTCCATTTTCTCAGTCATGGACGCCATCATCTCGGTGCAGGCTTCCATCATGGGCTTCATTTCAGCCATCATTTTCATCATGCCCATCATGTCGTCGTCCATCATGCCGCCTTGCATGGCACTCTCATTCTGCATCATCTCGCCCGTTTCTGGCATTGCCTGGTCTTGGGCGCTGACGGCAAACGCACTTGTGGTAAGGACCGTCGCAACGACGAAAGTTGTAAGTGTTTTTCTCATGGTTTTCTCCTTGGGTAGATCGTGTGGTTATCGAAAGAATTCAATCGGGAGTCGCAGCGTCCGGCGATTTGGAGCAGCCCTTGCCGGACCCGCCCTTCATGCACAGACCCAGGCCGCACATCACGGCACAGGGTGCCAGTGAGACCAAGACAGGCGCGAGCCCGATCGCGGTGAGCCATCCCCAGTTCAGGGTCATGCCGCCCCCCATTAAGGTTGCCGCACCGACGAACAGCAATCGTCTGCGCGTAAACCACTGGGTCCAATTGCCAACTCTTGCGATGTCGGCGGTGATCACGCCATTGGTGGGTGATATATCGGTCATCCGAAAAATCCTTTCGATGTTTGAAAAATAGTCATTCCAGTAACTGGAAGATCAAGGGCGGGCGATCGTCTTTTGGCGGCACTCATTCGGTAAAGCCCCGCAGGAAGGACACCATCTCAGGATCGTCCCACTCGGCCGGGCCGACCAGTCGCCCCAATTCCCGTCCCTGCGCATCGATCAGGATCGTCGTCGGCAAGCCGACGGTGCGCAGCGCAGTAAACGATAACATGGTCTCGTCGACATACATCTTGAGATTGGTGACACCGACCTCTTCGTAGAATTCCCGCACGACGGGCGATCCGGCCCTGTCGATGGACAGGGCGACCACCTCGAAGTCGTAGCTGCCAAGTTCCGCCTGCAGCGCATCCAGCGTCGGCATCTCTTCTCGGCAGGGCACGCACCAGGTTGCCCAGACGTTCACGAGGATCACCTTGCCGCGAAAATCCTCCATATCCCCATGGCTGCCGTCATCTTTCTCGTAGCGCACATTGGCGACTGGCTGTGGCGTATCGTGCAGTGCAAACCCCTGCGGCCCGGCAAACGCCGCGCCGACGGACAGTGCCCAGGCGATCAGCGCCGGTTTCAGATGTTTCATGGCGTTGTCTCCTTGGTAGATTGGGTTTTCAGATCACGGACGATCGGCAGCAGGGTGTTCTGCAAGATCGCCTGGGTGATCGGGCCGACATGGCGGTAGGCGATGATACCATCGGGCGCGATGACGTAGGTTTCGGGCACGCCGTAAACGCCCCATTCGATGCCTGCGCGTCCGTTGACGTCGGCGCCGATGTGCGCGTAGGGATCGCCCAATTCGTTGAGCCAAGCGCGCGCCTGATCGGGCGGGTCTTTGTAGTTGATCCCGTAGAGTGGGACCTCGCCAGTCGCTGCCAAATCCATGAACAGCGGGTGTTCGGCACGGCAGGGCACACACCACGAGGCGAAGACGTTCACCAGCGAGACATGGCCAATCAGGTCCTGCGTCGAAAGACCTTCCTCGCGGCCGAGCACCGGGGGAAGCGCGAACTCCGGCACAGGTTTGCCGATAAGCGCTGACGGCAAGTCGTCGCCACCCCTGTATAGCCCCCAACCGAACAGGACCATGAGGGCCAAAGCCACCAGCGGCACCAGCATAAACCCGGAGATGCTGCGCCGTGACACGGGTTCGGTTTTGCTGACAACTTCATGCGTCATGACGGCTCCTGCTCATCTACGAGGGTGTGGCTTTCCTGCGAAGAGCGGTTCCGGTCGGGCCATGTGCCCTTGATGTAGTCGATGATCGCCACGATCTCATCATCCGTTAGCAGCTCCCCGAAACCGGGCATGTCGCTCTCGTAGCCATCCCCGACAATCGCCGCAGTTCTGCGCTTCACGATGTCCACAAGCACGCGGTCCGTATGGTGCCAGGTATGGCCCGAGACGTCGTGCGGCGGGGCACGCAATCTGCCGTTCGGCACTCTGGATCGCCAATCTGGCTGCCCCTCCAGGTTTGCGCCATGGCAACTGGCACAATTCTCCTGATAGAGGCGCTCGCCCGTGAGCAAGTCGCTCTGCGCTGCAACGGGCAAGACCGCGGAGACTCTAATGTTGTTTATCATTACGCTCGTGCCTCCTTTTAGCGAGCCACATACAAAGGATGAAGAACGCCAAGAGCGACGACAGGATAAGCAGGACGCTAAGCGCCCAGACCAATCCCATCGACAACAGGCTGTCGCCGCTGCTGGCACCTTCATTCCGCATCCTGGCGCATTTCTATTTTCCGCCATCCGAGCGGAGATACTTAACCAATGCGATCGCCGCGAGCATCAGGACCCCCACGATCAGCAACCAAACGAGGCCCATCGCGATCATCATTCCGCCGCCCATCATGCCACCGTCCATCATCATACAATTCATCCTTTGTTTTCCCTTTAAGCCAGTTCGGCACGGGATCGCACCAGACTGCGCAATTGATCATTCGACCGCATAGACGGTCGGGTTCACACCTTCCTCGAC
>Ga0075530_1001759_pt1 | contig 10242 bp, 12 predicted proteins | sample NGEPerD_2_FD_75101 | JGI IMG/M metagenome (GOLD analysis project Ga0075530, IMG submission 75101) | Arctic peat soil microbial communities from the Barrow Environmental Observatory site, Barrow, Alaska, USA - NGEE PermafrostL1-D | ecosystem: Environmental > Terrestrial > Soil > Wetlands > Peat ...
GACCTGAATTGACGCAGGCGGCGCGGCAACTTGGCCGGCTCGACTACGGGCAGGCGGCCTTCACCCCCGGGTTCAGGCTCCCGGCGCGCTACGTGGTGCACGCAGTCGCCATGCCGTGGCAGGGAGGAATCGCCGGCGAACTCAGCGTCCTCGAGCAGGCGTATCGGTCGGCCTACGCCGTGGCGTCGCAGCTAGATGCGCGCACCCTGGCGGTGGCGGCGATAGGTACAGGTAGTTACGGGGTTCCGCGCGACGTCGCGGCGCGGGTTGCGGTCAACGCTCTTCGTGACGCCGTGAAGAGAGGAGTTCCGTTCCGGGACGTGCGCTTCGTGGTCCTGGACTCTGACGTCGCGAAGGCGTTCGCGGTCGAGCTGTCGACACACAGCGCCAACGACACGTCGGGGCAACCGAATTAGGTGCGTACGGGGAGGCCCGGCTGGCTCGGCGCGAACACGGCGGTTCCTTTAGACGAGATCCCGGACCTCTTCAATAGCGCCACCGGACGATTGAACTGTGCCTGACGTCTAGGCGTTCTAACGCCTTGACGTCAGAACGTCCTCGTCCTACCCTGAACCCGTGCCGAGAGAATCAAGGCGAACGACCATATACCTCGAGACCACGATCCACCGGGCGCTCAAACTGAAGGCGTTGGAGGGCGATACCACTGTGTCGGAGCTCGTGAACGAGGCCGTCAGGCGCAGCTTGGTAGAAGATGCCGAGGACCTCGCCGCGTTCGGCGAACGCGGCGAGGAGAAGAGTCTGTCGTTCGAGGAAGCGCTGGAGGAGCTCCGGCGCGATGGCAAGCTATGAGGTGCTGATCAAGGAGCCGGCACTATTGGAGCTCGCGTCGATCTCACGTAAACAGGACCTGCGCAAAATCGCCCAACGAATCAGTTCACTCGCGCAGCAGCCGCGTCCCCTAGGCTGCGAGAAGCTTTCTGGTTCTGATCGCTACAGGGTCCGACAGGGAGACTTCCGGATCATCTACGAGGTTTCCGACTCCACGTCTACCGTGGTGGTCGTGAAGATCGGCAACCGTCGTGACGTTTACCGTCGGCCGTAGTGACTACCGGCCAGTGACCAGCTCCTGCTCGCATGGGCGGCAGCGCCAAGAGGGCTGGACCCACGGTCCCAGGGGAATAATCTCATGCAATTCTGTGCCGTCATTTCAAAATTTCATGATTTCTTGAAGTCGATGTTCGAGCGTGCGATCGAGCTCCCACCGTCAGAAACCGAGACGTTCTTCCTCTGAGGGCCGCGCCAGACAGGCTCCTTGGGCCGGTAGCGAGACGCCCGGTCGAAACGGTCGGTTTTGCGGGGCCAGCGTCTGCAGACGGACTAATTGAACCTTGGGAGTCCTACCGCGGGTCCCTCGGCCTTGGCCAAGTCGCCCACCACGACCCGTGCTGAAACTGCGACGATCGATACGACTGGAGCAAGTCCCAACAGGTAAGTGGTCGCCGACGAGCTTGGTGTCTCAGAAGCCGAGGTTGTCCGGCGCGCACTCGACGTAGGCTTGAGCGCGCGGCCCTCGCACCGCTGGCGGCCCCGCCCTCGTGGGTCTAAAGAAGACTTGGGCAGAGACCGCAACAGCGCTCGATACGGGTTTCGATCGGGACTCCCTGTACCAGGATCGCCTGGATCGCCAGACCCCGACGGGCTGAGCTTCCCCGGCTGAGCGAGCCCGCCATGGCCTACCTGATCGATACGAGTCACCCCGAGCGCCAAGCCACAGCGCGGCGCTGGCTGACGTACCTAATCGAGCAGGACGCGGGCTTGCTATCTACGCAAGCGCTGAGTGAGATAGCGAATGTCGAATGTATGCCTCCACCGCCTTCGTCCTCACTGGAGGCCGCAGCAGGTCATCGAGCACCTCGGGCAACTCTCACTCGCCATGAACGTACTACCCCTCACGCCGGCCGTCGTCCTCGAAGCGCTGCGCGGCGTGCACTACCACCACATGTCCTACTACGACGCACAGATGTGGGCGATGGCGCGCCTACACCAAGTCCCCTACCTGCTGACCGAGGACATGGCCTGCGGCGCCATGATCGACGGGGTCAAGATCGTCGACCCCTTTAACCTGCAGCCGCCGCTCGAGCCAACCGAGACGTAGCGAACGCGGCGAAGGAGTTCCGGCTTGAAGCGTCTCTTGAAGGAGCCGGGCCGCTATGCTCGCGTTAGGCTTTCAGGGAGGTGACGGATGATCACCGGTCTTCACCACGTGGTGCTCTTCTGCCGCGACACCGAGGCATCGCGGCAATGGTACGAGCGCGCGGGCTTTGAGTACCTTCGGGGCTACGAGGGCATGCACTGGTTCAGGCTCGGCGACGCCGAGGTCATGCTGCACCCCGGCGGGAAGGGCGTGTCAACTGGAGGCCCGGTGATCCACGCCGAGGTGGACGACGTACGGGGCGCCTTCAACCGCCTGGCGGCGCAGGGCTTGAGACCGCTGGATCATCAGGCGCCAGACACCGAACTGTCGGGGCCGGTCGTCCGGCCGTGGGGCGACGAGGAGTTCGAACTTCAGGACCCAGACGGCCAATGGTGGGCCTTCACCGGAAGGCGATGAGACGGTTCCGGTTCGCCAGAGCATCGATTATCTTGAAGCCATGTCCGACGCACCCGACTCCAAGATCTCCCGCATCAAACCGGTCGAGCGCGCCACCAACCTCACCTGGGCCGAGTGGCTCGAGTTCATGGACGGCATCGGCGCCAAGGACCTCGACCATTACCAGATAGCTGTAAAGGTTCTCGAGGAGTTGGAAGGCAAGATCGACAGCGCGGCGTGGTGGGCCCAGGGTGTGACCATCGCCTACGAGCAGCACATCGGCCGGCGCATCCCCGGCCAGCGGTCAGACGGCTCCTTCCAGATGAACGTCAGCCGGGCGACGAAGCTCGGTATGCAGAAGTTGATGGACGCCTGGGTGGCGTTCGTAGCCTCTGACCCCGATATCAAGGAACTGATCGCGACCGAGCCGCGCATAGGTGGCACAGACAAGCGCATCAACTGGCGGGCCAAAGCCGAGGACGGCTCGTCGATCATCGTTTCCAGCGAACCCAGGCCGAGCGGCACCGCCTCGCTCGTCGCGACGCAGGTGGGGTTGGAGTCCTTGGAACTGAACGAGGAGGCTAAGGCCAAGTGGGCGGCGGTCTTGGGGCGGTTCTTGGACGGGTTGTAGGGGCGGAAGCACACAACCTCACGAGGTGAAAGTCGAACCGCTCTACCACTCCCACTCCTCGTCATCGAATCGGGCCGGCGTCGGCTCATCGAGAAGCCGATCCTCCCCCACAGAAGCGATCTGCACGAAGGCTTCCGACCAGCCGCTGCGCACGCTCTCGGCAGCAAGTTCCTCGAAGCCGCTCACCCTCAAATCCACGCCTCCAAGATCGCCCCAGCAGCCCGGCGATCGGCAAGTTAAGGACCAACAGTACGGCGTACCGCACCGGAAGGCGGAATCGGGCTTCGATGGCGAGTTGTACGCCATCTACCCATTCGAGGAGTACCAGGGCCGAGGGCTAGGGCGGCGGCAAGGCGAGTCGAGACGAAGATCCTGCAGATCGATGGAAAGGGCTTCAACTAGGTGACGCCGTATCCATAGCCGAGCCACGGGGAACAATGCGAGCCATGCCGCCCCGGCCAGACGGGGAAACTCGCCACCTACTCGTACACCGCAGCGGCGGCTGTCAACCCCCTAACTTCGTCGAATGCCGTATTGAGCCCATCGCTCACGAAGACTCGGATGAGGCCGGTGCCCTGGCTCCGCTGGATTTGGGTCGAGTCGAACACGACGCTCTCTTGGCTGCCTGGTACGTCAACGGCGACTGGCACGAAGCTCTCGCCGTCGTCAGGGCTGTAGGCGACCTGAAGCAGCAGGTCATCCACTGGCGTATCCGAGTCGGAGAGTTCCCAGGCTATCTCCGTCTGCTCACCAAGTTCGGCTCCTCCTTGGGGAGCGACGATCTGGATGCTCGGCGGCTCAGAACGCTCGAAGGCGCCAAAGGTACTTGTGCCTTCGGCATCGGTGATGCGCAAGGCGACGACTTCGCTATCGGGCGAGACGGGCACCATGACCTCGAAGAAGCCTGGCAGCTCGCCTTCGCCTTGTTCCTTGCCGGCATCGTCACCCACAAGGGCGTTGAACTGGATGTTGATGACGTTCTGGTTTTCGTCGATCACCTCGACCGCGAACTGACCCTCCTGTTCGCGTGAGGTCGGCTGCGACGGCCAGGGGAAGCGGAAGGCGGGCTCGAGCTCGATGAGCTCTTGTCCTTCTGGATCGAAGATGCCCTGAACAACAAGGACGCGGGTAGAGAGGTTGGACTGGCTGGCCCCCAGGTCGTCGGCACGGCTGGCGAGGATCAGACTACCGAGGAAGAAGTTGTAGGTAGTGGTATCGACCCAGGCGGAGTTGGTTAACTGCCCACCAACCATGATGTCGTTGAGCGCCGTTCCCTTCAGTCTGCCCGTCGTGTTGTTGCCCGCCGGGTTACCGGGCAGCCTGGCGAGGGTGTCCCAACCTACCTCTGGGCTCAAGGTGCGGGAGTTGTGGCTGAGGCCGAAGTTGTGGCCGAGTTCATGGGCAAGGGTTCGCTGATGGCGGGTGAGCTGGGTATTGCCGAAGGCGTTGAAGCCGGAGATTTGGCCGAGGCCGTTGCCATTGATCGGGTTGCCGGCGATCCAGCCGTAGAGGAAGGTGTTGTCGTTGGCCCCCAAACCGGCAGCGACGATGAGCTGCCGGCAGGAGGCAAGCAGCGAAAGGAGGTTGTTGCCGTCGGATCCTAGGGCTTGCAAATTGCCGTCCCCGTCGGCGTCTTCAGTATAAGCGAGAGTGGGGAACAGGCCCTGGCGATAGAAGTTTGGATCGCCGTCATTGACCGGGAAAATGGCGCGGGCGAACATATCGCCAACACCGGCTTCAACATCGCCGATAGCCGGTAGGCCGAAACCGGCTGGGGTGTAGTTGATGCGGGTAAAGAAGATGCTCGGGGTGGTGCGGTCGACGAAGGTGAGATCATCGACGCTCCCCGAATTGTTGCCGATGTTCACCTCACCCACGGCGGAAACCTCAACCTGAAAATCCACGTTGGACGAAGCGGTGATGCCGCTCGGTGCGGGCAGCTCGAAGTTGAGGGTGTCCTCTTCGTTGCCCCGCTGCGGGGACGGAGGAGCCGTGAGCACGTTGATGGCCACGAGGCCCGCCGGCGGCGTGACTTCACTACCATCGACGAACACGTGAAGTCGACCAGTGACACCGGGCACCGGGTCGCTGATCGTCGTTGCTACGGTCACGCGCACCGCCGTGCTTCGTTGAGCCACTAGTGGGATCGTATTGGTCGTAGTTTGGATGGCCTGGGTGATCTCAATATTCGAGATGGAGAGGTCGGTTCCTGTTGGTACTGGCGGGCATCCAACCAAAATCGTGGATAGTGTAGTCAACAACACTACTTGAAGCCGATAGCGACGGGCATTGATGCGCATGTTCCGTCTCATTTCCTATGAGCTACGAGCGTTGCCTTCTTCAGTGCCCTACTCCCACTCATGCGAAAAGCCCAACCCTATGTCGAAGTGGGTTGACACCGCGAGCCAAAGACACCGTGAGCCAATGAATCCCTCCTTGTGACCAACCCGCGCTCGGGAAGGCCCAGAATTTGCCTACTACGTTCAAGAGAAGATGAATAGATGTGAGAATATTAAGTATAGACTTCATACTTGGAATGTCAATAGGGCGCTCCAAGGATTGCCGCGCCGTCTATATTGAAGCCGTGAGACGCGGAGCGAGAGTGCGGATGAGGCTTAGATCGTGGGCCCTGATCGTGGGCTTGTGCAGTTCTTCCTTCGTGGTCGCTTGCAGTGGCACGAACCCTAGCACCGCTAGCACCGTATGGCCAGCTTGTTTATCCGGTGATGCCGTTATTGTAGTTCGAGGCACTTTCAACCCACCGGGCGACAAACTACTGACGCTTGAGCCCATCCAGCGACACGACTGGCGCTCGAGGCCGACCCCGTGCCAGCAGGACGGTCACTTTGCAATCGAAGTCGAGTTCCAAACTGGAGGGGTGTCCCGGGTCTTGTTCGACGCATTGATAGCCGATGATTCCTACCCTGGGGGCGTGAAGCACGGCTTCTTCGAGGTGGTTGTGCCGGTGAATGAGGTGGTTTCCTGGGTTCGAATAGTTGATGCTGATAACGAGGTGATCTTTGCCGCTGTCCGGGGCTCAGAGATCCTGCAATAGGGGCCACTAGCACGCTAGGGAAGTGTCGGCCCATATGTCGATGTGCGCGTAGAGCAACCGCTTACCTCATACCCACGCCCCCAAGATCGCCCCGACGACAACGAAAGCCACCACGTGATACCCAGCATCGATCAAGTACAGGGAAGTCTTCCGACCCTCGTAGATGAAGGTGATCGCCAGCAACGCGCCCCACAGGCCGACACCCACGAGTGCGCCGAAGACGGCCCCACCCTGAAGCCCGCCGACTGGCAGGTTGAGGAGTAACACGGCCAACGTGAACGTGACCACGATCTCGAGCAGGAACGTCCACAGGTAGCTGATGGAGCCGCCGCCTTGCGAGATCTCATCCATCGTCTTGCCTAGCGCCGCCATCCATTGACGACCGAAGAGCGCGGCGTACCACAGTGCACCGATGGCGAAGTACGCGACCGCCGCGACCAACACTGCCCAGACATTCACGTCCCAGCTCATGGCCTTGCCTCCAAAGGTGCCGTCTCCAAGTGTGACCGTTCGTTAGCTTCGGCACACATCATGCACGTTTTCAGTGCAGGAGCAGCGAGCGGACTAGTGGCGTCAGCGGGCTGAATCGGCCCGTCAGGTTCAGCGGCGGGTCGTACCGGTTGTCAGGGGATACACGATGCGGCGGGCGACTACTCCACCAGACCGAGCTGACGCAACATCGTTGCCGAATCGTAGTACAAGTGCGCCCAGACGATCTCGCCGTTCTCTACCCAATAGGAAGTGGAGAACGGGAACTCCACGGTGCGACCCGTGGCCGGTATATCGCCGGGCGGCCCGGTGTGGGTGCCCATGAAGGCCGCGATGGCCGGGCGTCCCTCGATCACCACGTATGAGTTGGTCATGTCGATGAAGATGGCGTCCTCGGCGTAGTAACTCGTGTCGTGGTGCTCGCGGTAAGCGTCGAACACTCGCCGAGTCTCTGCCGTGACGTCAGCATCGGTCTTCTGCGCGAGGCTCAACCCCGCCACTAGCAGCAACGCCAGAAGGGATAGCAACAGCAACGTCCAGCGCATCTTCTCCTCCTCCGCGACCTTGCCAATGGATACTTGGGCCGCCTCGAGCAGAAGTTAGGGCGGGTGCCGTGTTGGTGGCCTGATGCGGGTAGCGCTGCCTCCAAAACTACTCCGCCGTGCCGGCGCGATCTCGACTTACGTACATGATTAGTGCAAGGAGGCACTCGTGAACATCCGCGCCGCATTTCCCGAAGACGCCGCGGCCATCGCCCACGTCCATGTGGCCTCGTGGCGAAGCACGTACCGAGGCCTGCTGCCCGACGAGTTCCTCGCCAACCTCTCCGAGGAGCGGCGAGCGGAATGGTGGCGCCAGCAGGCTGAAATTGCCATTAAGGATCCGTCGCGAGGTGTTCTTCTGGTTGTCGAACAGGAGAACGGACAGTTGGTCGGGTTCGCTTCAGCAGGTCCAGACCTGGAGGCCGACTCGGGCTTCGACGGCGAGTTGTACGCCATCTATCTACTCGAGGCGCATCAGGGCAAAGCTACGGGGCGCGGGCTCTTCGAGCTCGTCGTCGACCACTTTCGAAGGCAGGGATACGGGTCTATGCGCGTCTGGGTACTTGAGGGCAACCCGGCGCAGTCGTTCTACGAGCACCTCGGCGGTGAGCGAGTAGAGACGAAAGTACTTCAGATCGGTGGGCAGGACTACGACGAGGTTGCGTATGGGTGGGCGCAATTAGTCGTCATCAAGTAAGCGACACCGAGCCGCCTCGCAACCGTCGCGACGTTTTCGATAGTTATCACGCCTCAAGCCTCTGCCGGAGCTCTGCTTCCGCCAAACCTCGCACCCTCGCCTGCCCCACCCGAATTGCATCGGTTAGCGCCAGTAGCTCGTAGAAATACTTGTCGCGCCGTGCAACGCTTGGTGCTGATTCGTGTAGAGGCTTAACAGCAAGTCCTCGGACCGTTCCCTCTGGGTCGGGCCAAACGTATGGCAGCTCGGTGGCCGAGACCATGTGGGCCAGTGGCGACGCAGCATCAGCAGTCGGGATGCCGCGAGTGCTCCTCCCTTCGGTTTATCTAGGAGCGCTCGCCGTAACCAAATCTCCGCCTTGCTGGTCGTATCTGGCCTTCTCAGGTGGCCGTTTTCGTTGCGACATGGCCTTCTCCCGCGGCCAGATTTATGGTAAGATGGCAACATGAAAGGGCCAGTTCCAAGCCGAGTGGTCGACAAACGGACATCGCTTGAGTCTGGAGCTGACTAGTGGCTTCTCTTCATCCTGTGCTTTTGGACCAGCTCAATAGGGCTGTGTTGCCTATCGCGTCCCCGAGGAAGACGACCCGACGGGATGCTCGACTACCGAACGTCTCCGGGAAGGTCCATGCCGTGATCGGCATGCGGCGCGCCGGCAAGACCACGTTCTTGCGGCAACTTCAGGCCGAGCGGCGCGAAATGCTGCCGCCCGAACGTGCCGTCTACCTTAGCTTCGACGATGATCGCCTGGCCGAACTCGATTCGGGTCAACTGAGCCTGCTCCTCGAGGAGTACTACCGGCGGTACCCGAATCTTAGAGACAGGGAGACCGTCTATTGGTACCTCGACGAGGTACAGCTTGTCGAAGGCTGGGACCGCTTCGTGCGACGCGTGAGTGATACCGAGCAAGTAGAGCTTGTGATCTCCGGCTCGTCAGCCAAGATGCTATCGCGCGAGGTCCACACGTCATTACGCGGACGGTCCATGGAGACGATAGTTCGGCCCTTCAGTTTCCGCGAGTTCCTCAGGCACCGCGATGAAGAGCCGCTCGAGGAGCCGCGACTTTGGACGCCAGCTCAGCGATCATCTGTGGAGCAGAGGTTCTCCGAGTACCTCCGGCATGGCGGGTTCCCTGAGGCGCAAGGGCTCGAGACACGCACACGCATCGCGTTACTTCAGGGATACGTCGATTCCGTGCTCTTCCGCGACGTCATAGAGCGCTACGAGGTCAGCCAGGTGGCGGCTCTGCGATGGCTCGTCCGCTTTGTCCTCCGGAATCCGGCAGGCAAGCTCAGCGTTCGGCGGTTGTATGACGACCTGCGCTCGCAGGGCCATGCAGTGAGCCGGGATACTGCGACTGACCTTCTCAACCATGTGATCGACGCTTTCCTCATCGATCTGGTAGCGATGGCCACCGAATCAGAACGACAGCGCAACGCCAACCCGAAAGTCGCCTACCCGGTAGACACCGGCCTAATACAGGCGTTCGATGCAAGCGGCCGAAAACACACGGGGCATGCTCTCGAAACAGCGATATTCAACGAACTGGCAAGGCGAGAGCCGGACGTCAGCTACTACAAGTCAAAGGATGGGCTAGAGGTGGACTTCCTGACGCGAGACTATGAGGGGCGCGACGAGCTCATTCAGGTCTGTGCCGACTTGTCTTCCGCGACCACCATCGAGCGAGAGCTGCGGGCGCTGCGGGTGGCAGGTCTCGACCACGCAGGCGCCCAACGAACACTGCTTGTGATGAACCGGGATGCGATCACCGGCATAGAGGAGCCTGGCGTACGGGTTCGCCCGGCGTATGAGTGGCTACTCGAGGCCTAGCCCGCCATGCGGACCCAATGCAGGAGTATCGGGCCATCAAACACCGCGCTGACGGTCCATACTGCTGAACGCAGACCATTAGCATGCGTCATGTTCGAGGATCACCTCCGCCGCTGGGACCTTGAGCCCGACGGCGAGCCCGTGGTCACACCGCGAGCCCACCTGCTACCCGTGACCCGAGCAGGTCGGCCAGCCATGCTCAAGATCGCGCGCCACCCGAGCGGAGCGCTCGGTAACGCCGTGCTCGCATGGTGGGCCGGAGAGGGTGCCGTGCCGGTGCTTGCCCGCGACGGCGCAGCCGTGCTCCTCGAGCGTGCTCCAGACCCGGCCACTCTCTTGAGGCTGTACGAGCAAGGTCGCGACGAGGAGGCGATCGGCATCATCACCCGAGTCGCCGAGGAGCTTCACGCCCCCCGAAGCCAGCCACCGCCCGACGGCATCGCGCCC
>Ga0075530_1001764_pt1 | contig 10233 bp, 8 predicted proteins | sample NGEPerD_2_FD_75101 | JGI IMG/M metagenome (GOLD analysis project Ga0075530, IMG submission 75101) | Arctic peat soil microbial communities from the Barrow Environmental Observatory site, Barrow, Alaska, USA - NGEE PermafrostL1-D | ecosystem: Environmental > Terrestrial > Soil > Wetlands > Peat ...
AACTGGGCTGGGTCGCGCAGCGCAACAACACCTGGAGCCTGCACGTGCACATGGGCGTGCGCGGCGCCGACCGCGCGATCGCCGTCTGCGACTGGATGCGCGAGCTGCTGCCGTTGCTGCTCGCCGCCTCGGCCAACTCGGTCTTCCTCGACCGCCGCGACACCGGCCTGCACACGGTGCGCACCGAGATCTTCACCCGCACCTTCCCCCGCTGCGGCGTCCCCAGCCCGTTCGTCGACTGGGAGCGCTACGCCGAGTTCGTCGGCGCCCTGCAGAGCACCGGGTCGGTGGTCGAGTCGACCCAGCTCTGGTGGAGCGTCCGTCCCCACCACGAGTTCGGCACGGTCGAGGTGCGGATCTGCGACGCCCAGACGCGCGGTGAGGAGTCCTTCGGGCTGGCGGGGCTGATCGCCGCCTGCATCGCCCAGGCCGCGCTCGACTACGACGAGCACGGCTACGACGGCGCCGGCGCGCCGCTGCGCGACCGCGAGATCGAGGAGAACCTCTGGCGGGCGATCCGCCACGGGATGAGCGGCAAGCTGATCGACTTCCGCCGTGGGGTGGAGGTCGAGGCGCGGGCGGTGCTGGAGGGTCTGCTCGAGTGGACGGCGCCAGCGCGGGCGGCGCTGGGGATCGAGCCGCGGCTGCCCGAGCGCAACGGGGCCCAGCGCGCGCGAGAGGCACTCGACAGCGGCATCTCGATCGAAGACATCTACCGCGACGCGGTGCGCGAGACGCACCGCACCTATACCGCCGCCGGCCAAGACGCGCCTCTGGTCAGGGATCCATAGCGACCTCTGGCCAGAGGCACGTGCCGGGGCGGGGCTGAGAACGCGGTATCCGCAGGCCCTTATAGACTCCCGCGCCGCCTTAACCCCAGCCGGAGGAATCGAACTTGACCAGCTTCTTGACCGATTATGGAGTCGTCGTTGCGCTTGTCTGCGCCGGGGCGGCAGTTGTCTACGGACTGATCATCACCCAGCGCCTGCTCGCGATGTCGCCGGGCAACGAGCGCATGCAGGAAATCTCAGGGGCGGTGCAGGAAGGCGCCAAGGCCTACCTCAACCGCCAGTACACGATCATCGCCGCGGTCGCGGTGCCGATCGCGATCGTGCTCTGGCTCCTGCAGGACTACAAGACCGCGCTCGGCTTCGTGATCGGCGGCGTCCTCTCGGGCGCCACCGGCTTCATCGGGATGAACCTCTCGGTGCGCGCCAACGCCCGCGTCGCCGAGGCGGCGCGCGGCGGCGTGCCGCCGGCCCTCGACGTCGCCTTCAAGGGCGGCTCGGTGACCGGCATGCTCGTCGTCGGCCTGGCACTGCTCGGCGTCGCCGGCTACTTCGGCATCCTCGTGATCACCGGCAGCAGCGACAAGGAGGCCGTCGATGCCCTGATCGGCCTCGGTTTCGGCGGCTCGCTGATCTCCGTCTTCGCCCGGCTCGGCGGCGGCATCTTCACCAAGGCCGCCGACGTCGGCGCCGACCTGGTCGGCAAGGTCGAGGCGGGGATCCCCGAGGACGACCCCCGCAACCCCGCGGTGATCGCCGACAACGTCGGCGACAACGTCGGCGACTGCGCCGGCATGGCGGCCGATCTGTTCGAGACCTACGCGGTCACCTCGGTCGCCGTGATGCTGCTCGGCGTGCTCACCTTCACCGGCTCGGGCGGCGACTTCGCGCGCGAGGTGGCGATCTTCCCGCTGGTCATCGGCGGCATCGCGATCATCGCCTCGATCATCGGCGCGCTCTCGGTGCGGACCAGGTCGGATCGGGTCGAGGGGGCGCTGTACACGGGGATAATCGTCTCCGGGATCCTCTCGATCGCGGCCTTCTACCCGATCACGGACTGGATGATGAGCGACCCGGTGCGGCTCGGCCTCAGCACCGCTGCCGACACGGTCACCACCACCGACCTCTGGCTCTGCGCCGTGATCGGCGTCGCCGTGACGGGGCTGCTGTTCGTGATCACCGACTACTACACCTCGACCCGCTTCCGCCCGGTGAAGACGATCGCCCGGGCCTCGGAGACCGGCCACGCGACCAACATCATCCAGGGGCTGGCGCAGGGCTTCCAGTCGACCGCCGCTCCCGCGCTGGTCCTCGCCCTGGCGATCCTCGCCGCCAACGAGCTGGCCGGGGTCTACGGCATCGGCGTCGCCGTGATGGCGCAGCTCTCGCTCTGCGGTTTGATCGTCGCCCTCGACGCCTTCGGGCCGATCACCGACAACGCCGGCGGCATCGCCGAGATGGCGGACCTGCCCGAGGACGTGCGCAACGTGACTGACCCGCTCGACGCGGTCGGCAATACGACCAAGGCGGTGACCAAGGGCTACGCAATCGGCTCCGCGGCGCTTGCCGCCCTGGTCCTGTTCGCCGCCTTCAAGAGCGAATTGGCCGAGGAGGCTCCGGCCGGGTTCGACCTCAACGCGCTCTTCAACCTGAGCAGCCCGGAGGTGCTGGTCGGGCTGATCATCGGCGGCATGATGGTCTACCTGTTCGCGGCGTTCGCGATCGAGGCGGTCGGCCGTGCCGGCGGCCAGGTGGTCGAACAGGTGCGCGAGCAGTTCCGCGCGCACCCGGGGATCATGGAGGGCACCGAAAAACCCGACTACGCGAAAACGGTCAGCATCGTCACCCTGGCGGCGCAGAAGGAGATGATCCTGCCGGCGCTGATCCCGATCGCCGTTCCCGTCGTCGTCGGCCTGCTCAGCGTCGACGCGCTCGGCGGCCTGCTGATCGGCGTCATCGTCGTCGGCCTCTTCGCGGCGATCTCGATGACCGCCGGCGGCGGCGCCTGGGACAACGCCAAGAAGCTGATCGAGGACGGCGCCTACGGCGGCAAGGGTTCCGATGCCCACGCCGCCTCGGTCACCGGCGACACCGTCGGCGACCCCTACAAGGACACGGCCGGGCCGGCGATCAACCCGATGATCAAGGTGGCGAACATCGTCGCCATCCTGATCATCCCGATCGTCCACTTCTAGGCGGCGGGCAAGGGGGAGGGACACTTCGCCCTCCGCCACGCCTGTTCGGCTAGGGTCGCGAGGTGATCGAGTATCTGATCGACGTCGCCGACTTCGAGCGGGTAGCTGGCGAGAAGTTGGAGGCTGGGGTTGCCGGGTATTTCTTCGTCGGGCGACCGGCGCTCTGGGGCCTCGCGGCCGGCGGCGAAGCCGGCGCCCGCCGCGTGCTCGAGATCCTGCGTCACGAGCTCGAGCTGACCCTCGCCCTCTGCGGCTGCGCCTCGCCCGCCGAGCTGACCCACGCCCAGGTGCAGCGGGCACCGGTGGCGTCCGTATATTCGCTCTGAGTGACTGCCCCTCTGACCTGATCGATGGCCCAGCGGATTCCCAGAGACGAATCGCTGAGCCGCGTCCATGGCGTCGGTTCCCTGTTCTCGGCGGCCTACGGCAACGTCGGCTCCTCGATCTACTACGCGCTCGGCGTCACCGCCGCCTTCGCCCTCGGCCTGACCCCGGTCGCCTTCGCGATCACCGGCATCATCTTCATGTTCACCGCGGCCACCTACGCCGAGGCGACGGTGATGTACCCGGAGGCGGGTGGCTCCTCGAGCTTTGCCCGCCACGCCTTCAACGAGCTGGTCAGCTTCGTCGCCGCCTGGGGCCAGATGCTCAACTACGTGATCACGGTCGCGATCTCGGCCTACTTCGTGCCCCACTACCTGGCCGTCTTCTGGCGCCCCCTGCACCACGGCCCGGGCGACATCATCGCCGGCGCGATCCTGATCGCCGGCCTCGCCCTGCTCAACATCCGCGGCTCGCAGGAGTCGGCCAAGCTCAACCTGGTGCTGGCGATGGCCGATCTCGCCACCCAGGTGGTGCTGGTCGGGATCGGCCTCGTCCTCGTACTCAGCCCGGAGGTGCTGGTCGACAACATCCACCTCGGGGTCGCCCCGAGCTGGAGCGATTTCGCGCTCGGCATCGCGGTCGGGATGATCGCCTACACCGGGATCGAGACGATCTCCAACATGGCCGAGGAGGCCAAGGACGCGGCGACGACGATCCCGCGCAGCGTCGGTTTCACCGTCGTCGCGGTGCTCGGCCTCTACCTGCTGATCCCGGTGGTGGCGCTCTCGGCGATGCCGGTCACGGTCGATGCCGCCGGCCAGTACAGCACTGCACTCGGCACGGAGTTCGCCAACGACCCGATCCTCGGCATCGTCGAGAACCTCGGCCTCAGCGGCGGCCTGACCGACGCCCTGCGCTTCTACGTCGGCATCCTCGCCGCGGTGATCCTGCTGATCGCCACCAACGCCGGCCTGATCGGAGTCTCCCGTCTCACCTACTCGATGGGCCAGCACCGCCAGCTGCCGGAGAAGCTGCGCCAGGTCCACCCCCGCTACCGCACCCCCTACATCGCGATCCTCGTCTTCGCCGCGGTCGCGATGGTGACCCTGGTGCCGGGCAAGACCGACTTCCTGGCGACGATGTACTCGTTCGGCGCGATGCTCTCCTTCACGATCGCCCACGTCTCTGTGATCTGGCTGCGACGGCGAAAATCGGAGGACGCCCGGCCCTGGAAGCCGCCACTCAACTTCCGCGCCTTCGGCTTCGAGGTGCCGCTGACCGCGGTGCTGGGCGGACTCGGCACCTTCTCCGCCTGGATCGTCGTGATGGCGCTCAACCCGCGCACCCTCGTCGTCGGGCTGGGCTGGATGGCGTTCGGAATCGCCGTCTACGTCCTCTACCGCCGCAGTCAGAGGCTGCCCCTGACCCAGACGGTCAAAGTCGTGACGCCCGAGCCGCTCGGGGTCGAGGAGATCGAGTACCGCAGCGTCCTGGTCGCCTTCGAGGACGGTCAGCCGTTCTCCGAGGAGATGGTCGCGACCGCGGTCAAGCTCGCCTCGAAACGGCGCCGCGGCATCCATATCCACTCGCTGCTGACCGTGCCCACCCACCTGCCGCTCGACGCCGAGATGCGCGAGGCCGAAGCGGAGGCGCAGAGCAAGATCGAGCAGGCAAAGCTGATCGGCGGGCAGCGGGTGACCGGCCACGTCGAGCGGGTCCGGCCCGGCCAGGCCGGCTACTCGATCGCCGGGGAGACGAAGCTGATTGCCGCCGCCGCGGTCGTCGTCTGGCTGCATTATCGCGACGGCACGCCGCTCTACGACAAGACCCTGCAGACGGTGCTGAGCGAGCGGCCCTGCCGGGTGATCGTCGTCTCCGAGAGGGGCGCCCGCCGCGGCGTCAAGGCCACTCCCTCACCGACCTGAGCCGCGGCCTAGAATCGCCCGCGTGTACCAGGGCTCGATCCGGCTCATCTCCTTCATCTTCCTCGCCCTGGGCCTGGCGATCCTCGCAAGCACTTTCGCCCACGGCGGTGGCCCGCTGTCCCTTGGGACGCTCCTCGGCATCGCCTTCTTGGCGGTCGGCATGGCGCGCCTCTGGATGACCGGCGCCTTCCGCGGGTGGCGCGGGGGGAGGGGGGGGTCGGACCGGTGAGTCCGCCAGCCGCCCCTCCCCCCGCGACAGGACCCGCGGCCGACAGCGATCCTTCCCAACCGGAGCGGCGTCCCCGCCTCGAGCCGCTGCTGCGGCGCGGGGTCGGCGTGCCCGGGCTCTTCGTCGCCGTCTACTCCTCGATCGGCTTCTCGATCTACTTCGCGCTCGGTGTCGTCGCCGACCGCGGCCTCGGCCTCACCCCGCTGATCTTCCTCGCCGCGGGACTGATGTTCGTGCTGACCACGCTCAGCTACGTCGAGGGCGGCGCGATGATCCGCGAACGCGGGGGATCCTCCAGCTTCGCCCGCCACGCCTTCAACGAGCTGATCGCCTTCATCGCCGGCTGGGCGATCCTGATCGATTACCTGATCGTCACCGCGCTGGCGGCGCTCTCGGTGCCCCACTACCTCGAACCGGTCACGCCGGACCTGACCGAGGCGTGGCGGCAGATCGCCGTCGCCGTCGCCGTCATCGCCGCCGCCTGCGCGCTCAACATCCTCAACGTGACCGGGCGTGGTCGCGAGCGCACGCTCAGCGTGCTGGCGCTCGCCGACATCGCCCTGCAGATCGCGGTGATCGTGGTCGGCGCCCTCGCCGTGCTGCACCCCGACCGCCTCACCGACCAGGTCCACCTCTTCACCGACCCCAGCATCAAGGACATCATCTACGCGTCGGTGATCGCGATGCTCGCCTACGCCGGGATCGAGGCCGCTTCCGACCTCGCCCCCGACATCCAGGTGCACCCGCGCGACCTGAAGCGGATCGTCTCGCTCGGCGCCGTCGCGGTGCCGCTGGTCTATACCGGCATGGCGGCGATCGCGCTGATGGCCGTGCCGGTGATCGCCGGGCCGCAGGGGCCGGAAACCGCGCTGGGCGGCGAGTTCGTCCAGGCGCCGGTGCTGGGGGTCGTCTCCGCCTACCACCCGGCCTGGGTGGCGCAGGCGATGCGCTGGATCGTGGCGCTGGTCGCCGCGCCGGTGCTGTTCTGGGCGACGACGACGGCGATGCTGGGCGTCTCGCGCCATATCTACACCCTGGCGATCAACCGGCAGATCCCCAGCTGGCTGGGCAAGCTCAACGGCCGCTACGCGACGCCGCACGTAGCGATCGCCCTCTCCGGCCTGATCGCGATCGGCCTGGTCGCGCCCACCGACATCAAGCTGCTGGCAAGCATCTACGCCTTCGGCGCGACGCTGGCGATCACGATCGCCCACCTCTCGATCCTGCGATTGCGGATCGCCCAGCCAGACCGGTCGCGGCCGTTCCGCGTCCCCTGGAACGTCTCCTGGCGGGGCGCGCAGCTACCCGTGCCGGCGATCTTCGCGGCGCTGCTCAGCGGCCTCGCCTTCATCAGCGTGCTCGTCCTGCACGACACCGCGCGCTGGGTCGGCGGCGGCTGGATGGTCCTTGGGCTGCTCTTCTACGTCGTCTATCGCAAGCTGGTCGAGGGAACCTCGCTGACCAGGCGGGTCTCGGTCACCGAGCGGGCGCTGACCAAGCAGGTGCCCGAACTCTCCTACCGCAGCCTGCTGGTGCCGATCTTCGGCACCGAGCTCGACGACGACATCGTCTCCACCGCGGGGCGCTTGGCCGCCGCCGAGCGGGAGGACCGGGGCGGGGAGGACGAAAGGGCCCACCTGGCGCTGGTCTACGTGGTCGAGGTGCCGCTGTCGGCGCCGCTCGAGGCCGAGCTGCCGCCCGAGCGCGAGCAGGAGGCGCGGCGCGCCCTCGAGCGCGCCCGCGAGGTGGCGGAGGAGTACGCCGACGTGACGGTCAGCACCGAGGCGATCCGTGCCCGCAAGGTCGGCGCCGGGATCGTCGAGGCGGCCCGGCGCAGCGGCGCCGAGGCGATCGTGATCGGCGGCGAGCCGCCGACGAAGATCCGCGGCGGCGCGACGCTGGGTGGGATCGGCGCCGCCAAGCCGGCCGAGATCGGCGCCGCAACCGAGTACGTGCTGAAGAAGGCGCCGTGCCAGGTCCTCCTGACTGCGCCTCCCGAGGCCCCGGTCGAGCCGCAGCCCGAGCCGACGGCTGCTCACTAGTATCCAGCCCGTGGTGAAGACGTGTTCATTCTGATCGTCGGCTGCGGGCGGGTCGGCTCCTCGCTCGCCCGCACCATGCTGGGCGAGGGTCACGAGGTTTCCTGCCTCGACGAGGACCCCGAGGCGCACACCCGGCTCGAGGTCGGGCTCGACAAGGGCTGGGAGGATCTCGGCGGTCGCTTCACCGTCGGCACCGGCCTCGAGACCGACGCCCTGTTGTCCGCGGGGATCGAAAACGCGGATGCCTTCATCGCTTCCACCAACGGCGACAACACCAACATCGTGATCGCCCAGATCGCCCAGCGCCGCTACGAGGTGCCGAATGTGATCGCGCGGATCCTCGACCCGCTGCGCGCCGAGTGGTACAGCCAGCAGGGGATGCACACGATTTGCCCGACCCGGGTCGCGATCGACATGCTGGAGAGCGCCGTCCGCGAGGGCGCCCAGCGCGAGGCGGTCTAGGGCACTGATGTACATCATCGTCGTCGGAGCGGGCAAGGTCGGTTGGAACCTGGCCCGCGAGCTGCTCGAAAAGAACCACGAGGTGACGGTGATCGAGAGCAACCGCCGCCGCTACCTGACGGTCGAGCAGGAGCTCGAGCACAACGTCACCTACGGCGACGCCTCCGAGCTGTGGGTGCTGGAGCGAGCCGGGATCCAGCGGGCCGACATGGTGATCGCGGTCACCGGCGACGACGAGGACAACATGCTGATCTGCCAGGTCGCGCGCGAGAAGTACGAGGTCGAGCGGATCATCGCCCGGGTCAACAACCCGCGCAACCGGTCCCACTTCGACCTGCTCGGGGTGAAGCCGTTGGTCTCCGCCACCGACCTGATCCTGCGCCTGCTCGAGCACGAGGTTCCCGAGTACGGCCTCGTCCACCTGCTCAACCTGCAGGAGGAGCAGCTGGAGATCATCGAGATGCTGCTGGGCAAGGACTCGGGCGTCACCGGGCGCCGTGTGGGTGACCTCTCGATGCCCGAAGGCAGCCTGCTGATCTCGGTGCTGCGCGAAGGCAAGGGCTTTGTGCCCGGCCCCGACACCGTGCTGGAAGAAGGCGACGAGGTGCTCGCCGTGCTCAACCCAGGGCGGGAGGAGGACCTGAAGGAGCTGTTCGGCCTCGCGGCCGGCGGCAACGGCGCGGGCTGATGGCGGCACGTAAGGTCGATTTCCTCCTGATCGGCGGCGGCATGGCTTCGGCGCACTGCGCCTCGGAGCTGCGCCGGCGCGGCGCCGAGGGCTCGATCCTGCTGGCCGGGCGCGAGCCCGAGCCGCCCTACGAACGGCCGCCGCTCTCGAAGGAGTACATGCGCGGCGAGGCAAGCCGTGAGGACGCCTACGTCAACCCGCCCGGCTGGTACGAGGAGAACGGGGTTGAGCTGCTGACCGGCGTCAACGCGATGTCGCTCGACCCGGTGGCGCACACGGCGAAGCTGCAGGGCAGGGAGGAGGTCGCCTTCGGCAAGGCGCTGCTCGCCACCGGGGCGATGGTCAACATCCTGCGGGTCGAGGGCGCCGAGAACGAGGGCATCCACTACCTGCGCGCCTTCGGCAACTCCGATGCGATCCGCGCCGACGCCGAGGCGGCCGAGCACGTGGTCCTGATCGGCGGCAGCTACATCGGCTGCGAGGTCGCCGCCTCGCTGACCGCGAAGGGCGTCAAGTGCACGATCGTGATGATGGAGGAGGTTGCGCTCTCGCGGACCTTCGGCGAGGACGCCGGTCGCTGGTTCCAGCAGAAGCTCGAATCCCACGGCATCACCGTCCACGGCGGCGAGCAGCTGGAGGCGTTCGAGGGCGACGGCCGGGTCAAGGCGGTGCTGACCAAGGGCGGCCGCGCGATCGAGTGCGACACGGTCGTGGTCGGGGCCGGGGTGCGGCCCGACGCGATGCTCGCCCAGCGCGCCGGACTAGAGGTTGACGACGGGATCGTCTGCGACTCGAAGCTGGCGACCTCGGCCGCGGGCATCTACGCAGCCGGCGACTGCTGCTCCTACGACAGCGTTGTCCACGGCCGGCGGATCCGGGTCGAGCACTGGGACGTGGCGATGCAGCAGGGCATGCACGCCGCCGGCAACATGCTCGGCGCGGACCGCGACTACGACGTCGTCCCGTACTTCTTCAGCGACCTCGCCGAGTGGGCCAGCCTCGAGTACGTCGGCCCGGCGGCCGATTGGGATGAGGAGCTCTGGCGCGGCGACCGCGACGGCGGCGAGTTCTCGGTCTGGTACCTGAAGGACGGCCACGTGGCCGGCGCGCTCAGCGTCGGCCGCTCCGAAGACCTGGCCGAGGCGCGCCGCCTGCTTGCCGACGGCGTCGACGTCGCCGCCGCCCGCGAGCGCATCGCCGACCCCGGCAGCGAGCTTTCGTCGATCAAGTAGGGAGAACTGCGGAGCAGGGACTCGAACCCCGATTTCACGGACCAGAACCGCGCGAATTGCCATTATTCGACTCCGCAAGGGACGCGCCGACCCACAATATCCAGTTGCCGAGGCCTGCCGTTCAGCCGTGGCGTCCGGCCGAGCTGCGAACATCTGTTCGCAATGCGGGATATCGATTGGGAGCGAGTCCGTGAATATTACGAGGCTGGGCACAGCCGCAGGGAGGGTGCCCTCAATCCCTCAACGCAACGCTGCCTCCAGGGTATCTGCCGGCGTCTGAAAGCCGAGGGTCTCCCTCGGCCTGGTGTTCAACTTGGCGGCGATGGCGTCGAGCTGAGACTGCGTGAA
>Ga0075530_1001765_pt1 | contig 10229 bp, 9 predicted proteins | sample NGEPerD_2_FD_75101 | JGI IMG/M metagenome (GOLD analysis project Ga0075530, IMG submission 75101) | Arctic peat soil microbial communities from the Barrow Environmental Observatory site, Barrow, Alaska, USA - NGEE PermafrostL1-D | ecosystem: Environmental > Terrestrial > Soil > Wetlands > Peat ...
CCACCGAGGACGGCACCGGCCTGGTCCACATCGCCCCGGCTTTCGGCGAGGACGACTTCGACCTCGCCGCCGAGGAGGGCATCTTCGAATCGGGGCTGGAAGCCCGGCACTCCCTCTACAACCCCGTCACCCCGGACGGCCGGTTCGATGGCCGGGTCACCGGCTTCGAGGGCCGCTACGTCAAGGACCCCGCCCGCGACCCCGAGCTCAACCGCGAGCTGATCGACCACCTGGCGAGCCGGGGTCTGCTCTTTCGCGAGGAGACGTACGAGCACGCCTACCCGCACTGCTGGCGCTGCGGCACGCCGCTCATCTACTACGCCAAGGCGAGCTGGTACGTCCGGACCTCGGAGGTCAAGGACCGGCTCCTCGCCAACAACGAGCAGATCGGCTGGCACCCCGAGCACATCAAGCACGGGCGCTTCGGCAAATGGCTGGAGGGCAACGTCGACTGGGCGCTCTCGCGCGACCGCTACTGGGGGACGCCGCTGCCGATCTGGGAGTGCACCGCCGACGGCTGCGACGGGCGCTTCTGCGCCGGTTCGGTCGCCGAGCTGCGCGAGCGCGCGGGCGGCGAGGCGCCCGACGACCTGCACCGCCCCTACATCGACGAGGTGACGGTGGAGTGCGAGTGCTGCGGCGGCGAGATGCGTCGGGTCGAGTCGGTGATCGACACCTGGTACGACAGCGGCGCGATGCCCTTCGCCCAGTTCCACTACCCGTTCGAGAACGAGGATCTGTTCAAAGAGCGCTTTCCCGCCGACTTCATCTGCGAGGCGATCGACCAGACCCGCGGCTGGTTCTACACCCTGCTCGCCGAGTCGACCCTGCTCTTCGACACCTCCAGCTACCGCAACTGCGTCTGCCTCGGGCTGATCCTCGACCCCGAGGGGCAGAAGATGTCGAAGAGCACGGGCAACGTGGTCGAGCCCTGGGAGGTGATCTCGACCCACGGCGCCGACGCCTTCCGCTGGTACTACCTGACCGCGCAGCAGCCCTGGTCGGGCTACCGCTTCTCGGTCGACACGGTGGGCGAATCGGTGCGCCAGTTCCTGCTGACCCTGTGGAACACCTACTCATTCTGGGTCCTCTACGCGAACGCGGAGAACCTCGGGCCGGACGATTTCCACGCTGCGCCCGAGGCCTCCGATGACCTCGACCGCTGGGCCCTCTCACGCCTTCAAGCAACTATTGCCTCTGTACGCGAGCACATGGACGAGTTCGATTGCACCGCCGCCGGGCGCGAGATCGCCGCCTTCGTCGAGCAGCTCTCGAACTGGTACGTGCGCCTCTCCCGCCGCCGCTTCTGGGAGGGCGACCGGGCCGCTTTCGCCACCCTGCGCCACTGCCTGCTGGAGACGGCGGCGCTGCTCGCCCCCTTCACTCCCTTCCTCGCCGACGAGATCCACCTCAACCTGGCCGGCGGCGAGGCCGAGGCCCTGGGCGGGCTGCCCGACTCGGTCCACCTGCGGGACTTCCCCGAGCCCGACCCGGGGCTCGCCGACCCCGGCCTGGAGCGGGCGATGGAGGCGGTCCGCCTCACGGTCGAGCTCGGTCGCGCCGCCCGTGCCCAGGCGAAGGCGAAGATGCGCCAGCCGCTGCGCCGCGCAGTGATCGTCGCCAACGACGCCGAGCGCGAGGCGATCTCGGCCCGCGCCGGCCTGGTCAAGGCCGAGCTCAACGTGAAGGAGCTCGACTTCGTCACCGAGGAGGCGGAGCTGGTCAGCTACGCGGTCAAGCCGAACTACCGCTCGCTCGGCCCCCGCTTCGGCAAGTGGATGCCGCAGGTAGCCGCCGCGGTCGAGGCGCTCGACCCCGTCCACGTCGCTCGCGTGATGGCGGAGGGCGGCGAGGTCGGCATCAACGTCGACGGCGACGAGCACGCGATCGCGGCGGATGAGGTCACGCTGTCCTTGCAGCCCTTGGACGGATACGAGGTCGAGGCGGAGGCCGGCCACGCCGTCGCCCTGCAACTCGAGCTCGATGACGAGCTGCGCCGCGAGGGCCTCGCCCGCGAGATCATCCACGCCGTCCAGAACGCCCGCAAAGAGGCGGGCCTCGAGATCACCGACAGGATCGAGCTGGCGTTAGGCGGCGATGAGGAGCTCCTTGACACCGCCCGCGAGCACCAGCCCTATATCGCCGCCGAGGTCCTCGCCGTATCGGTCGATTACGACGGCGCCGACGGGGCCGCGACCGAGATCGAAGGCCGCAACCTCCGCATCGCCCTAACCCGCGCCTGAAAGCCGACCGGCTGCTGCTTGGCGTCGAGAAGGAGCGCGGGTTTGGCGCCGGCTCGGACGGCCGCTTCTCGTCCGATGCGGGCGTCTACCGCTGGCAGTTGACGCGCCCGCAAATCGTCCAACTCGGGAGCGCGGGCGACATCCACCGACGCGCTCGCAACCACGCGGAAGCGACAGCGACGGTCGACTCGGTGATCCCCCACATGGCGGGCGCAGGAGCCTGGAGGCCCGGTGGCTGCCGGCTGAGCTACTCCTCGTCTTCGGGCGGTACGAATCCGACGCGGCGCTTTGGCCGTGGGGGTGGGGAGATCAGCTGCCGAAGGGCGTCGAAGATCTGGCGCAGCTGGTTGTCGTGCTGTCCCAGCCTCGCGCTGGTCTCTCGCTCAAGCTCTTCAAGCCGCGTCTCAATCGCCGCGTAGGAGCTCGCAACGCGGTGGAGCTCGACGAACGCCCGCATGATCTCGATGTTCACCGTGATCGCCCGCTCGCTGCGCAGGACGCCCGAGAGCATCGCGATGCCCTGCTCGGTAAAGACCAAGGGTCGCGACCGGCGACCTCCATGCTGCCCACTTGACATCACAGATTGTGATTTCAAGTCGCTGAACTCCTGCACGGAGAGCTGGAACATGAAGTCCGCAGGAAAGCGCTTGGCATTGCGTTTGACCTGCTGAGCCAAGGCCCGGGTCTCGACGCCGTAGAGATCCGCGAGATCCTCGTCGAGCATCACCTGGCGCTCGCGGACGACGAGGATTCTCTTCTCGACCGCGAGGCGCTGGTGCGCCTGGTGGGCTCGATCCAGCGCTACCTGGGCGGTGAGGACGGCCTGCGCGCCGGCGCGCCCCGTGGCTTCGAGTTCCTCGCCGCGCCGGAGTCGGGCGGCCCGCACGCGATCGGCCTGGCCGTCACCCGCGAGGGGGTCCCGGTGCGCATCTGGGTGTGGCCGGGGAACACCAACGACCAGTCTGTCGTCGAGGAGCTCAAAGCCGACTTGGTCGGCTGGCGGTTGGGGGGGGGGGCGATCTACGTCGTCGACTCCGGCTTCTCCGGCCAGGAGAACCTGCGCGCCCTGCGCAGCGCCGCCGGCCACTACATCGCCGGGAATGAAGCTGCGCTCCGGGATGGCGCAGACCGAGGCGGCGCTCTCCCGCCAGCGCGAGCTGCTCGCCACGCTGGGCGTGCCCGAGCCGCCGCGATTCGGGCGCATCGTCCCCGCCTGAGAGAGTGAGCCCCTCTACCAGTGGCGCCGCGCCATTGAGCGGGCGAAGGGCTGGGCAGCTGAGTAACCGCGCCCGGAAAAGGGGGTAAGCACCACCGCGGCCGCCCCTGGGCACCGTCTCACCTCATGGCGGAGATCAAACCACAGGTCTACAAGGACCCGCGCCCCGCGGAGTACTTCACGAAGTACCACGAGCGGGCGCGCAGGGGCGTGGGGTGGACCTACAGCCTCGTCCGCCTGATCCTCGTCCTGCCGACTTTGCTGATCTACCGGCTGCGAGCGATCGGCCTCAAGAACGTCCCGGCCTCCGGCCCCATCCTCCTCGCCCCCAACCACTTCAGCCAGATGGATCACTTCTTCACCGCCATATGCCTGCGCCGGAAGGTCCGCTTCATGGCCAAGTCGCAGCTCTTCGGCCCGCCTGTGCTGACCTACATCTACACGCATGGGGGCGTTTTCCCGATCCGGCGCGGGCACCGCGACGAGGAGGCGTTCAAGACCGCTTATGCGATCCTCGACCAGGGCGGGATGGTGCTGGTCTACGTGGAGGGGGGTCGCTCGCGGACGCGCAACCTCGGCGAGCCCCGTCCCGGGATCGGCCGCATCGCACTTGAGTCTGGGGTATCGGTCATCCCTGTGGCGATCCACGGCTCCGCGGGGGTGCGGGGTTGGAAGAGACTCCGCTTCCCCAAGGTCACCGTGCAGTTCGGCGAGCCGCTCGCCTTCCCGGTCGAGCAGGCACCGAGCCGCGAGCGCCAGCTTGCGGTGGCAGGAGAGGTCTTCGACCGCGTGCGAACTATGCACACACGGCTGGAAGAGCACGGTCGCCGCGGCGTGGTCCGCGCGCTGCGCGAGGGGCTGCCCGGCCCTGACCCGGGTGAAACGTCGCCCAGGGGTTAGCGAGCGAGCCATACCGCCGAGCGACAGGGAGGCTCCAGCGCCGGCGCTCGCGCACCCCTGTGCCGATGGTCTTCCCGCATCCTCATCCGCCGCCTCTCACAGCGGCCGTAGCAGTCGAGTCGCGGTCCCGGGCAGACTCACGATGTTAGGGTCACCTAATTGTGAGCCTGCGCATCCGCTTCGTCGAGCCGCGTCCCCCTGGCCACAACGTCTACGACCACGTCCTGCTGCCGCGTCTTGGCCTGCCGCTCATGGCCACGATGCTCGCCGAGGGCGGCCATGACGCCGGGGTGTTCTGCGAGATGCTTGGGCCGATTGACCTCGGCGAGTGCCTCGCCGCCGATCTCGTCGGGATCTCGGGCACGACGGCCACCCAGCCCGCGGGGTATGCCCTGGCCGACGAGCTCTCCGCCGCGGGGGTGGCGGTGGTCCTCGGAGGCTCGCACGTGAGCTTCCGCGTCGAGGAGGCCCTCGAGCACGCTCCCTACGTGGTGCGGGGCGAGGGCCAGCAGACGATTCTCGAGCTCGCCCACGCGCTCGAGCGCGGGGGCTCCCTGGACGGGATCGCGGGGCTCTCCTGGCGCGACGGCCTGGGGGAGGCCCATCACAATCCCGCTCGATCGCATTGCTCTCAGACCGAGTTCGAGCGCCTCCCGATCCCCGACCTCTCCCTGATCGAGGGGCACGAGCGCCTGGGGGTCAAGCCCGCCATGACCCAGTGGGGGTGCCCCTACGACTGCGAGTTCTGCTCGGTGACCGCCCAGTTCTCCCGCCTGGTGCGCCACCGCCGCACCGACCAGGTTCTGGCGGAGCTGGCCGGGCTGTCCAGCGACGGTGTCTTCTTCTTCGATGACAACTTCGTCGTCAACAAGCGCCGCACCGGCGAGTTGCTGCGCGCCATGGTGGGCGCGGGTCTGACGCCGACCTTCGCCGCGCAGATGCGGGCCGACACGGTGCTGCGCTCCCGAGCCTCTGACGAGATCGACCACGAGTTTCTGGAGCTGCTCGGGCGGGCGGGCTGCAGGACGGCGATGGTCGGCTTCGAGAGCATCTCCGATGAGAACCTCACCCAGATCGGCAAGCGCACCAGCGTGGCGGTGAGCAAACAGGCGGTGCGCGCCTTCCACCGGCACGGGATTGCGGTGCACGGCATGTTCGTCGCGGGGCTCGACTTCGACGATGCCTCCAGCGCGGAGGCCACCGCCTCCTTTGCGCGGCGGCTGGGCATCGACACCTTCCAGCTGATGATGCTCACGCCGGCTCCAGGGACGCGCCTCTGGCAGCGGCTTGAGGCCGAGGGCCGTCTGATCGAGGCCGACTGGACGTTGTTCGACGGTCACCACGCGCTGCTTCGCCCCGAGCGGATGACCCCGCTCGAGCTCCAGCTGAGCACGCTCGACGCGATGCGGCGCTTCTACTCCCGCTCGGCCATCGCGGGCTCAGCGCTGCGGGGCGTCTTGCGCCATCTGCCGGAGCTGCTGGGCATCGTTACGCGCCACGGCGGGGGGCTGGTGCGCTCTCTCGGCCGGGAGGCGCTGGGACCGCGAGAGGGCGACGCGACAGCTTCCGACGCGAGCGCTCCCTCCGCGCCTGTGTTCGGTCGAACTCTGGCAAGGATCATGTCTTCGCTTACCCGCGATGAGCGTGCCCAACTTGAGGCGGCCCTGTGGGTGGCCGCGTTGCGACTCTACGGCCGTCGTCGGGTGGCCGACTTTGCGGATCAGGCCCACACTCGCAGCCACATCGCGCGCCTCACCGCCCTCAGGTAGGGCAGGCGAGGATCGACGTGGGGCCCGCGGGCGCCAATCCTCGTCGCTCACAGCGGGCTCACTTCGCGGCTGCGCGGACACACCCGTTTGACTGCCACATTCGCGCAGAAAGGAGGGGCCTCGCCTGGCGTCGAGCAAATGCCTGGATTGAACGAGAAGCAGCCCCCGTCGCTGCGTGCTCCCGCGCCCATCGGGGGCTCGATTGGCGCCGATCTACGCGGCGTGGCGGTGCCCCTGTCAGTCCTCGGCCGGCTCGCCGATGATGAAGTCGGTCTTCGCCGAGTCGGAGAATTTCACCCAGCAGTGCTCGGGCGCGGCGCCGGCGACCTCGACCAGCGCCGCCTCGATCCGCTTCGCGATCTCGGCCTTCTGCTCGTCGCTGCGGCCCTCGAACCAGTGGATCTGGACGAACGGCATCGCGTCGCCTGCTCTTGGCCCCGGACCGGCGCTCTAGGCGAGCGCCGGCTCCAGCTCGGCCTCGAGCCGCCGCTTCGGCATCGCCCCGACGACTTTCTTGGCGATCGCCCCGTCCTTGAAGAGGAGCAGGGTCGGGATCGAGAGGACTTCGTACTGCGCCGCGGTCTGCTGGTTCTCGTCGACGTTGAGGCTGACGATCTTCAGGTCGCCGCGCTCGGTGTCGATCTCCTCGAGCACCGGGTGGACGACGCGGCAGGGACCGCACCAGGGGGCCCAGAAGTCGACGAGCACAGGGCCGTCGGCCTCGAGAACGTCGGAGGTGAAGGTGTCGTCGGTCACGTCGGTGAGCTTGCCAGTCACTGGTATCGGTCTCCCGTGAGTCGAGGTTCAGTGCTCAATACTTCAGAAAGTATAGCGACCCTGTTCAAGGCCGATCGCGGCGCTCTGGCGACCCCCGCGTTTCGTCCCTGTGCCCCAAGCGTAGAAGAGGAACCCGCCAGATGGCCTCGAGCACGATCGAGCGGTCCATCTTCGAGGCGCCGACGCGACGGTCGCGGAAGACGATCGGCACCTCGGCCACGCTGAAGCCGCGCTGGATCGCCCGGTAGGTCAGCTCGACCTGGAAGGCGTAGCCGCGCGAGCGGACCGAGTCGAGGTCGATCGCCTCCAGCACCTCGCGGCGGAAGCACTTGAAGCCGCCGGTCAGGTCGTGCACGCCGACGCCGAGCACGAGCCGCGCGTAAGCGCTGCCGCCGCGGCTGATCGCCCGCCGCAGCACCCCCCAGTCGCCGATGCCGCCGCCTGCCACGTAGCGGGAGCCGATCGTCAGGTCAGCCCGCTCGGCTGACTCGAGCAGGCGCGGCAGGTAGGCGGGCTCGTGGGAGAAGTCGGCGTCCATCTCGAGGATCAGGCCGGCGCCGCCGGCGAGGGCGCGGCGGAAGCCGGCGATGTAGGCGGCCCCCAGCCCTTCCTTGCGGGGCCGGTGCAGGACCTCGACTCGCTCGTCTTCGCCGGCGAGGCGGTCGGCGATCTCGCCGGTGCCGTCGGGTGAGTTGTCGTCGACGATCAGCACCCGGGCCGAAGCCGGCAACTTCTCCAGGATCGCGGCGACGATCGGCGCGATGTTGCCGGCCTCGTCGTAGGTGGGAAGGACCAGCCACGGTGGGCCTTGCTCGGATCGGCGCGGGGTCATGCGGCGCGACTCTAGTCGCGGATGGGGAATTCGAGAATCGATCGTCTAGCTTGAAGCGCGTGACCAACGCCGAGATCGCCGCCGCCTTCGAAGAGCTGGGGGTGCTGTACGAGCTGGACGGCGCGGTCAAGTACAGGGTGCTCGCCTACTCGACCGCCGCCAAGGCGATCCGCGAAAGCCCGGTCTCGGTCGCCGAGCTGGCGGCCGCCGGGCGGGCGACCGAGATCCCCGGTGTCGGCAAGACGCTGGCGGAGAAGATCAACGCGCTGTTGGAGACCGGCGAGATCCCCTCCGCGGTGGAGCTGAAGGCGAAGTTCCCGCCGACCCTGATCGAGGTGACGCGCGTCCCCGGCGTCGGGGCGAAAACCGCGAAGCTGCTCTTCGAAGAGCTGGGGGTGGCTTCTCTCGACGACCTGAAGGCCGCGGCGGAGGCGGAAGAGGTGCGCGGGGTGAAGGGCCTCGGCCCCAAGGCCGAGGAGAACGTGCTGGCGGCGCTGGAGCGAGTGGCCGAGCCAGGCGAGGGATCGGGCCGGCTGCTGCTCTCTGCGGCGCGGCCGATCGCCGAGCGGCTGGCGGCTGCGCTGCGCGAGCACCCCGCCGCCAAGCGGGTCGAGGTGGCGGGCTCGGTGCGGCGCTGGACCGAGACCTGCAAGGACATCGACCTGATCGCCACCGCCGAGCAGCCGGCGGCGCTGGCCGAGCACCTCGCCGGCCACGACCTGATCGCCACCGCCGGCAACCCCGGGCCCAACGGCGTCCGCGCGCAGACCCACAACGGGATCTCGGTCGATCTGCGGATCGTCCCCCCGGACGCCTTCGGCAACCTGCTGCAGCACTTCACCGGCTCGGCGGCGCACAACGTGCAGCTGCGCGAAGAGGCGGTGGCGCGCGGCCTCTCCGTCTCCGAGCACGGCATCACCGATGCGGATAGCGGCGAGACGACGCTGTGCGCGAGCGAGGGGGACGTCTACCGACGGCTCGGCTACGCCTACATCGAGCCGGAGCTGCGCGAGGGACGAGGCGAGCTGAAGGCGGCACGCGAGGGCAGGCTGCCGGACCTGGTCTCGGTCGACGACATCCGCGGCGACCTCCACCTGCACACCACCCTCTCCGACGGCCGCGACACGTTGGAGCAGATGGCGGCGGCGGGGCGCGAGCGCGGCTACGCCTACATGGCGATCACCGACCACTCGGCCAGCCACGGCTTCGGCGATCACGTCACCGCCGAGCGGCTCTGGCAGCGGGTCGAGGAGGTCGCGGCGTGGAACAAGGGCAAGCGTGGCTTCCGCCTGCTCGCCGGCTCGGAGGTCAACATCGGCCTCGACGGCACGCTCGACTATCCCGACGACCTGCTCGAAGCGCTCGAGTGGGTGGTTGCCAGCGTCCACACCTCGTTCTCGATCTCGGCGGCGGCGATGACCGAGCGCGTCCTGATCGCGATCGAGAACCCCGACGTGAACTGCATCGGCCACCTCACCGGCCGCCTGATCGGCCGCCGCGAGCCCTACGGCATCGATGTCGAGGCGGTGGTCGAGGCGGCGGCCCGCGCCGGCACGATGCTGGAGATCAACGGCAACCCGAACCGCCGCGACCTCTCCGAGCACCACGCCCGCCTGGCCAAGGAGGCGGGCGCCACGATCGTCCTCAACACCGACGCCCACGGCACCGACACCCTGAGCAACATGGCCTACGCAGCAGCCACCGCCCGCCGTGCCTGGCTGACGGCAGCCGACATAGCGAACACGCGCCCTTGGCGCGAGTTCAAGCAGCTGCTCAAGTAGCGACAGTTGTCGTCTGGCAGCTAGTTGTCTATAGAAAGGATACCCTTTCGAGGCCGCGCGAGCGGCGGTTACCCCCGCCGGCGGGGGCCGGCTCCCAGTATCAGTGCGCGTGCAACCGGTCGCTGCGCAGGCCCGGGGAGCGGACGAGCTGGATCGGGCGCAGGGCTGAGTTGGGGACCACGTAGAACTTGACGCCGTCGCGGTGCTCGATGCCGAGCACGGCCGCCTCGCGGGTGCGCAGCGCCAGGGCTACCAGCAGGGCGTAGCCGGCGCCGATCGCCGCTACGCCGGGATAGAGCACGCCGAGGACGCCGGCGGCGATGGCGGTCAGGCCGATCGGCCAGAGGCGGCCGGCGACGATCCGGCCGGGGGAGTCCTCGGGGAGCGAGGTGGCGGTGCGGGCACGGGCGAGGGCGTCGCGGACGCCGTCGGCGGCGCCGGCGGGCCGGCCCAGGTAGATGCCGAGGACGAGGGCGATCAGCCACCAGGCCGCGGCGACGAGGACGGTGGTGGTGTCGCTGTCGTGACCGGCGGCGAGTGCCGTGATCGCCCCCAGCGCGGTCGCCTCGGCGCCGGCGAGGAAGACGGTGATCCGCAGCAGGTCCGTGTAGGGCATCGCCGAACTCCTACGCCGCCAGGCACTCCAGCAGCGCCAGCCAGCCGGGCGGCCCGTCGACTTCCAGGTCGGCCTCCTCGGCGATCTCGGGCGGG
>Ga0075530_1001767_pt1 | contig 10219 bp, 8 predicted proteins | sample NGEPerD_2_FD_75101 | JGI IMG/M metagenome (GOLD analysis project Ga0075530, IMG submission 75101) | Arctic peat soil microbial communities from the Barrow Environmental Observatory site, Barrow, Alaska, USA - NGEE PermafrostL1-D | ecosystem: Environmental > Terrestrial > Soil > Wetlands > Peat ...
GCCAACAACCAGGCTTACCTCCGCAGCGCACTGCTGGCGGCTGGCGGATTCGGCGCCAGCGCCCGCGCCCCCAGCGGCGACGAGGACCTGCTTGCGCAGCGCCTCGGCTCGCTGCCTGGCGGCCGGGTCGTGTTCGCCGCGACCCCCGACGCCCGCGTGATGACCACGAGCGCGGGCAGTTTCATCGGCTTCCTCAGGCAGCGCAGCCGCTGGGTGGCGCGCTACCGGCACATGGTCCACTACCGACCGGCGTTCCTCGCCGGCTTGTGCGTGCTCGGCTTCGAGAGCATCCTCATGAGCAGCCTGCTGTTGGCGCTCCCGGCGCTGCCGCAACTTGCCGGCGTCGTGCTGTGGTGCTACGCCGCGCAGACGGCGGCGATGATCGTCGGCATGAACATCGGCGCCCGGCAGTTCGACAGACGCGAGTTGGGAGGCGTGGTCACACTGGTGTGGGCGCTCCTCCACCCGTTCCTGATCGCCGCGGCGGTCATCTGGTCGTGGCTGGCTCCGGGCGATTGGCGCGCCGGCGCGGTAGGCTATCGGCGCAGTTTGGCCCGCAGGCGCTGGCGGTTGTTGTTGCGCTCCCTTACGCCGCGACACAACCTCGACGCCTGAGCGCCACTTTTCGCCCCGCAACGCGCGTCATCGACGTCGCGGTGGCGGTGGTATGTTTCAGGCTCCTGGAGGCGAGATGAAGGTCTTCGTACTTGGTGGTGACGGGTTCTGCGGCTGGCCGACCAGCCTTCACCTGAGCAAGCTCGGGCACGAGGTGTTGATCCTCGACAACCTGTCGCGCCGCAACATCGACAACGAGCTCGAGGCGGGCAGTCTCACGCCGATGAGGCCCATGGGTGAACGTCTGCGGGCGTGGGAGGAGACTAGCGGTAAGAAGATCCGCTTCCAACTCCTCGACGTCGCCAAGAACTATCACCGTCTGCTCTCCCTCATCCAAGAGGAGCGGCCGGACGCGATCATCCACTTCGCCGAGCAGCGGGCCGCGCCGTACTCGATGAAGTCGAGCCGGCACAAGCGCTACACCGTCGACAACAACGTCAACGCCACCCACAACGTCTTGGCGGCGATCGTCGAGAGCGGCGTCGACGTGCACCTTGCGCACCTCGGCACCATGGGCGTCTACGGCTACGGCACCGCAGGCATGAAGATCCCCGAGGGCTACCTCGAGGTGAACGTCACCACCGACGAGGGCGAGACGGTCGAGCAGGAGATCCTCTACCCCGTCAACCCCGGCAGCATCTACCACATGACGAAGACGCTAGATCAGCTGCTGTTCGCCTACTACGCCAAGAACGACCGTGTGCGCATCACCGACCTACACCAGGGCATCGTGTGGGGCACCAACACGCCCGAGACGAGCAGCGACGAGCGGCTCATCAACCGCTTCGACTACGACGGCGACTACGGCACGGTCTTGAACCGCTTTCTTATGCAGGCGGCGGTCGGTTACCCGCTCACCGTCCACGGCACCGGCGGCCAGACCCGCGCCTTCATCCACATCCGTGACACGGTGCGCTGCGTGCAGTTGGCCCTCGAGAACCCGCCCGCCAACGGTGAGCGCGTGCGGATCATCAACCAGATGACCGAGACGCACCGCGTTCGCGACCTCGCCAAGCTGATAAGCAAGCTCACCGGCACCGAGATCGCCTACGTTCCCAACCCCCGCAAGGAGGACGCCGAGAACGAGCTGCACGTCCGCAACGACTCGTTCCTCAGCATGGGCCTCAACCCGACGACACTCGCCGACGGGCTGCTCACCGAGGTAACCGACATCGCCAAGCGCTACGCCGCGCGCGCCGACTTGGACAAGATCCCTTGCACGAGCACCTGGACGAGCGCCAATCGACCGGGCGACCCGGCCCTCGCCGAGCGCCGCGAGACCGTGGCAGGCGACTGAGACCGCATCGCACTGAGACCAAGTGCGACCAAGTGCGACCAAGTCCCCTAGAGTGCGCGTAGCCTACTTCACCGAGACGTTCCTGCCCAAAGTCGACGGCATCGTCACGCGACTGGTGCGCTCGCTAGAGCAACTCGCGCTGTTGGGGCACGAAGCCCTTATCTTCGCGCCCCACGACCCCCCCGGGGCCTACGCCGGCCATAGGGTCGTCAAGGTCCCGGCGCTGTCGTTCCGGCCGTGGTACCCCGAGCTGTTCCTGGGGCTGCCCCGGCCGCGACTCGGCCGCGAGCTCGACCATTTCGCCCCCGACATCGTGCACGTCGTGAACCCGGTGGTGCTGGGGCTGTGGGGCACGCTCATCGCCAAGCAGCGCAACCTGCCGCTGCTGGCCTCGTATCACACCGACCTCACCCAGTACGCCATGCACCTCAAGCTGCCGATGTTGCGGCGGCCGGGAGCGCGCTTCCTGCGCGACGTCCACAATCAGGCGCACGTCAACCTCGTCACCAGCCATCCGATGATGAACTCGGCCAAGGGCCTCGGCATCGAACGGGTGCGGTTGTGGCCGAAGGCGGTCGACACCGAGCTGTTCCGCCCAGAGCGGGCCACGCGGGCGATGCGCTCGAGGCTCACCGACGGGCATCCCGACGACAAGCTGATGATCTATGTGGGGCGACTCAGCTTCGAGAAGCGCCTCGACTGGCTCTACGCGCCCGTCACCTCGATACCCGGCGTGAGGCTCGCCCTGGTAGGGGCAGGCCCCGCCGAGGCCGACCTCAAACGTCGCTTCGCCGGCACCAACACGGTGTTCACCGGCTACATGGCGGGGGCGGAGCTGGCCGCCGCCTACGCCAGCGCCGACGTGTTCGCCTTCCCCTCCGACACCGAGACCTTGGGGTTCGTCGCGATGGAGGCGATGGCCTCAGGGGTGCCGGCGGTCGGCGCCCGCGCGGGCGGCATCCCCGACGTCATCGAGCACGGCGTTAACGGCCTCATGTTCACGCCCCTCGACCTCGGCGACCTCACCGATCAGCTACGCAAGCTACTCACCGATGACGTGTTGCGCGAGCGCCTCGGCAAGAACGCCAGGGCGGACATGGAGCAGCACGGCTGGCGCGCCGCCACCGAGTCGCTCGTCGACAGCTACCAGACCGCCATCCGCCTGCAGCGGCGGTTCGACCCGCCCAGTCGGTACTAAGCCTCGAGCCGCAGCCAACCACCTCGCCGCCGCGCCCCTGGCTAGGACTTCACAGCACCGGCAGCCGACCGACGACGACCGGCACGCCGTCATCGTGGAGCACGGTGACGTCGGCGCCGTAGGCCGTGCGCAGGAGGTCGGCGTCGAGCACTTGCTGCGGTGGGCCGTCGGCCAGGATGCCGCCGCCGGCGAGCAACACCAGGCGATCGGCGACCCGCGCGGCCAGGTTGAGATCGTGAAGGACGAGCAGGACGCCGGTGCCGCGCCCTGCCTCACGCCGAGCGAACGCCAGCAGCTCGAGCTGGTAACGCAGGTCGAGGTGGTTCGTCGGTTCGTCGAGCAGCAGGAAACGCGCCTGTTGCGCCAGCGCCCGGGCCAACACCACGCGTTGCCGCTCCCCGCCCGACAGCGTCTGCACGCCGCGGCCGGCGAGGGCGAGCGTGTTCGTGTCACGCAGAGCCCTGTTGACCACCTCCGCGTCCGCGCGGGTGCGCGAGCCGAACAACCCCTGGTGCGGCGTGCGACCCATCGCGACGACGTCCTCGACCACGAAGCCGGCCGGCGTGCGCGGCTCCTGGGCCACGAGCGCGACAGCCCTGGCCAGCTCGAAACGGCCAAGCCTGGCCAGCGGCTCGCCGGCCAGGGTCGCTTCGCCGTTGGTCGGCCGCAGGCGGTTGGTGAGCAGCTTGAGCACGGTGCTCTTGCCCGAGCCGTTGGGCCCGACGAGCGCCACGCACTCGCCGGCGCGCAGGCTCAGATTCACGGCGTGAAGCACAGGCCGGCCCGGGTAGCCGGCTGAGACGCGAGACAGGGCGAGGCCGGACGCAGGCGTCGGCCCGACCCCTTCGCCAAGGTGCGCGCTCAGCGCCGCCGCCACAGCAACACCAGGAAGAACGGCCCCCCGACCAGCGCGGTGATGATGCCTACTGGCAGTTCGGCCGGGGTTATCACCGTCCTGGCGAGCAGGTCGGCGACGACCATGAAGGTCGCCCCCCAGGCCAGCGAGTGCACGAGCAGCGCCCGGTGGCGCGGGCCAACCAGCAGGCGGACGGCGTGCGGCGTCATCAAGCCCACGAAGCCGATGATGCCTGCCACGCTCACCGCGGCCGCGGTTACCAGGGTGGCGGCGACGAGCAGCACGTACTTGACGCTCTCAACCGGCAGGCCGAGCTGCGCAGCCCCCTCCTCGCCGAGTTGCAGCACGTCGAGGGCCCGGGCCAGCGACATCGCGACAACCACCGCCGGTACCATGAACCCCGTGACGACGGCGACCTCGGCCCAGCCAGCGAACGAGAAGCCGCCGAGCAGGCGCGCCAGGATGCCGGCAGTGAGTTCACGCTCGGCCAGCATCAGGAACGAGGTGCCGGCGCCGAGGATCGAGCTGAGCACCACGCCGGCCAGGATCAGGCGCACTACCGGCAGCGCGCCGCCCTGCTGCGCCAACAGCATGACCACGATCACCGAGGCGAGCGCGAACACGAACGCCAGCAGCGGCGCCTGCAGGCCGAGGAACCCGGCCGATCCGCCGAACACCGCGGCCAGGGCGGCGCCGAAGCCGGCCCCGCCGGCGGTGCCGAGCAGATAGGGGTCGGCCAGGGGGTTGCGGAACACCCCTTGGTACACCGCCCCGGCGAGGCCGAGTCCACCCCCCACGAGTGCGGCCAACAACGCGCGCGGCACGCGGATCTGCAGCACGATCGTGTCGAGAGCGCCTACCGCCTCGCCGCGCAGTCCCCTCCCGAGAGAGCCGAGCAGCTGCGCAACCGTCACCTCGCTACTGCCGGTCGCGACGGCCACCACGAGCGCGACGAGCAACAGTGCGGGTGCGGCCATTGTCGCCAGCAGGCTCGAACCAGGACCGCGGCCGTTCGCCACGACCCTAAGGGAGTTCAGGTAGACGCAACTCCGGATGCAATAACGTCACCAGCAACTCGACCGCCTCCGCGAGCCGCGGCCCGGCTCTGGTAAGTAGGTTCACCTGCTCGACGCTGAGCTCGAGCACCTGATCCTCCCGCACGGCCGTGATGCTCGCCCAGCCGGGACGCGCCGCGACCGACGCCGCTGACTCGCCGAAGGGCGCGTCGGTGAGCAGGATGATCTCAGGGTCGCTGGCGACGACAAACTCCGGTGCTACCTGCGGGAAGTCGCCCATGTCGCCGGTGACGATGTTGTCGCCGCCCGCGCGACTCAGCAACGTGCCGATGAACGAGTTCGGCCCGGCGCTGTACGGGGTCGGATCGAGCTCGATGAACACGCGGGGACGGGCGACCCCCTCGAGTGCCTCACCTACTGCCTCGAAGCTCGCCTCGATGCTAGCGCTCAGCTCCGCGGCGCGTTCGCTCTCGTCGAAGATGACACCGAGGGTGGTGAAGTAGGCGAGGGTCTCCTCCACCGTCTGCGGGGTGCCCGCGTAGACGGTGACGCCGAGGCGCTGAAGCGCCTCGTGGACGCCGGAGTACTCGTCGGCGAGTACCAGGTCCGGCTCGAGCGCGACGATGGCCTCGATGTCGGGCGCGAAGGCGTTGCCGACCCGCGGCAGGTCGGCGATCTCCTCAGGGAAGTCGGTGTTGCTGTCAACCGCCACCAGCAGGTCGCAGGAAGCGACGGCGCAGACGCTCTCGCTGTGGCTGGGCGCGAGGGAGACGATCCGCTTCGGTGTCTCATCGAGTCGGATCTCGCGACCAAGGTCGTCGCTTACGGTGACACCCTGCGCCGCGGCGAGGCTGGACAACAACACCAGGCTGAGCAGGAGAAGCGGGCGGCGGCTGGGGCGACGGGTACTCGACATCATGGGTGCCTCCTCGGGCGCCCACGCGAGCTCGACGGGTCGGGTCGAACTCGCTTCTCCTCCCAGTAACCGGGAGGCGGTTGTCGAGTCGGGCCCTGCCTCGTCCTCGCGAGGGGAACTCGGCCGGTTCTCGCTCTACTGAGCGAGTACCGTCGTCGACGGGCCGGTGCTCGGACTTCGGGCGCTGCTTGCGCAGCCGTTACCGTTGCGGGACAGTGCCGGACTCACACCGGCTTCCCCGACCTTCGACGCCGATACTCTATGGCGCCTGAGTGAACGTGTCAATCGACGATGACATCGTGCGTGGGGCGGCGGCCGGGGCGCGTGGCCGGTGTTAACCTGCCCGCCGTGCCGCAGTTGATCGGACCTTCAGACCTCACCCCGCCCCCGCCACCCGATCCGGCCAGGTTGGTGCCGCCGCCGCGCTTCGCCACGGTAAGCTTCGCGAACTATCAGCCCCAACACCCGAGCCAGTCCGAGGCGAGGACGAGACTCCAGGAGTTCATCGACGCTCGCCACGCCGGTGGGCGCGTTGGGGCCGACGGCGGCGGAGCTACCGGCGGCCAGGTTGCCAAGCGCGCCTGGAGCCGCTTGACGCGCTTGGCGCGCGGTGAGCCAAGCAGGCGGCGGCAGGGCGCGGGCATCTACCTCGACGGCGGCTTCGGAGTCGGCAAGACGCACCTGCTGGCGTCGGCCTTCAGCGAGGCCGACACGCCGTCGAAGCGCTACCTCACCTTCCAGGAGCTCGTCTACCTCATCGGCACCATGGGCCGGAGCGAGGCCGAGAAGCGCTTGGCGAGCGCCGAGCTGATCTGCATCGATGAGTTCGAACTCGACGACCCGGGCAACACCCTGATCGTGAAGGCGTTCCTCGCCGCGCTGTTCGAAGCCGGCGGCACCGTGGTGACGACCTCCAACACACCGCCGGAGGCGCAGGGCCAAGGCCGCTTCAACGCCGACGACTTCAGGCGCGAGATCCAGTCGGTGGCCGAGCGCTTCGAGGTCGTCACCATCGGCGGCCCCGACTATCGCCAGCGCGTGTCGCTCGGCGCCTGGCTGGACCCCGACGAGATGAGCCGGCTGCAGCGGCTAGGGAGCGGACCGGCGCCGCGCTTGAAGGTGAGCTTCGACGAGCTGCTCGCGCTGCTGGCAAGCGTTCACCCTTCTCGCTACGGCGGCCTCGTCGCGCAGCTGGGCACCGTCTACCTCCACGGCGCCAGGACCATCCTCAGCCAGAACGAGGCCCTGCGCTTCGTGCACTTCATCGACAAGCTCTACGACGGCGCGGTGGCGCTGCGCGCGACCGGTGACGTGTCGCTAAGCGAGCTTTTCGACCCCAGTTATCGTTACAGCGCCTACCACAAGAAGCACGAGCGGTGCCTGTCACGACTGGGCGAGTTGCTGGCTGAAGCACATGACGAAGGCGATCCCGGAGCCGACCAGCACGATGACGAGACCCTAGCCGGTAGCGTGGCGCCGCTCGCCCAACCAGCGGGCTAGGTCGGCCACCAACGCCGCCGTGGCGCCGGGCGGCCCCATGCGCTCTGGCCCGATTACAGCGGCCGTTCTCCGGTGGGGCGAGCCGCTGCTGGCGGCGGCCAGCACGGCACTTGCCACCGCCTCGGGGTCGCTGGCGACCACGCGCGCGGCGCCACCGAGCAGGCGCTCCTGGTTGGCCAGGAACGCCTGGCCGTAGTCGGGCGGCACCGCGAAGCTCACCACCGGCAGGCCCCGCGCCGCCGCCTGCTCGTTGGCGGTGCCCGCGGTGCCGATAACGACGCTGGCGCTGGCCAGCACCGCGGCGAAGCGGCCACTGACGAACCACAGCTCGCTGGCCGCCTGCCGGGCGGCCGCGGGCTCGGCCGGTAGCTGCCACGTGCCCCGCACCCCTGCGATGCTCGGCGTCTCCCCCACCCTCCAGCCCGCTGGCGGCGGCGGGATGCCTGGGCGCGCCCAGGCCACCAGCCCGAGAAGCTCACGTGTACGCCGGCCGATCGGGTGCGCGTTCGCGTGAGCGTCTGATTGAGCGTTGGTTTGGGCGCTAGCTTGGGCGTTGGCTTGGGCGTTTTCTTGGGCGCTTGCCTGGGCGTTGGCCTGGGCGTTTTCTTGGGCGCCTGCGGACCCGAGCGCTCCTTGCGGGTCGCCGCCCAGCCCGGCCGCCAGGGCGCGCATGGCGCCGGCCATCAAGGTCAGGCTGCGCTCGGCGTAGCCGCGGCTGCCCGGCAGCAGCGCGATGACCAGGCGTCTTGCCTGGGCGCCGACTAGAGGCTCGGACTCGAGGTCGTCGACCATCGGGTTACCGAGCGACACGGCGTTGGTGAGCCCGCGCTCGATGAGGTAGCGGGCGGTCTCGGCGTCGCGGGTGTAGACCTTGTCGGCCCGCGCCATCAACCAGCGCTCGGGCGCGCGGATGCGCTCCATGAAGGTGCGGTGCAAAGCGGTGGCCGCGAGCGGCCTGCCGGCGAGGTCGAACGCCTGGTGGACCGAAACCAGAGGCTGCAACACGCGGCGCGGGGCCGGCACCAGGTGGGCCATGAGCTGCGCGTACGCGTCGCCAACGACGAGCACGGCCGTCTGCCTGGCACGCCACAGGAAACCGAGCTGCGCCAACGTGAGCGGCAGCAGCCCAGCCTTGAGGTCGTCTCGCAGCAGGCGTGGGTGATGGAGCGTGAGGCCCGCTGATGGCAGCGACCGCCGCGGCCCAACCACACGCACGCCGGCGGCTTGGTAGGCGTCGCCGACCCCCACCAGCGGGAACGCCTCGAGTTCAAGCCAGGGCAGCGCCCGCGATAACCCCGACGCCAGCTTCGCTGCTATCGCGTCCTCACCGTGACCGTTGGAGATGATGAGCAGACGGACCCGCGCGCGACCGGGGCCGTCGGGACGCTGCGCGGCGCGGGGACGCCTCGGCCCGTCTGGGCGAGTCACGCGTCGTGGTGCCCGCTCTCATCAGGCTCGCTCTGCCGAACAGGGGCTCCGACCCGGTCGCCGGACGCGCGTCCGTGCTCGCCCCCGCTCGGCGGCAGCGGGCCCTCGCCCCACCTGAGCTTGTGCCGCAAGACCTCGAACGCGCTGCGCCGACCCGTCGACACCAGCGACAGGCCGCGGGGCGCGGTGGTCAGTTCGATGGTGTCACCGACACGCAGGTCGATGCGCTCCTGGCCGTCGATGACGAGCGCAATCTCATCGGAACTGCTCACGATCTCCAGGGAGATGATGCTTGCCCCCGGCAGGACGATCGGCCGGTTGGTGAGGCTGTGCGGGGCTATCGGCGTGACCACGAGGGCGCTGAGTCGTTGGCTGATTATGGGGCCGCCAAGCGACAGCGAGTACGCCGTCGACCCCACCGGCGTCGAGACGACGAGGCCGTCGGCGCGGTACTCGGTGGCGTACTCACCATCGACTCGCATGCGCACGCTTATCAGGCGGGACATCACGCCCTGCGACAGCATCGCGTCGTTGAGCGCGTACCGCACCGAGGGGTCGCCGCCGTGGCGCACGCGGAGCATCGAGCGCTCCATCACGGGCCAGTCCGGCCGCACGTTACCGGCGGCGTACGCCAGCGCCTCGTCGGCGCCGAACTCGGCGAGAAAGCCGAGCTTGCCGAGGTTGACGCCGATAACGGGCACGCTGGAGCCTACGACCCGCCTCGCTGCCGACAGCAAGGTCCCGTCACCGCCGACCGACATGACCAGGTCGGCGCCGTCGAGCGCCTCGGCAAGCAACGCCTCGCCGGTCAGATCGAGCATCACCTCGGCGCCGGCTGCTTCGAGCGCGGCGGCGAGCTCCTTGGCCAGGGGATGGGCGGCCGGCTTGTGACGCGTGCTGGTGACGATGGCCCGGCCCAACGATCCCGCCACCGTGGTGAAGCGGCGCCCGCCGGTTTCACGTTCGCTCAGCGGCGTCAAGCCCTTGTCACGTTCTCGCCCCTCGAGCGGACGGCGGAGACGCGCTCGTAGACGAAGTCGACGACGTCCTGCAGCGAAAGCGGCCCGGTGTCGAGGTGGACAGCGTCGGGGGCTGGGACCGACTGCCTGGCGTCGCGCTCGTCGCGCAAGCGCAAGCCTTTGGCCACGGAGTTGATGTCGGTGGCGCGTTCGCCCACCCTACGTCTGGCTCTTACCTCGGCGGGTGCGGTGAGGTAGAACTTCCAGCGGGCGTCAGGGAACACGACCGTGCCCATGTCACGGCCGTCGATGACGAACGGCCCGGAAAGCTCCTGTAGTCGGTCGGTCACCCAGGCCCGTACTCTCGGCAGCCTGGCGACGTCCGACACGCGGTCGTCGACGAGGTCGGTGTGAAGCTCGGCGCTGACGTCGAC
>Ga0075530_1001768_pt1 | contig 10216 bp, 11 predicted proteins | sample NGEPerD_2_FD_75101 | JGI IMG/M metagenome (GOLD analysis project Ga0075530, IMG submission 75101) | Arctic peat soil microbial communities from the Barrow Environmental Observatory site, Barrow, Alaska, USA - NGEE PermafrostL1-D | ecosystem: Environmental > Terrestrial > Soil > Wetlands > Peat ...
ACGCCCAGGCCCGACCGGTGCTCCGGCTCCGTGCCCTCGGTGGTCTCCACCGGTCGGCCGGCGGCGTCGGTGAACAGGTCGACGATCCGGGTGCCGACCATCACGTGCTGCCACAGCGGAACCGGACGGTGCTCGGACACGACGATCGCCGTGTCGCCCCGCACGGTGTCGAGCCAGGCACCGAACTCCTCGGCGTTGCTCACGGTCGCGGACAGCGAGGCGATCAGCACCTCCTGCGGCAGGTGGATGATCACCTCCTCCCACACCGCGCCCCGGAAGCGGTCGGCGAGGTAGTGCACCTCGTCCATCACGACGTAGCCCAGGCCCGCCAGCGTGGGTGAGTCCGCGTAGATCATGTTGCGCAGCACCTCGGTCGTCATCACGACCACCGGCGCCTCGCCGTTGATGCTGACGTCCCCGGTCAGCAGCCCGACGTCCCGGTCGCCGTGGACCACCACCAGGTCCGTGTACTTCTGGTTGGACAGGGCCTTGATCGGCGTCGTGTAGAAGGCCTTGCGGCCGCCGGCGAGGGCCAGGTGGACGGCGAACTCCCCCACCACGGTCTTGCCCGCCCCGGTCGGTGCCGCCACCAGCACCCCGCGCCCGGCCTCCAGCGCCTCGCAGGCCTGCACCTGGAACGGGTCGAGCTTGAAGTCGAGGCCGCGGCGGAACGCCGCCAGGGCACTGCGGTCGGCCACCTGCCGCGCCCGCGCAGCACTGAATCGCTCGGCCGCCGACGACATCCCCCCAGGTTATGCCGCCGCCTCCCCCGTCCCGTGCTCACCCGGACCTGCGTTGCTCACCGAGACCTGCGTCCGCCGCGCGTTTGTGCCGGTGCCGGCGAGCAATGCCGGGGCGAGTGAGCACGCGGGTTACGGCGGTGGGGCGAGCAGGCGGACGGCGCCCGGCACGACCTCGCAGCCCAGCGGCAGCGGGGCGACCCGCTCGCCGTCCGCATACCCCACGACCGGTGTGTCCAGCGTCGCGAGGTGCACGGTGCGGGCGCGGCGGATCGACACCGCCGGGTGGCTGACGTGGGCGCCGGAGAACACGGACGGGAAGACCCGCACGAACTCCCAGGTGCTCAGCGGTGCCAGCACCATCACGTCGAGCTCGCCGTCGTCGATGCTGGCGTCCGGGGCGATCTGCATCCCGCCGCCGTACGAGCGGCCGTTGGCGACCGCGACGAGCATGGCGCTGATCTACTCGGTCTCGCCGTCGAGCGTGAGCGCGTACCGGATCGGCCGGAACATCGGCAGCTCGCGAGCGATCGCGAGGTTGTAGCGCATCCGCCCGCGCGGCCACGCCCAGCCGTTGGCGCGCTCGTTGACGACCGCGTCGAAGCCCGCACCGAGCACTCCCGCGAACCAGGTCGACCGGTGCGACGAGCCGGAGACGTCCGGGCCGCTGACGTCGCCGCTGTCCGGCGTGATGCGGACGGCGTCGACCCGGCGCCCGCCCGCGTCGAGCTGCTCGCCGATGCACCGCGCGGCCGCGATCACGTCGTGCGCCCGCAGCTGCAGGCCCCGTGAGATGTCGTTGCCCGTGCCGGCCGCGACGATGCCCAGCGGGACGTCGGTCCCCGCGCAGGCGTTCACCCCCAGGTGCACCATGCCGTCCCCGCCGACGACGACGAGAGCGTCGGTCCCCCCGGCCACCGCCGCGCGGGACCGGTCGAGCGCCTCGGCCGCCGTCTCGCTGGACAGGTCGTCGACCTCGTGGCCGGCCGCGGCCAGCAGCCGCGCCACCGCGGACCCGGCGCGCAGCCCCCGACCCTTTCCGGCGGCGGGATTGGCGACCAGTGCGATCCGGCGACGCGCCAGACCGCTCACAGAGTGCTGGCCTCGTCGTCGTCCAGGTCTGAGAAGTTCGGGCCCTTGCGTCGCCGACGACGGTCGTTGAGCGCGGCGAACCCGACCGCCAGGGCGAACAGGCACAGCAGCGGCAGCGCCAGCAGGAACATCGACAGGACGTCGGGGGTGGGGGTGGCGATGGCGGCGAACGTGAACGCCACGACGACGATCCAGCGCCAGGCGGAGACCATCGAGCGCGCCGACAGGACGCCGGTGACGTTGAGGGCCACCAGGACCACGGGGACGAGGAACGACAGCCCGAACGCCAGGATGATGCGCATCACGAAGCTCAGGTAGTCCTGCAGGTTCAGCAGGTTCTCGACGTCGGTGGGGGTGAACGCCACGAGGAAGCGCACGGCGTTGCCGAGGAAGAGGTAGGCCAGGCCCGCCCCCGCGGCGAACAGCGGCACCGCCGACAGCACGAAGGCGAGCGCGTACCGGCGCTCCTTGCGCGTCAGGCCGGGGGTCACGAAGGACCACAGCTGGTAGGTCCAGACCGGGCTGGACACGATCACGCCGATGAACAGCGACACCTTGAGCTTGAGGTCGAAGGCCCCGACCAGCGTCGTGATGTTGAGGTTGACCGCGATGTCCTGCTCCTCGGCGACGGCGCGCACCGGCAGGACCAGGGCGGCCAGCACCGGCTCGTAGAGGAACCACCCGGCGACCGCACCGGCCAGGAGCCCGAGCGCCGCGCGGACGACGCGCTTGCGCAGCTCACGCAGGTGGTCGCCGAGAGGCATCCGGCCCTCGGGGTTTGCCCCTCTCCGCGGGGTGGTGATGGCCATCGGTGTCGGGCGGCGTGGTGCTCAGAGGTCCTTGCGGCCTTCGCGCGAGTCCTTCTGGGTGCGGGCCTGCGGGTCACCGTCGACGACGCGCCCCTCGATGGGCTGCGACGAGCCGCCGGACTCACGCTGACCGGACTTGTCGTCGTCCTTCATCTCCTTGACCTCGCTCTTGAAGATCCGCATCGACTTGCCGACGCTGCGTGCCGCGTCGGGCAGACGCTTGGCACCGAACACCAGCACGATGATCAGGAGCAGGACGATCAGCAGGAGCGGATTGTCGAAGATGTTGCGCATGGTCTGGTCCTCCTCGGGACGTCTCGCCCCATCGTAGGCCGGGCGGGGTCACACGCCGGTGCGTGACCTCCGCCGGGCGGGCTGTCGTCCGCCCCGGCGACGCCGGTCCCGTTCGCGCCGCAGCTCGTGCGGGTCGGCGAAGACGGCCGGCTCGGGGTCGGGATGGCTGCCGAGCCGCTCGGCCTGCTCGGCGGCCTCGCCCAGCAGCTCGGCCGCCTCGCCCATCTCGCGGACGAGGGCGACACCCTTGCGGAACACGGAGCGGGCCACGAGACCGAGGACCACGGCGGCACCCACGACAAGGACCGTCCAGACGGCGAACCAGAGCACGGCGCCGACCCTACCGGGAGGGGTACGAGCGCGGGGTGGCCGTCAGGCGACCGGGCGGCGACGCAGCAGGGTGCTGCTCGCGGCCTCGGCGACGAGGTCGGCGTCGGAGAGCCAGAGCGCGAAGTCGAGGACGTCGTCCCAGCCGATCTGCGGCCCGGAATGCTCCTCCAGAGCCTCGGCCGGGATGGTCCACGCCTCCGGCAGGACGCCACCGGCGGTCAGCAGCTTGACGACGTCGGCGCCGGCGGGCTTGCGGATCTCGTCGGAGCAGGTCGTGCACCGGAACGAGTAGAAGGACCAGTCGGTGACCGTGCACACGACGAGGCGCACCAGGGGCGGGGTCAGCTCGACGTCCCCGCAGCACGGGCACGACGCCTTGATCGTGGTCATCGCCGCCGCACCTCCGTACCTGTCCGGAACCGCTGTCGAGATCTCCTTCGGCGTCTCTTGACGATTCCTTGAGGATTCAGTCCGGCGCGGGGCTCCCCGAGTAGGCAGCCAGGGCCTGCTCCGCCGCCTCGGCGACGTCGCGGGCCAGGTCGGGCGGGTCCACGACCCGGGCGGTTCCCCCGAGGCGCACCATCAGGCGCCGGAGCCAGGCGGTCTCGGCCGTCCGCAGGCCGATGGTCAGGCCGCCGACTGCGGCTCCTGAGCTCTCGACCGACGACTCGACCGGGTAGTAGTCGGCGACCCAGCGTGCGGCGGGACCCAGCTCGAGCGTGACCAGCAGGTCGTCCGGGCCCGGCCGGAACAGGTCGGAGTCGAGGTCGCGGCCCACCGCCTGCGGCGGCGGCGTGCCGTCGTGGTCGAGCTCGGTGGCCTCGATCACCCGGTCGAGCCGGAACAGGCGGACGTCGTCCGCGCGGTGGCACCAGCCCTCCAGGTACCAGCGGCCGTCCAGGGAGACCAGGCGCATCGGGTCGACGTCCCGCTCGGTCGACTCGTCCCGCGCGGCCACGAGGTAGCGCAGGTGCAGCCGGCGGTGCTGCTGCAGCGCGGTCCGGCAGGTGGCGAGGACGTCGGGTCCGGCTCCGGTCGCGAGATCCACCTGGACGGCGGAGGCGGCGGCTCCGGCGTCCCCCGCAGCCGTGCTGAGCTTGGCCAGCGCCCCCTCCAGCGCATCCCGCCCGGCGACGCCGCGGACGTCGGCCAGGGTGCGCAGGCCGACGAGCAGCGCCATCGCCTCGTCCAGCCCCAGGCGCAGCGGCCGGGCGATGGCGTCGGCGTTGTCGAGGTAGACCTTGCCGGACTCCCAGTCGGCCTCGATCAGGTCGTCGGGCATGTGCCCCGGGGTGCCGCAGACGAACAGCAGCTCGAGGTCCTTGACGAGCTCGTCCTCGGTGAGGCCGAACTGCTGGGCCGCCTCGGCGAGCGGCACGCCCTGCCGGGCCAGCAGCCACGGCACCATCGCGAGCAGGCGGGACAGGTGGTCCGCCGCGCCGCCGGTCACGAGGTGGTCCCGCGATGGGCGGCGAGGGCGCCCCTGAGCCGCTCGACGACGGCCTCGCGGACGTCGTCCGGCTCCTCGACCACCGCGTCCGGGCCCAGGCCGGCCACCGTCTCGGCCACCTCCGCGACGTCGTGGAACGGCACGGTGACCACGTCGTTGCCGCCGGCGGCCCCGGCGCGCAGACGCAGTCCCTGCCCGGCACCGGGCGCGAGGCGGACCCGCGTCGTCCGGGCCGGGCCCTCGCTCGCCATCCCGGAGACGAGCGCGCGCGCGTCCACGCCGTCGGGGACGTCGAACATGCCGGCCTCGCCGATCCGGCGCACCGTGCCGGTGACCCGGTCCAGCCGGAAGACGCGGGTGTCGTCACGGTCGCGGTCGTGGCCTACCAGGTACCAGCGCCCGTGCCACGAGGTGATCACCCACGGCTCGACGAGGCGTTGCGCCACCTGGCCGGTGCGGGCGGTGGCATAGGTGAACGAGACCGGTGCGCGGTCCCGGGCGGCCGCGTACAGCGGCTCGAACGCCGGCTCGCTCGTCCGCACGCGCGGTTCCACGCCGATCAGCGAGCCCTCGTCGGTCTCCACGCCGAGGGCCTTGAGCTTGACCAGGGCACGCGCCGCAGGCCCGGCCAGGCTTGCCTGCTGCCAGACCCGGGACGCGAGACCGAGGACGGCGAGCTCGGCGGCGGTGAACGAGATCTCGGGCAGCGCGTAAGCCTCCCGGTCGATCCGGTAGCCGATCTCGTCGGAGAACCAGGCCGAGTCGCTGCCCGTGACCAGGGGGACGCCGAGCTCGCGCAGCTCCTCCTTGTCGCGCTCGAACATTCGGTCGAAGGCCTCGGACGACTCCCCCGCGGCGTACTGGGGCACGGCGGTGCGGATCTGCTCCTTGCTCAGCCACCGGCGCGTGGAGAGCAGGGCGATCACGAGGTTGAGCAGTCGCTCGGTGCGCTGCTGAGCCGTCGGGGAGGACATCGGCTCAGAACCTACCCGAGTAGCGTGCGCGCCCGTGGAACCGCTGGTGAGGTGGCGTGACGGCGTGGTGGTGGCCCTGGGGGTCCGGTGGCACGGGTCGGTCGAGCTGACCGCCACCGTGGACGGCGAGGGCTCGGTGCGCGCGTTGGCCCACCCCGCGCTGGTGGGCGAGCCGGTCGTCGGGGACCGGGTGCTGCTGAACACCGGGGCACTGTCCCGTGGCCTCGGCACCGGCGGGTACGCGCTGGTCGTCGCGATCCCCGACCGGCTGCCGGCCGACCCCGAGCGGCGACCGGGGCACCTGGTCAAGGCCCGGTACACACCCCTGCAGGCGATGGTCCTCGGCGCGGACGAGCAGGAGTCACCCCACCACGACCTGCTGGCTGCCGCCGAGTCGCTGGGCGGCGCGCCGGTCGTGCTGGCCGACCTGCACTCGGCGCTGCCCGCGGTGATCGCCGGAGTGCGTTCCTCGGCGCGGGGCGCGCGGGTCGGGTACGTGATGACGGACGGTGGCGCGCTGCCGGCCTGGTTCTCCCGCGCCGTGGCGGGCTTGCGCGACGCGGGCTGGCTGGCCGGCTGCGTCACCGTGGGCCAGGCGTTCGGCGGCGACCTCGAGGCCGTCACGCTGCACACCGGCCTGCTGGCGGCGCGGCATGTGCTGGGTGCGGACGTGCTCATGGTCGCGCAGGGGCCCGGGAACCTCGGCAGCGGCACGCCCTGGGGCTTCTCGGGCGTCGCTGCCGGTGAGGCCGTCAACGCCGCGGCCGTGCTCGGGGGCCGTCCGGTGGCCGCGCTGCGGGTGTCGGAGGCCGACCGGCGGGAGCGTCACGACGGCGTGTCGCACCACTCCCTGACCGCCTACGGGCGGGTCGCCCTGGCCGCTGCGGACGTCGTCCTGCCGTCGTCCGACGCGGCATTCTGGTCGCGCGTCCGCTCGCAGGTGGCCCCGATCGTCGAGCCTGCCGGACGGCACCGACTGGTCGAGGTGGACGTCGACGGCCTGCGCGCGGCGCTGGAGGCCTCGCCGGTGGCCCTGTCGACGATGGGGCGGGGCCTGGACGACGACGAGGCCGCGTTCATCGCGTCGGCCGCCGCCGGCCGCCACGCCGCCGCCCTCCTCCCGTGACCTCCGTCCTCTGTGCACTTTGCGCGGTCTCACATGGCGTTGAGACAGCGCAAAGTGCACAGAGGACGACGGGAGAGACGGGTCAGCGGACGGCGACGAGGTCCACGACGAAGATCAGGGTCTCGCCGGGCGCGATGGCCGACCCGGCGCCGCGGTCGCCGTACGCCAGGTGGGCGGGGATGACGAGCTTGCGCCGTCCGCCCACCTTCATCCCCTCGATGCCGGTGTCCCAGCCGGGGATGACCTGGCCGACGCCGAGCCGGAAGTCGAGCGGGGAGCCGCGGTTCCACGACGCGTCGAACTCCTCGCCGGTGGAGAACGCCACACCGACGTAGTGCGCCGAGACGGTGCTGCCCTTGACGGCCTCGGCCCCGTCGCCGGCGATCTCGTCGTGGACCTCCAGGTCGGACGGCGGCTCGCCGCCGGGGAAGTCGATCTCGGGCTTGGTGCGGTCCGGCACGGTCATCTCCCTCGGTCAGCCCTCGGCCGCGGCGTCGAGGATGTCCACGACGAAGACGAGGGTGTCGGTCCCGCTGATCCCGCCCTGCGGGTTGCCCTGCTCGCCGTAGCCCTGCTCGGGCGGGACGACGAGCAGCACCTGGCTGCCGACCGGCTGGCCGACGAGGCCGGCGTCCCAGCCGGGGATCACGCCTCCGCTGCCGATCGGGAACGTCGCCGGCGCACCGCGCTCCCACGAGGAGTCGAACTGCTCTCCCCCGGGCCACTTCACGCCGGTGTAGTGGACGGTGATCTGCTGGCCGGCCTCGACCGTCGGCCCGGTGCCGGTGATCAGGGGCTGGACGACGAGCTCGGTCGGCGCCGGGGTCTCCGGCACCGTGATCGTCGGCGCGCCGTCCTCGGCGAGGGTGACGGTGGGCAGCCCGGCGGGGGGTGCGACCGGCGTCCCGGCGGCACGGTCGAGGACGTCGGCGGCGGCGGTGACGTCGATGACGAACAGGAGCGTGTCCTCCGCCTCGATCCCGGCGTCAGGGACGCCGCCCTGCGGACCGTAGCCATCGTCCGGCGCGACCGCGACCAGCACACGGCTGCCGACGTTGACGCCGTCCAGGCCGGTGGCGAAGCCCTTGATCACGGTGGCCTCGTCGAGGATGAACGTGGCGGGCGAGCGGCCGTAGGAGGTGTCGAACTCGGTCGCGTCGCGGCCGTTCACCGCGAGGTACTCGACCGTGACCTTCTGGCCGGGAGCGACCGGAGCGCCGTCGCCCTCGCGCAGCACGACACGGTCGGTGGCGTCGGTGGCGAACGGGGCCTCGAACTCCACCGTCGGCTTCTCGCCCTCCGCGCCGGCGACCTCGACGCTGGCCAGGTCGGTGTTCGTCGCCGCGGACTGTGAGGTCTCTGCGGCATTCGGCTCGCCGTCGCCGCAGCCTGCGACGAGCAGGAGCGGGAGGGCGAGCAAGGTGAGCAGGCGGCGCACAGTGATCCTTCGAGAGATGGTGGGGGAAGTCGCCAGGAACCCTAACCCGGGCTTCTGGACGCAACCTGAGCGCCCGTCACATCCCGGCGATCAGCCGCTCGACGCGCTCGTCGGTGGCGGCGAAGGGGTCCTTGCACAGCACGGTGCGCTGGGCCTGGTCGTTGAGCTTGAGGTGCACCCAGTCGACGGTGAAGTCGCGGCGGCGCTCCTGGGCACGGCGGACGAAGTCGCCCCGCAGCTTGGCCCGGGTCGTCTGCGGTGGGATCGAGGTGGCGGCGAAGACCTCGATGTCGCTGGTCACGCGCTCCACCAGGCCCTTGGCGGCCATCAGGTAGTACAGGCCGCGGCGCCGGGAGATGTCGTGGTACGCCAGGTCGAGGCGCGCGATCCGGGCGCTGGACAGCGGCAGGTCGTGCTTGGCCTGGTACCGCTCGACGAGGCGGTACTTGATCGCCCAGTCCAGCTCGCGGTCGACCAGGGACAGGTCGCCGTCGCGAACGGCCCGCAGGCCCCGCTCCCACAGGTCGAGGACCCGCTTGATGGTCGGCGTGTGCAGCCCCTCGGCGTCGACGAACGCCTTGGCCCGGGTCAGGTACTCCTCCTGGATGTCGAGCGCGCTGGCTTCCCGGCCGTTGGCGAGCTTGACCAGGCGGCGGCCGGTGAGGTCGTGGCTGATCTCGCGGATCGCGCGGATCGGGTTCTCCAGCGACAGGTCACGCATCGAGGTGCCGGCCTCGACCATCCGCAGCACCAGCTCCGCGGCACCGACCTTGAGCAGCGTCGTCGTCTCGGACATGTTGGAGTCGCCGACGATGACGTGCAGGCGACGGTACTTCTCGGCGTCCGCGTGCGGCTCGTCGCGGGTGTTGATGATCGGTCGCGACCGGGTGGTGGCGCTGGAGACGCCCTCCCAGATGTGGTCCGCCCGCTGGGACAGGCAGAAGACGGCGCCGCGCGGTGTCTGGAGCACCTTGCCCGCCCCCACCAGCACCTGCCGGGTGACGAGGAAGGGGATCAGGACGTCGGACAGCTTGGCGAACTCACCGTGGCGGGCGACCAGGTAGTTCTCGTGGCAGCCGTAGGAGTTTCCGGCCGAGTCGGTGTTGTTCTTGAACAGGAAGACCTCGCCCTCGATGCCCTCCTCGGCCAGGCGGCGCTCGGCGTCGGTCATCAGGCCCTCGAGCAGCCGCTCCCCCGCACGGTCGTGCACGACGAGCTCGCGGACGTCGTCGCACTCGGGGGTGGCGTACTCGGGGTGCGACCCGACGTCGAGGTAGAGCCGGGCGCCGTTGCGCAGGAAGACGTTGCTGGACCGACCCCACGAGACGACCTTGCGGAAGAGGTAGCGCGCGACCTCGTCGGCACTCAGCTTGCGCTGTCCCGCGGCGGCACAGGTGATCCCGTACTCGGTCTCGAGCCCGAAGATCCGCCGGTCCATCGCGCCAGACTACGTCGGCTCGTCCTCCGGCAGGCCGCTGTGGCCGTGGTCGCCGGTGAGCGTGTCGTGCGGGCCGGGCCGGTCGTCGTCCGTGCGCGGGACGTCGGTGGTCGGGTCGTCGCTGGCGAGCAGCCGCTCCAGCAGCGGGCCCGCAAGCCGGCGGAAGGCGCGCCGGGGCCGCCGCCGGTCGAGGACGGCGACCTCGAGGGTGTCGGGGCCGAGGTCACGGGCGTCGCCACCGGCCGGGTCCGTCGACAGCGCCTGGACGGCGAGGGCCAGGGCCTCGGCGAGCGTGAGCCCGGGTCGCCAGCTGTCCGAGAGCGCGGCCGCGACCTGCTCGGCGGCGCCGCCCATCACGACGAAGCCACGCTCGTCGGCGACGGAGCCGTCATAGGTGAGGCGGTAGATCTGGTCGTCGTCGGGCGTCGGACCCACCTCGGCGACCACGATTTCCACCTCCACCGGCTTGGACTCGGTCGTGAAGATGGTGCCGAGCTGCTGGGCGTAGGCGTTGGCCAGCGCCCG
>Ga0075530_1001769_pt1 | contig 10210 bp, 7 predicted proteins | sample NGEPerD_2_FD_75101 | JGI IMG/M metagenome (GOLD analysis project Ga0075530, IMG submission 75101) | Arctic peat soil microbial communities from the Barrow Environmental Observatory site, Barrow, Alaska, USA - NGEE PermafrostL1-D | ecosystem: Environmental > Terrestrial > Soil > Wetlands > Peat ...
CCCTCTCGAACACAAGATATTGTTAGAAAAAGATTTGGTCTTGATGACAATTATCCTAGAACATTAGAAGCAGTTGGTCAGGATTATAAAATTACTAGAGAAAGAATTAGGCAAATTATAGAGGTGTCTTTAAAAACTATTAAAAAGCAGCCGGTTTTAAAAATGGCTGATGTTTTTATGAAACAAGCTGAAAAGATTTTAAAGCAAAGCGGGGGAGTGGAAGAAAATGAAGAATTAATTAATAAAATAAACAAGGAATTTAAAAAATCAGAAGGGAGTTTATCAGCTATTAAATTTTTATTATTATTAAATCCTGGTTTTGTATTTGAAGAAGAAAATAATTTATATCATGGTTTTTGGCATTTTTCTAAAATTTCTAAAGATAAAATATATAAAAATATTAAAGATATAGAAAAATGTTTTAAGAAAAAACAATCTTCTTGTTTAGTAGACGAGATATTATCTTGGGCCAAAAAGAATCTTTCTTCTAATATAAACAAAGAAGAATTGATAGCTTATTTACAAATATCTCAAAAAGTTGGTATGAATCCTTTTGGTGAGTATGGTTTATTTGATTGGATTGAAATAGATCCATCTGGCGCTCGAGATAGAGCATATTTGATAATGAAACATTCTAAAGAACCTTTGCATTTTTCTGATATTACTAAACGTCTTAATGAATGTAATGAAATATCTGTTCCAGCATGTGTTGTTTCTCATTCTTGGCAAAAGAAAGTGTGTATTCAAACTGTACACAATGAATTAATCCGTGATTCTCGTTTTGTCCTTATTGGACGTGGAATTTATGCGTTAGGAGAATGGGGATATAAACCAGGAAAAATAGTAAATGTTATTAAAGATATTTTACAAGAGGCAGGAAAATCATTAAAACAGGAAGTAATCATTAAGGAGGTTAAGAAGCGTAGAATGGCTAAAGACAATACTATTATTTTAAATCTTCACAATAAGAAGTATTTTAAAAAATTACCAAATAAACATTATAGCTTAGTTAGGTCCTATAAAATATTAGAGGTTTAATGCCTTTTTCTACTTTTTTTTATTACCTAAGAATTATTTTAATTTTCTTAGGAACAATTTTTCGTGAATTTTGGTGGCTATTAGCCCTTATTATTTTTGGGAAAATTTTTATTGATTTGAATAGAAAATATGAAGAGAAGAAGAAAAAAGAGAAAGAAGGAATAAAAGATTGGATTGTTTTAAAAGTAAAAGTTAATCAAGAGATTTTGCAAACTCCTAAAGCCATGGAGCAAGTATTTAATGGCTTGCACGTTATAGAGAAAGGTTATATTTGTTTAGAGCTAGTTGGAATGGATAGGGGGTTATATTTTATTATTCGCGCTCCTAAAGAATATAAAAATTTAGTAATATCACAATTTTATGCTCAATATCCAGAAGTAGAAATTAAAGAAATTGATGATTATTTTTTGCGTCTCCCAGCTAATTTACCAAACAAGGATTTTGATCTATGGGGGACTGAAATTGCTTTAGAAAAAGAAAATTATTATCCTATTAAAACTTATTCTTATTTTGAGGAATTAAAAGAGGAAAAAAGAATTGATCCAATATCAAGTTTTGCAGAAAGCATTGATAAACTTCAAAAGTCGGAATTACTTATTTTAGAGATTATTATTAAACCTCTTTCTGGTAAAAACGAAAAGAAATTTATGGATGAAGGAAAAGAAAAAGTTAATAGTATGTTGGGAAAGAAAAAAAGCAAAAAAATTACATGGCAAGATTGGATTGGCGCTTTCTTTAAAAATCTTTTGTTGGGAGTAGCCGAACCTTTATCTTGGCCTTCAAAAGAGGAAAAGAAAGATGGAGCACCTATAGTTCTTTCTCCTGGAGAAAAAGATGTAGTTAAATCAATTGAAAAAAAGATAAATCAATTGTCATTTAATACAGTTATAAGATTAGTGTATATCTCTCCAAAAAAGATTTTTAATGAATTTAATGTTTCTGCATTTATGGCTTTTCTAAAACAATTTAATTCAAAAGATCTTAATGGTTTTAAGATTAATAAAGATGCTTCTACGGTTCTTAAAACAAAAATTTTTCAGAACAGAAGACTCTTTTTAAAAAAAATGGATTTTTATCAAAATTGTTTAAAGCGAAAAATATCACAAAATGGTATGATTCTAAATACAGAAGAGTTATCAACAATTTATCATTTCCCAGCATTAAAAGTTAAAACTCCTTCGCTGGTAAGGGTTTTGAGTAAAAAAGGAGAGCCGCCAATAGGGCTACCAATAGAATAAATTTATGGATTTAAATAATATTGGAATAACAAATTTTAGGGATGAATACCAACGATTTGGGATTAAAGCTGATGATAGACGTCGGCATATGTATCTTATTGGAAAAAGTGGAACAGGTAAGACAACGGTAATGGAAAATATGATCATCCAGGATATTAATAATGGAAAAGGTGTTTGTGTTATTGATCCTCATGGAGAATTAATAAATAGAATTCTTTATTTTATCCCTGAAAATAGGATAAAAGATGTCATTTATTTTAATCCTGGCGATGTTGAATGGCCAATCGCTTTTAATGTTATTGAAGAAGTTCCAGTAGAATATCGTCATTTAGTTGTAGCAGGTTTAATGGGAGTTTTTAAAAAGATTTGGCCAGATGTATGGTCTGCTAGAATGGAATATATTTTAAATAATGCTTTATTAGCTCTTTTAGAATATCCAGGATCAACACTTCTAGCTGTAAATAGATTGCTTTCTGACGAAGATTTTCGTAAAGCAGTAATGAAAAAGGTAACAGATCCTATTGTAAGATCTTTTTGGGAAAGAGAATTTGCTCGTTATAATGCTCGTTTTGCTACAGAAGCAATTGCTCCAATTCAGAATAAAGTTGGGCAATTTATCTCCAATCCTTTAATTAGAAATATCATTGGGCAGAAAGAATCAAAGATTGATATTAGGGAAATAATGGATGAAGGTAAAATCCTTCTAGCTAATTTATCAAAAGGTATGGTTGGAGAAGACAACTCTAGTCTTTTAGGAGCTCTTTTAGTTACAAAAATACAATTAGCGGCAATGAGTCGTATAGATGTTCCTGAAGAGAAAAGAAAAGATTTTTATTTATATGTAGATGAGTTTCAGAATTTTTCTACAGAATCATTCGCTTCTATTTTTGCTGAAGCTAGAAAATATCGTTTAGATTTAACATTAGCTCATCAATATATAACTCAACTCAATGAACAGGTTAGAGATTCTATTTTTGGTAATGTAGGGACTTTGGTTTCTTTTAGGCTTGGTCCCCAGGATGCAGAATTATTAGAAAAATATTTTGCTCCAGAATTTACAAAGGAAGATTTAATTAATCTTCCAAATTTTAATTTTTATATAAAATTAATGATAGACGGCGTTTTATCTAAAAGTTTTTCAGCGATGAATATACCGCCTGCTAGTTTACCAGAACGGCCATTTATACAAGAAATAATTCAGTACTCACGCGAACATTATGCTTCTTTACGGCAGGAAGTTGAAAAGAAAATTGCGCATTGGGAATTATTAGATTTTTCTCCAAGTTTTAAAGAGTCAGATCTCAGAGATAAAAAAGTTGGAATTAAAGATGGTTGGGAAGCAATATGTACTCATTGTGGGAAAAAAATTATTGTGCCTTTTCAGCCTGATCCTGCTAGACCTGTTTATTGCGATGAATGTTTTAAGGAAATAAGAATGCAAAGAGGAGAAAATTCAAGGCAAACAAATTCTGCTCATCACTATGGTTCTAAAGTCGAACCTAAGAAGGGGGAAATAAAAGAAATAATTAAAAATATCTTTCGTAAAGATACCTAGTTAAAATATGAAAAAAACTGTTGCTGTTGTTTGTGGCGGGAAGAGTGGAGAGCACGAAGTGTCCCTACGTTCTGCTTTTTACGTTTACAATAATATAGATAAAAAAAAATATAGAGCAATAATTATAGCTATTGATAAAAAAGGAAGATGGTATTTTAGTTATAATTTTGAAGATATTATTAACACTAAAAACCAGTTATGGAAATTAAAATCTAATTTAGAAGAAATCGTTCTTTTAAAATCTAAAAAACGTAGTCAGGTATTTAGTTTAAAGAAAAAGAAAAATCTAATCGGAATAGATATATTTTTTCCATTAATTCATGGTACTTACGGAGAAGATGGTTGTTTACAGGGATTTTTTGAACTTTTAGATATTCCTTATGTGAGTGCAGGAGTTTTAGGGTCAGCCATAGCAATGGATAAAGAAATAGCAAAAAGATTATTAATGCTCGAAAAAATACCCGTAGCAGAATCTGTCGTTATTAAGAAGGAAGATAAATCGACAGAAAGGATAAATAAAGTTAATCGATTTATAAAAGAATTTCATTTTCCAATTTTTATCAAACCTGTTTCTTTAGGGTCTTCAGTTGGAGTATCTAAAGTTTTTAATAAAAAAGAAGTTGATAAAGCCATTAAAGAAGCTTTTAAATACGATACAGAGATTATTATTGAGAAATTTATTAATGGAAGGGAGATTGAATGCTCGGTACTAGGTAATTTATATCCTAAAGCTTCTTTACCAGGAGAAGTAAAATCTAGTTCTTTTTATTCTTATGAGGCAAAATATTTGAATTCTGAAGATGCAAAATTATTAATTCCTGCTCCTTTATCAAAAGAGTTGATTAAAAAAGTGCAAAAATTAAGCATTAAAGTATTTCAAACATTAAAATTACAAGGAATGGCTCGAATAGATGTTTTCTTAAAACCAAATGGACAATTAATAGTTAATGAGGCAAATACTATTCCTGGATTTACTCAAATTAGTATGTATCCTAAATTATGGCAAGTGTCAGGAATAAAATATTCAAAATTAATAGATAAATTAATTGAATTGGCTATTGAAAATTATAATAGAAAAAACAAATTAAAAAGAGATTTCAAATGAAACTTTCCTTTAAAAGATTCCTTAAAAGCATATATAATGCTTTTCAGGGAATAAAATATGTGTTTTTACAGCAGAATTTTTTTTTAATGGTTCTTATAGCAATAGGAACATTAATATTAGGATTTTGGTTACATATTTCTTATTTTGAATGGTTAATAATAATTTCCCTTGTAGGCTTTATTCTTAGCTTAGAAATATTGAATACTGTCCTTGAGAGAACATTAGATTTTCTAGAACCATATATTTCTGATAACATCAGAATGATTAAAGATTTAATTGCAGGAGTAGTTTTTTTAGCTTGTTTGACTGCTTTAATTTTAGGATTTATAATATTCCTTCCTAAAGTCATTTTCAAATTTTAAGAATTATTAAAAAATGCAATCTTCTTCTGAAGAAATAAAAAATAAATTAGATATTGTTGAAGTAATAGGGCAGTATGTAAAGTTACAAAAAGCAGGGGCTAACTATAGAGGCCTTTGTCCTTTTCATAAGGAAAAAACCCCTTCGTTTTTTGTTTCTCCATCTCGTCAGATTTGGCATTGTTTTGGTTGTTCTCTAGGTGGTGACATTTTTTCTTTTATAATAAAGATAGAAAATATTGAATTTAAAGAAGCATTGAAAATATTAGCTCAAAAGGCGGGGGTAGATCTAGTTTACGAAAATCCTCAAGTACGTTCTCAGAAGCAGAGAATAATTGATGTTAATAAAGAAGCAGCGGGATTTTTTGAACAGAATCTTTGGAAAGAAAAAGCAGTGATAGATTATCTTTTAAAAAGAGGACTGAAAGAAGAAACAATAAAAGAATTTCATCTTGGTTGGGCTTCTGATGAATGGAATGAACTTAGTAATTTTCTTGTTAAGAAAGGGTTTAAATCAAATGAAATATTAGATAGTGGCTTGGCTATCCCTAAAAACACAGATATTTATGATCGTTTTCGTTCACGGATTATGTTTCCAATAGAGGATTCTTCTAATAATATAGTTGCTTTTACCGGTAGAATTTTTCAAGGTACAGCTTCTTTGAAAACAATCAGGGATATAGAAAAAATAGGAAAGTATATTAATAGTCCGCAAACTTTGATTTTTGATAAAAGTAAAATTCTTTATGGTTTATCTAAAAGTAAAAATTATCTTCGTTCGGAAGAAAATACTTTATTAGTAGAAGGTCAAATGGACTTTTTGGCTGCTTGGCAATCAGGGATAAAAAATATGGTAGCTACTTCAGGAACAGCTTTGACTCCTTATCAATTAAAGATTTTAAAAAGGTATAATGATACTTTAGTTTTAGGCTTTGATATGGATGAAGCGGGAGAAAAAGCAGCTGAAAGAGGTATTGAATTAGCTTTATCTAAAGAATTTAATGTAAAAATCCTTAGATTATCCGAAGGAAAAGATCTAGCTGATTTTCTTATGGACAAAGAGAACAAAGTAAATATTAAGGATTTAGTAAAAAAGGCGGAGGCAATAATGGATTTTTATTTTGCCAGAGCCCAAAATGAAGGCGATAAAACTAATATTGATGGTAAAAAAGCAATTGCTTCTTATTTCCTTCCTAAAATTAAAAAACTTAATAATGTTTTAGATAGATCTTTTTGGATAAATAAACTCTCGCGGTTTATCAATATTCCTGATCAGGCTCTTGAAGATGAATTAAATAGGTTACAAGAAGGAGGTGATGAATTGATCGTTGATGAAAATGAATCTCTTTATCAATTTCCTGCTACTCAATTGCGATCGCGAATAGATGGTATAGCCGAAAGGATAATTTCTTTTTTAATAAAAATGCCTTCATTAAAGAAAGAGGCTTCTAGTTATGAATCATATTTTCCAGAGAGTTTTCAAACGATTTTTCAAGTCATTAAAAACATTTCTTCGGGAGAAGATTTAAGTACAAAAAGCTTGAAGAAAGTAAATTTACCAGAGGGACTAATTAATCAAATTAATCAATTAGCGTTAAGGGCTGATTATGAGACAGAATTATTGGAGAAATTTCAGGTTTCTATTGAAGAAGAATTTGAAAAAGAATTAAGGGAATTAAAAAAAGAATATATTAAGAAAAGATTAGAGGGAATGGAAAAAGAAATTCGTGTTGCTGAAAAAAATGAAGATAAAAAAACATTAAAGGATTTAATAACAAAATTTAATGAATTATCAAAACAATTATTAAATTAATATGAAACAAATTAAAAAAATCAAAAAAATGAAAAAAGTAAAGAAAGTGAAGATTGTAAAAAAAATAAGAAAGGTGGAAAAAATAAAGAAAGTAAAGAAAACTAAAAACGTTAGAAAAATCAATAAAATTAAGAATATCAAAAAAGCAAAAAAACCGTCTAAAAAAGGAAAAATACAAGAAAGAATTGATGCATTGATTGAAAGAGGTAAATCACGAGGATTTATTACTCAAGATGAAATTTTAAAATATTTTCCGCGCATTGAATCAGATATTAAGCTCTTGGAAAAACTCTATGATTCTTTGGCTGGAGTTAATATTGATGTTGTAGAAAGCGGAGATTTATTGATACTAGATAAAGAAATTTCCGAGAAAGAACTAAAGAATGCTTTAAAGGTTTCAGGCTCTAGAGTATTGTCAGGAGCTGTTCAATCATATTTAAGGGAAATAGGAAAAGTTTCTCTTCTAACTCGTGAAGAAGAAAGAGAATTAGCTAAAAAGGTGGACGATGGAGATGAACAAGCAAGACGAAAGATGATAGAAGCTAACCTTCGTTTAGTTGTTTCTATTGCTAAGCGTTATATCGGCAGAAGTAGAAATTTAGGTTTATTAGATTTAATTCAAGAGGGGAATATTGGACTTTCTAAAGCTGTTGATAAATTTGATTACAAAAGAGGGTTTAAATTTTCTACTTATGCTACTTGGTGGATTAGACAAGCAATTACACGCGCTTTAGCTGATCAAGGAAGAACAATTCGTATTCCTGTTCATATGGTTGAAACAATTACTAAATATTTGAAAGCAAGAAGATCATTATCCCAGGCATTAGGGAGAGATCCTTTGCCAGAAGAAATAGCTTTTGAGATGGGAAAAGAAGTTGATGAAATTCTTTATCTTATGACAATTTCTCAAAGCACTTCGTCTTTAAACCAACCAGTAGGAGATGAGGATGGTGGTAGTCAGCTAGGAGATTTTATTTCAGACACCAAAACAATTACTCCCGATGATCATACAGAGAGAGAATTATTAAAAAGTGAATTAGAAAAAATTATGAGTGAGTTAGCTGAAAGAGAAAGAGAAATTATAAAAATGAGATTTGGTTTGGAAGATGAGATTACTCATACGTTAGAAGAGGTGGGAAAGGCTTTTGGAGTAACAAGAGAAAGAATTAGACAGATAGAAGCTAAGACATTGGAAAAACTTAGTGAGCACCCTCAATCTGGTAGATTAAAAGAATTTTTAAAATAAAAGTTAAATGAGTTTATTGAATGAAATAAAAAAGAATTCTTTATTGCGAAAAACAATTGCTTTTTTAGCTGGCTTAAGATTTGGTTTTCCAGGGCGCAATCTTACAATTATTGGTATCACAGGAACTACTGGCAAGACTACTACAGCTTTTATGATAAAAAATATATTAGAAGCTAATGGAATAAAAACAGGTTTAATTAGTACTGCTGGTTATTATATTGGAAATGAAATAGTATATCCTAAGGCGCATGTTCCAGCAACAACACCTGACCCATTTTTTCTGAATTTTTTGTTAAGAAAAATGGTAAAGAAAGGTTTAAAAGTTGTAGTTATTGAAGTTTCTTCATTTGGTTTGATGTATGAACGGGTTTATGGATTAAATTTTTCAGTAGCAGCTTTAACTAATATTTCCTTTAATCATCATATTACTCTTCATGGTAGTATGAATAATTATGTTTCAGCAAAATTAAAGCTTTTTCGTAATTTAAAACCAACATCAATCGCTGTTTTACCAAAAAAAAGTGAATATTTTGATTTATTTTCTAAAAATACGCAAGCTCAAATTTTAAGTTTTGGTCTTGATAAAACCTGTGATTTATGGATGGATATACAAGAAATTACTAAAACAGAGAATAAAGTTATTATTCATTACAAGGACGAATCTTTTTCTATTAATTTACCCTTACCAGGGTTGTTTAATATCTTTAATGCTTTAGCAGCTATTGGTGCTGTACATAAATTCTCTTTCAGTGTTGAAAAACTAAGAATGGGTTTAGAGAGTTTAAAAAATATTCCTGGACGGTTAGAATACATAAACGGTAAACAACCTTTTTCTATTATTGTAGATAAGGCAAATACGCCAGCAGGCTTTTGTGGGATAATAGATTTTATTAAAATTTTAAATCCTAAGAAAAAAATTGCTGTTTATGGGAATTTTGGAGAAAGTCCATTAAAAGAAAGAGAAAAATTAGCAGAAATAGCAACTGATTTTTTTGATTTAACTATTATCACAGAAGATGATCCGCAAGAAGAATCTCCGCAGAAAAGCATTGATGACTTCCTAGGTTTTATGAAAAAAAAGAATATTTCTTTAGATAGATATTTATCTTTTTTAAATAGAAAAGAAGCAATTCAAGAAGCAATAAAACAGGCTAATGAGGGGGATTTAATAGTGATTTTAGGAAGGGGAAACGAAAAAACAATGGATTATGGAAAAAAAGTGGTTCCTTTTGATGATAGGCAAGTAGTAAAGGAAGTATTAAAAGAACAAAGGTATCTTTAAAGATTACAATCAATAAGTTTATGGATTCAAGAGAATTAAGAGAAAAGTTTTTAAAATTTTTTGAAGAAAAAGGGCATAAAATAATTTCTTCTGCTTCTTTAATTCCAGAAAATGATCCGACTACTTTATTTACTGGTTCGGGTATGCAGCCTCTTGTACCATATTTAATGGGAGAGCCTCATCCTGGAGGTAAGCGGTTAGTAAATGTTCAAAAATCATTTCGTGCTGAAGATATTGAAGAAGTAGGAGATAATCGTCATACTACTTTTTTTGAAATGTTGGGCAATTGGTCATTAGGTGATTATTTTAAAAAAGAGCAATTAAATTGGTTGTTTGAATTTTTAGTTGAAGAGATAAAACTAGATCCTAAAAGAATCTACGTTACCGTTTTTCGAGGTAATAAAGACATTTGCATTGATAAAGACTCAGAATCCGTTGAGATTTGGAAAGATATTTTTAAAAAAAATGGAATTGAAGCTAATGATATTGACTATTTTGAAAAAGATGGACTTCAAAAAGGTCGTATCTTTTATTATGACGAAACTAAAAATTGGTGGTCACGTTCAGGAATTCC